>Ga0256405_10001474_pt1 | contig 63589 bp, 60 predicted proteins | sample RumenRJG_02DNA_FD_189096 | JGI IMG/M metagenome (GOLD analysis project Ga0256405, IMG submission 189096) | Bovine rumen microbial communities from Lethbridge, Alberta, Canada - RJG_02 | ecosystem: Host-associated > Mammals > Digestive system > Stomach > Rumen | place: Canada: Alberta... | reverse complement strand
GAAGGTATCAACAATAAGATAAAGGTAATGAAGAGAAGAGCATATGGCTATAGAGATGATGAGTATTTCACACTGCTACTGCTCGGACTACATGACAAAACCAACGCAATTCGGGGATGAACCAAAAGAATCTGCAAATGCCCAAACTTTTACCCAAAACTATTTATGTGAGTTTATTACAGTTTGGGCATAGAGGATGGCATCACTCTTAATTTCATCCTCATCTGCAACCACATCCAACACCTTGTCTGCCAACCAAATGGTCAGCAGTTCCTTTTCGTCAATCTCAAAGAGTTTCGCCATGATAGGAATCTGGCTACGCTTTGCTTTTCTCTCTCCACGCTCAATCTTGCTGTACATCGGAGTGTCTATCTCTAATGCTGCGCACAAGTGTCGTTGCAACAACCCACGTTCTTCTCGGAGTTCCTTTATCTTCTTTCCAAATATCATCATTCTAAATGTTTATGTTTCTTTCTTACCTTGGCAAATTACAGGCAAATTAAATCTTGCTCTGCAAATGCCCTTAAATAAAGCATTTCCCTATTATTCATTGTCATACTGGCAAATTATAGGCAAATTAAATCTAAGCCCAGAATGGGATGTATTTCAGACATAGTGCCACAATGAAACAAACCGCTAATTGCCAATTACCCATTTGCCAGTTTTGCTTGGCCCCTCATAGTGTACGCCATATTGTTCTCTCAGGATTCGAAGATCCTTCAATATTGTGGTGCGACCAACTCCAATCATGTCAGCGATTTCCTCGCGAGTAATCGACGGATTCCCTTTGATATGAGCAATAATCATGTCAAGTCTCTCTTGCGGAGACAACTTTTTGGGGTCACTTTTCCTGATTTTGGGGTCACTTTTCCTGATTTTGGGGTCACTTTTAGGGTCACTGCCCTCAATCCGTTTAATAGGGAGCACCAAGGATACCTCATCCACCTCCAAACGGTTTTCCAATACAGGCACTCCCCAGCCAGCCTGTTTCCAAGCACCAAGTATCATCGGGAAACCAGAACCGAGGTTCTCACCATAGCCAATCATCCTCAGCATATTCTGCATCTTCGGGTTACGGGCTTTCGACACGCCACCTTCGTAGATTTCTTTCAAGGGTAGCATCAATAACCCAGGATTGCGGAATACCAGCCGGTCTTCATGCTTTTCTATCCGCAGCACACCCGCCTCCAGCAAAATATCAGCATGGATAATGGCATTCGTAAATGCCTCGCGCACGGCTTTATGCAAAGGTGTGTCATCTACTCGCTGAATACCTTCCATACGGAATGGGCGTGGAAGGTCGAAGGTCACCTTTGGAATCACACGACTAAAGAACTGATACAAATTGTTCTCCCAACGTCCATCGTAGGTCAGGCGGTCACTATAACGCTCTTCACCTATCAAATTGCAGAAATCAATATAGTCCATCCTGAAGTTGGCAAACCGCTCTTGTATTGACAGTCCTTTGCCAAACATCATCAGTCCAGCCATCGTCAAGCCCTCTTTACCTGTCTCTCGGTCAACGATATAGCCACCAAGGTTCTTCAAAAAAGTCTTGTCATCCACTTCGTTCCATACATGTCCCTCATTCCTGAATTGGAACAACGTGCGGTATCTGCTTAGCGTGTCAGGGTCAACATCATTCATGTCGTAATGCTCCATCAGTGCTCCGTCGTTTCCTCCCTCGTAGGAGTCACGAATCATAGCCCTCACCTGTTGTTCTGTACAATGGAAGTCACCCTCATGGTTGCGTTTGAACGTATTCTTATAGACATTCTCATTCAGATAGACTGGTTTTACATGCCAATCTGCCATCGGCACATGAATGTAAACCACATCTTTGCCGTCCACATCCACCACTTTCACATCACTATACGACAGGATGTTGTCGCTCACCTTATTGCTATTGATGGTGTTCCAGAAGTCCTTACGAATCTTTTCGGCATCATCAACACCTTCTATACGATACCTTTTTGCTGGGTTTTTCTCTTTCATGTCTTCAAAGACACCCAGTAGAATGGTTCCGCCCATTGTATTTGCGAAAGCCGAATAGCTCATCCAAACCGACTTGGGCACATCCGTCTTAGCCAGCTTTGCCTCTAACGTCAGCCGTTCACCCTTTTGCAACAGTTTCTTTATGTCGTTCTTGTCCATATCTCTATAACGTGTCGTTTCTATCTAATATTATCCAAATGCATTGATGTCCTAACCAATTATGTGCGGCTCATCATTTTATGCTTAAACTCTGCCCATTCCATTTCGTCAGGGAGTTCGCATAGTTCTTTTACGAGTAATCCTAAATTCTCCATTTATCATAACGTTATCGCCATATTACTAAAAAATCGCCTAAAAAAATGTCAAGCTTTGTTGATTATATAGACTTCGCTATCATTTTGATTTTTGAGCCTCATAGATTTTGCATATAAGACTTTTTACCCCCTTTCGTTTTAACATCCAAACTTTTATCAATTCTTTGCTTGTATGCATATTATCTCTTGATGGAATCATGGATATAGTTAAGATTGAAATTCTTTTACCGCTAATTAATCTTTGCGAAGTCCATGCTGTGATATATTTTGTAAACGATGTTTCTTGACTTACTAAATTGGGATTGTATTGATAAATGACGACACCTCTCTTTTTTGTAAAAGAAAGGAAATTGAAAATAGGCATCTGATCGTCAAAAGTATCTATATAATGATGAGAAAGCCCCATCCCTTTTTCTAAAGGAATTAGTTCTTTCATGAATTTCGTCCAATATGCTTTATTTGAGCCGTTACTTCGTTTGGACTTATATGTATTAGTAAACAATAATTTATCTTTCATAATTAATCGTCAATAAATGCAACTCCAGCCAATACGTCAATATCAACCCTTATATCTTGCACAGGCGGAAAAGGGATACACGAATGTTTGAAGAATGCGGTTATTCCATAAGATGGAACTCTTTGTATAAATTTTGACGCTTTTATAAAGCATTCGTTTCTTATCGAAAGTTCTTCTGGTGTTAATTTGCTTTTTAATTTATCTATGGAAGAATAAGCATGTGATTTTGTTATAGGAAATACCAAAGTCCAAGGAACAGACTTTTCCGTTCCGTTTCCTTGTGCTTGAAATCTTCCTCTATGTTGTTTCTTTTTTTTCATTAGTCACATAAAATTTTAAGTATTGGCTGTTTTTTCATACCTAATGTCCTGTGAAATCATAATCTCCATCGAATCCTTCTGGCATCTCCCCATATTGTCCGTCTGTCATTGCATTCCAAGTATCTCGTTCGTAATCCCAATCATCTTTTTCTACCCATCCACCATCATCCTCTCCTTCAACAAAGTCTTCGTCCTCAACACTAAAAAATTCATTGATTCCACTCACATGGAGGGTGTTTTCATCTTTTTCGTCTTTTTGGTATTCAATTATTTTACCCTGTAAATTGATAAAAACGAATTCTCCTTCTGATTCAGAGGATTGAAAAACATCGCAAAATTTGGTTTTTAAATAGCTGTAATTTTCTAAAGAGAATATCTTTTCTCCTTTCCTATTATATAAAACATCATGACATATAACACCTGATTTGACAATCTCGTCAATCTCATCAAAAATAGGTGGTATAGAATTATTATTCTGAGTACAAATTGCACCTACTTTTCCCGATTTTTCAGCGAGAAAATAGCAGTTGTCTCCGACAACAGCTTTAAAAAGAACATCATCATATTCAATTTCTATATTTTGGTTAAAAGTGAAGCTATCACTAATAATGCCAAATTTTCCATTTTTTCTTACTCGGAAATAAGCGTGCCCGTTGAAAATTTTTTCACATCTTATATAATCAAATTTCGGTTCTATGAAATTATACTCTTTTGTTGGCACCTCGTTTGTCTTATAGAATAATCCAAAATGGTCATCTTTACAAACAATTACACAAAGTGGTTTATATTGCTTAGTTTGTTCTATAATAGATTTGTCAGATTGCTCGCCAAAATCATCCGCGAAATCGAAACCTTTTATTTCATCATAACAGGCATCAAGAACTATTTCTCCTAAATATAAAAGGCCATAATAGCTAGTATATTCACCTTTCCGATAGATTTGGAACGTGTTAGATTTTGCACATGACGCAATTGGATAATCATAATTAGAATAATAGTCACATGGTTCTTTGTAATCACCATAAAAATTTGAGTATTGTGGAGTAGATAAATAACCATCATATTCTATTAATCCACTTTTCTCAGAATATAACCATATATTAATATCACCATTAACATAATTTCGAATCCAAACTTTGAATAATCCTAATTCATAATCAATAATTTCTACATTATTATATATTGGTGGAACAAGCACCTCTATATTCTGATCATCTTCTTTTATGATTCCGAGCAATTCTTTTGCATCATAAGGTGACTTAACACCTTTTGAGTTGGAAAATGTTAAATAGTTTTTCCCTTTTCCAAATGTATGGCCTAAGTAATTACCAGAAAAGTCATAGTAATAATTGTCTGTATCAGAACAACCATCATAAGTTACAGTTATTTTAATTATTTCATTTATCAATACTATTCTGTATGACCGATATCTATTAATTTCATAAGATTCAATAAAGGGTATTGTATGTGCAGAAAATTTTCCATCAACATACTGAATAATGAATGCCCCATAGCCATAAATAAAAGGAACAACTAAATAGTTATCAGAAAAGAGCCTTTTATCATCATATGCCATTAGTTCTGTATTATTATGCTCTATACCACTATGATTTATGAAATCTGAAACCTTATAACTATAATCCATTCCAGAATCAAGTTTTTTAACATTTACCTGTGAGGTCAGATAATCCTCTGTTTTTTCTTCATTATCATTCTTGAGGACAAGGGTATAAGACAATTGTTCAAAAGATATTATCTCGGCTTTACCGTTTTTGTGAATCCATAAATAGTCCAAACGTCCCTGATATACAATTCCTTTTCCCTTTTGTAATGCTATAACAAATTGGCGATATTCTTCGTGACTATTTTCAACAAAGAATGTATTATTAATATAATAACAGAGATTATAGTTTGGTTTGTATTCATTCTCAATGAAAACAAAAGAATTTCTTACTATATCCATCCAATTATATCTGACACAGAAATCTGATGGTGTCTTTTTACAACAATTATCCCATTCTTCTTTACCTATAATCAAGAAGTTTTTATTATCTGCTTTCTGAAAAACAAAAGATTGAGTTTTTGAAAGATTGTGTGTATCTTCTTTGTGTAATAGGATTTTGTTTGCACTATCAATCACAATAAAATTGGTAATAATATCATTGTCTCTAACAATTTGGAATGAGCCGTTTGAATTTGTGAAGATAATAATATTCTGATCTAATCCAGTAGATTTTCTGTCTATAGAAGTCAGATTGCTTGTACAAAAATGGACTTCTTCTTTCTTGATATAAACCCATATATCCTTTCCTTTATCAAGAATTCCAATTTGTTCTATACCCTGTTGCTTTATTATACTTTTTACTATCTGTTCCATCTTTGTTTGAAAAATATAAGTCAAATATGGTTTTGTAAACTAACGGTATTTTATAGGAAAAATCTTTAATTGTATTACCAAGGGAATAATCAATTATTAGATTGTTTCAATGACTTAAATCTTAATGAGTACTCGGTTGCCAAAGAATTATCACCTTCTATAATATTTATGTGTTCGTCATTCTTGTATTCTGCACAGTCTGTCCAATTATAACTGCCTTCGATAACTATTTGATTGTCAATAATGCAAAATTTGCTATGCATAATCCCACCTCTTGTACCTCGTATTTCTGTGGTATCAAATACGGATAAATCAACACCATATTTATGGTTAATTCCATCTTTATAAATTACTATTTTGACATCGACTCCTTGCTCTTTCTTTTCTAGCAATTTTTTGTAAAGGATTTTATTTGTGAACCATGCGATAGCTAAATTGATTGAGATTTTGGCTTTGTTTAATGCAACAAGAATGTCGTTCTGGATTTTCTCGAATGAAGCTTTATTGTTTATTTCTAATTTCTTTTTTACAGAGAAGCCGCACACAACATATCGGTCTCCTACTAAAGAAATACTATATCCACATGGAGAAATAATGTCATTGACTTCTCCTGCACATTTTTCCTTTTCTTCGGATTTATTGACGATTTCTTCAATTATAAGTCTAAGATTATCATTTCCTTTCATCTTTATTAGTCTATCTTCTGTATATTGTTTCTTTGATGTGTTAAGTCCATCCTTTATCTGAGGTAACCCCTTATCATACACATCTCGGAAATCACCATACCTATTGAATAGTTCTACAAGTTCTTTACCTTTCAAATCAATACCGATAGGCTTACGATGTCCTGTCAGTAGTGGAGCTAATTGAATGAGTGCAAATTTGTCTAACTTCTTCATCTTTTAGTGTAAATTGCAAGTAGTTAATATATCAGTCCACACCTCTTCATTTCCTCTTTCGCTGGCAATCTCAGAACCAGCCAATTGAAGAAATTGTATGCTTTTGCGTTGCCTTTATGGTTCTCATCTATTCCATACTTTTCCACCCAATGGTCGTTCAATTCTTTTATTCCATCAATGCCTGTGTCATAAATGGATTCACGAATAGGATTGACATCGTGTTGTAGCAACGACATGGCGAAATCGAAAACCATGACCATTTTCGGCATCTTCTTGGATGCCTTGATGAAGGCAGCAGTATCTCTCTGCTGTTCATCCTTGCTCCTGCTCATGAACTCCAATAGCAAATCTGCTGTGGTCTCAAGACCATAGGGGAGTTGTTTCTTGACTTCTTCCTGAATAGAAAGAACTTGTATAATATATGGATTCTTCATTATGAAAACTTTGTTATTGGGTTTACTTATTCGGATTTGCCAAATTCTGACTACAAAGATAACAAAATACTTTCAAATAGCAATAAGTTTGTACCAACAACTGCAACATTTTATGATATTTTCAGGGAATGTTTCCTATTACCACCAGAATAGTACATATGCGTACTGCAAAAGTGAAGTTGCAGAACGACTTTGGAAGTCAGCATTAGCCCTTTGTAGAGCAAGGAGTTTTGTGCTGCAAACGGAGTTTCGTGCAGCAGAAAACATACCTTGCTATGTTCTGGCAAACATAATAATCCGCTTTTAAGTCGGATGCTGTTTATTAGGATAGTCAACATGTCCATACCATTGTCATTGGCATCTTTTTTCGGGTGTAAAGTTACTACAACAAATTAGGTTGGGCAACAGCCTTCAACCGCCACTTGCAGCCATTATAAAGCCAAATACCGTCAGAGACTATGCTTTCGTGAATGCATGCTTTCGTGAATGCATGAGTTCATGAATGCATTGAATCATCACTATTTCCACTACTTGAAACACTAAAGTTGCAGGTCTTTGAAATGTCAAAACGCCAAGGAACCGAATCATCAATGCTTTGATGTTTCAACGATTTAGTGATTTGATGGTTTGGCACATCAATGCTTTGACTATTCGTTAAATTAACACACCAATGGCAAAATGATTGGATGAATGAATAATTTAACAAATATCTCTTATGGTTCACCCAAAGGAGGGGATGGGCTGGTGGTCAGTAATCAAAAGAATATGCACTATTTATTGCTAGTCAACTTACAAACTGTAACTTTCAAAATCACTCCGATTTTATGACGAAAAAAGTAAAAAATCTTGACAAACGGAATTTTCATTCTAGAGAAGGATTTTCCGCTTGGCACGAGGCGAAATGCAAAAATGTGTTTAATTGTTAATCAATCGGCTTAAACTATGTAAACGAACATAAGGAACGAAAAAGTGAAAGGTGTCCTTTCGCGATGCGAAACGTGGCATATCGCAGTGCGATATGTGGCATATTGCAGTGCCAAAGGTGCCCTTTCACACTGCGAAAGATGCCCTTTGACTTTTTTAACACTTATGAATCGTGAGGCGAAATCTATAAGATGTTGATTTCTAATAATTTACTAAAAAGAGCGAGAAATCGCCAAATACTCGCATATTTTGCAACTTCTTTTTTCTCGGTCGTAAATTTTTAAGTTATGGGCGAGGTTAGTTAATCAATTTTTTACCCAACTCCGCTCTGAAAATTGCAAGTTTTTGCTCTGTAAAGGCAAGAAACAAAAAACTGCTTTCAACTTGAAAGCAGAGCAAATTATAAAAAAGACTGCATAGTGTGTAGATTTCTACACTAATTATGCAGCCTTTATTTATTCAGAAGTTTATGAGCTTTTCCAACACCTTAGTTTATGTAGAAACTGACGAAGTTAAGCAACTCATAAACCAAACAACTCATAAACTGACAAACTAAAGCAGATTTTTCTTGAAAAATTCCTCCATCTTGTCATAAGGAATTACCCCTGCTTGGTCGTCGTAGAGGTCGGTATGGACAGCATTTGGAATAAGCATCAGTTCTTTGTTGTTGCCCTTCAGTTTAGCAAAGGCATCCTTGCTGAAATAGCAGCTGTGAGCCTTGTCGCCATGAATAACGAGCACAGCAGAACGAATCTCACCCGCATAACTCAGCAGAGGCATATTCAGAAACGACAGTGCAGAAGTCTTATTCCATCCTCCATTTGAGTTGAGGCTGCGCTTATGGTATCCGCGTGAAGTCTTATAATAGTCGAAATAGTCCTTAACGAAGAAAGGAGCATCCTCTGGCACCTCGTCAATCACTCCGCCTGCAAGTGCATATTCGCCATTGCGATAGTCTTCGGTGCGCTGTGCATTGAGTTGTTTGCGCATCTCGTAGCGGGCATCTTCGTCCATAGAGTCGAAATATCCGTTTGCAATAACGCGGCTCATGTCATACATAGTTGAAGTGACAGTAGCCTTTATTCTTGTGTCAATAGCAGCAGCATTGATTGCCATGCCGCCCCATCCGCATATACCTATAATTCCGATACGCTCTGGGTCTACATTGTCTTGTACGGAAAGAAAGTCTACGGCAGCGCAGAAGTCTTCGGTATTGATATCAGGCGAAGCGACATATCGAGGCGTGCCTCCACTCTCACCAGTGAAAGACGGGTCGAAAGCAATGGTTAGGAAACCTCTCTCAGCCATGTGCTGTGCATACAGTCCGCTGCTTTGTTCCTTCACAGCGCCGAAAGGTCCGCATACGGCTATTGCTGCCATGCGTTGTGAACCATTCTTTGGCGTATACATATCTGCGGCAAGTTCGATGCCGTAGCGATTGCGGAAAGTAACCTTCTTGTGGTCTACCTTGTCGCTTTTAGGGAACGTCTTGTCCCACTCTTGAGTCAATTCGAGATTTGTCATGTTCTTATTGTTTTGTTGTGAATATACGTTAGTTGTGCTGCCTGTGAGCATTAGTCCAATCAGTGCAGCCATGATGATAGTTTTTCTCATTTTATTTCCTTTTTTCCTTTGCTTATTATTATTCTTTTACTTTTGCCGTATGGCCTGTTGTTGTCTGCAATGCCAGCAGCAGAAAACTCTCTGTTGTTTGCCGAAGTCTTATTCGTAGGATTGCTTATCTTGTCAGGTTCGTTGAGCGAGAAATCCACCCTCACGCTTCCGCTCCCCAGTGCCTCTGCCAGCATTGCTGTGTCGTCAATGTGTCCAATCTTAGTATACTGATAGCCCGACGTGAAAGTCTTGTAGAAGATGACAATACAAGAGTTGCCAAACAGCATGATGTCGCCTTCATGAATAGTGCCAGGAGTCTGCGGGTCGGTTGGCAGGCTCTCATTCAGATAGCAGTATTTCTCGTTGCCGTTAAGTTCGCTCATGTTTAGAGACAGTGGCAGCATTTCGGCAAAAGCCTCTGCCGTTGCGTTCAGTTCAAGTGTTGCTGCAAACGACTTTCCGCCAGCATTGATGGAGAGTTTGTTGGTCTGAGCCGAAAGAGTTGTTGATGCCATAATCGCAAATAAGATTGTTAGTAATCTGTTCATTATTCGTTTCTTAATTTAAAATTATGCTGCAAAATTACATTATTATTATAAAACATCAGTAATATTATTAACGGATAAAATTACCCCGATTGCTTTTTCTCGCTCAAGGATGTTGGTGTTGTCATTTTTCTTTGTATTTTTGTAGTCAAATAAACATTACTGTGATGACAAACGAAGTGCTGCAAATAGATTCTGTTGATACATACAACAAACTGAATGGTGTGGAGACGCTGCATCCTCTGGTGACGGTGGTTGACCATGAACAACCTCTTGAGCGACTTAAGCAATGCCGCTTGCGCTACGGTTTGTTTGCATTGTTTCTGAAACGAGGCGATGGCTGCATCGTACGTTATGGCCGTGAGCGGTATGACTATCAGGAAGGAACAATCGTTACGTTTGCCCCAGGACAAGTGGTAACCGTCGACTGGGACGACTCTTTGCCGATGCCTCCTTCGCGCGGATTGCTGTTTCATCCCGACTTGGTCTATGGCACGCCCCTTGGCAAACGTCTGCACGAGTTCAGTTTCTTTGGCTACGACCAGCGCGAGGCTCTGCATCTTTCAGAAAGGGAACGCCAGATTGTCAGTGACCAGATGGACAGCATCGAACAGGAACTGCAACATCCGATAGACAGACATTCGCAAACGATAATCACTGACAGAATTTCCACGTTGCTCGACTACTGTATGCGGTTCTATGACCGCCAGTTTATAACGCGGCACAGAGCAAACTCTGACGTGCTTTCTGATTTCGAGCGAAACCTTAATGAATATATCTTCAGCGACTTGCCGCAGCAGCACGGACTGCCTTCAGTTGCCTATTTTGCTGATAAGGCTTGCCTCTCGGCAGGATATTTCGGCGACCTTATAAAGAAAGAGACAGGTGTGTCGGCACAGCGATATATTCAGCAGCGCGTCATCGGTCGTGCCAAGCAACTTGTCATGGATAATTCTATGACGATAAATCAGATTGCCTATTCTCTCGGATTTCAGTATCCTCAGCATTTCACCCGCCTCTTTAAGCGCGAAACTGGTTTGACTCCGAAGGAATATAGGAGTAATTGACAATTACTTTCTCTCTCGAAATGACTTTTGCTGGTGTCCTCTATATGGGTGAGCATTGGCTTGTGATTTTGTTATTTCTTTTGGTTTCTCATGTCTTGCAGTGTTGTTTTTGCCTGCATGTTTTGAGGTATTTTCGGTATTAATGGTGTGTTTTTGAAATAAATTTTGTATATTTGCGGTCGTAAGTAAGTTTTTCTAACATTAAAAAAATCAATATAGTTATGTTTGGACTTGGAACAGGCGAAATTGTACTTATTGCGCTGATTGTGCTGCTGCTCTTCGGTGCCAGAAAGATTCCAGAGCTGATGCGCGGACTGGGACAGGGGGTGAAGAACTTCAAAGAAGGCATGAAGGAAACAACCGATACCGAGAGCGACAAGAAGGAAGAGGAGAAGAAATAAGTCTCGCTTTTAAAGATAGTGGACTGAAGAACAATTAGAAAAAGGACAGATTTTTTTCGATGGGAGAGTCTAATGCAGACGGTGCAACATTCTGGGACCATCTCGACGAGTTGCGCTTCGTAATCATTCGTATGGCGATTGCCGTTATTGCTGTTAGCGGTGTGGCATTTGCTTTCAAGGATTTGCTTTTCAGCATTGTGCTTGCACCTTCTCTGTCAGACTTTTTTCTCTTCAGATGGCTAAAGGCAGAACCGTTTAACTTGCAGTTGATGAATACTCAGTTGACAGAGCAGTTCATGATTCATGTGCGCGTTGCCATCTATGCAGGCATACTGATTGTTTCGCCTTACATTCTCTATCTCTTGTTTGGTTTCGTCAGTCCTGCGCTATACCAGAACGAGAAGCGTTATGGCAAGGCTGTAGTCTTTTCTGCCTATGTCATGTTTTTTGTAGGAACAGCACTCAATTATTTTCTCATTTTCCCTCTCACAGTGCGTTTTCTCGGAACTTATCAGGTGTCGGGCAGTGTGGCTAACATGCTAACGATAAGCAACTATGTAGACACTATGATTTCGATGAATCTGTTGATGGGATTAGTCTTTGAACTTCCTGTTGTCTGCTGGCTTGCAGGGAAGATGAATCTGATCAGGCGCAGTCAGATGCGCAAGTTCCGCCGTCATGCCATTGTTGCAATACTCATTGTTGCGGCTATAATCACTCCTACAACCGACATGCTAACGCTCATTGTTGTGTCGCTGCCAATATGGCTGCTATATGAAGTGAGCATATTGCTTGTTAAAAATGATAATTGACTTGGAGCTTTTAACTTTAACGTTAACTTTAACTAGTTTTGAGTTATGAGTTATGAGAATTTTAACTTTAACATTAGCTATTCAACTATGCACTATACACTATGAACTATGAACTATTGTTGCTTGTCAACTCATAAAACATAAGAATAGACATTATGAAACTGAAACGAATAAGAATTCTACTGGGCAGCATTTTCTTTCTGCTGACAACGCTGCTATTTCTCGATTTCACGGGAACGCTCCATCACTGGTTTGGGTGGATGGCAAAGATTCAGTTCCTGCCTGCTTTGCTTGCGATGAACTTTATTGTCGTAGCCGTTCTCATTGCACTTACACTCGTTTTCGGACGAATATATTGCTCTGTCATTTGTCCGCTCGGAGTATTTCAGGATGTTGTAGCGTGGGTTCACAATCGCAGGAAAAACCATCGCTACAGTTATTCTAAGGCTGTAAACTGGTTGCGCTATGCTTTTCTTGCCGTTATGGTTGTAGCCTTAATTGCGGGCATAGGTTCACTTGTTGCACTGCTTGCTCCTTACAGTTCTTACGGCAGGATTGCTTCGAACTTGTTCCAGCCTGTCTACATTGCAGCCAACAACGTGCTTGCCTACTTTGCAGAGCGTGTAGACAGTTATGCTTTCTATAGCGTTGATGTGTGGATAAAGAGTTTGCCGACATTTATAATTGCCGCAGTCACTTTTGTCTTGATTGCAGTTTTGGCATGGCGCAACGGCAGAACCTACTGCAATACGATTTGCCCTGTTGGTACGGTGCTTGGATTCCTTGCACGCTTCTCCTGGTTTAAGATTTACTTCGACGAAGAAAAGTGCCGAAGTTGTTCTAAGTGCAGCAAAGGCTGTAAGGCTTCTTGCATTGACTTCAAGACACATACGGTTGACTATAGTCGTTGCATTGTTTGTGGCGATTGCCTTGCAGACTGCCATTTCGATGCACTTCATTACGGAAGAAAGAAGAAAGCGGTAAGGGCAGAAGTGCAGGTCAACTCTCATGACGACAAGGGTGTAGACAAGTCGAAGCGTTCATTCCTTCTTGCTACGGCAATGGTTTCTACTGCAGCTCTGGCTGAAGAAAAAATGAAACTCGATGGCGGACTTGCTGTGCTGAAAGAGAGAAAGGTGTGGAAGCGCAACACGCCGCTAACTCCTCCAGGCTCTATGAGTGCGGATAACATGGCACAGCACTGCACAGGCTGTCAGCTTTGCGTAGCAGAGTGTCCTAATGGAGTGTTGCGTCCTTCAACAGACCTTATGAAACTTATGCAGCCTACTATGTCGTATGAACGAGGATTCTGCCGTCCTGAATGTACTCGTTGCTCAGAACTCTGTCCTGCTGGAGCAATCAAGCCAATCAGCCGTGAGGAAAAGAGCTCTACGCAGATAGGCCATGCCGTATGGCAGCCGTTCAACTGCATTGTACTTACCGACGGCGTTGAGTGCGGTAACTGCTCACGCCATTGTCCTGCTGGAGCAATTGAGATGGTGCCAAACAATCCTGACGACGAAGAATCGCCTTACGTTCCTGCTGTAGACGAAACGCGATGCATTGGTTGTGGGGCTTGTGAGTATGTTTGTCCTGCTCGCCCGTTCACTGCCATCCACGTTGAAGGACATGAGGTGCATAAGGTTAATTGATAATTGGCAATTACTTTCCCTCTCGAACTAATGTTCTCATGAACAGTGACCTTCGGTTTACAATTGATAATTTCTTTAATTGAGGGTTGTTGGTTGTTATAATATATAAAAGAGGAGTAAGAAAAGGTTGGAAAACTGAATCCTAACTCCTTGTTCTTAGAAAAATAACATAAAGAAAAACGATAATGAAAGATATATCACGCCGACAGTTTCTGAAACTATTAGGAATGGGAACTGCTGTAACTACTGCAACGCTTGTGGGTTGTAAAACAAGACAGGACGACTCGGCACCCGACGACTATAAGGGGCAGGCTGAACCGCCTGTTGGCAAGATGACTTACAGAACCAATCCGAAGACTGGCGAAAAGGTTTCGCTTTTAGGATATGGAATGATGCGCCTGCCAACAAAAGACAAAGGAAGAAAAAAGGAAGGCGACACAGAGATTGACCAGAAGATGGTGAATCGTCTTGTTGACTACGCTCTTGAGCATGGTGTAAACTATTTCGACACATCGCCTGCCTACTGTCAGGGCAAGTCGGAAGGGGCAACGGGTACTGCGCTTGCACGACATCCTCGCAAAAACTACTATATCGCTACGAAACTCTCTAACTTCGCTCCTGAAACGTGGCCGCGAGAAGAGTCGATGAAAGTGTATAGAAAGTCGTTTAAGGAATTGCAGACCGACTATATCGACTATTATCTGCTGCACGCTATCGGTACAGGAGACGACGGTATGGAAGAGATGCAGGAGCGTTACTTCAAAAACGGAATGCTCGACTTCTTGTTGGAGGAACGACGGGCAGGACGCATCCGCAATCTCGGTTTTTCTTATCATGGCGACATAGAGTGCTTTGACTATCTTCTTTCGCAACACGACAAGTATAAGTGGGACTTCGTTCAGATAGAACTTAACTACTTAGACTGGAACTATGCCGACGAGATAAACGACAGAAACACCGATGCTGTCTATCTGTATGGGGAACTGGAAAAACGCAATATACCTGCGGTGATTATGGAACCGCTATTGGGTGGGCGACTGGCTAAGATGCCTCGAAAGATAATGCGGCAATTGAAACAGCGCGACCCGCAGTCGAGCATTGCTTCGTGGGCTTTCCGATATGCAGGTACTTACAAGGGAGTGCTCACCGTTTTGAGTGGTATGACATATATGGAGCATCTGAAAGACAACCTGCTTTCATATTGTCCGCTTCGTCCACTCAACGAGAAGGAACTGCGCTATCTTGACAAGGAAGTGGCGGCTCAGATTGTTGACTTCAAGCTGATTCCGTGCAACGACTGTAAGTATTGCATGCCTTGTCCTTACGGAATAGATATTCCAGGCGTGTTCCTGCACTATAATCGCTGCATGAACGAAAGTCAGGTGCCGCAGTCAATGCAAGACCCTGACTATGCAAAGTCGCGCCGTGCATTCCTGATAGGCTACGACCGCAGCGTGCCACGACTCCGTCAAGCTGACCATTGCGTAGGTTGTGCCAAATGTGTTAGGGAGTGTCCTCAGCGCATACGCATACCACAGGAAATGCAGCGCATCAGTGAATACGTAGAGCAGCTGAAGCAAGGAACACTTTAATATTTATTGAATTTATAAAAAACAAAGCAACCTCCCGATACAGGAAGGTTGCTTTTCGTTTTTATGTATTTAGGCGTTAAGGTTGTTTCCTATTTTTTAGTTAATAATACAAACATCGCCTTACACCTTAAAGCTTATATAATCTTACTTAATCAACTTCTCCTCAATAGCCTTCTGAAGTTGTTCCATATTCATTGCTCCAACGCTCATCTCAGGCTGTCCTTCCATTGGGATAAACAGCAGTGATGGGATTGAACGTATACCAAATAGGGCCGCCAGCTCCTCTTGCTTGTCGACATCAACCTTGTAGAAGTCAACTTTTCCGTCGTACTTCTCTGCCAGTTCTTCAACTATAGGCGAAAGAGCCTTGCAAGGACCACACCATGTAGCATAGAAGTCAACAAGTGCTGGGCGTTTTCCTTCAAACACCCACTCTTGTGGATGCTGCTCATAGTTCATTACTTTGGTTTTAAAATCTGCTGTTGTCAGTTCGGTCACTTTCATGTTGTCTCCTTTCTTTTTGCTGTTAATAATTGTTTTGTTCTCACTGTTTGCAGTAGTCTGCTTTTGCGACTGGTTGTCGCTGCAAGCACTGAGCGAAAAGGCTAATACTGCGGTTGCTAAGATAATTTTTCGTTTAATCATATTCTTTTTAACTTTAAACTTTGACTTTAAGCTTTAACTTTGACTTTAAGCTTTAACTTTAACTTTAAGCTTTAACTTTGACTTTGACTTTCAACTCGTTTACTTGTCATCTACTCTGCAAAAACTATGCCAACGAGAAGTTGCATTGAGTTGTAGGCTGGAGAAATGCAAAGTCTTGTAAACCAAAACTTTCCTTATAAATAAAACTTTAGTGTAATAGATTTATAAGTAATAATAGTATATAAAAATCAATGAAAACATAATATCATAACAGGAACTGTTCTAATTGGCTGAACGAAGAAAGGGTAACAAGGTGTTCATGCTCGAAAGTCTCGGCATGTTCCAAAGCCCAAGTTGTGTGGAATGGTATATGAACGGCATTGGCTCCGATGCGCAGTGCTGGAGCAATGTCTGAGCGAAATGAATTGCCTATCATAAGCATTTCTTCTGGTAAAGCAGAGTGTCGTTCACATACTTTACTGTATTCATTGTCAGTCTTGTCATCAACTATTATGATATCGTCGAAAAAACTTGACAAGCCAGACCGTGATATCTTTCCTTTTTGGTCAAGTGACTCTCCTTTAGTAAACATCACCATCTTCCAGCGATGAGACTCCCGAATATGCGCTAATGTCTTTTCCACTCCTTCAAGCGGTGTGGCAGGCAGGAGTAGCAGTTCCTTTCCCATTTGCAGAATCTTTTCAACAACGTCGGCAGGAACCTTATAGTTGCTTACGCGCAGAGCATTTTCGAGGAGCGAGATGGTGAAAGCCTTAGTGCCATAGCCCATAAGAGGCATATTAGCCCTTTCAGTAGCATAAAGTTGGTCTGCCACTTTATCGGGCGAAACGTAAGGCTTTAGCATTCTGGCACATCTGTTCATTACCTCGTCAAAATGAGACTGGCAATCCCAAAGCGTATCGTCAGCATCGAATACGAGCAGTTGCAGATGGTCTATGTCAATAGAGTGTTTCGCCTGCAAGCAGTTGTTTGCAGCAGTGTTTGGGCTGTGGTTATTATCTTTCATTGTTGTTTCTTCAGTTGTCGTTGCTGCTTAGCATGCTGAACGCGCTGTTTTATGTTTTCGTAGCGTTCTAAGGCATGGCGGCGTGCATGGTTAATCTGATAGCGGTAGACAAGGCAGGCTGCAAAGAAATAGACACATACCTGAATCCACAGGGCATTATATTCCTGTTCGATGTCTGCCAGTGTTGCACCCATAGTGTTTATTCTGACGAATCCTCGTACACCGAATGTTGACGGAATGAGGCAAGCCACGCTGCGCCAGAATCCTGGTATTGCACTCTCAGGCCAAGACACTCCCGACATGAAGAGCATTGGTACGGAACTGAAAACGATAATAAGCATGATGTTCTCACGATAGTGGATTACGCAAGAAAGAACCATTCCGAAGAAGATACATGCCAGAATATAAGGCACCATCAGTCCGAAAAGCGCCTCGCCGTCGGCTATTGACGTGAAATTGAATATTCGCGGGACAACAAGAGTGAGATATGCTCCAATAACAGCGTAGAGCATCATGTAGCAGAGCGACTTGCCAAGTACAATTCTGAATATTCCATTATAGTGTCGGCTGATAGGTACAAGGTCTTGATAGCGGTTGTTTTCTCGCGATGTACCAGCCGACAAACCTATTCCTAAAAGCAGTGTCTGCTGAATGATTAGCATCAGAACTCCTGGAATAATAAAACTGCCATAGCCCCCAGTAGGATTGAATATTGGAACCTCTTCGTAGTCAAGCGGTCGGGTAGTAATCTCGTTTTCTCTGTTGGTAAAGTTGTTTGAAACCATTACCTGAATGTCGGAATTCATCTTCTGCGACACCATCATAGTTGTCTGATATATCGCTTTGTAGGCAAGCATCAGGCTCATGTCGCTGAATACGCTTACATGACTCTGCTCCATTCGGTTAATCTTAGTCTGGAAGTCAGCAGGAATAACTATTATTCCGTTTACTATCTGCTTTTCCACAAGTTCCTTTGCCTCGTCGAGCGAGTTGCAGTGAGATATGATTTTCAGGTCAGGCGAAGCGTCGCATTGTCTAAGATATTCGCGGCTCAGGTGGCTGTGTGACAGGTCGACGACTGCAACTGGTACGTCTCTGACAACCTCGTTGTTGTAAATCCATGAATAGAGAAGGGGATAGAGCAGAGGCACAAGAATGAAGAATATGAGCACGCCTTGGTCGCGAACCACGTTTTTCATTTCGCGAACATAGATGTAGCACATATCGAGTATGCCTTCTTTTATGCGTTGAAGCAGGTTGTCGTTCTTTTCCATCTGTTCTAAGGAATATACACATACTCAAGCATAGCACGGCGAATGTTTCGCAGCACGAATGCAGGTAGTGCGATGAATATTAGCAAAGCCATTATGTTGAACCATGCGTTAACCAGCGGATAGCCGTTGAATACGCATATCTGATATATCATATAGTAGTGTCGCAATGGGAAAAGTTGTGCCAATGCACCTATAGGCGAGTCCATTGCCATGAGTGGGAAAGCTGAACCTACGGTTGAAAAACTCAATACTCCCCACAGCGAGCAAATGCTCATAGACAGTCGCAGCGAAGGAACAAGCCCAAAGATGAATATCCCGAAACTCTGGGATGCTATGACTGAAAAGAATCCTAATGTGAGAATGGAGAATAAACCGCCAGGATGAGGAAAATGGAGAATGCCGAAGACATAGAACATGAAACCATACATGATGGTAAGAAAGACTAATGTCTGAGGCAGGAACTTACCGATGAGTGCCACATGTATGTTGCCGTCGGCAAGTGCCATCAGTTTCCTTGAGCGTTTAAATTTCAACTCTGTTCCGAGCGAATAGGCGGTAATGAGGAATATAAATAGCATTAAGCAACCAGGAATCAGCATTGTAGAAAGATATACATTGTAGTCAATCCATGGGTTGCCAATAGGGTGCAGGTCGATTACTATAGGCTGGAGAAATGTCTTAATCTGCTTGTCGGTATATCCCTTTGCCCTCATTGTGGCTTGACCTACGGCTGCCGAGCCAAGTGTGGCAACAGTTTTAAGGTCGCGATAGAGCAAAGCACCAGCCGAAAGCGATGCAAAACTATAGTAGAACGAAATTTTTGGCTGTTTGGCAGACAGCAATCCGTCGGTAGTTCCCTTTGGTATATACAGAAATGCGTATATGTGGTTTCGCTGAATTGCTTGTCGTGCCTCGTTTATGTTGGGATAGTGTGCCACGATGCTTGTTGTCTGGAAAGCATCAAGACGGCGAATCATGGCACGCGAAGTAGGAGTGTTGTCCATGTCAACAATACCAACAGGCATACCTATAGGCTGTCCTTCGTTCATCAGCGATGTGAAGAAGAAAGTTACAGCCACAGGAAACAGCACCATGCAAAACAAGTACACATGATGCCGGCGCAAGATTCCACACTCGCGCGATGCTATGTTTAGTATTTGCCTTAGACGTCTCATTTCTTCATGTTGTCGTCCTTGATTATGAGCGACATGCCTGGACGAAGACCGTCAATGAAAGTAACTGGACGTGCTTTCACTTCAAATGTCTTTAAGTCATATTGTCCGTTGGCTTTGGTTGCCTTCCATACTGCATAAGAGCCTTGGTCCTTTATGTAGTAGACTTTCATCTTCAGTTCTTTGTTGAAGGCAGGAGAGAAAGCTGTGAACGTGTCGCCTACCTTCAGCCCGTTTAGTTGGTCTTCCCGCACATTGAATGTGCCCCAAAGATCTTTCATAACAGAAATACTGATGATAGGAGAACCAGTGCCTACAAGTTCGCCTACCTTAGGATAGACACTGCTTACCTCTCCTTCAACTTGTGCAATCTGAACAGTCTCGTGGATGTAGGAATTGACTTCCTGAACAGCACCGCGAGCACGGTTAACTTGTGCTGCTGCGGCTCTTCGCTCTTCGCGGCGGGCACCGTTCAAAGCCATGTCATACTGGCTCTTGGCAGCCTTGCACTGTGCTTCCATTGCCTTATAGTTAGCCATAGCCTCGTCTCGTTTCTGTGCTGTTGCAACTCCTTCATCGTAGAGGCGTTGTACTCTCTCATAGCTTTTTCTTGCGAGGTCAAGGCCCGCTTCTGCTTGTTGCCAAAGTTCCTTAGCTCCGCGAATCTGTTCTTCGCGGGCTCCGTTGTCTGCCATCTCGCTCATGGCTGCTGCTGCATCTTTTGCACTTTCAGCCTGAGTCTTCTTTGCCTCCACTTCAGGAGCATCAAGAATTGCCAGTGTGTCGCCTACATGAACGTAGTCGCCTTCCTTAACTCTTATTTCAAGGATTCTGCCAGGAACCTTGCTCGAAACACGATATTCGCCTACTTCCACTTCTCCCTGAATGATGTCGGGTGTGCGGTCGAGGGTGAAGAAGCCGATGAGTGCTACAATCGCTACCACTGCAATAAAACCAATGATGGCCAAGAGAATGTTGTTGTGCTGTGATTTTGTCGACATATTTAAATTTCTTTTTATTGTTTTCGTATTTGTTGATGTTGTGAATCTTTGGTCTCACTGATACTAAGAACTAAAGTTCACCGTTTGCTTTCATCAGATTGAGAATTGCTATCTGATTTTCTATCTGTGCGTCAATATGCTGAGTCTTGGCCTGTTGCCATGCAGTCTGTGCTGCCATGACATCAGTTGCATCAATGACTCCTTCCTGGAAGCCTACGTTTGCACAACGCAAGTTTTCTTCGGCGCTCTCAATGTTCTTGCGGGTCATGTTGCATTTCTTGACAGACTCTTCGAGTTTAAACTTGCATTGGGTTATCTGCAACTCCACTTTCTCGCCAATGTCTTCGAGTTCGAGGCAGGCTATTGTAGTGGCTGCTTTGGCTGCATTGGTCTTGTAGCGACCTTCAAACCAGTTCCAAACAGGCACTCTCAAGAGTATTCCCACGTTCCAAACTCCGCCAAACTTGCGTTCAAAACCATTAAAGGTATTTGGATTTGATATAAGATATCCGCCTGTTAGTGCTACTTGCGGGCGATTTGCTGCCTTAATCAGTTTTGTAGCCTGCTGACTCATGTCAATGGCATTTTGCAGAAGTCGAAGTTCTGGTCTTCTTTCATATACATCCTTTGATGTAGCATAGTCAATGCCTTTCGGCAGTTTATTCTCGTCGAAAGCCTCATCTTCAAGAATTATCTCGCTGTCCATTGGCAATCCGCACAACTGGCACAAGAGCATCTTGGCAAGTGATACGCCGTCGTCAACCTGAACAATCTGTATTTCTGCTTCATTCTCTTTCACGTCTACTTTCAGCCCGTCGGCTTTCGTAGCAACGCCCTCGTCAATCATCTTGTGGACATCTTCGTTTAGTTTCTTCACTAAGTCGCGGTAACTGTAGGCAAGAATCTGCTTCTGTCGGAGCGAAACCACCAACCAGTAGGCACTTTCAACATCATAGATGGCTTGCTGTCGGCGCACATCCATGTCGTTTGAAGCCATTTCAATGCTCAGGTCTGCCATCTTGTTGGCTGCGGTTATCGCTCCACCCATGTAGATTGGTTGGCGGAGCATGACCGAACCTGCCCAAATATTGCGAGTGTCTGTGCGGAATGCATCAACAATGTTGTTGCCTATTTCGTTGCCGAATTGCGAAAGCGGGCCTAATACGTTCTGCAACATTTCGCCCATCTGTCCTGCTGCTTCTGGAGTTATGAGTCCTTGCTGTACAAGATTTGTAACTACTTCGCCAGTCTTGTTGCCGATTATAGCACTTGAGTTTGTTCCAATATTAGAAAGAGTAGATTTCTGCTTATTGTTCAGAATAGATATTTCACGGCTTGTAAGTTCATAGCCCGCAACAGCATCAATCTTTGGCAGGTATTTCGTGCGTGCTGCCTTCTGCATGTTTTGTGCTGCATCTTGTTTCAGTTTTGCCATGTTCAGTTGCTTGTTGTTTTGCAGTGCAAGCCGCTTGCAGTCTTGAAGCGACAGAACTTGCTGCGCATTTGCAGCATGGCAACAAATCAAGATGGATATGATTGCAAAAAGTTTATTTCTCATAATCATGTTAAAAATCTATTATAAACTTATGTAGTTTTATAAACAAATCAACTTTGCAAAAGTAGTTTTTTTATCTTATTTTGCAAAGGAAAAAAGTATTTGAAAACTTTAATTACTTTAAAATGAAGATTTTTAAGGAAAAAGCGAACAATTTAAAAATAATTGTTTACATTTGTAGACAGATTTTATCATAAAATAGGTTGAATTTAGTTTGAAACATGAAAAAGAACAACTTGCTTTACAGGATTTACGACCTCTATGCAGATGGTTTTAGGAACATGACGTTAGGTCGCACCCTCTGGGCTGTGATTCTTATCAAGTTGTTTGTTATCTTTATTGTACTGAAGATATTTTTCTTTCCTAATTTTCTCAGTTCTAAGGCTAAAGACGGAGACAAGGCGGGGTATGTATCAAACGAAATGGTGCAGCGGAGCGAAGTGGCAGACCAGAAATGAGATGCCCGCATAGGTTGATATGCATAGAATGATATTAACCTTTAAGTCAAGGTTCGTTGCGATGCGAAAACTAATCTGTAAAGAGTATTTCTCTGAAATGTGTAAAAAGATGTTAGAACCTGATTGAAATATAAGACAAACTAAGAATATTAAAACAAACAGCCGAATAATAAATAAGTAAAATTAAACTAAATAGTTATGACAAACTTAATGCTAAACATTGATGCAGGGGCAATAGATTGGGCAAGAGCCCAGTTTGCACTGACAGCCATTTATCACTGGCTTTTCGTGCCTCTGACATTAGGACTTGCCTTGATTATGGGCATCATGGAGACTTGTTATTATCGTACCCGTAAGAGATTCTGGAAAGATACAGCCAAGTTCTGGCAGAAACTTTTCGGAATCAACTTTGCTATGGGTGTTGCAACGGGTATCATTCTCGAATTCGAGTTTGGCACAAACTGGAGCAACTACTCATGGTTTGTTGGCGACATCTTCGGTGCGCCATTGGCTATTGAGGGTATTGTTGCCTTCTTCATGGAGTCAACTTTCGTTGCTGTGATGTTCTTCGGATGGAAGAAAGTTTCGGCAGGATTCCATCTCGCATCAACATGGCTTACAGGACTCGGCGCGACCATCTCTGCTTGGTGGATTCTTGTTGCTAACGCTTGGATGCAATATCCAGTTGGATGTCAGTTCAATCCCGACACAATGCGCAACGAGATGGTGTCTTTCCTCGATGTGGCTTTGTCGCCTTTCGCAGTTAATAAGTTTACACATACAGTTACTTCATCGTGGATTATCGGTGCTATTTTCGTAATTGCAGTTAGTTGCTACTACCTGCTCAAGCGCAGAGAAGAGAAGCTGGCTAAGGAAAGCATCAAGATTGCGGCAATAGTTGGACTTGTTGCTTCTGCTCTTGCAATACATACTGGCGACGAAAGTGCATATCAGGTAGCAAAGGTTCAGCCTATGAAACTCGCTGCAATGGAGGCACTCTATAATGGAGGCGAAGATCAGGAACTGACACTTGTGGCTTTGGTTAATCCTTTCAAACAACCCGACTATGCAAACGAGGCTGAGGCTCCGTTGAAGTTAGGTGTACCTTATGCTCTTTCTTTCCTTGCAACCCACGACATTCACGGATATGTTCCAGGTGTTAATGACATTATAAAAGGTGGTTATACAAAACCCGACGGCTCTGTTGAGTTGCCTCTTACTGAAAAGATAGAGCGAGGAAAGCAGGCTATCACGGCTATGTCAAACTACAGAGAGTTGAGCAACAGCATCAAGGGTCGCGAGGCAACACCCGAGGAACAGGTTAAGCTCAACGGATATAGCAAGACGCTTAGCGACAACATGGCATACTTCGGCTATGGTTATATTAAGGATGCAGAGCAGATTGTTCCATACATTCCTCTATGTTTCTATGCCTTCCGCATAATGGTAGGCTTAGGAGCATTGTTCATTCTTTTCTTCATTGTAGTTCTGTTTGTTGTTTACAAGAGAGATATTGCTAAGATGCGTTGGCTCCATTGGGCAGCGTTAGCACTTTTGCCACTTGCCTATATAGCCAGCGAGTCAGGATGGCTTGTTGCCGAATTTGGCCGCCAGCCTTGGACTATTCAGGACATGATGCCTACATGGGTAGCAGTTTCCGACATCAATTCTGGTTCGGTTATGCTTACTTTCTTCATCTTCCTTGCACTGTTCACAACGCTCTTGGCTGTTGAGGTAAGCATTCTCTGTAGAGAAATAAAGCATGGACCTAAAAAGGGTGAGGAATAGTTTTGTTACAATAGGTGATTCAAGTTTTGCAAGTGCTCAACTTGTTTAGGTATAAAGGTAATTCTGTTCATAGACTGAAGCTGGCATATAGTGATATGGATTGTAGTATAATCACCTCATAACATTAAAGCTGATTGAGCCGAAGCCTTTGAAACCTTACAAGACTGAAGCTTGCGAAAGTTTAGTAAATAATTAAATAACTCAAAAATATAACTAATATGACATATCTGTTTTTGCAACAATACTGGTGGTTCCTCGTTTCATTGCTGGGAGCCCTGTTGGTGTTCCTTATGTTTGTTCAAGGTGCCAACTCTTTGATTTTCTCACTCGGTCGCACCGAGGAGGAACGCAGAATGATAGTTAACTCTACTGGAAGGAAGTGGGAACTTACCTTTACCACTCTCGTTACGTTTGGTGGAGCCTTCTTTGCTTCGTTCCCTCTCTTCTATAGCACGAGTTTTGGCGGAGCCTATTGGCTTTGGATGATTATTCTTTTCTCATTCGTTTTGCAGGCTGTCAGTTACGAGTTTCAGAACAAGCTGGGCAACATCTTAGGCACTCGTACATTCCAGTGGTTCTTGATACTTAACGGAATACTCGGTCCTCTGCTTCTCGGTGGTGCTGTGGCAACATTCTTTGAGGGCAGCAACTTCGTTGTTGACAAGATGAATCTTGCCGACTCTATGCAACCCGTAATCAGCCGTTGGGCAAATGGAAGTCATGGACTTGATGCACTGCTCAATTTCTGGGTTGTTGCTTTTGGCATTGCCGTATGCTTCTTGGCACGTACACTCGGCATTCTCTATGTCATTAACAATGTCAACGATGAGAACATACGCTCACGCGGCTCGGTGCAATTGCTTGGTGCTGCAGTTCCTTTCGTAGTGCTGTTCGTTGCCTACCTCGTTCATCTGCTTCTGAAAGACGGATATGCATACGATCCTGCTACAGGCGTAATAGTGATGGAACCACATAAATATCTCAGCAACCTCCTCGAAATGTGGTATGTTGCAGCCCTGCTTCTTGTTGGTGTTGTTCTCGTGCTATATGGAGTGATACGTACCGTTGTCAGCAAGACTTATGTGAAAGGCATCTGGCCTGTTGGCATAGGAGTAGTCATTGTAGTGCTTATGTTGCTGCTCTGTGCTGGACTCAACAACACGGCTTACTATCCTTCAACAGCCGACTTGCAGTCGTCGCTGACAATAGAAAACTCAAGCAGTTCAGAGTTTACGCTGCGCACAATGTTCTATGTCTCATTGCTTATTCCTTTCGTTCTTGCATATATTGCCTACGCTTGGCATTCACTTGACCGCAAGAAGATTGACAAGGAGGAAATGAAGCAAGAGGATATCTATTAGATTCTAATTTGATAAGTTAATAATTGAGCCTACCTTAAAAGTGGACTCAGTAAATCAAAGTTTATATTTTTTAATGAGTCATATAAGTCTTACAAATTCTATGGGGCTTATATGGCTCAAGTTTTGAGACTAATTTAAAATAAATAAAAAATGAAGAAGATAATATTATGTTTTTTTGCTGTCTGCATCTCACTTGCAGCCCACTCGCAAGACTCTTTGCGACAGAAGGTCAGAATGGAGACAAACATGGGCAATATCGTGATTGAACTTTACAACGAGACACCGAAGCATCGCGACAATTTCCTTAAGCTCGTGCGTGCTGGATTCTACGACGGAGTTCTTTTTCATAGAGTAATCAAAGACTTTATGATTCAAGCTGGCGACCCTGCAAGCAAACAGGCTGAAGCTAACCAGTTGCTGGGCGATAGCAACGAGCCTTATAGTGTTCCTGCTGAGATATGTTTCCCAAAACTGTTCCATAAGCGTGGAGCATTGGCTGCGGCTCGCGAAGGTGATGATGTTAATCCAGAGAGGAAATCATCTGCTTTCCAGTTTTACATAGTCTACGGACAAGAGTTCAACGAGCCAATGCTCGACCGTGTGCAGCAGCGCATAGACAAGTATACTGACGGAACAGTGCAGCTTACTCCAGAACTGCGCGAGGTCTACAAGACAATAGGAGGCACTCCTCATCTTGACGGCCAATACACGGTCTACGGCGAAGTTGTTGAAGGTTTAGACATAGTGGAAAAGATTCAGGCCGTTGAAACCGACGCCAACGACCGCCCTGTAGAGGATGTCAAGATTATTAAGGCAGAGGTGATTGAATAGTTCTTTAAGTGTGTGAGTTGACGAGTAGACAAATTAACAAGTAGACAAGTAGTCTTATTTATTTGTCAACTCACACACTTTTCAATCTTATTTTTTTATTCCTTATTTTCAATACTTATTCCTTCGTTTGCCGTCTGGCTGGTTCTGTAGTCAGAGCCAGTGCCTCTCTTGTTTGGATTCCTTATTATTTCCCATTCTCAATGTCGGCAACGCTCAGCGTGCTTAGATATGCTCTTATTTCTTCACTGCTCAGACGAAGCACTTGATTGTTGACTGCCACGGTCAGTTTGTAGAATCCAAAGGCAGATTGTCCATTTGCATCTTCGGCCTGCAATTCATCCTTCTATTCTTTTATCTCTTTACATTATTTCTTTTCTTAAAGAATATAGAATTAACAAATTGTTAATATGTTCCGCCTTAGTTTGTTATTCTAGTCTGCCTTTTTCTGTATTTCCAGCACCTTTGCCTTTATAGTTCGACTTTGTTAAATTAAAAATATATCTGATGGTGCATTCAATTTTCCTTGCGTTGATAGTTTTTTTCATATAAGAATCTCTTAAATCGCAATACATAGTTGATATATTTTTCCTGTTCGTATTAAAATACTATTAATATTTCTTATTTAATTAAATTATAACTCAGATGTATTATCTAATACTACACATCTTTCATTAATAAAAAATGTAATTATTATCAGCTATATTCTACAAAAACGTAGAATAAGTTGAATAACTCGTTGTAAAAGGATTGCTTCCTAAAGATTACAACTATCCCATTTTTATTGATGCAGTATTACTTTCTGCGACTCTCCATGTAACAGTAATACCTTTGAAAATACTGTCGCATGGTTCAAAGCCTGGCGTAGTAAGTCCTCCTTTAATGTTAGCATTCTTGTTGTCTGTTTTCGAACTATGGCCCTGACAGCCACAAGAACAAGCTTTGTCAGACGACAAATCAGGAGAACCACCACCATTTAAGAGATTCATTTGTGCATCGCTTAGATGCTGCTATTCTGTTAGGAAGAGGTTGATTTTTGTTTTTTCATAAATAAAAACTATTTAAATTAAACATACAGAAGCTCATCGCTCCATTTTTATTAGATTTGGTATTTTCCATTTCAGGCTTCCTGGAGTAAGCACTTGATTGGATTTCTCGGCGGAGGAGCATTCCACACCAAGTGCACTATAGGTAGCTACAGGGTCTTCGTAAAGATTTGTAAGAAAGTTAATGGCTTTCTCACGTGACATTTGTTGTCGCGGACGGGCATAAGTATATATTTGTTCCCCGTTATGACCTTTCCTTATTCCTATGGCTTGCCATGATGCACCTTCCATCTCAACTTTCATAATCAGTCCGGGCAGCCCTGCAAAGCAATAAGGACCAGCATCGTATGGCAATTCCTCAGCAAACCATGCGGTTACAGTCTTACCACAATGGATAGTCGTAGCTTTTGAACAGGCGTACCCCAATACTTCCTGTTTTTCGTCATCACAAAAGCTCCACTGCAAAGCATTGATGGGGCGGGTAAATGATACCACCATGTTGTCGAAAGGTACACGATAGCCTATCTCCACCATTTTTGCTTGGCGGTCTGTCCAAACCTCGTATGGCACAGTAGGGTTGGAATAGAGGGGTACACCCTTTGCACCTTTCGTGATTAGTGATGTTGCTATAGAATCATTCTGATAGAGAGCTTCATTGCGTGAGTAAATGTGTCTGCGTCCCACGAGCACTGTTCTCTGTTCTGCATGTGGCAGAGATTCATCATAATAAGTCCAAATAAACTGATAGCGCACTTCCACGAGCACTGCATCGAGCGGTTTCTTGTTTTTCAGATTTAATGCTGAGAATGAAGGGGTACTACCAAACACTAAGGCTTGACCAAAAGATTGTCTCGAAAAGATAGCCACAAAGGCAAACAATACTCCCCAACGTAAAAGGCATTTAAAAGATGTTTTCATATTCTACAAATTTATAAGTTGAATTTTAATGAAAGGATCATACTACGTGGTACAAGATAGAATATATCGCGTTGCCATTCTTGTGCATTTACACTAATAATGTTCAACTGATGAGCATTGAGCAAATTACGAATATCCAAGCTCCATTCTGCTTTTTTTGTCTTATAATATACTTTCACATTTGAAAGAAAAGTATTGGCATGGTCTTGCTGCGTGTAAAAGCCTTGACAAACAACAATCCATTTATTGAGTGTAGCTGTTATTTTTCCTGTTAGCATGGAACGAGTTGTAACTATATCTGTGTGGTCACTATTTTGTCTGGGCATACGGCTACGATTCACAAACGCTTGTATTTCAGTCGTCAATCCTTTAGTGGGTGTGATGCCTCCTCGCAACGAGATGCTACTCTCGTAGAGTTCAAACGGCAATTTGACACTATTGAGCATTTGCGAAGAGGAAAAACGTGTGTGGTTGGCTTTCAAGCTTACATTGACTTTTTTCCATAAAAAAGCTTTCGATACCTCACTGCCTAAACTTAAGGAATGTGTACCATAGGATTGTGGAGCCAAATGAAGTGTCACATGATTTTCTTCCACCACCTTGTTGGTTATCATTTCACTGTTCATATTGGTGTATTCTATGCGAAGGTTTCCGAAGAGCAAGTTGAATGCGTTGGTATAATTAAGCTTGGCAGCAAAATGGTGATAATCAGTTGAGGTTATCTCATCCATTTTTGCGTGTGTCTGCTCATAACTGTTGCGGATAATGAAAGCATGAAGAAAGTCTTCCGACTTGTTGTCATGAAGTTCTCGTGACCATTGCAATTGCAGGGATAGATTGGATGCTAAAGGGCGTTCTATTGATAGGTTTGGGTCAATGTGTAGGGAATTCCTGCTTGGTCTGATGTATGGAGAATGTACCTGAATATATGAATACACTAATGGAACATAGCCACGAATGCGAAAACGTGCCACAGTAGACTGAAACATCAAACCTATTCCTAATTTAACCCTGTTATAGTGTACGTCGTCTTCCAAGATGCGATTATTATCCAAAGAGAACAATTCAGAGGGATGTTGTGTCGTTGTTAACGTATTTTTATCTACCATACCAAACCAATACGGATCAATCATCCATCCACCAAGCCTTATCGTGGAGAGCATCTCTTGTCGCAGTTCTGCAAAATAGAAACCTTGCTTTACCTTTTGCCGTGCTCCAATCTGTGGTTTTATGTTTGTGTCCATGCCTTTTAGCAAGAGATGCTCATGGCTGTTGGCATATTGGAGGTTGAACCGAGTGTCAAGTCCGTTCACTTCGTTCCAACGATATATAAGCCGAAACTGGTTGTCCAACATATATTGATTTTGGTTGAGATTCTCACCAAGTTGTGTGGATTGTATGTTTTGTATGACGTATGGTAACTCTTTGTTCCATGCCCCGACCAATTTGTTCATGAGGTAGTAGTGAGGCTTGTTTTGTTCGTACGTCAATAAGAAATCCATATTACTGTAAGTGTTTTCAAAATCAAGATTGCGCTCATGATTTTTTTCTTGTTGCCCAACATAATAGATATGCTCCATGTCAGTATGCCCCTCAATTTTCTCATTCATAGCCGTCACGGCATAACTCCATTTGGCAGTTTCACTATTCTTGTATAGTCCGTTTAGCGATAGAGCCTCACTTCTGTTCAGCATATAGTCATTGCGGTTGAGCATTGAACTTCGTGGAGTGGATGAGGAGAGAACGTTGTCTATCAATGTTGTCAACGGCGTGGCATAAATATCTCGCAACTGTTCGCCACTGTTGTTCGCTGATATTGTGGCAAAGATTTGGTGTTTGGCATTGAAAACTCCTCCGTATAAACGTGTGATATATGCCAAATTGTCTTTTTCGCCACCTCTATAACCGCTACCTACTTCAATCTTTCCCGTGAGGTTGCTTTTTGCATTCGGTGAGAGTTTCAGGTTGAGTGCCACATCATCCGTGATACGGTTGCCTTGCAGGGCGCGAATTGGCTGATGGTGTTGCATCACGTCCACTGCAATAATATCTTTCGGGTCTATTCTTTCAAGGGCTATAGAGTATTTATTCCCAAAGAGATTCCCGCCTTCTATCTGAAACTCAGTAATCTCCCGACCATTGTACAATACTCTCCCCGCATCGTTTACGGTAACGCCAGGCAGACGATCCAATATCTCGCGAAGTTTTCTATCATTTTTGTCTCTAAAATAAATAAGGTTGTAGGTTAGCGTATCGCCTTTGGCTTTTATAGTGGTTGGTCTTACAACCACCTCTTGCAAATCTATTTTATGAGACTCTGCAACAAAGTTTACTGTCTGTGAGATATTGGCAATCTCTCGCTTTATGGGCTTGATATTGAAATTGGATACATACATGATTATCCGCTTGCTGCTACTCGAAAGAGTTATGACGTATTGTCCTTGCTCAGAAGTTGTCGTGCTGGCTACAATACGCTCCCCTTTGTCTGTTGGCTCTTTAGCTGTGATAATGGCATTTTCAATCGGACTGCCATCATATAGATGGACACTGCCTATTATTCTGACCTGTGCAATACATTTGTTACAATTAAACAAACATAAGCACAAATAGAAGAGTATGACAAGAGTAAATCTCATAAGTAAGAATTTCTCATTTTGATTCTAAATGTAATTTATGTTTCAAATCACTAGTATCCACTAAAAATGGACGAGTTTAAGACTTAAATAAATTAGGTTCACCTGAACCGCTTCGGTTTTTGTCATTTTTGAATATAGTTTTGATGAAGAGATTTCTGAGATGCGTTGTGTCTGTAAGTGACATGCTGCGGATTTGCAGCACCTCATAAGTGCTATACTACTATATCAATTAGCGCAATTAGATATTCTTGTTTTAAATTTCTATATCTCCTTCAAAATACTGGTTTCCATATACGAATCTGATGATGTATAGTCCAGATAAAAATTCAGGCAGTTCAATATAGTCTTCGCCAAACAGTTCTGTCTGAAAAATAATGTCTTCGTCAAAGTCCAGAATCTGTAACGTATATTCGCTGAAAGCACCATATAAAAATAAGGTGTTAGCTTGGTTGTAGATCCTTACATTAGCTGCTGGAATTCTTGGATAGCCAGTTGAAACATTAGAATTATTTATAATCCCATACGTCAGGTGAATCGTGTTAACATCTTGACTTGTTACATCCTGAGCAAGTGCAGCAGAAGTCTGCAAAAATGTAAATAGCAAAGTTGCTAATAATGTTTTTGTAATTGTCATATTTTCCTATTGATTTAAATTTGTCTGCAAAGATAGGTTGGAACCATTATTTTTTCCAAATTTTTTTATTACAGATTTTACATGACAAAATTGATGAATTTAGATAATCAGTTAACCATCAGTGCGTTAGCTGCAATTTTACATATTTTACACGGACGGCAAAATGTTTACTTTTTTATGTTATTTTGATTAAATCGCGATTTAAATCTTAAGTTTAGTCTTAACATTTTTCCTTGTTGTCTTTTTGGTTTTCAGAAAAAAACTTAACTTTGCAAGCAGATAAGCAATTTATTAGCGATTATGAAAAACTATTCAATACATTTCCTTAAGTGCGGCATAGCTTATTCTGCCGTAGTTACTCTTTTGCTTTTTCTCACCTGTTGCAGCAGTCACAGTTCCTATACACCGCAGCTTAATGCTGTAGACTCGATGCTTGAGAGGGGTGACTTAGCCGTAGCCAAAGCTGCGCTTGACAGTCTTAGTGCCAGCAGGTCTGACATGTCCCGCAGCCAGCTTATGCACCTTCAAATGCTGGAGACAAGCTATAAGAATAAGAACTATGAGTACATAGGCGGTGATACGGTCATGAAGGACGTTGCAGAATATTATGACAATAACGGAAGCATGAGGCAGCAGATGGAGTCTTACTATCTGTTAGGCTGTGTCTACCGTGACCGGCAAAGTCCACTTATGGCTCTTGATTGCTACAAGAAGGCTATAGGCAAGGCCGATACAGCCAAGCTGACTGTCCCAGACTATCGGCTGCTTATGTGCATTCACGGACAGGTTTCTACTATATATTCAACTCAAAAACTTCTTGATAGAGAACTTGAAGAACTTGATAATGTTCAAAAATATGCATGGCTTGCGAAAGATACACTTTATGCAATATGGAGTTATGGTAATAGGGTAGATGTTTATTCTCAAATGAATAATAATGATAGTGTGTTAGAAATAGCTCGCAGATGTAGTTCTCTATTTATCAAGTATGGATATGATAAGCATGCAAATATAATGGTGGGTGTCGTAATTCCTATTTTAATAGAAGAAGGAAATTATAGAGAGGCCAAAAAAATGATGGAAAGGTATGAGAGTAAATCAGGTCTTTTTAATTCTAATAATGATATTGAAGAAGGACGAGAGATATATTATCAGATAAAAGGGAATTATTACATAAAAACTAATAAAATCGACTCTGCCGAGTATTATTTCCGCAAGTTGCTTCCCTTTGTAGACAAGAAAGACAATTTTAACAATGCACAGGCGGCTTATCGCGGTCTGTTCAGCGTGTATGAGCGCAAAGGCAATGCCGACTCCATCGCCAAGTATGCCCGTGCCTGGTGCGAGGCAAACGACTCGTCTGTGATAAGCCTGTCGACAGAGAAGATACAGCACATACGCTCTATGTACGACTACAGCGCGTACGAGCGTCTGGCTCAGAAGAAGGCAGAAGAAGCCAGAGTGTCCAAATACCGTTTTGTGATAATCCTCTTCCTTGCTTTGTTTGTTGTGTCAGCCCTGCTGTATGTGATGAACAGGCGCAAGTCAAAGCAGCAGTACAAAGAGCGGCGTCTGAATGAGCTTTATGCTAAAGCCCTTGCCGACTACGACCGTCTGAAGGTCAAGATGGAGGAGCAGCAGCGCTACAGCAGCATGCAGATGGAAGAGTTGCAGGCAGAGGCAGATAAGCTGAAAGGCATAATAGGCAACATTCAGGGCAGCAGCCACCAGCTTGACGCATGGGATAGCGAGTCTACCGTAATCTATTCTGAGGCGGTAAGAAGTCTTCATTCCTATGCCCAGAGGGGAATAGCTCCCGACAGTCTGTGGAATGATGTTATTGAGTTGCTAAGACAGTATATGCCAAATTTTATTAGTCTGTTTGACAAAAGCAGTGAACTTAATGTATTAGAAAAGAAAATCTCAATACTGATAAGACTGAAATTTAATCCTTCTGAGATACAAAATCTGTTGGAGATGAAACCTCAGCGATTATCAAACAATCGTGCAAGTATCAACAAAAAACTGTTCAACGACAATAGCGCAAAGACCTTGAATGCACATATCATGCAGATTAAGAGCAAATTATAATGATTAAGGTTATGAGAACGGGAACGTTAACTTTAACCTTAACTTTAACTTTAACGTTAACGGGAACGGAAACTTTAATCATTATTCCTTCATCTTTAATCGTCCACGATGCAACGGCATCGTGGAAAACATGCTCCTCAGTTACTTCGTGCCAGCTCCCCTAACTTAGGGGAGCAATTTTCTTTATCTGAGTCTTTAATGTCACACTGATTCCTCAGATGTCGCAGATTTTCCAACTTTAACTTGTAAACTGAATAAATATGGACTGTCAAAGACTCTGGCAGTAGCTGTTCCCCCTCTAAGCTAGAGGGGGTGCCCCAACGGGGCGGGGGCGTATGAAAATAGTTCATATTTCATAGTTGACTAGTTAACGTTAAAGTTCCCGTTCCCGTTCTAGTTCCCGTTGGATTAGTTCCCGTTCTCATAACTCATAACTTATAACAATCTGAAAGCAGTTTTCCGTTTCCCGACCTCTGCCGAGTGGAAAACGTGCAATTTTCAGAGCCGAGTTGGGTAAAAAATTGATTAACTAACCCCGCAAATAACTTAAAAATTTTGGACCGAGAAAATAAAGTTGCAAAATATGCGAGTATTTTGCAACTTCTTGTTGTTTTTAGTAAATCGTTCAATATCAAGACATTATACGTTTCGTCTCATGACTCGTAACTGTTAAAAAAGTCAAAGGGCATCTTTCGCAGTGTGAAAGGGCACCTTTGGCAGTGCAATATGCCACATATCGCACTGCGATATGCCACGTTTCGCATCGCGAAAGGACACCTTTCACTTTTTCGTTCCTTATGTTCGTTTACATAGTTTAAGCCGATTGATTAACAATTAAACGCTTTTTAGCATTTCGCCTCGTGCCAAACGGAAAATCTTTCTCTAGAATGAAAATTCCTTTTGTCAAGATTTTTTACTTTTTTCGTCAATATTTTGGGCTGATTTTGAAAGTTTCAGATTGTAAGTTGAGTCAATAAAGTTTTCAGTTTTTTAAGGTTATAGTGTTAAGTTAGCCCTATATTATTCTTTTTCTTCAAAAAAAGCGGTTACCTTAAAATAAAGCAGTACCTTTGTAATTAATTTACAAAAACAGATAAATCGGATTTTAGCATCTCAACCGCTGTGCTGAGACAATGCGCAGGGGCGTGTGAATTTAGTTCATAGTGCATAGTGCATAGTGCATAATGCATAGTTGTTTTAGTTGACAGTTAACGTTCCCGTTATCGTTTCCGTTAAAGTTAACGTTAACGTTCCCGTTAATTATTAATCTTTCATCCTTAATCTGGCATAACTATGAACTACTAAAGGCTGTTGCTATTGCCCTGCTAAGAAAGTGGGGGTAAAAAAATAAAAAACTGAGAGTCTTGAGCCTTTTGTCATGAAAATGCTTGCTCAAAACTCTCAGTTGCTTTTTTATTCCTTGTTGGCGCGTTTACGCTCCAGATGGTCAAGAATAATCTTTCTCATTCTTATGGCAGAAGGAGTACACTCAACATATTCGTCGGCCTTGATGTACTCAAGTTCCTCCTCAAGCGAGAGGACTACTTTCGGAATGATGTGGGCTTTCTCGTCGCTGCCCGATGCACGCACGTTGGTAAGCTGCTTAGCCTTTGTTACGTTGATGACAAGGTCGTTGTCGTGGACGTGCTCGCCTACGACTTGTCCTGCATAGACCTCTTCGCCTGGATCAATGAAGAACTTGCCTCTGTCTTGCAACTTGTCGATGGAGTAGGCAAAGGCTGTTCCATTCTCAAGTGCAATCATCGAACCGTTAACTCTTCGCTCAATGTCGCCTTTGTATGGCTGATACTCCTTGAAGCGGTGTGCCATGATAGCCTCGCCCTGTGATGCTGTGAGAATGTTGGTACGCAGACCAATGATGCCGCGTGAAGGCATGTCGAACTCAATGTTTACACGGTCGCCCTGCGCTTCCATAGAAGTCATCTCGCCTTTGCGGCGTGTAACCATGTCAATCATCTTAGAAGAGAATTCCTCAGGAACATTTATTGTAAGTTCTTCTATAGGTTCGCATTTCACACCGTCAATCTCCTTATAGATTACCTGTGGCTGACCTACCTGCAACTCGTAGCCCTCGCGGCGCATGGTCTCGATGAGCACAGAAAGGTGGAGGACTCCACGACCGCTGACAATCCACTTGTCGGTGCTGTCCTCGAATGGAGCGACACGAAGGGCAAGGTTCTTCTCAAGTTCCTTTTGCAGACGCTCGTTGATGTGGCGCGACGTGCAGTATTTTCCTTCCTTGCCGAAGAAAGGCGAGTCGTTGATGGTGAACAGCATAGACATGGTAGGCTCGTCTATGGCGATAGGAGCGAGGGGCTCAGGGTTCTCGAAGTCGCAGATGGTGTCGCCAATCTCGAAATGCTCCAGTCCTACAACAGCACAGATGTCGCCACACGAAACAGACTCGGTGCGAGTGTGTCCCATTCCCTCGAAAGTGTGAAGTTCCTTAATCTTAGTCTTCTCGAAAGTGCCATCGCGATGAGCAATCTGAATCTGCATGCCGTCGCGCAGCGTGCCTCTATGAACACGGCCTACGGCAATTCTGCCAGTATAGCTGCTATAGTCGAGCGATGTGATAAGCATCTGGGGAGTTCCTTCGTTCACTTTAGGTGCAGGAATAACCTCAACAATCTTGTCGAGCAGGTATGTGATATCGTTGGTTGGAGTCTTATAGTCTTCGCCCATCCATCCTTGTTTTGCACTTCCATAAACAACGGGGAAGTCCAGCTGGTCTTCAGTTGCATTGAGCGAGAACATGAGGTCGAATACCATTTCGTAAACCTCTTCAGGTCGGCAGTTAGGTTTGTCAACCTTGTTTACGACAACAATAGGCTTGAGCCCTATTTGGAGAGCTTTCTGAAGCACAAAGCGTGTCTGAGGCATCGGGCCTTCGAAAGCATCAACCAGCAGCAGACATCCGTCAGCCATGTTGAGCACGCGCTCAACCTCACCTCCGAAGTCGGCATGTCCAGGAGTGTCGATGATATTGATTTTAGTATTCTTATATGTTATTGAAACATTCTTTGAAAGAATAGTGATACCTCTTTCGCGTTCCAAATCGTTGTTGTCTAATACTTGGCTGCTCAGATTCTGACCGTCGCGGAACAGATGTCCAGCCAGCATCATCTTGTCTACGAGTGTTGTCTTGCCGTGATCGACGTGGGCAATAATTGCAATGTTACGAATGTCTTGCATTGTGAAAAAAATCTTTAAAAACGGGTGCAAAGGTACAAATAATAATTGAAATTAGTGTTCAAACGTGTCCTTTTTGCAACTTGTTAGTATAGAAATATGTTAAAAAGCAAAAAAAGTTATAGGTATAGTAATGCGGAACGGAATTAAAATCGTAACTTTGCAGCCGCAAAATTCGGAGAATCCGATGCATTCGATGAAGTGCCATAGTGATGAAAATGGTGAACTTCAGAAGGATGTAATTTAAAAACTCTTTAATCATCAACAACAAAATGTATTTAGATCAAGCAAAAAAACAAGAGATTTTCACTCAGTATGGTAAGGAAACAAAGGACACTGGTTCTCCAGAAAGCCAGATTGCACTGTTCACTTTCCGCATCAAGCACCTTACAGAGCACTTGAAGAAGAATCACAAAGACCATGTGACAGCACGCTCACTGACAAAACTCGTTGGTAAAAGACGTGCTCTTTTGAAATATCTTTACGACCGCGACATCAATCGTTATCGTGCTATCGTGAAGGCTTTAGGTCTGCGTCGATAATAAGAATCTCATGTTCAGATTGATAAGTTTGAGTTAGTTTAAGTTCCCTGCATGGTTAATACTGTGTAGGGATTTTTTGTCTTTATAAGGAAATGGTTATGAAAAAGATTTCGTTTTTGCTTTTAATGATTTCTGCCGTTATTGCCGTTGAGGCTCAGCAGATGTATGTCGCTACATATAATATAAGGTATAAGAACGACGGCGATGCTAAGAACGGTGATGTATGGGAGCGCAGATGCAAGGTGATTGCAGACCAGATAATTTTTGAAGACCCTGACATCTTCGGCACACAGGAAATGCTAATAGAGCAGATTAGGGATTTTGAGAGTCTGCTGCCTGAATACGGACACATAGGAAAGGCTCGCGATGACGGAAAGGAGGCAGGAGAACACTCTGCAATATTCTATCATAAAGACCGAGTGGAACTGATAGAGAATGGCGATTTCTGGCTGTCTGAATCTCCCGACATTCCTTCAAAAGGATGGGATGCGGCTTGTGTCAGAATATGTACTTGGGGAAAGTTTATGGACAAGCGTAATGGAAAGGATTTCTTTTTCTTCAATCTCCACATGGACCATGTAGGAAAAGTGGCACGTCGTGAGGCTGCCAGACTTGTTGTAAGAAAGATTGAGGAAATAGCAGGATTGCAGGCAAGCGTAATCCTTACGGGCGATTTCAACGTAGACCAGAATGATGAAATATATGGTATCTTCATAGAGTCGGGACTGCTTAACGACTCATATACTGTTGCACGAAAGCGTTTTGCGGAGAACGGAACATTCAATGCGTTCAATTCGGAACTGAAAACCGACAGCCGTATAGACCACGTCTTTGTTTCGCCTCAGTATAATGTCGAGCGATATGGAGTGCTGACAAATTGCTATTGGACCGAAAACAAGCAGTCGAAAAAGAAACGTAAGGCTTTCGATGCACCGCAAGAGATAGACTTCAGCCAGTTCACGCGACGCACTCCGAGCGACCATTATCCTGTTTTCGTAAAGCTTACTTGGCAATAGGTTTACGCTCTTCAAGGTCGAGACAAATCTCTGAAAGAGGTTCCAGAACAAAGTCGCGCTGCCAGATGAGCGGGTGGGGGATTATAAGATCAGGTTCGTTGATTTGCAAATGATCGTAGAAAAGAATGTCAATATCAATTATTCTGTCATGATATTGGCGGTTTACAGACTTATGCTTGCGCCCCATTTGCCTTTCAATGTTCTGAGTTGTTGCAAGAACTTCATTAGGCGACAACTCAGTTTCACATTCTACGCAAGCATTGATAAACTGGTTTTCAGACTCAAATCCCCACGCATCAGTTACATATAACGACGATTGGCGGAGAACTCTGCCCACTTTGTCAGCAAGTAAGTTCACCGCCAATTGTATATTTTCGCGTTTGTTTCCGAGATTTGTACCTAAACCGAAATAAACGTCAGACATTGTCTTCTTCTGAAAATTATGTTTTTCTTTTTCTCAGTTCTTCACGATTAGTCGTTCAGAATAAGCATTGCATCGCCATAACAGCCAAAGCGATAGTCATTTTCTAACGCCTGTTTGTATGCCTCCATCACCAAATCATAACCGCCAAAGGCAGCAGTAGACATGAGCAATGTAGAATAAGGATGATAGAAATTGGCAATCATTGAGTCGGCGAGTCCGAAGTCGTATGGGGGGAAAATAAACTTGTTAGTCCATCCTTCATATTCCTTCAGCATTCCGTCGGTGCCAACGGCAGTTTCGGTTGCCTTCACAACGCTTGTTCCTACGGCGCAGACATGATGCTTTTGCATCTTTGTTTCGTTAACAATCTTGCAAGCCTCTGCGCTAATCTGCATCTGCTCAGACTCCATCTTGTGCTTGGTAAGGTCTTCAACTTCAATGCTGTGGAAGTTGCCAAGCGAGCAGTGGAGCGTGATATAAGCAAAGTTTATTCCCTTTATCTCCATGCGTTTCATCAGCTCTCTTGAGAAATGCAGACCTGTAGCAGGTGCTGTTACGGCTCCTTCATTCTTTGCAAAGATGCACTGGAAGTCGTTGACGTCGTCTTCATTAGCACTGCGATGCTTTATGATGTATTGTGGCAGTGGTGTCTGACCGAGGGCAAAGAGGTCGTGCTTGAACTCATCGTGTGGACAGTCGTGCAGGAAGCGCAGTGTTCTTCCGCGCGATGTTGTATTGTCAATAACCTCTGCAACCATTGTGCCAGCATCGTCGAAGAACAGTTTGTTTCCTATTCTTATTTTGCGTGCAGGCTCGACGAGTACATCCCAAAGGCGCATTTCTTCATTAAGCTCGCGCAGAAGAAATACTTCAATTCTTGCTTCGGTCTTTTCTTTTGTTCCGAAAAGACGAGCAGGAAAAACCTTTGTATCATTGAAGATGAAAGTATCTCCTTCATCGAAATAGTCTAAGACATTTCTGAAATCAAGGAATACTGGATTGCCCTCTTCGTCGCGAAGAGGTTTCCCTTTCTTGTCGGTTTTATACATATCAATGGTACCCGACTTCTTGTGGAGCACCATTAGTCGACATTCGTCGCGATGATATGCTGGAGTTAAGGCTATTTTTTCTTCTGGAAGATTGAATTTAAATTGTGAAAGCTTCATGTCAATTCTTTTACCTTATCTTGTTATTATTATTTTCTTCTTATTTTATATTGGCAGAAGATAGTCTGTAGTGATTAAATGAATTGTCAATTCTCAATTCTCAATTGTCAATCACTTTGTCGAGCCAGTCGTTGAGGTCGTCTATCTTTATGCAGTCTTCAACTCTTACGTTGCCTACTCTTGTGCGCCGCAGGGCTGTGAGATATGCTCCGCTGCCCAGTGCTTCGCCTATGTCGCGTGCAAGAGCCCTTATATATGTTCCTTTGCCGCATACTACTCTTATCTGCATTGTCATGTCCTCTGGCGAGAACGCTGTCAGTTCAATCTCGTCAATCTGCAAGGTCTTTGGCTTCAGTTCCACTTCCTTGCCTTTGCGCTTCAGTTCGTATGCACGCTTGCCATCAACTTTGCATGCTGAATAAGCAGGGGGCACTTGCTGTATAGTTCCAATAAACTTAGGTAATGTAGAGAGTATCAGTTCGCGGGTGATATGCTCAGTAGGGTAGGTGTTGTCTACTTCATGTTCCATGTCATAACTTGGAGTAGTGGCGCCGATTTGCAGTGTCGCTGTATATTCCTTTGTGTGGCGTTGCAACTCGTCAATTCGCTTTGTTGCCTTTCCTGTGCAAAGAATTAGTACGCCTGTAGCCAATGGGTCGAGTGTGCCAGCATGTCCTGTCTTAACCCTTTTCACTCCGAGTCGTTTGGAAATGAGATACCTTACGTGTGCCAATGCTCCGAAACTCGACATTCGGTAGGGCTTGTCTATGCAGATAATTTCTCCTTCTTGAAAATTCATGTCGTCAGTTTTCAGAGAGAAAAGAAAATAGTGCAAGCACCTACAATAGCACAATAGATGGCAAAGTAGACGAGTTTACCGCGCTTAACAATGTTTATCATCCACTTGCAAGCAAAGCAACCTGCAACAAATGCTGCAATGAAACCAACTGCAAGAGAGACGAGTGAGATATTGCCTACAGCCGCTTCTGCTCCGCCTTTCATGGCTTTGAGTATATCGAGAAGAGCCTCTCCGAGTATAGGCGGTATTACCATGAGGAACGAGAACTGAGCCAGCGAAGACTTGTTGTTTCCTAATAGCAATCCTGTCGCAATGGTACTTCCCGACCTTGACAGTCCTGGCATTACAGCCAAAGCCTGCGCAATACCTATTATGAAAGAGTCGCGCGGAGTAATCTTGTCGCGCTGGCGTGGCTTTGCATAGTAGGAGAAAGCAAGAAGCATGGCTGTTACGAGCAGCATGCATCCAACAACTAACAAGCCAGAACCGAAAATTTCTTCTACTTTGTCTTTGAAGAAAACACCCACGATGCCAATAGGAATCATCGAAATGACAATGTTAATGACATATCGGGTCTCGTCGTTCATCTGGAATTTAAATAGTCCTTTGAATATCCAGTTTATCTCTTTCCACAAAATAACAAGTGTAGAAAGAACTGTTGCAACATGAACTGCGATTGTAAATGTGAGGTTTTCTTCTCCATTGATGCCAAAAAGAGCAGCACCTATGGCAAGATGGCCGCTGCTTGATACTGGCAGATATTCTGTCAAACCTTGAATTAGTCCTAAAATCAGGGCTTCGAATACATCCATCTGCTTAGTCCTCCTTTATCTGATTGTTGTCTTTTGGTTTGCGCATCACGCCATAAATCATAGAAGCAAATCCAATGAAGCAAATCACTGGAGCTACTTTTATGCGGCGTACGCTGAAAATGTCTGGGTTGAATTGTGTCTCAGTAGAACTTGAACCACCCATAAGTATAAAACCAATTATGACTACAATCATGCCGACAGCCAACAGAATGAAGTTGGTTTTGTCGAATGCATAGTTTTTTCTATTCATGCTTTTTATATTTGTTTGTTGAGTTTCTATGAAAATATCATCTTATAGCAATTGCCAAAGCATTTTCTTTATCGTGAGAATAACTCCGATGCAGACAGCTGCTCTTGTTTTCTTATATCTTATAAAGTTCGCCTGCTTTCATTCGTAAGAACTTGTTTACAGAAAGCCATGAGCAGAACATCGTGATAAGCACTCCAAACAGCAGCACTGAGGCTCCAGTTATAGTGAGCACTTGCCAGTTGAGCACCGTCATCATGTCTGGCTCGTTAAGATAGAATAAGTAAAGTCCGATAGCAAGCACACTGTCGGCAATGATGCCTGCAACAAGTCCGAGCCATATAGAGCGGCGGATGAAAGGCCAGCGAATAAACGCCCATGATGCTCCGACAAGCTTCATGGTGTGTATGCTGAATCGCCGAGCATAGATGCCAAGCCGCACTGTGTTGTTGATGAGCGCAAACGAGACTATCAACAATAAACCAGCCAAGACAAGCAGCACAAAACTTATTTTGCGCAGCGTCTTGTTCACTTGGTCAATTAAGTCTTCAGGATATGTTATTTCGGTAATCTTCGGGTTTTGTTGCAACTCTTTTGCAATCCACTTAAGTGAGTCGCTATTGGCATAGTCAGACTTAAGCGAAAACTCCACAGAAGCAGGGAAAGGGTTGGCTCCTACAAACTCAGAAGGGTCGGCACCGAGTGCTTCTTTTCCCTCTTTCAGCGCTGCAGTCTTACTGATGTAAGTAAGTTCGCTGATGTAAGGTTGTTGCTGAAGTTTCTGGCAAAGTTGTTTTGCCTCTGACTCAGACATGTCGTCGCCAAGCAACATAGTCACCGTAAACGTCTGCTTCATGTAAGCCGACAGATTGTTAGCCGTAAACACTGTGAGCAGAACTAACCCCAAAAGAATCAGTACCATAGCAGTACTGATACACAAAGTAATTACCTGTAATCCACCGCGATTACGGGTTTTCTTGCGTTTCTTTCCCATTTTTATAGCGTATTTTACACCAATTTGTCTGCAAAAGTACTGTTTTTTTTTAGGTTACACTACTCTTTAACTACTATTAACTCCATTATTTGCATAAAAAGATATACCTTTGCATGAAGAAAGAAGAAATAAAAAGAAAAGGTAAGAAAATAAAACACTCTAAACATATTTTATAAGAAATGTCAACAATAATTTATCCTTCACCTATCTTTGGACCTGTGCATAGCCGCAGACTTGGGATTTCTTTGGGAATAAACCTCATGCCGTCTGACGGAAAAGTGTGTACATTTGATTGTATTTATTGCGAATGTGGATTTAATTCTGACTATCGTCCTCATCTTCCGCGACCTACTCGAGAAGAGGTTAGCGAGGCTCTTGAGGCTCAACTGAAGAAGATGGTTGCTGAAAATATGTTGCCAGATGTACTTACTTTTGCTGGTAACGGCGAGCCTACAGCCCATCCTCATTTCCCTGAGATTATAGACGATACGCTGAGACTCCGCGATAAGTATTGTCCTTCAGCAAAGGTTTCTGTGCTTAGCAATGCTACAATGATTAGTCATCCAAAAGTTCACGATGCTCTGATGCGTGTTGACAACAATATTCAGAAGCTCGACACCATTGATATTGACTATATCCGTCTTGTAGACAGACCAGTTCAACCTTCTTATTCTGTAGAAAAGGTTGTTGAGAATCTGAAGAAGTTTGGTGGTCATGTCATTATTCAGACAATGTTTATGAAAGGCGAATACGAAGGAAAAACCGTAGACAACACAGGCAAGGAGTATGTTGCCACATGGTTGCAGACCGTAAAAGATATTGCTCCAGAGAAAGTTATGATTTATACTATCGACCGTGAAACGCCTGCACATCACTTGAAAAAGGCGACTCACGAAGAACTTGACTCGATATGTGAAATGGTTAAACAGGCAGGCATAGACTGCTCTGCATCTTATTAGACTGTTATCGTCTTTACTCAATCAAGCAAAAAGTTCATGGCTATACTCTATATAACAAGTGAGTATAGCCATGAACTTTTTAGTTTTCCTCTTTTGTGTTATCTATGTTCTTATCCTTCTTAATACCCTTGAAGTGGTCGAAGCCTTCGCCATAAACACCAATTACGGCACTCTGAGAGACAAATGCCTTAGGGTCTACTTGGTTGATGAGCTGGAAGATGTGGCTTGCTTCGCGCTGCTTAGCCAATACGAAGAGCATGTGCACATGGTTGCCAGAGTAACTTCCACGACCATCTATTATGGTGCATCCGCGTTTTGCCTGCTCGTTGATTAACTGGCTCAGTTCTTCATGGTGGTCTGATATGATGAAGAACTGCACACTTTGTCGTGTGAGGTTCACAACATGGTCGACGCAGAACGAAGCAGCAAACAGTTCAACATAGCCGTAAATAACTTGGTTCCAGTCCTTCAGCACAACATAACTCGAAGCGATAATCACAACATCCACCATCAGGATGATGTGTCCGAGCGAGATGTCATGATATTTATTGACCATAGCCGCCACAACATCAGTACCGCCAGAACTGCCGCCATGTGACAGGCACAGACCTACGCCGCTGCCCATGAATGCTCCTCCAAGCACCGCAGCAAGGAAAGGCTGACCGTCTAAGAGATGAGTGGTGCCCATGAATGCGCGCAGAATAGGAATGAACAAAGTGACTGCTCCCACAGCATAGATGGTCTTGATGCAGAAACGTGGGCCAAGAATCTTTAGCGCAAATGCCAGCAGAATGGCATTAAGCACAAAGTAGGTGTATTGGACAGGAATATTAAGTCCCCATTCCAATACCGAAGAAACACCTGGCATGCCGCCTTGTGTTATGTGGTTAGGCAGCATGAATACAACCCATCCGATGCTGCAAACTAATAAACCGAAAGTAATGATGGCATAGTCTTTAATAAGAGTGCCAATCCCTGCTCTATTAAATGGTTTAGAGTCCATAGTTTTCAAATTACTTATAAAGTGGATGCAAAGTTACTAAAAATCGGGTGGAGGACAAAAAAATCTTTTCTTTTTCGTGCAGCTCCACTCTAATTTTGTTTATTTCTAAGCAAAATGAGACAAGATATTGTAGGTTTTGCAATAAAAAAAACAGCACCTCTCGATAGAGAAATGCTGTTGCTTATTACTTTAAGTTGTCTTTTATAGAATCACTTTCACAGGCATCGACTTGCCTACTTTTACGATTACAGGCATGTGCTGGTTGCCGTTTATTGAGGCTTTTCCTCCGCTGATGGTAGCCTTTCCAATGAGTTGTCCGTTTGCGTTATACATTTCGACAGTCTGTCCGTCGAAACCGTCTGCACTTATTTCAACCGTTGTGCCAACTGTGTTTATTTCAACTGTAGGAATATTTTCCTTTGCAGCATCGATTGCTTCAGGATCTAACGGATTTTCAGGCTCATATTCTAATGTGCAATACATGAAGAATTGTCCTTGCAGAATGAAGTTAGTGAAACTTACCAAAGTGGTTGTTTCTGGGTTGTAGAGCGCAGGTCTTCCACCCTCGTCAGTTCCGAATAGGGTATATCCGTTGTTCTCCAGAATCTTTATGATAGGTGCGTCTTCTAAGTTAGGAGTGGTCCATGCACGTTCATAGTTTGAGATGAGGAACTGGTATGCCCACATTTTGTCTTCGTCGTTGAAGATGGTGTAGACAACAGGAAACTCGAAAATGCCAGTGTAGAATATTTCAAACAGAGCCTTCTCTTCGTCAGTAGCAGTTGGGTTCATGTCGAAATAGGTGCTGGTATAATTCTCATATCCGTAGTCCTGAATGATTTTGTTCTTGATTTCCTCGCGTGATAATCCCCATGAAGTGTTGAGAGTTGGGATAGAGACTGCCACACGTTCTTTTACAGTTACGGTGAAACTTGCCTCGTCTAATTTGGCATTATAGTCAGGGTAACCTAAAGAGTTGACTGCTCCGTAAACAACCATCTTTACTGTTGTTGTTCCTTCGTCAACGCCTCTGAACCATGCGCCGCCAGACTCTACGATAGAGTTGTCGTCAGATTCAAATTCTACGGCTATGCGTGGGTTTTGTTGCAGATAGTCGTAGATGGCTTGAGAGTATTCTTTTATATACATTCTGTATTGCTTTCCTACAGGTATCTCTACGTTGTCAGAAACCAATTCAAGTTTTTTAGAAGTTTCGTCTTGGGCAATAGCAACTGCGCTTGCCATGAAAAGACACAATAGCATAAGTAGATTTTTCTTCATATTGATTATTTTTTAAATAGTAATTATGTTTGTAGAATAACTCATAGTTATGAAAAACTAATCACGATAAATACAATTCTAATTGTGGCAAAGTTACTAATAAAAAGTGAAAAACTGCATAAAAAATTGTTTTTTTTATGCAAAAATGTTGAATATTATTCTTCTTTGTCCACTCTGATGGTGAGAGTTTCCTTGTCAAATCTTATTCCCTTGCGCTCAAGGAATGCGCCGAGTTGTCCATCTTGAGCCAGTTTCTGAGGTGTGCCTATTGTCACTCCTTCCTTTGACATCAGCCAGACCGTATCGGCAATCTGCAATGCCAGTTCAAGGTCGTGGGTAGAAAGAAATATGGTTTTGTCTGTTTCGCGGCTCAGTCGGTGAAGCAGCTGCATCATTTCCACTTTGCTTGGGTAGTCGAGAAAGGCGGTAGGCTCGTCAAGGAAGATAACTGGAGTCTGCTGTGCAAGTGCCTTTGCAATCATCACTTTCTGCCGCTCACCGTCGCTTAGTGTCTGAATCATTCGCTTTGAGAGTTGGCTGATGCCCACCATGCTGATAGATTCTTTCACTATCCTGTGGTCTTCCTCGTTGAGTGTTCCCCAAAAACCTGTGTACGGACTGCGTCCTAAGCCTACAAGTTCGTAGACGGTCATGTTCTGAACGTCAGGTTTTGTTGTAAGTACCACGCCTATGGTGCGTGCCAGTTGCTTGTCGGTAAAGTCGTCAATAGGTTTTCCGTCTATGAAGAAGTTTCCGCTCAGTCGTGGCTGGAAGGCAGAAAGCGTGCGCAGAAGTGTAGACTTGCCGATGCCGTTAGCACCTATAAGACAAGTCAGTTCTCCGCCAAACAGTTTTGCATTTATTCCGCTTGCAACTATTTTCTTGTCAGTTCCTTTTGTCTTGTAGCCTATGGTAAGGTCTTTCAGTGTGATTGTTTCGCGTGCCATTTCTTTCTGTCACATTATTTTATTTATGCCAATCTGCTCTTGTGCTGAATGCATAGTGGCATGAATATTATTCAAATTGTTCATAACATCTAGCGACCTGCAAAGATAATTATTTTTCTGCAAAACAGAGTTTTTAATTCTTTTTTGTTGCTTTCAGCTTGTTGTTTTTATGCTTTTCAGCTTGTTTTTAATGGCAATAAATATGTCAATAAGTGCCAAAAACATGTTAATTCTTAATAATTTGACGAAACAAAGCCCTGATTTTCTTTCATTTTTATATATTTTTGTTGCGATTTTCTGAATTATTATTTGATTATAGATGCAAAGATTTATAATATCAATTATGCTTTCAGCCCTTTGTTTTTGTGCATCTTTTGCCCAAGAACGTAAGGTTACGGGGCGTCTTGTAGACAGCAAGACAGGCGAGGAAATAGTAGGAGCGACAGCTCGTTTGTTGTCAACCGATAGCACTTTTCTTTCAGGAGTGGCAACCGACTATGACGGATTATTCAATCTTCAGGCAGAAAACGACGGAAGGTTTATCGTCAAGTTTTCGAGTATTGGCTATGCTGATGTTGCAAAAAACATTGTCATCAGCAACTCTCAGAACATAGACATGGGAACAATAGGAATGCGTCAGGATGCCGTAATGCTTGAAGAAGCTACAATAACAGGAGTTGCTAAGAAGGTTGTACTGAAGGAAGACACATTCGTTTATAATGCTTCTGCCTATCGCACGCCCGAAGGCTCTGCTGTGGAAGAACTTGTAAAGCGCCTGCCTGGAGCACAAGTCTCAGAAGATGGTTCGGTGACTATTAACGGTAAGGAAGTAAAAAAGATTCTTGTAGACGGAAAAGAGTTTATGACTGGAGACACAAAGACCGCTCTCAAAAATCTTCCTACGTCAATCATTGATCGCATAAAGAGTTATGACGAGAAGAGCGACCTTGCCAAAGTAACTGGCATTGACGACGGAGAAGAGCAGACCGTGCTTGACTTCGGGATAAAAAAAGGCATGAACAAGGGGCTGATGACAAACATTGATGCAGCCATTGGAACTCGCAGCAGATATGCTGAGCGTGGCATGGGAGCATATTTCAATTCTAAACACAGGTTTATGCTCATGGGAAATGCCAACAATACCAACGACATGGGTTTTCCTGGAGGTGGTGGCGGTCCGCGCTTTGGAAGCAGCAGAAACGGACTGAATGCAACAAAAATGGTTGGAGCCAACTATAACTTCGACGACGGGAAACATTTGAAACTAGATGCCAGCTTGCGGTGGAATCACAATAATGCCGATGTTCGTGCCCGCACGTCTGAGGAAAACTTTGTCAGCACGGTTGGGTCTTTCTCTAATTCTCTTTCTCAGGCTTACAATAGAGGTAATAGCTGGGACGGACGTTTCAGGATGGAGTGGAAACCAGACTCAATGACTAATATCACTTTCCGTCCAACCTTTACGTTTAAAAAGAGCGATAGCCGCCGCCAGGAGACTTCAGCCTCATTCAATGCAGACCCTTATCTTTATTCTGACAGTCCGTTAGATGATATAGAAAAACTTGAAGCGGAAGACGGCCTGATGGTCAATTCCCGAAAATATAGCAGCATTTCTTATTCCGACCAGTCGAGTGCCAATGCCATGTTGCAGCTGAACAGGAAACTCGGAATCAAAGGAAGAAACGTTACGCTGAGAACAGACTTGGGATGGGTAGAGAACGACAATACTCAGTTGTCTTATAACGATGTCCACCTATACCAGATTCTTGCTGCATCGGGGGCAGACTCTACATATCAGACCAACCGCTACAGTCTGACACCAACACGAAACCGCAGTTTTGCATTGCAGACAACTTATAGCGAACCTATTGCTAAACAGATGTTTCTGCAATTAAGTTATAAATATCAATACTCCTATAACAAAAGCGACCGCTCCACCTACGACTTCAGCGAGATGGGCGAAGACTTCTTCAGAGGACTCACACCTCAGTATCGCAGTTGGCAGCCCTATCTGTCGCGACTCAGCAAACCGCTTGAAGACTATCGCGATGATGACTTGAGCCGCTACTCTGAATATCGCAACTATATACACGACATTCAGTTGATGTATAGGTGGATTCAGCCTAAGTTCAATCTCAATGCAGGAATCATGGTGAAGCCACAGCGTTCACGTTTCATGCAAGACTATCAGGGTGTTTCTATTGATACCGTCAGAAATGTGGTTAACTGGAGCCCTACACTCAACTTCCGCTATCGTTTCTCTAAGGTCAGCAACCTGCGCATAAACTATAGGGGAACAAGTTCGCAACCTTCAATGACCGACCTTCTCGACATTGTTGACGACAGCGACCCTCTCAACATCACTCGCGGTAATCCTGGATTGAAACCTTCATTTACCAATTCTCTACGACTTTTCTATAATACATATATACAAGACCATCAACGGGCTGTGATGACTTTCCTCAATCTGCAAACCACACGCAATGGCATTGCCAACCGCGTTACATACGACTCGCAGACTGGCGGACGAACCACTCAGCCTGTCAACGTCAACGGAAACTGGAACCTGCACGGAGCATTGATGTTCAATACGGCTATTGACTCGCTCGGAATTTGGAACATCAATACGTTTACAGACATAAACCATAATAACTATGTGGGATTCCTCAGTCTGAACAAGGCATCTGATTCACAGCGGAATGTTACGCGCACGACTGCTGTCAGCGAGCGACTCTCTGCCACTTATCGCAATTCTTGGCTTGAAGTTGACCTCAACGGAACTGTCAATTATACTCATGCCCGCAATAAGTTGCAGAGTCAGAGCAACCTTGACACTTGGGAGTTTTCTTATGGCTTCAATCTTAACGTATCTGCGCCCTGGGGAACAAGTTTTGCATCAGACCTGCACATGAATTCCAGAAGAGGCTACAACGATGCTTCACTCAATACCAACGAACTGGTGTGGAATGCTCAGGCAAGTCATAGTTTCCTGAAAGGCAGACCGCTGACAGTAACTTTGCAGTTCTACGACATTCTTAAAAAACAAAGCACTTTCAGCCGCACTGTCAATGCAATGCGCCGCAGCGATACGGAATATAATGCCATCAACAGCTATATCATGCTGCATGCCATCTATAAGCTTAACTTGTTTGGAGGAAAAGATGCACGCCGTGATCGCAGAGACGGACCACCTGACTTCGATCGTGAAGGTCCTGGTTTCGACGGTCCACGCCCAGGAGGAAATCCTAATAGGCGCAGAGGCGGTTTTGGAGGAGGTGCACCTTTTGGAAACTAATGCTCATTGATATATAAAAATACAAAAACAGAAGTTTGTTGTCATAAAGTGTAGGAAACTGAAGATGATTTGAAGAAAATTATTAACTTTGCTTTCGAAATAGATAAAAATAAACAAATAAATACAAGTGTTCAAGTTTCATAACCGCTCAAATGGTTAGGTTATAAGGATTTAAGGTCATCAGATGAATTAGGCTTATCATCAGACATCATGTTGTATAAATCACCTTAAAAGCCTAAAGCAAGGCAACCTTAAAATCATTACCGAACTTAAGATTGCAAAAATTAAGTCAATTGATAGACTAATGAAAACTATGAAAGTAATAAGAATGCTAATTCCAGCTGTGCTGCTCAGTACATTTCTTTATATTCTGCTGCACGAATTTGGACACGTCATCGTGTTATGGACTGTGGGGGCAGACATAACTGAATTCTCAATTCTCTCTGCACACGTCAGCTATATAGGCGGAGAGTGGACAAATTTGTCTGACAGATGGATGCACGTCAATGGGGCATTCTTCCCACTTGTTGTTTCGTTCATCTATATGCTGTTTTATAAAAAGAGCATTGCCAACATGTTCTATCGTGTATTTTCTGCATTCTTTGTGCTTATGCCTTTATTCTCTTTATTGGCATGGGTGGTTATACCCTTCTTCTATGTGTCTGGACAAGTTCCCGATAATGATGATATATATAAGTTTCTCTACAACTTCACAGCCGATTATCCTGCCTATTTCGTAACCGTTGTTTCCCTGATGGTCATTATTTGTTTCATCTCCATCGCCATGAAAAAAGGAATTGTAAGCAATTTCATTGAGACAGTCAGAAAGATAAAGAGCGAAGCATCAGAATAAAAGAGCTGATTAAGATTCTTACCAATAGCACGCCTATGTGAGTAAAATCTGCTATTCTGGCTTTGCTATTGCAACTTTTTTCATTACTTTTGCATGACAAATAACCATCTTTCTGCCATTGAAAGCAGATTGATGCTCTTTCCCAATAGAGAATAGGTGTAGAGTATGTTTTGTTGTAGGATATAAAAACCTCGAAGCTAAGCGGCATGAAATAACTTAAAAAATGAATAAGACCATAAGGTTTTAAAGTGAATGAACTATGCGCTGTGCTTTGTAAACTAAAAATTAACTCATCAACCCACAAACTCATAAACTTTTAAAAAACATGAGAATTGCAGTAATAGTAGCAATGGAAAAAGAGTTTCGCCAGTTACGCACCCTGCTTGCCGATGCAAGCGAAGAAGATTTTGGCGGAACTAAGTTTGTTTGCGGCAACATGGCTGGCAACGAAGTAGTAATGATGCAGTGTGGTATAGGCAAAGTCAATGCTGCCATTGGAACAACACGCATGATTCTTCATTATTCTCCCGACTTGGTTATATCTACTGGTGTTGCAGGAGGCGCTGATGTCTCAATGAATGTTATGGACGTAGTAGTCAGCACAGAATGTGTCTATCACGATGTATATTGTGGAAAAGAGTGCCAGTTCGGGCAGATAATGGGACAGCCAGCACGCTTTGTTTCACCTGCCGACGTAGTTGAAAAAGCTTCAAAGATAAAACATGAAGGAGGAGAGATTCATGCGGGGCTTATTGTTACTGGCGACTGGTTTGTTGACAGCAAGGAGAAAATGCAGTCCATACTCGACAAATTCCCAGAGGCAAAGGCTGTAGACATGGAGAGCTGTTCCATTGCCCAGACATGCCATGCCTGTGGTGTGCCATTCGTTTCTTTCCGAATCATCAGCGACATACCACTAAAAGACACCGATGCATCACAGTATTTCGACTTCTGGGAGCGTATGGCTGAAGGATCGTTTGAAGTGACAAAGAATTTCTTGGAGACTTTTTAAAGCGATAGTCTGATACTTCAAAGACACTTTTAATAACAGTGGTTTGCTTTGAAGCAGGAAAATATTTTGAAATGGTTCCCGATGATATTTCATGCGAGAACCATTTTTTTGTTTATGAGTTTTATGGCTTGATTATTTCAAAATGTCTAATAGATTAAACAAAACCCTCATAGCTCATAACTCATAGTTCATAACTCATAACTCAAAACTCAAATTCTCACTTCTTTGAAAACTTATATACTATGTGCAGCATAGCATAGCTTGGTATAGTGTTCTTCCAAGTCTCTGTGCGTCCCTGCGCATTAACAACGTAGCTGGTTGAAGATAGTTGGTGTAGAAGGTCGAATCCTTCAAGCGTGCAGACGAGCTTGCCTTTAAAGAATGGGCGTGTGAGCGATGCGTTCCAAATCAGGTCGTTGGTGTTCATCTCTGCCGTTTGGTAGCCTCTGCGTGAGAACATATTCATGTCGGTAGCCAGTTGTATGTCGAGAGGAAGTTTATACTTTAGTGTGAATCCGTAGCTGAAGTCGCGTGCATTTATTGTAAGAAAGCCTGTGCGGCTGCTTGAGGAATGACGCCACATGTATTTTCCTACTGCGCTTGCCTCGAAATTACCTTTTGAATAGGTAATCTTTATTCTGTCGCTTATAGATGTGCTATTCACCTTGCTGAATATGTCGGGCTGGCTGCTGAGCAATTGGGCATAGTCAATTTTTCCATCTTTTGAGAAGTCGGGCAGCTGTTTTTCGTCAATGGTAATAATGTCGAAGTCTACGCTGTGGTTTATGTTTGTCTCAATCTGGTTGTCTATGTTCCAGCGTTTTTTGTTGTCAATGTTTCCTCCGATGTTTACGGATGGACTTATACTCCAGTTTCCGTTTACGTTGCCGTTCTGATAAATATAGGTTCCAGTTGATGGCAGATAGAGTGTTCGGGTTCCGAAAGCTCCATGAGTTATACTTCCTGAAATATAGAAAGAGATGTATCTGTTCAACTTGTTTTCTCTAAACATCATGTATGTAACATAGCTGTGGGTTACAGTCTTTCTCATCATCGGGTTTCTCAGTCTGACAGAAGACGCTACTCTGTCGTCGGTGAGCGGCACCATCATGTAGAGTTCTGGGCGGTTGATGTCAATATTGTAGTAGCCATATACCCCGTTTTGCCAGTTGTTCCATGATATATATGTATATAGACTTGGCTTAAATTCGGTATATCTTCTGTTCATGAGCGTGTCTATAGTGTTGCTTTGATAGCGCATCCTTTCTCTATTCTGCGAGAGTGGGAGCGTGATGTTGACCTGCTTGTAGGCATTTTTGCTGTCATTCGTGTATCCAATTTCTATGCCTTCAGTAAATCCTCTTACCATCTTGTTATAGTTGTAGCTTGTGTTGGTTTCGAGAGCCATGAGCAGCGAGTCGCGTGTTGAGGGCAGCTTACCAATGCTGTTGCCTCCTGCCTCGCTCCATTTTCCACCAAGTCGGTCTAAACGATACCACTCGCTGGTCGTAGAGGTTTGCTGCTGATTGTAAGAAACATGTGTGTTTATGTGTAATCCGTTGTTGAATGGCACGATATAGCCCATTGTGACAGAGTAGTCGTATTGGTTTTGGGGCGCATTGCTGTAGGTGTTTCTGTTGTCGGCAGTTCCGAGTTGAGGATATTCAGCATTATAGAGGGTGAAGTTCTTTGTTTTGGTTCGCTCGAAGGAGCCGCCAAGACTTATAATGATATCGTCTCCCCAAGCAAGTTTTTTTGTTATCATGTTTCGGGTGCTGCCTGAGAGCTGATGATAGTCTGACTTGGTCTGCGAAAGTTGCGAGTTGACGACATATTGCTGAAACTGTGGTTTCCTCATAGCGAAAAGGCTGTCGAGTATGTTCTGCGTTGTGCCGAATCGGCTTATGTCTTCAGAAAACAAAGCATAGCGATTGTTGCTCAGATTGTCGTATTTATAATACCTGAAATTGGTGTATGAGTAGATAGAAACAGGTTTCACCAGTCGGAACGTGTTGTTTATGTTTACCCTCAGTCTGTCCCAGTCTTGCTTGGCATCTGAGCGAGTATATATATTGTTATTGTTTGTCGTGAACTGCTCGCTTGCAGAGCGTTGTTTCTCAAGTGTGTTTCCCCACTCAATGTCTGCTTCAATTTTTTCCTTTATGTTTTTATCCTTGTCAGAAACGTTGAAGTTGAATCCAAACAGACGTGTAGTCTTCAGTCCTTCAGGTTGATCGGATGGTTTCCATTCCCCTTCGGAGCCAGGTCGTCGGTTTTCGTTCACGTTGTTCACGTTGCCGAAAATGGTAAACTGCTTTTGGTCGTCGAAGTAGAGTCCGAACAGTCTTCCCATGTATCGGTCTTTAGTTCCCCCTGCCATTTCTATGTTTCCCAAGTAGCTTCGGTTGTATTCACGTTTTAGTCTTACATCCATGACGTAGTCTTTCTTCTCCGTCTGCACGCCAGTCATTCTCGACATATCAGTTTCCTTGTTGTAGACCTGAACATTCTGAACAGTATAGTAGGGCAGGTTTTCAAGCATCATCTTGTTGTTGCCCTTAAAGAAATCCTCGCCGTTGAGCGTAAGATAGTCAACCTTCTTTCCGTTTACGTAGATGTCGCCATTGTCTTTCAGTTCAACGCCAGGCATCTGCCGAACCAGCCCGTCGAGCATTGAGCCTTCAGGGAGTTTGAAGGCTGCGGCATTGAACACTATGGTGTCGCCTTTGTGAATGACCTTCACTCGTGTTCCAGTGACAGTGACACCCTCCATTTCGTTTTCCCATGAGGTAGTGTCTTCTTCCATCTTTCGTTTCAGTTCGATGGGAGGAAGTTCAAATTCCCTGTTGCGTGCTATATACTTTATCTCGTAGTTGATATAGCCAGGTTCGTAGCCTTCATATTCAGCTTTCAGAATATACTTGCTTGGTCGTGCAGGAACATACAGTTCGTAGTAGCTTTTTCTGTCCCAGACCGATGCTGTTGTGGTGTCAACAACTACGCTGTCTGTGGTTAATACTGTGATAAAGGCCTTCAGGTCGGTTTTGGTAAAGGAGTCTATTGTTCGTCCGTTGAGAATCACGGTGCGTTCCTTTTTCTTTTTAGTACTGTCTTGCACTGCTTTGTTGTCTGATTTCGATTGTGCAGTAGCAGGTATCTGCGTCGTCAGCAGAGTCGCTACGAGCAGTAACAAAGTGATGGGTAAGAGCCTTTTCATGCTTTATAATTAGAAATAATATTTGTCAGTAAAGTTGGCTTATAGTATATATACGAAAAACCACCCCGTTTTATGACATTGGCAGGGTGGCTTTTATAATTATTTAACTCTTTCGGGAGTCTTGCGCGGATTCCAGAAGCAAGTGCAAAATTAGTAAAAATCCATCTTAACCATCTCCTTTGGTGTTGAAAAGTTTATTTTTTTCTTGGTCTGTTGTTTAATTTGTCTTGTATCCTTTTTATAAAATCGTCTGTATATTGGCAAAAATGATCTTTCTTTGGAATGTATTGCCTGATGAGTCCGTTTGTGTTTTCAATGGCTCCTTTTTCCCATGATGAATACGGATGTGCGAAATATACCCTGGTTCCCAGCTTTTCAGCGATTATCTCGTGTGCTGCGAATTCCGTCCCGTTGTCTGTCGTGACAGTCCTGAAGCATTCTCACAACGGTTTCAGCCAGAGGCTTCGCCTGTTTTCCCCTGTCGAGTTTCCGCATCAGCATAAACGAGCTGTATCGGTCCACCAAGGTGACGATGGCACCTTGCCCTCCTTTTCCCACAATGGTGTCCATCTCCCAATCTCCGGGAGTTTCTCCATAGCCTGCCTTCGGCCGCTCGTCAATCGTTATCCTATTCGGTATTGAGAATCCTTTCCTTTGTCCATTCCTGGTGTATTTCTTTCCACCTCTGCGTAAGAACCTGCGCACATTGTCCCTATAATGCGGTGGGCATTGTTTTATCCAGTTATAGATGGTGGACTTCGACACGTTCTTCCCCTCCTTGCCCAAACGCCCGGAAATCTGTTCTGGCGACCACTGCTCCTCGCGGATGAGGTTGAACACCTCACAGCGTAGCAACGGGGCTACAGACCTGTTGCCAGGGAGTGCAGCCTTGCGCCTTCGCGTCTTCAAATCGGCCTGGTGGTAGTCGTAAACTCCTTTGACGTTGGAATTGCGCTTGATCTCACGAGATATCGTACTCTTACTCACATTTATGGCACCGGCAATAAATGTTTTGCTCATTTTCTTTTGGAGTAGCACACTTATTGTGTACCTTTGCTCCCGGGTTAGTTGCTTATACATTTGCAATACAAAAGTAATTAATCTCACGGAGAGAAGCTATATTGTTTCTCTCTTTTTTTGTATTGCCTCTTTCATCCTCTCGCCGTTCATCCGATCCAGGAAGCCTTGCGCCACCAAGAGGGAGGAAAGCCTCCGCAGTAGGTTTCATGAGATAACGCTTATTACAACACGGAAAATCGTTGCACTTCTAATTGGAATTTACGCTTGCTTAATTAGACTTATTAGACTGTGAGTTCTTAAGTTGTGCATTATTAGCTATGCACTATATTCTGAAGCCTAAGTCGATGACGAATACTTCATTCTTGTTTTTCCATTCTTTAAACTTTGAAATATTGGTTACACCTAAGTTGTAGCGTGCTCCTAAGATGAAGTTCTTATATTCATAGCTTACTCCGAAAGGTATAGAAACATCTACTGACTTGAATAAGGCCCTATTTTCTTCATCAAGCTTAACGCCCATTTGGACTCCAGCCCGAAATGCAAAACCACTACCTACATATAAGTTTGCCATCAGTGGAAAGTTGAGATAGTGAATGTTTGTGTTGAAGTCTTTAAATTCTTTAGAAAAGCGGCAACCTTGAAGAGAATAGTGAGCGCCAAAACTTATTCCAAGTGCAGGCAAAGCTTGATATTCTACGTCAATGCCAGCTGTTACACCCACTTTCGTTTTGCTTTTAGCCTCATTGTCTTCGTTATCATAATAGAAAAAATCCATACCACTCATGTTGGCAAGAGTCATTCCTATGCGTGGAATAAATGAAAATTCGCCTGCCTCTTTTTGGGCACTTGCCGATGTTGTGATCATCAGCATGCAGCAGATTGCAATAAAATTTCTTGTTTTCATGTCATTATATTTTTTATAATATGTTTTTATTCCTTATTCCTTAGTCTTTCATCCCATATCAAAACCTATAGCCTACGCAGAAAGTAAGGACTCTGTTGTTGCTGTTAAAAAAATCGTATTTGAAAATTTTAATAACTCCCAAGTTGTAGCGGGCTTCCATTATTACGTTTTCCCATTCATAGCTGATGCCGAGAGGAATGGAGAAGTCGAATTTCTTAAACGTATCATTCCATTTGCTGTTGACCTCTTCAGAACTGTCGTAGACGGTTTTTCCATCGTCAGCAATATGCCATTCCGAAGCCTCGCTTTTCGCTCTTCCTTCCAGAAAAAAGCCTGGCTGAATGCCTGCTGTAATGGCAAAACCCTTGAAAAGATATAGGCGTTCCAGAATAGGTATGTTGATATATTGCAGGTTTATCCTGAATCTGCTCACCCCCATAAAATGATTTTCAGGAAGGGCATAAACATGGTCGTCATATCCCACACCTTGCATAGAGTAAAGGATGCCTGCAACAATTGCAGACTTGTTTGTAAGCTGATATTCTGCTTCAAGTCCAGCCGTAAGTCCTGCTTTCATTTTCGACGATGCAGGCTTAATAGTTTGTATTCCGTCCGTAGTAGGTTTTGCCCAGCCAAATTTTGTAAATGTTGCTAAGTTAACTCCCACTTTAGGAATAACCGATAGTTTGCCAACAGGTTGTTGAGCCAAGATTGTAATAGAAAAGCACATCAAAATAGATGCAAAAACAATTTTCTTCATAATTGATTGTGTTTTAATTTATACTTGTTTGGATTTATAATAGAAACGTTGTTTTGTTGCGAATATTGTATTAGTCATTGTTTTTTTCTGATTCAAGTTTCCTTCACATGTTAAAACTGCGAGCTGTAAATAAAAATATGCCGAAAAAGTTTGCAGAATGAAAACTTAGTTATATTTTTGCAGCCGAAAAGATACAACAATCCAACTATGTAGCCACAAGCAGAGTGGCACTCAGAGGGATTGTTGTATCTTTTTTTGTACACGCCCAATGAGTTAAATCAGTTCTTTAACTTATTGAACAACCGATAGTTATGAGTAAGAAAAACTATTATTGTGTGTGTCGTTGTACACCTAAACGTGGCATCGTAAATATTGATGCCCAAGTTCTTAACAAGTTAGTTGATGACGAGATGGCTCGCATTAAGTACACACCTGATACTCGTCTTAGGGCTGCAAGGGGCGTAAGTCTCGGTCAGTTATGTGCTAATGCAGGTTTCCCTTTAAAGGCATTAAGTGTGTGGGACAATACGATTGACAGTATTTACCTGACTGATTACGAATGGGTGTATCGTCCCATCAACACTCGCTATGGCAGGTTCAGCGACTATGTCACCGAAGATGGTGTTGTGAGTCTTGGCTGCTGCATGGACAAGTTGTTGAAAAAACTCGGTTATCAGGAGCTGGGCGGGAATGTCCGTGGATTAAAGGAATTGTATAAAAGCCTCTGGTATGAAAAATATTATGAGGCTTTATGATTATAAGTCTATTAGGTTTTAAGGTTGACAGGTTTTAAGGTTATAAGGTAAAAAAGTTATAAGGTTTTGAGACTTAATTAGTTTAGGAATCATATTCTAACCTAAAACCTAATAGCCTTAAAACCTTATAACCTTAAAATAACCTCAAAGACTTATTTTTATTCTTCGCATTTGCATTCGCAAGCGCGGAAGTTCTTCAGGTCTTCAGCATTGAAATGGTGAATATATACGTTCTTGGCAACAACTTCTTCTTCTGCCATGCGAACATATACATTAGCCGATTTAGCAAAGAGTTCTGGAGCACGCGAAGCATCGTCGATGATGAGCAGCGACATCAGAATGTCGCCAGTCATGTCGTATAGACGACGAGCCAGCATGTCTTGCAGCTCTTGGCTGTTCTTCTCCTTAACGCTGTTGATGGCTTCCTCGTAGATTTTAACGAGACCTTCAACACGCATCTTCAGAGGTTTCATTTCTTCGCTAACCTCATTTTCGAGCATTTCTTTCATCACTTGCAGATATGTTCCGTTAGTGATATATCGGATAGCTGCAACAACCTGCAACTGTGTTGTTCCCTCGTAGATAGAGAAAATACGTGCGTCACGATAGAGTCGCTGACACTTATATTCCATGATGAATCCAGAGCCGCCGTGAACCTGAATGCAGTCGTAAGCATTCTGGTTGGCATATTCTGAGTTCATACCCTTTGCTATTGGAGTGAACGCATCTGCAAGACGAGAGTATTTCTTCTGCTCCTGACGCTCCTCTGGTGTGAGTTTGCGCTCGCGGCTTATGTCGTCGAGAGTCTTGTAGATGTCAACATAGCGTGCTGTCTGATAGAGGATAGAACGTCCAGCATCGAGTTTAGCCTTTATTCTTGCAATCATGTCGTAGACAGCAGGGAAGTCAACGATTGTTGTGTCAAACTGCTTTCTTTCCTTTGCGTATGCCAGTGCTTCGTCGTAGGCTGCCTGTGAGAGACCTGTTGACTGTGCTGCGATGCCGAGTCGTGCACCGTTCATGAGTGCCATGACATACTTGATGAGTCCAAGACGTGTGCTTCCGCATAGTTCTGCCTTTGCATTCTTGTAGACAAGCTCGCAGGTAGGTGAACCGTGAATGCCGAGTTTGTGCTCAATATGACGAACATCAACGCCGCCGTCGCGCTTGTCGTAGATGAACATAGACAGTCCGCGGCCGTCGCGTGTTCCCTCTTCAGAACGCGCCAGCACGAGGTGTATGTCAGAGTCGCCGTTGGTTATAAATCGCTTAACACCATTCAGACGCCAGCAGTTGTTCTCCTCGTCGAATGAAGCCTTGAGCATTACGCGCTGAAGGTCTGAACCTGCATCAGGCTCAGTGAGGTCCATTGACATTGTCTCGCCTGCACATACACGAGGAATATACTTCTGGCGCTGTTCCTCGTTTCCAAATTCGTAGAGAGTCTCAATACAGTCTTGCAGCGACCAGATGTTCTGGAAGCCTGCGTCGGCTGTAGAGATTATCTCCGAAGCCATTGAGTAAGGAGTGATAGGCAGGTTCAGTCCGCCGTAGCGGCGTGGCATAGAGATGCCCCAGAGTCCAGCCTGTCGTGTAGCCTCAATGTTCTCGAAAGTCTTTGAGGCATAAACCATGCGGTTGTTTTCGAGGTGAGGACCTTCGAGGTCAACACTCTCAGAGTTAGGTTCTATGATGTTGGCAGCGATGTCGCCTGTTATTTCCAACACCTTTTTATAATTCTCTATTGCGTCGTCGAAATCGACTGGAGCATCTTCAAACTTATCTTTATCTGCAAAGTCGCGCTCTTTCAGCTCAACGATGCGCTTCATCAGTGGGTGATGAAGATGAAATTCAAGTTCGGGATGGTCGTTAAAAAAGTTTGCCATAATTATTTTATTTATCTTAGTCCTCCTTCGATAGTCGTCTTCCTGTTCTTGTTCCTAATGTAACCCCACATCCAACTGAGAGTATATAAAGCAGAGTTCTCAACTCTATACTGTTGGCATACTTTATGGCTAATATGAACTAAACAATGCCTATTATCAGAAGGACATCAATGAATTTCATTTACTTGCTATTCTGCTTATAGTACTTAATGAGCTTTGGAACAACCTCTTCTACAGTACCTACTATAACATAGTCTGCTATCTTGTTGATAGGAGCATCAGGGTCGTTGTTAACAGAGATGATAATGCCAGAGTCTTGCATACCAGCTATGTGCTGAATCTGTCCGCTGATACCGCAGGCGATATACACCTTTGGATGGACAGTAACACCAGTCTGACCAATCTGACGGTCGTGGTCTATCCAGCCTGCATCTACGGCAGCACGGCTTCCGCCAACTTCGCCGTGAAGCACCTTTGCAAGCTCAAAGAGCTGGTCGAAACCTTCCTTAGAGCCTACGCCATAACCTCCTGCCACAACTATTGGTGCGCCTTTCAGGTTGTGCTTAGCTTCTTCAACGTGGTGGTCAAGAACCTTAACAACAAAAGCTTCGGCTGAAACATATTTTGAAACTTCTGGATAAACAACTTCGTTCTTAGCCTTTCCGTCGTAGAGAGCCTTCTGCATCACTCCAGAGCGTACAGTAGCCATCTGTGGACGATGGTCGGGATTGACGATGGTTGCAACGATGTTGCCGCCGAAAGCAGGACGAATCTGATAGAGCAGGTTGTCGTAGTGCTTGCCAGCCTTCTTGTCGTCGTAGTCGCCAATCTCAAGCTGAGTACAGTCGGCAGTAAGTCCGCTTGTGAGCGATGAACTTACTCTTGGACCCAAATCCCTTCCTATCACGGTAGCACCCATGAGGCAAATCTGAGGATTCTCTTCCTTAAACAGGTTAACGATGATGTCGGTGTGAGGTGCAGATGTGTATGGGAAGAGTTCTGGAGCATCGAAAACAAAGAGTTTGTCAACTCCGTAAGGCAGAATCTGGTCTTCCACCTTGCCTTTGATGCCAGTGCCAATCACAACGGCATGAAGCTCAACTCCGAGCTGGTTAGCCAGCTTACGTCCTTTCGTAAGCAACTCCTGAGAAACCTCCTGAACAAGAGTGTTTTCTATCTCGCAATATACAAATACGTTGTTCATGCCTATCCTATGATTTTTTCGTCCAACAATTCTTTGATCATTCCCTCTACGTCAGCATCAGAAGCCGTCAAAGTCTTCGACTCCTTAGCCTGGAACACGATGTTCTTAACCGCCTTAACCTTAGTAGGCGAACCAGAGAGACCGCACTGCTCAGCATCGCCGTCAACATCTGCTACGCTCCACTGGTTCAGTGTCAGATACGGACGCTCTTCATACAGGTAGTTATACTTGCTGTAGTCGTCGTCGGTGGTGCGCTCCAGCGGGCATGTGGCACGCTTGTACTTCATTACAAGTTTAGCATTCTGCGGACGGCAAGGTGCTGCACTTCCGTTTACTGTTACAACAACAGGCAGCGGAGCTTCAACTGTCTCCACGCCTCCGTCGATCACGCGGCGTATTGTAGCCTTTCCATTCTCCACTTTCAGAATCTCCTCAGCGTAGGTAACCTGATTGAGACCCAGTTTCTGGGCAACCTGTGGACCAACCTGAGCTGTGTCGCCGTCGATAGCCTGACGACCACCTATAACGATGTCAACATCGCCAATCTTCTTTATAGCCGTAGCCAGAGCATAGCTCGTAGCCAGCGTGTCAGCACCAGCAAAAAGACGGTCGGTCAGCAGCCATCCCGTGTCGGCACCACGATAGAGTCCCTGACGGATAATCTCTCCTGCGCGAGGAGGACCCATAGTCAATATACCAACTGTTGAGCCCTCGTGCTGCTCCTTAAGTCTGAGAGCCTGCTCAAGAGCGTTTAAATCTTCTGGGTTGAAGATGGCAGGCAAGGCTGCTCGGTTGACTGTGCCTTCGGCTGTCATTGCGTCCTTACCCACATTTCGTGTGTCGGGTACTTGCTTGGCAAGTACTACAATCTTTAAACTCATATATATATAAAATATTAGAAATTTCCGCCGCAAAAATAGCAATTTTTGTTCATTTGTCAAAAGATTAATCCTAAAAAATACCTGCACTACGTTAAACCGTATGCTAAAACTATGTTTTCTTGATGATTGTTAAGTTTGTGAGAACTTTAACGTTAACGGGAACGATAACCTTAACTTTAACGTTTACCTTAACGGGAACGGGAACGTTAACCTTAACCTTAACTTTAACTTTAACGTTAACTAAAACAACTATGCATTATGCACTATGAACTAAATTCACATGCCCTGCTCTGAGACAATGCGCATCTGCTTCCCTCCATTGTAGGCAGGGGCTGGGTAAATAACCCAAAGAATACTGCTAGTCAACTTATAATTTGTAACTTCCAAAATCGGCCCTAAATCTTGACGAAAAAAGTAAAAAATCTTGACAAACGGAATTCTGATTCTAGAGAAAGATTTTCTGATTGGCACGCAGTGAAATGCAAAAATGTGTTTAATTGTT
>Ga0256405_10001473_pt1 | contig 63616 bp, 59 predicted proteins | sample RumenRJG_02DNA_FD_189096 | JGI IMG/M metagenome (GOLD analysis project Ga0256405, IMG submission 189096) | Bovine rumen microbial communities from Lethbridge, Alberta, Canada - RJG_02 | ecosystem: Host-associated > Mammals > Digestive system > Stomach > Rumen | place: Canada: Alberta... | reverse complement strand
GTAGCTAACAGGGCTCTCCCTGAAAGCGGATGCAAAGGTACGACTTTTTTCCGAACCAGCAAAACTTTTCCAAGAAAAAATTCAATTTAAATAGAAAAAATATTCGGGACTTGACATGAATCAAGACTCGAAAGAATATACACCTTATTATATATTATATGCGGGCGAGAAACTATTGTTTTCGCAAACAGTGTTACAAGAATATAAAGAGAAGTATGCCATAACGGGAAAAAGAGACGCTGTTAGACTGCCAACAATCAACGAATTGATAAATAATTGCAAAAAGACGCTTATTTGTTTGGTGGTTTGTATATTTATTCGTAACTTTGCGGCCGAATTTGTATAAATATACTAGCATGAAAGTAAAGAACGACCGCTTAGAAGCCCTTAGAATGATTATCTCCAGTCAGGAGTTGGGTAGTCAAGACGAGCTATTGGCCGCCCTCAAACAAGAAGGATTCAAGTTAACCCAAGCCACCCTCAGTCGTGACCTCAAGCAGCTGAAGGTTGCCAAAGCCGCGTCGATGCGTGGCAACTACGTATATGTATTGCCTAACGACACCATGTATAAGCGTGTAAGCACTCCTTCTTCCGTCCGTGAGATGATGCAAGTGCCAGGATTCATGAGCATTCACTTCTCAGGGAACATGGGTGTTATCAAGACGCGTCCAGGCTATGCGAGTTCTATTGCATACAATATCGACAACAGTCATATTAACGAGATTTTAGGAACCATTGCTGGCGACGATACCATCTTCATCGTTATCAAACAAGGCGTAACGAAAGACGAGGTGATTGACGCCCTCAGCGAGGTGGTGCCAAACATGAGATAATTCATCATGCACCATTCATAATGCATTATTAACAATGGAACAAGAAGAAATAGAAGTATTGGTAGCAGGACCTGAGCATGAGGTCTATGTAGATACCATTCTTGAGACGATAGCCGAAGCCGCAAAAGTACGCGGCACAGGTATTGCCAAACGTACACACGAGTACTTGGCAAAGAAGATGTTTGAAGCAAAAGCCGTCATCGCCCTAACAAAGGACGGACGCTTTGCCGGTTTTAGCTATATTGAGACATGGGATAACCAGCAATATGTAACGACTAGTGGTCTGATTGTACACCCCGACTTCCGAGGTCTGCACATTGCCAAGCGCATCAAAGACATGACCTTCACGTTGGCCCGTACCCGTTGGCCCCACGCCAAGATATTCTCATTAACCAGTGGTGCTGCTGTCATGAAAATGAACACTGCACTAGGCTATCAGCCAGTGACGTTCGCCGATCTGACGGACGACGAGGCCTTCTGGAAAGGTTGTGAGGGCTGTGTCAACTACCCCGTATTGAAAGAGCGCAACCGTAAGTTCTGCATCTGTACGGCTATGCTTTTCGACCCCACAGAGCATCTGCCAGCCAAGTTGCCTGACGAGGTATTATCGCGCATCAAACACCTGCAAGAAATCGAAGGGCAGTAATAACAGAGCGTGGTTTTCAACAACGAATTAAGACGAATTAAACGAACAAAAAATATGAGCAAAAAGAAAGTTGTAGTAGCATTCAGTGGTGGTTTGGACACCAGCTACAATGTGATGTATCTGACCAAGGAGTTAGGTTATGAAGTATATGCCGCTTGTGCCAACACTGGCGGTTTCTCAGCCGAACAGTTGAAGAGAAATGAAGAGAACGCCTACAAGTTGGGCGCTGTAAAATACGTCACCCTCGATGTGACGCAAGAGTACTACGAAAAATCGCTGAAGTACATGATCTTCGGCAACGTACTGCGCAACAACTGCTATCCTATTTCAGTCAGCAGCGAACGCATCTTCCAGGCCATCGCTATTGCCCGCTACGCCAAAGAGATTGGCGCCGACGCTATCGCACACGGTTCAACGGGTGCCGGCAACGACCAGATCCGTTTTGACATGACCTTCCTTGTGATGGCTCCCGGTGTAGAGATTATCACCCTGACACGCGACCGCAACCTGACGCGTAAGGAAGAGGTCGACTACCTGAATGCTAACGGTTATTTCGCTGACTTCACCAAGTTGAAGTATTCATATAACGTAGGCATTTGGGGTACCAGCATCTGCGGTGGCGAATTGCTCGACCCCACACAGGGACTGCCTGAGGAAGCCTATCTGAAACACGTCACTAACCCCGAAAAGGAGTCGCTGCTGAAAATCCAGTTCGAGAAAGGCGAGATAGTTGCCGTCAACGGTGAGCAGTTTGACGACCACATCAAGGCTATTCAGAAGATTGAGGAGATTGGAGCCAGCTATGCCATCGGCCGTGATGCCAACGTGGGCGATACGATTATCGGCATCAAGGGCCGCGTAGGTTTCGAAGCAGCAGCGCCTAAACTGATTATAGAGGCACACCGTCTGCTGGAGAAGTCAACATTATCTAAGTGGCAGCAGTACTGGAAAGACCAGGTTGCCAACTGGTACGGCATGTTCCTGCACGAGAGCCAGTATTTAGAGCCCGTTATGCCAGATATCGAGGCTATGCTCACCAGCAGTCAGCGAAACGTCACTGGTACCGCCATCCTGAAGCTCCGCCCTTACGGTTTTGAGACTGTGGGAGTTGATTCAATCAACGACTTGACGAAGTCGAAGCTCGGTGAATATGGCGAGACCCAGACTGGATGGACCGCTGACGAGGCCAAGGGTTTCATCAAGGTTTCGAGCACACCACTGAGAGTGTACTACGGAATACATAAGGACGAGAAACGCTGATTATTTTCGACCACGATTGCGAAGCCACACTTCGCACCTTTAGGTCGAAGAATTTCATGAATTGCACAAATTATGATAAAGGTTGGAATATTGGGTGCTGCAGGCTATACAGGCGGAGAACTGATTCGTCTGCTGTTGAACCATCCTGAGGTAGAGATTGTCTTTGCCAACTCTGAAAGCAATGCTGGCAATCTGTTGAGCGACGTACATGAAGGACTCATTGGCGAAACCGATGAGTGTTTTACCGACGAGATGCCTTTTGACCAGGTGGACGTTGTCTTCTTCTGCTTCGGCCACGGCAAGAGTGAACAGTTCTTGAAGGAACACACCATTCCTGAGAACGTGAAGATTATCGACCTCGCACAAGACTTCCGCATCAAGGGCGACCACGACTATGTCTATGGTCTGCCAGAAATCAACAAAGAGGACATTCAGCAGGCACAACACCTTGCCAACCCTGGCTGTTTTGCCACCTGTATTCAGGTTGCATTGTTGCCAGCCGCCTACCTCAATCTACTGAAGGAAGACGTTGCCGTCAATGCCATCACAGGTTCGACGGGTGCTGGTCAGAAACCTGGTGCCACTACCCACTTCTCGTGGCGCAACAACAACCTGAGCATCTACAAGCCTTTTACTCATCAGCATATCGCCGAGATTCGCCAGAGTCTGAAGCAGGTGCAGGGCTATCTCGATGCTGACATTGATTTCATCCCCTATCGTGGCGACTTCGCTCGTGGTATTTTCTGTACCGCCGTCATCAAGACACCAGCTCCCGTCGAGGATGTCATCGAAGCCTACAAAGAATTCTATCAGGATGCAGCCTTCACCCACTATAGCGACAAGCCCATCGACCTAAAGCAGGTTGTCAACACTAACAAGGCGTTGGTACATGTCGAGAAATACGGCAACAAGCTGCTCGTCACCTCTGCCATCGACAACCTCCTAAAAGGCGCCGTTGGCCAGGCTGTACAGAATATGAATCTCATGTTTGGCATCGACGAACGCTTAGGACTGCGGTTGAAAGCCTCCGCATTTTAATTTATAGAGAAAAAAACAGTCTCTATCAGCTTGAGTTTAAGAATTATTGCTTATATTTGCAAACAAAAAGGATTAAAGCATGAAACTATTCGACGTATATCCTCTGTTCGACGTAAATATTGTAAAAGGACAGGGCTGTAAGGTTTGGGACGACAAAGGCCAGGAATTTCTGGACCTCTATGGCGGTCATGCTGTCATCTCGATAGGTCACTCCCATCCCCACTATATCCAGAAGGTGACCGAACAGTTGCAGAAAATTGGGTTCTACTCGAACTCCGTCATTAATACGCTGCAACAACAGGTGGCCGAGCGCCTGGGCAAGATTAGTGGTTACGAGGACTATCAGCTATTCTTGATTAACAGCGGTGCCGAGGCCAACGAGAATGCACTGAAGCTGGCATCGTTCAAGAACCCACAGGCCACCCGCATCCTGTCATGCGAAAAGTCGTTTCACGGTCGTACGTCGCTAGCTGTCGAGGTAACCAACAACCCGAAGATTGTGGCTCCACTGAACGACAACCACCATGTGCGCTTCCTGCCGTTGAACGACATCGAACCGTGGGTGCGCGAATTGTCACGCGGTGGTGTTGCTGCCGTCATTCTAGAGTGCATACAGGGTGTGGGGGGAATCCAGATGGCCACACCGAAGTTTGCACAGGATTTGGCATACGCCTGCAAGCGCTATGGTGCTACACTGATATGCGACGAGATACAGTGCGGCTACGGACGTTCGGGTAAGTTCTTTGCCCACCAGTGGCTGGGCATCAAACCCGATATCATCACCGTTGCCAAGGGTATAGCCAATGGATTCCCCATGGGTGGCGTACTGATAAGCCCCGACTTCCAGCCCATTTACGGACAGCTGGGCACTACGTTTGGTGGCAACCATTTGGCTTGTGCTGCTGCACTGGCCGTGCTCGACGTCTTCGAACAGGAAAATTTGGTAGACAATGCCCGCGAGGTGGGTGACTATCTGATGGAGAAACTGAAAGCCATCGACTGCCCACATATTAAAGAGATACGCGGACGTGGTCTAATGATTGGCATTGAGCTGGACATTCCCCACAAGGACGTACGCCAACCTCTCATCTATCAGGAGTACTGCTTCACCGGTTGTGCCGGCACCAATGTACTGAGACTATTGCCACCACTCTGTCTGACGAAAGCAGAAGCTGACATGTTTATCGAGAAACTTAACAAGATACTGAAGACTTTATGAAAATTTGCATCATTGGAGCGGGCGCCATGGGTGGCGCCATTGCTGAAGGACTCATCAAGGGTGATTACATACAGAATGAAGACATCTGCGTGAGCGACCCCATGCGTCAGACACGCGACAAGTTTGCCAACATGGGCATCACTGCCACACCTAGCAATCAGCTAGCTGCACAAGGTGCCGATATCGTGTGCGTGGTGGTGAAACCATGGCTGGTAGAACAGGTATTGAAAAGCATCAAAGACGTGTTGGACTACGAGAAGCAAACGCTCGTCGTAGTGGCTGCTGGCGTGAAGTCAGAGTGTATCAAGGAATGGCTATCAAAAGACAGCAAGATGATTCCCCTGTTCCTCGTCATTCCCAATATCGCCATTGCCCAATTGCAGTCGATGACCTTCATCGTGCCCAGTGTTGCTGTAACACAGCAACATACAGAACAGGTGCAGGCGCTGTTCGACTCGATGGGTAAAACCATCATTACCGACGAGCAGCACCTTGGGGCTGGTACTACTCTGGCTTCCTGTGGCATTGCCTATGCCATGCGCTATGTACGTGCTGCTTCAGAGGGTGGCGTAGAGCTGGGCTTCAAAGCCGACGATGCCAAGCTGATAGTAATGCAGACCATGAAAGGTGCTGTAGAATTGCTAGAAGCAACAGGTCTGCACCCTGAGGCCGCCATTGATTTGGTTACCACGCCTGGCGGTGTGACCATCAAGGGGCTCAACGAGATGGAACACAACGGCTTTACGTCGAGTGTTATCAAAGGGTTGAAAGCTGGAGCGAAGTAATAATCGCTGCAATGATGTTGCAGCATAGAAGATAAAGATATGGACGAACAATTGAAACAAATTGGCGAGCGACTGCGCGGACTGCGCGACGTGCTCGATATTTCTGTCAGTGAGATGGCTGAAACTATCGGCATCAGCACTGAGAAGTATGAAAAGATTGAACAGGGCGAGTTGGATATTACTATCTCGAACCTGATGAAGATTGCCCGCAAGTATGGCGTGTCGACAGAAGAGCTGATCTTTGCCGAGGCACCCCACATGAAGTCATACTACGTGACGCGCAAGGGACTAGGTATGAGCATTGAGCGCACCAAGGCCTATAAGTATCAGTCACTGGTGGGCGGTTTTGTAGGGCATAAGGCCGACGTCTTCATCGTCACTGTTGAACCCAAGCCAGAGGCTCATGTCGTTTATAAGAACACACATCCTGGTCAGGAGTTCAATATGGTGCTCGAAGGCAAGATGGAGCTTTATATCGCAGGTAAGACCATCATTCTGGAAGAAGGCGACAGCATCTACTTCGACTCCACCAAACCCCACGGTATGCTGGCCGTAGGTGACAAGGCCGTGAAATTTCTCGCCTTTACAGTCGAGTAAAGGTAAAAAGGTAAAAGAGTTAAAAGGTATAAAATGATAGAGAGATTTTTGAAACAGACGAAGTTTACCTCCGTCGAAGACTACAATAAGAATCTGAAGTTCATTATCCCAGAGAACTTCAACTTTGCCTACGACGTGATGGACGCATGGGCAGAGGAGGCACCAGAGAAGTTGGCCATTCTGTGGACTAACGACCAGGGCAAGGAGATACGTACCACTTACGGTGAGTTGAAAGAACAGAGCGACCAGGCTGCCAGCTATCTACAGTCGCTTGGCATTGGAAAGAATGACCCTGTAATGCTGATTCTGAAACGACACTATGAGTGGTGGGTTATCATGCTTGCCCTGTGTAAGATTGGTGCTATCGTGATTCCTGCTACCCACATGTTGACTAAGCACGACTATGTCTATCGTAATCAGCGCGCCTCGGTGAAGGCTATCATCTGTGCCGACGATGACTATATCATCAGCCAGATTAAGTTGGCCATGCCAGAGAGTCCGACGGTGAAGCAGTATATCACCCTGCGCGACGAAGAAGGTTTCCACAACTGGAAGACCGAGTGGCAACAGGCCCCCAAGTTCCAACGTCCTGCCTTCGTCAATGAGAACGACGACACGATGATTATGTACTTCACCAGTGGAACCAGCGGTGAGCCGAAGATGGTAGCCCACGACTATCTGTACGCTATGGGACACCTGACCACAGGTGTCTTCTGGCACAATCTGCATGAAGATTCACTACACCTGACCGTAGCCGACACTGGCTGGGGTAAGGCCGTCTGGGGTAAGTTCTACGGACAATGGTTTGCTGGCGCTACGGTCTTTGTCTTTGACCACGAGAAGTTCAATGCCGACACGCTTTTGCGACAGATGGAGAAATATAAGGTGACCAGTTTCTGCGCACCTCCCACCATCTACCGTTTCATGATTCGTGAGGACTTGAGCAAGTACGACCTTAGCAGTCTTCAGTATTGCTGCACTGCCGGCGAGGCTCTGAATCCCGCAGTCTATGACAAGTTCTATGAGAAAACCGGCATTCGTATGATGGAGGGCTTCGGACAGACCGAGACCACCATGACGCTGGGTACCTTCCCTTGGATGACACCCAAACCCGGCTCGATGGGTATTCCTAATGCCCAATACGACATCGATCTGTTGCGTGCCGACGGCACCAGTTGTGAGGACGGTGAAAAGGGAGAAATTGTTGTCCGCGTAGGCGACAAGAAACCTATCGGTCTGTTCAAGGGCTACTACCGCGACGACGAGAAGACCCGCGAGGCATGGCACGACGGCATCTATCACACGGGCGATATGGCTTGGCGTGACGAGGACGGCTACTATTGGTTCGAGGGTCGTATCGACGACGTGATTAAGAGTTCTGGCTACCGCATCGGTCCGTTCGAGGTAGAGTCAGCCCTGATGACCCACCCTGCCGTTGTGGAGTGTGCCATCACGGGGGTGCCCGACGACATCCGTGGTATGGTGGTCAAGGCTACCGTCGTACTCGGCAAGGAGTGGAAGGACAAAGCTGGCGAGGATCTCGTCAAGGAGCTACAGCAGCACGTCAAGAAAGAGACTGCACCTTACAAATATCCCCGTATCGTGGAGTTTGTCGATGAGTTGCCCAAAACCATATCGGGCAAGATTAGAAGAGTAGAAATCAGACAAAAAGATGCAAAATAAACGTATAGTCATCAAGGTTGGTTCTAATGTGCTGACACGAAAAGACGGGAAATTACATGTCACCCGTATGTCATCACTCGTAGACCAGATAGCAAAACTTAGACGCCACGGTTTCGAAATCATACTCGTATCTTCTGGTGCCGTGGCCTGTGGACGTCGTGAACTCACCGTCGATCACTTACTCGACTCCGTAGAGCAGCGTCAGTTATTCAGCGCCGTCGGACAAGTGAAACTCATCGGACTTTACTACGACCTCTTCCGTGAGTTTGGTATCAATATAGGTCAGGTGCTCACCACGAAAGAACACTTCGAGCCTGGTGAACAATATCAGAATCAGCAGGCCTGTATGAAAGTCATGCTCGAGAATGGCGTACTTCCTATCATCAATGAGAACGACACCGTATCCGTTACGGAGTTGATGTTTACTGATAACGACGAGCTGTCAGGTCTTATCGCACGAATGATGCAGGCCGACACACTCATCCTGCTCTCTAACATTGACGGTATATATACTGGCAACCCTGCCGACCCTCAGTCGCAACTCATCAAGGAGGTCGCTCCAGGTACAGACCTCTCGCAGTATATCCAGACAGAGAAGAGTTCTGCAGGACGTGGAGGCATGCAGTCGAAATACGCCACTGCCACAAGCATCCAGCAGGCAGGAATCAGTGTCATCATTGCCAATGGTAAGCGCGAAGACATCCTCCTCAACATCCTCATGAACAAAGAAAAAGTTCCTTATACAGAATTCATACCATGCAACTAACAGAAACCTTCAAGCGTGTCAAGACAGCCAGCAAGACACTGGCACAACTGTCTGACGACATGCGCAACGATATCCTTAATGCTGTAGCCGATGCCATCATCGACTATCAGGAACGTATCCTGTCTGCCAACGAGAAAGATTTGGCGAAGATGGATCCCAAGAATCCGCTTTACGACCGTCTGCAGCTGACCAGCAAGCGTCTGGCAGATATTGCCAGCGACATGCGCAACGTGGCCAGCCTGCCAACGCCATTAGGACACGTCACCAAGGAGAAGACGCTACCCAACGGTTTGCGTCTGCATCGTGTCAGCGTACCTTTTGGTGTGATCGGCATGATCTATGAGGCTCGTCCTAACGTCACCTTCGATGTTTTCTCTCTGTGCTTCAAGAGCGGTAATGCCTGTGTACTGAAAGGTGGCTCGGATGCTGACCTCTCCAATCAGGCCTCGGTAGAACTCATTCATCAGGTACTGAAACAGTTTGGCGTCAATCCAGATGTCGTCACTTTGTTGCCTGCCACCCATGAAGCTACTGGCGAGATGCTCAATGCCGTAGGCTATATCGACCTGTGTATTCCTCGTGGTGGACGACGCCTTATCGACTTTGTTCGCAATACTGCCCGCATACCAGTCATTGAGACGGGTGCAGGTGTTGTCAATACCTATTTCGACGAAGAGGGCGACCTGGAGATGGGCAAAGCCATCATCTGCAATGCCAAGACCCGTCGTGTCAGCGTTTGCAATGCCTTGGATTGTCTTATTATCCACGAAAACCGCTTAGGGGACTTAGCCGAACTGGTTAAGCCATTACTCGACCACAAGGTGGAACTCTATGCGGATGGTCCCGCCTACCAGTTGCTCTTAGGACAGTATCCTCAAATATTGCTCAAGCCTGCCACGGAGGAGTCATTTGGCACAGAGTTTATGGACTATAAGATGTCCATCCGTACAGTAGCATCGTTTGACGAGGCACTGGCACATATTGACCAGCACGGTAGTGGACATAGCGAAGCCATCATCACCCAGAACGAAGACACAGCTCGTCGTTTCCAACAGCACGTTGATGCCGCCTGTGTCTATTGGAATGCTCCCACCAGCTTCACTGATGGAGCACAGTTCGGACTGGGTGCTGAGATTGGCATCTCCACTCAGAAACTGGGTCCACGTGGTCCCATGGCTTTGGAAGAAATCACCACCTACAAATGGATTATCGAGGGCGAAGGACAAACACGCCCATAAAATTCAACCTATCAATTATGCACACATTCATTAACGTAGAAGATATCGGCCCGCTGGAGAAAGCACTGGCAGAGGCCATGGAGATTAAGAACGACCGTTACAAGTATCAGCATCTGGGCAAGAACAAGACGCTCATGATGATATTCTTTAATAATAGTCTGCGCACCCGTCTGTCAACCCAGAAGGCTGCCATGAACCTCGGCATGAACGTTATCGTACTCGACGTCAACGCAGGTGCCTGGAAGCTGGAAACAGAGCGTGGTGTGATTATGGACGGCGACAAGAGCGAACACCTGTTGGAGGCCATTCCTGTCATGGGTTGTTACTGTGACATGATTGGCGTACGTTCGTTTGCAGGACTTACTGACCGCGAGTACGACTATGCCGAAACTGTGCTCCAGCAGTTCATCAAATACTCTGGCAAGCCAGTCTTTGCGATGGAGACTGCCACCGTACACCCCTTGCAGGCCTTTGCCGACCTCATCACCATTGAAGAGTACAAAAAGGTAGAACGGCCCAAAGTCGTTCTCACCTGGGCTCCCCACTGCCGTGCGTTGCCACAGGCTGTTCCTAACTCGTTTGCCCAGTGGATGAATGCTGCTGACGTCGATTTCGTCATCACCCATCCTAAAGGCTACGAGCTCGACCCGAAGTTCGTGGGTAACGCCCGTGTAGAGTACGACCAGAAGAAAGCCTTCGAAGGTGCTGACTTCATCTATGCCAAGAACTGGTCGAACCCTGGTGTCACCAATCCTGCCGACTACGGAAAAATCACCTCTAAGGATATGTCGTGGACGGTAGATACCGAGCACATGTCATGGACCAACAATGGTAAGTTCATGCACTGTCTGCCCGTACGCCGCGGCCTCATCGTCACTGACGACGTCATCGAGAGCAAGAATTCCATCGTCATTCCTGAGGCCGCCAATCGCGAGATCAGCTGTTCGGTGGTTATCAAACGCATGCTGGAAGCATTATGATTTCCTTTGAATGTGACTATAATAATGGTGCCCACCCTAAGGTACTGGAGAACCTCATTAAATATAATAATGAGAAACCAACGCCTTATGGTTTCGACGCTTTCTCTGAGCGTGCCAAGGAGCGTATCCGTCAGGCTATCGGTATGCCCGATGCCCAGATCTTCTTCCTGACGGGAGGCACACAGACCAATGCCACCACCATCGACTCCATGCTCTATCAGTATGAGGGTGTCATCTGTGTGGGTACTGGTCACATCAACGTCCACGAGGCTGGTGCCGTAGAGTTCACAGAGCATAAAATCATTACGCTACCTGACGAATTGGGCAAGATGAACGCCAAGACGCTCGACAAGTATCTTGACGACTTCATGCACGATGGCAACAATGCACACGCCGTATTCCCAGGTCTGGTGTATATCACCTTCCCCACGGAGTTAGGTACACTCTATACTGCCCAGGAACTGGACGATATCTATAAGGTATGCCAGCACTACAACATTCCGCTGTACATCGACGGAGCACGTTTGGGCTATGGTTTGATGGCAGAAGGGTGCAACATCACTCTGCCCTATCTGGCCCGCCATTGTGACGTTTTCTATATCGGTGGTACTAAGATTGGTGCACTGTGCGGCGAAGCTGTGGTCTTCACCAATCGTTTGGCACACAAGCACTTCTTCTCCATCCAGAAACAGCACGGAGCCGTCATTGCCAAGGGCGCACTCATTGGTCTACAGTTTGATGCACTTTTCACTGACGAGCTCTACTTCAAGCTGTCGCGCCATGCCATTGATATGGCTATGCGCATGAAAGCCATCTTCAAGCAGAAAGGCTGTGAGTTCTTCATCGACTCTCCCACCAACCAGCAGTTTGTCATCCTGCCCAACGAGACGGTAGACAGACTATCAAAGAATATCGAGTTCACCCACTGGGGTAAGGCCGACATCCACCATACCGTCTGTCGCTTCGTCACCAGTTGGGCAACGACAGATGAAGAACTTGACGAATTGGAACGTATGTTATAAACAGCATTGAAGCGCCTATTTCAGGCGCTTCATTAGTTTTTGGGCTTTTCGCTCTATTCTTTTCATTTGCTGAGCAGGCTTCCAGTCCGCAAAGACCTTTTCCTCCCTAAACTGTTTCGCCTCCTGATCAGTCAGAATCGTCTCTACAGGATTCTTCTCATCCTTTAGCGTAAATGTCACCACATTGGAGGCCGGTGTAATATTGCGGCCTTGAGCATCCATCGTAGCATACTCTTTAAAGTTGTTCTGAACAGTACGCATGCCACGGTAGTCAAAACGCGTCTTCGACAGTTTCTCTGGTGTAAGCAGTGTGGTATAGAGCCACGTACAACGAGGATGGGTATGCCAGCCACGGGCATATTCAAAGTTTGAAACCATATTCTCTATCGTACAGTGGTTAAAGACATAGCCCCACTGGGTTTTCGATGTACGCGGAGCAGCTATCACACAACGTCCCTTGCCCGACTTGGTACGCTTCTCTGTAACAATACGACAGCTTTCAAACCACACATCACCGGCACCACAGATAAAGTCCACCGTACCGTGTATCTCCGAGTCTTTGAAGTAGTGCTGGCAATCTTCGTTGTCTGAATAATAAGTGTCCTGATATGACAGCAGCCGCACACGGTTGCAGATGGTCCGCGTTCCCTTGTCGTGCAACGTCACAGCCCGCCCATCGGTATCCTCAGCATAGTAATCCAGTGCATTCTGTATGGTCATATCCTGGAAATAGTTGTTGCTACCCGTATTCTTAAACACAGCCGTCTTACTGATGCCTTCAATCTTGCGGTCAGGAGCATTACGCACAATAGTGCCTGTCATGCTCTGGCCAATCAGTGCAATATGGTGACCCTTGATAGGTGTCAACACACGCTCGCCCAAATCATAAAGACCATCGGGAATCAGGATATAAAACCACTGGGCGTTCGTATCAGCGTTCGTAGTGTTGGCTTGTTGGATAGCATCCAGCAAACTCTGCGCATCGCCTTTCTTCACCATGATTGATTGTTGTGCCTGAATGGTCAAGGCTATGCATATTGTCAGATAGATTAGGAGTAGTCGTTTCATTTCTAGTTGGTTTTGGCTACAAAGTTAACCCTTTTTTTTCATAACAGCAAATTTTTTTCTGTAAAACTGCACGTAATTCAAAAATTTGCAGTACCTTTGCAGCCGGTTTTTCAAGAGCCAGCGGGATGTAGCGCAGTTGGTAGCGCACTACGTTCGGGACGTAGGGGTCGGGCGTTCGAGTCGCCTCATCCCGACCTATTAAAGGCCACTCAAGATATGATTTAATACCTTGGGTGGTCTGTTTCTATGCAAAAAAACATGTTTTCTCTTGGTATTTTGCTCACTTATTCGTACCTTTGCAGGCTGAAAATAAACAAAACGAACATGAATTATCTTGATAGAAACGAATTTAATTTCGAGCCAAGCCAGAAGGTCATTGACGCTGTGAAGAGTTTTGACCCCAAGGAGTTATGCTTCTACACCCGCATCTACGACCAGGGTAAGAAGAGTGTTATCTCAGTGCGCGTTAGCGAGATTTACGGCGTTCCTGAGGAGCAGGTCCTGCTGGCTTATGGCGGTGAGGATATCCTGAAGAACGCTATCCACTACTTCCTGACCAAGGGAGATAATAAGAAGATTCTCATCCCTGAGTTCTCTTGGTGGTACTACAACCGTGTAGCCAGCGAGTGCGACGGTGAGTTTGAGATGTATCCCCTTTATGAGCAGGAAGACACCTTTGCATATAATGTTGATGAGGTTATCGAATATACCAACCGCATTCATCCCCGTATGCTGCTGTTGGCATCACCCAACAACCCCACAGGTAACAGTCTGACTCCTGCGGAGATTGGTCGCATCATGGAGAATATCCCTAGCGATACGATGGTACTGGTTGACGAGGCTTATGCCAGCTTCATTTCAACGGACACTGACTACATTGCTCCGCTGGTTAACAAGTATTCCAACCTTATCATCTCACGTACCTTGTCTAAGTTCTACGGACTGCCCGGTCTGCGCTGTGGCTTCGGTTTCATCGGCAAGGGTCACGACCAGTTCCTGAGCTATGTCAACAAGTATCTGGGCTACAACCGTTTCTCAGAGGCTGTGGCCTTGGCAGCTCTGGAGAGTGACGAGCACTACCGCCACGTTGCTGACGATATGGAATGGGGCCGCCAGCTCTATAAGAAGGAACTTGGCAACCTGCCCGGCTTCAAGGTATATAAGTCTGTAGCCAACTTCATCCTTATCAAGTATCCTATTGCTATCAAGGAAGCCTTGATGGAAGCCTTGAAGGTTCAGGACTATAAGATTAAGTTCATGGGCGACAAGGGCCTCGAGGAGTGCCTGCGTATCACACTGGGTCGTAAGGAACAGACTCAGGTGGTTTGCGATACCATTAAGAAGTGTTACGAAGCAATCAAGTAATGAACTTTTGGAGCAGTGAGAGCAAAGCCATGTTAACAAGGGCTTTGCCGAATCGTGACAAAAGTCATACGAAATGCAATGAAGTATGAACGAAGGATTTAAAGCAACACTAAAATCATCAGAGACGGAAGACTGGCTTGACCTCCATGTCATCCGTCCTTTCTGTTATTATCTGGCTGTCTTCTTCAACAAGTTCGACATCCATCCCAACACCGTTACCATCTGGTCGATGATTATCGGTGCTGCCAGTGCCATCTTCTTTGGCTGTGGCAGTTTCTACTATAGTGGCACATGGGGTCTCATGATGAACATCATCGCCATTGTGCTGTTGATGTTTGCCGACATCCTCGACTGTACCGATGGTCAACTGGCGCGTTTGTCTGGCAAGAAGAGCCGTCTGGGACGTATCCTCGACGGTGTGGCCGGCTTCGCATGGTTCATTCCCATCTACCACGTGCTGGTGTATCGTTTCTACCTGCATCACGACCTTGAGTTCGGATGGCTGGGTATTGAGGACACCCCGGAGAACACGCTGATAGCCACTGCGGTGGTCTACGCCCTTGGTCTTATCTCTGGTATTGCAGGTCTGGCTGGCCAGCAGCGCATGGCCGACTACTACATCCAGATACACCTCTTTTTCTTGAAGGGTGAGAAGGGTGCAGAGCTCGACAATTCTGAGCGCCAGCAGGAGATTTATGACCAGATGACGCCTGAGACCCACAGTTTTGCAGAACGCTATTTCCAGAAGTCATACATCGACTATACCAAGAAGCAGGAAGGCATTACCCCACAGTTCCAGCGTCTGATGCGCAAGTTGCGCGACAAGTTTGGTGCTTCTGAGAATATGCCAGAGAGTGTGCGCAAGGATTTCCACGACGCTTCTCTGCCTGTCATCTTCTGGAATGGTCTGCTGACGTTCAATTTCCGTTCGTTCTGGCTGTTCCTGTTCTGCCTGATTGATATTCCCATCATGAACTTCGTTTGGGAAATTGTCGGCATGGGACTGCTCGCCTGGTATGTCAACCACCGTCACGAATCGTTCTGTAAGCGAATAGCCGATGGTCTGGACTAAGCAGCGACTGAATAACCTGTTTTTCTTCCTTGGCTGTGCAGCATGCGTAGTCATGCTGTTCACCTTTGACGTCAGCTTCGTCGAACTGTGGCAGCACCTCTGTCATGCCGGCTACTGGATCATCCCCATCCTCGGCATCTGGATTGTGGTATATGGCCTCAACGCCTTTGCCTGGCAAGCCATCATCGAAGGAAATCTTGGTAAAAAGTCACCTGTCAGTTTCTGGCGCATCTACCGACTTACCATCACGGGCTATGCCCTCAACTATGCCACACCTGTTGGTGGACTGGGTGGCGAACCCTACCGCATCATGGAACTGTCGAAGGACATCGACAAGCAGCATGCCACGTCGAGCGTCATCCTTTATGCCATGATGCACTTCTTCGCCCATTTCTGGTTCTGGTTCATCAGCATCTTCATCTATCTGGCGCTGGTGCTCGTAGGCGATATGCCCATGACCACAGCTATTGGCACTATTCTGGGCATTATTATCCTGTTCTGTCTGCTGGCCTTCTGGATCTTCTCCAAAGGCTATCGCAACGGACTGGTGGTCTATGTGCTGGGACTCATTGGCAAGATACCGTTCCTGAAAGGTTGGAGCCGTCGTTTCCGTGGCAACCATGCTGAGGCGTTGCGTAATATCGACGCCCAGATATCTGCCCTCTACTCGCAGGACACCAAGGCGTTCTACACCAGTCTGATATTAGAATACAGTTCACGCATGGTACAGAGCCTGGAAGTGATGTTCATGCTCCTGCTCTTCGGCATCGACAATGGTGGTGGAGTAGATGGTATGGTACTGACCTACCTGCATTCCGTACTCATCGTGGCTTTCACCACGCTGTTTGCAAACCTCATCGGTTTCCTGCCCATGCAGATTGGTGTGCAGGAGGGTGGCTTCGTGCTGAGCATTGCCGCTTTAGGACTCTCTGCAGCCCTAGGCATCTTTGTCAGCATCATCTGCCGCGTTCGTGAAATCATCTGGATAGCCATCGGTATGGCGCTGATGAAGATTAGGAGTTAAAGGAGTTAAGGAAGTTAAAGGAGTTAAAGATATATGATTGGAGTAATACTTGCTGCCGGAATGGCAAAACGACTGCGCCCACTGACTGACGCATGTCCCAAGTGTTTATTGAAGATTGGTGAGCGCACCCTGTTGCAGCGCACCGTTGATGCAATGATTGCTGCAGGCATCAATGAACTGGTGGTTGTCACGGGCTATCGTGCTGAGATGATTCGCGAGTTTCTGACGAAACAGTACCCCTCGCTGAACATCCACTTCATCCACAACGCTGACTACGAGCACAACAACAATATCTTCTCATTGTGGATGACGCGCCCCTATACCGAGGGCAAGGACTTCCTGCTCTCCGACAGCGACATTCTCTTCGACCCACAACTCATCCGTGCCGTGCTGACTACCGAAGGTAATGCACTGGCGCTGAACCGTCATGAGTGTGGCGAGGAGGAAATCAAGGTGATTGTTGACGATGAGAACCGCATCATGGAACTCAGCAAGACCTGCTCTATCGAGAAAGCCATTGGCGAGAGTGTCGGTTTCGAGAAGATGACGGCCAGCTACAGCACCGCCCTCTTCCAGGAGCTGGAGCAGATGATTGAGCACGAAGGACTCATTGATGTTTTCTACGAGCGTGCCTTCGAGCGCCTCATCCCACAGGGTCACACCTTCCGCATTGTCGATACCACCAACTTCTTCTCTATCGAGTTGGACACCCCAGAGGACTTCGAGAACGCCAAGCAGCTCATTCCTGCCGCGCTCTACTAAGCCACTGACAGACTATACCGTCTCTTCGGGATATTTCTCGCTGAGATACTTCGCAAAGATGCGTGCCGCGCTCTCCACTTTGGCAGCGCAGGGACGCGTCTTATAGTATTCGGCAGTACGAGGCGAGGCGACATAGCTCGACTGCGCCTTCTCGTGTCCCTTCAGTCCCAGAATCTCCGCACATATCAGACTGCCGTTCTCAGCCTGCGACTGTGCCAGCAAGTCCTGCACCACCTTATAACACGCCGACTTACCTTCACGGTCGCTGCCCACAGTCTGTCCGCAGTCCAGTCCAACGAGCATCACCAGTCCTGATACAGCACCACACATCATGCGCAAGCGGCCTACTCCACCGCCAAAACCTGCAGCCACCTTCAGCGCCAGCGTCTCGTCCATACCATAGAGGTCACAGAACGCAGCCAGCACACTCTGGCAACAGCCATAACCCTGCATGAAGTTATCTACCGCACGGTTCACCCTCTCCTCCAATTCCCTATTACTGATTTTCTTCATCATACATCTTACTTCTTACATCTTACATCTTACTTCTTACATCTTACATCAGACATCTATTTGTCATACGTAGTTTGCAAAGTTACAAAAAAAGGCAAACAAGTAAAAGGGTAAAAAGGTAAAAAAGGTTAAGCGGCAAAAAAATCTTCACTCTTCATTCTTCATTCTTCATTAAAAAGTTGTATCTTTGCAAGACATTGACAAATACTTTTGAAATTACATTATCTTAGTTTATATTTATTAGTATGATTTATTCAAAAGAAGTTGAAAACATGTGTAGCGTTTGCAAGGGCGCCTACCATGGTCCTGCACCCATTCCCGAGGAGGGCAAATGGATTCAGGCAAAGGAGATCAAGGACATTTCGGGTTACACCCACGGTATTGGCTGGTGTGCACCTCAGCAGGGTGCCTGCAAGCTGAGTCTGAACGTCAAGGACGGCGTTATCCAGGAGGCTCTCGTTGAGACCATCGGCTGCACAGGTATGACTCACTCAGCAGCTATGGCTTCTGAGATTCTGCCTGGTAAGACCATCCTCGAGGCCCTGAATACTGACCTTGTTTGCGACGCTATCAACACCGCTATGCGCGAGCTGTTCCTGCAGATTGTCTATGGCCGCACACAGAGTGCTTTCTCTGAGGGTGGTCTGGCTATCGGTGCTGGTCTGGAAGACCTTGGTAAGGGTCTCCGCTCACAGACTGGTACGCTCTATGGCACTGTTGCCAAGGGTACCCGTTACCTGGAGCTCACCGAGGGTTACATCACCAAGATGTACCTCGACAGCAACAACGAGGTTTGCGGTTACGAGTATGTACACCTGGGCAAGATGATGGAAGCCATCAAGAACGGAATGGATGCCAATGAGGCTATGAAGAAGAACACCGGTTCTTACGGTCGCACGACTGAGGAGCAGGGTGCAGTAAAGGCTATTGACCCACGTAAAGAATAAGGAGGATACGACTATGATTAGAAAAGTACAGTTTGAGAGTCAGGAGCGCCGTATCAACCAGGTTCTTGCTGCTCTGAAGGAGAATGGCATCAACTCTATCGAGGAGGCCAACGAGATTTGTGAGAAGGCAGGCATTGATCCTTACCAGATGTGTGAGGACACCCAGCGTATCTGCTTCGAGAATGCTAAGTGGGCATACGTTTGCGGTGCTGCTATCGCCATCAAGAAGGGCGTGAAGACTGCTGCTGACGCTGCCGAGGCTATCGGTATCGGTCTGCAGAGCTTCTGCATCCCCGGTTCTGTAGCTGACGACCGTAAGGTTGGTCTGGGTCACGGTAACCTCGCTGCCCGTCTGCTCCGCGAGGAGACTGAGTGCTTTGCCTTCCTGGCAGGTCACGAGTCTTTCGCTGCTGCTGAGGGTGCTATCAAGATTGCCGAGATGGCCAACAAGGTTCGCAAGAAGCCCCTTCGTGTTATTCTGAACGGTCTTGGCAAGGACGCTGCCCAGATCATCAGCCGCATCAACGGTTTCACCTATGTACAGACTCAGTTCGACTACTTCACCTCTGAGCTGAAGGTAGTTAAAGAAGTGGCTTATGGCAACAACCCCAGCCGTCTGAAGGTAAAGTGCTATGGTGCTGACGATGTTCGCGAGGGTGTCGCTATCCTGTGGAAGGAGAACGTTGACGTATCTATCACGGGTAACTCTACCAACCCCACCCGCTTCCAGCACCCCGTAGCAGGTACCTATAAGAAGGAGCGCGTGCTCGCTGGCAAGCCCTACTTCTCAGTAGCTTCCGGTGGTGGTACGGGCCGTACCCTGCACCCAGACAACATGGCTGCTGGTCCTGCTTCTTATGGTATGACTGACACCATGGGTCGTATGCACTCTGACGCTCAGTTCGCAGGTTCTTCTTCTGTTCCTGCTCACGTTGAGATGATGGGCTTCCTGGGCATCGGTAACAACCCAATGGTAGGTGCTACCGTAGCTATCGCCGTAGCTATCGACCTCGCTCTGAACAAAAAGTAATCCGAGCACAATCATCTATATCCAGAGCGACGGCCTCACCGGCTGTCGCTCTTTTATTTTCCCATAATTTCGTGCCATTTCTTTCCATATTTTAGTCCCAACTGCAAGAATTGTGGTGTTTTTTTGATTTTTTTTAAAAAAAACTTTGCAGTTTCACAGATTTTATTTACCTTTGCTCCCGAAATGCCTGCCCATGTGAGGGTGGGTACGTTAAACTAACATCGATGGAACGAGACCTCAGGCCATTTGTACGGCCAGTCTCGAAAGGACGTTTTCTTAACGTTACTGTCTGTATCATCAAATCTCGCAAATTTGAATCTATCTACAGCGGTGATGCAACAAGAAGCGTCCGCGTGGGTTGATTTTATATCTCCCTGCGGCTATCATTCCCCTTTATATATATAATAAGGTGTACACCCCAACTAAGGTGCACGCTCTTAGTGTATATATGCGAAGGAAGGAGTCCGTGGATTCATAAATCCGTGGTTCCTTAATTTCGTCATTCAGGGATGACTAGGCCGTAGTGTGTGTATATATTATCGCTGGCGTGGGCAGGCTTTACGTTGCTTATCCTTAGATAGGGGCAATGCGAGAGCCTGATGATAGGGATAGGCGCGGATGGATACACACTCCCACGTCTTTTTTGTTTCCATAATTTGTGTAGATTGCGGAGTGCTGATTAATCAGACATCAGCCTTCAGACATCTAATGTGAATGTGATGACCAGCTGGGGAGGGTTGGCCAGGCACTTTGTGTGTCCCTCTCATTGCTGAAAGATTTAAAATCAATTTATAAATTTTATTTATTCACATTATTAATTAAAACATTCAAATTATGAGAAAACATTTTCTTATTTTGATGCTGATGGCGCTCTTGCCGCTGACCGCTTGGTCTACCGCACGAGACAACACTAATGGTCCTGCTAATGGCACGGCTGTGGGTGCTACAATCACAATCAACACCAGCGCAGGCACGAAGGCAGGTCTTGTGACCTATCGTGTGTCTGGGTGGGACACCACTAACGATTTCTACAAGGTAACCATCACCGGTCTTGATGCCGATGGCTTGGATGCCCTTGCTGCCGGTGGCGACATCGAGCTTGAAGTACCTCTGTCTTTCGAAGAGAAGTTTGGTGAGCAGCGTTACAAATATGCTGTTACTGAAATTGCCGACGGTCTGAATGTTGCTACTCCTCAGGCTTTTTATGGTTACACGCAGATTACTTCTCTGAAGTTCGTGAACGACCGTAGCGACAAAGTCGACACCGACAAATTCTCTTACACAGTAGGTACTGCAGCCGGTCAAGGTCTGTCGTTCTACGGCTGTACCAATCTGGAGACGTTGGAGTTCACCGAGAACTGTACGTTCATCGCTAAGTATTCTTTCCAGAACACTGCTATCAAGGAATTTGAGATTCCCAAGCAGTGTGCCACTATCGATGCTTACGCTTTCTACAACTGTCAGAATCTGAAGGATGTGACTGTCGCTTCAGGAAACACCGCCTTCAAAAAGCTGGATGACTATGTGTTTGCCAACAGCGCCCTGAAGAATCTGGACCTGACAAACGCAACTAAGCTGGAGACGATTGGTACTACGGGCAAGTCTCCTTTCTGGTACAATTTGAGCGTAGTCAACGACGTGCTGAAGACCGTTACGCTTCCCGCTTCTGTTATTGACATCAACGACTCTTTCTCTTGGTGTACTGCTCTGACCAACATCTTCAACTTGGAGAACACCGATCTGGCTCATGCCACTACCGGTACTCACATCATTAATAAGGCTTTCCAGGGCGACCGCTCTCTGACTCGTCTGGATCTCCCCAGCTGTGACGTCTTCGGTTCTCCGTTCATTGGTTGTGCCGCTCTTGAAACGTTGACCTTCAAGTCTGGTTACGACCGCGAGATTGGTAAGTTGCTGGCTTCTGGCAGCAACCTCTATGGTGTCTACACTCCTGGTGCTGCAGGCTACAGCGCAAACGACCAGAAGGCGCTGAAGGTTATCGAGTTCAATGGCGTTCTGAATGGCCATATTGATGACAACACTTTCGTTGGCATGACTGCTTTGGCAAAGGTTGACTTCAAGGGTAAGTTGCAGAGCAACACAAAGATTGGTGCTGCCTTCACTAACGTTACTTCTCTGAAGGAAGTTGTCTTCAATGGTCTCAACAACGATGGTGTTGCTGATGTTGAGATTGCATCAAATGCTTTCAAGAACACCGGTATCACTGCTCTTGACTTCAAGACTATTGAAATGTCAGACAACACCACCAACAATGACCTCAAGATTGCTGCCAATGCATTCTCTGACTGTGCTGACTTGACCACTATCACTTTTGGTAACATCACGGTAAGCAATACGGGTAAGTTTGAGATTTATGGCACTGCCTTCACTAACAACCCCAAGCTGACTAAGGTAACCTTTGGTGAGACCACTTATACTAAGGCAGGTACCATTGACATTAAGGACAATGCTTTCGCAGCTGGTAACGTCCTGCTGTCTGAGGTTGAGTTTGGTAAGATTAGCGGTAGTGCTAACAATGCCAGCACTTTCACTATCGGTACTCTTTATGATGGCACTGCATCTCCTGTAGTTACTGGTGCTCCCGTATTCGGTGACGGTGCACACCTGGCTAAGGTAACATTCGGTGATATTGCTGCTACTGCATTCACCATTGGTAACAATGCTTTCAAGAGCACTGGTCTGACCAATGTAACTTTCGGTAACCTTGCTGCTGCTAAGAACGTCGCCTCTACAATCACTATCGACAAGAGCGCCTTCGAGGGCGGTGATGCTGCTGACAAGACTGTGACCATCGGTACTATCAAGGATGGTACTACAGGTACTTTGACACTTGCCATCAACCAGGATGCTTTCGCTGCTAAGATGCTGAAGAGCGTGAATATCGCTATGAAGGCTGACGGTACTGCTGACGAGATCGCCGCTACCTCTGTGACTATCGACGAGACAGCTTTTGCTAATGCTAACAAGGCTGACTGCGCTACTAACAACGAGACCACACTGTCTACTCAGAATCTGCAGGAAGTGAATATTGGTAACATCACCGCTGGTGTTGGTGCTTCTACATTCACTGTTAACAATGCCGCCTTCTGGGGTGGTAAGGCTGCTGACAAGACCGTGACTATCGGTACTATCAAGGATGGCAACGCCGCTACTAAGACGATGACCGTTACCATCAATCAGGATGCTTTCGTTGCTGAGAAGCTGAAGAGCGTGAAGATTGGCGACATGGTTGCCACTGCTATCACTGTTGAAGAGAACGCTTTCGCTAACACAAAGAAGGGAGTAACTGCTCCCGCTGCTCAGAACCTGCAGAGCGTAGAGCTGGGTAACATCACCGCTCCTGCTAATAATGCTACTCTGGAGTTCAAGGCTGCTGCTTTCTGGGGTGGTACTGTCAACGACAAGGTGGTTACCATCGGTACCATCAAGGATAACACGGTAACGGATAAGACTACTTCTCTGACCATTGGTGACGATGCTTTCGCTGCTCAATCGCTGAAGACTGTTACCATCGCCGCTGATGGTATGGCCGCTACGAAGATAGAGTTCGGTGAGAATGCTTTCGCTAACGCTACAAAGGCTGAACTGGCTGCTGCTGCTCCTGCTACTCAGAACCTGCAGACCGTAACGCTGGGTAACATCACTACTGGTGACGCTGGTACAAGCACTAACCCCGCATCTTACACCTTCGAAGCTAAGAAGGGTGCTTTCTGGGGTGGTAATGTTGCCGCCAAGACCGTAAAGATTGGTACTATTTCTAATTTTAATGATAACAATACTTTGACCGCTACTTTCGGTGACCAGGTTGCTCAGGCTGATCAGCTGACCAACGTAGAGATCAAGGACATGACCGCTAAATCCGTTGCTATTGGCAAGAGCGCTTTCTCTGGCCTGCAGCTGGTGAAGGTTGACCTCGGCGCTATGACAGCCGCTACGCTGACTGTTGACGACCAGGCCTTCGCTAACACCAACACCACCGACGTGCTGACAGAGAATGTCACCATCGGCGAACTGAAGACTGCTGACTTCACAGGTACCACTAATCAGCGTGCCTTCCTTGCTCCCCAGGCTGACGGCTCTGCTCTGAATGTCAGCATCGCTAAGATTTCTGGTGCTGTCAAGATTCCTGCTAACACCTTCGTGGCTCCTGCCAAGGGTATTGCCAGCTATATCATTAAGGGTGACGTGGATGCAGGTACTACTACAAACATCGCTGCATCTGCTTTCATCGGTGCTAAGGATGCTGCTGATGCAACTAAGAACGCTACTTCTGTGAAGATTCAGGGCGACTACAAAGCAAGTTTGATATCAGGCACATTCACCAATGTTGAAGATGCTGAAATCGCTGTAGGAATCGATGCAACAACTAATAAGGCAGTAGCCAAGAATATTACAGTTTCAGCTTGTTACGGCGCTTTTGCTGGTACACGTCTGTTCACTTTCGGTAACGTACTTGCAGGCAAGAATGTTAACGGTAATAGCTCTAATCTCACTAGAGTTGAGGAATTGACATTCTTGGGTAACGTATTGGGTAATATTGTTAAATTCACTCAAGCTAAGAAGATCCGTAAGATTGACTTCGCTAACGTTGGAACAGCTGGCGTGACTGTTGCTGCTAACGCCATCGCTGCTCAGGCATTCAATGCTGCTGCTGACGATGCAAAGACTACAGGCGAGAACATCTCGATTATCTATCAGGAAGCTCAGACCCGTGAGGCTGTCAACATCTTCAACGCTGAGGCCTTCGTTGCCGCTGGTGCTACCACCGACGAGCCCGTTGCTACAGTATACACCACTGAGTGGGCTAAGGCTAACGTCTACGAGTCTACCGAGCCTACCATCAACCACAAGGTATACCGTCTGACATTCTCTGCCAGCTCCGTTGTTCCCGGTGAGGAAATCAATGTTACTGTTGGCAAGCGCGATGGCGACACCTACGCTTACGGTAAGCTCTACTTGCCTAAGGGCTCTAAGATGAAGTATAAGGTGAACGCTGAGGTTACCGGTACCGGTACTGACGCTGTCAACAACGTTCAGCTGTACTACGCTCGTATCGACAAGTCAAAGAATGCTATCTACATGCACTCTCTGCCCACTATCGATGGCTACTACTGGATTGATGCTACTGAGGTAGACCACGCTTTCATGGTACGTACCAAGGGTAAGGAGAGCGGCACTGTCATCACCGCTGAGCCTGTTACCGAGGCTGAGGACGCTCTGTTCGCTGCCGACGTCACTGGTGACTATGTATACTTCGACAAGACATTCGCTAAGATGAACCAGTTCGGTTACACCACTCAGAAGATTGCTAACCAGAACCTGCGCAACGACGCTGAGTTCCTGGATCGTGACATCTTCTACCTGGCTAATCCTAAGACGAGAGGTTTTGCCTTCATCCAGGTTGACAAGACTCAGGATGGCTTGGCTGCTAAGAGCTTGTACATCGTTGGTAAACTGAATACCGTCAACGGACGTGCTAACGTCATCTTCGACGACGAGGTTGAGAGCGAGTCTGAGACAACAGGAATCGAGAATGTCGAGGTCGAGAGCAACAACGACGCTATCTACAACCTGCAGGGTGTACGCGTGAACGGCGCTACTAAGGGCCTCTTCATCCAGAACGGTAAGAAGTACGTTGTTAAGTAATTCTAAACAATAATAGTTTTAATGGAAATGAAAAAAGTTTATTTATCGCCCGAGGCAGAAGTCTTTGAACTTTTGATGAAACAGCCTCTGTTGGCTGGTTCTGAAAAGGATGACATCACCGACGGTCCTGTTCCCGTCATTACCGATCCTACTCCTGAAGACAAGGAAGAGTGGTAATTGATGAAATGCTAATAATGTAATCTGGGGTGCAGGCGCAATACTCTGCGCCCCAGATTTTTCTAAAAATCGCAGGCAGCTCGCCAGGGAGCAGACGGGAGGTTCGACTCCTCACCATGCGACAACTATATTTCACATATAGTTTTAAAATTTAGTTAATAATGGCGGCTAGCCCGTGAGGGTAGGTTCGTCAAAGTGAATTTAAATGTAAGTTTTTTTATTGCGCTGTCGCCCGCCCGTGATGGGTATGCGACAGGTTTATACCAGACAAGTGGGGACTTCTTAGACCAAGGTCTAAGTGTGGCTTCGCAATCTGATGATCCACTTTTAGAAATGATACGCATTGCAACGCCACACTCTCAAAGAGAGAAGTAGCTATTGATGTAAGATGTAAGAAGGAAGATGTAAGATGGAAGAAATATAAGCGATCTTTGAGCTAAAGCTCGAAAACGCGACGCGATCTTTGAAATAATGGTAACGACGGATATTAATTTTCGGATTTTCCTTGGAAGATTCAATGGAAATATTTATCTTTGCAGCACGATAGTTTAAAAAGAAGAAATAAACATGAGTACTGCAACATTGACAAGCCTGCTGGATTACCTTTATGGCACACTTACCACAGACAATATGCGCTGGGTGGGTGAACACTTGATTGAGCATGCTAATCAACAGGAAGAGCATCGTTTGAAGCCATATACAATGGATGAGATAAACGAGATGCTCGATGAGGCTGAGTTAAATATTGCCTCTGGTAATACTATCCCCAGCGAAGATGTCTGGCTCGAATTGGAAGATGAATTCGCTCACTCAGACACTCACTATGCTGCTTCTTTCGTTAGTGAATCATAACAAGAATCTGTATGAAAACTAACTGGGATCCGAAAGCGAAAGACTCACTACGCCAGATTGCCCGCTATATCAATGCGAAATTTGGCAAGAAAGCGAGGGTGGACTTTATGCAGAAAGTAAAAGACACTGAACTGTTACTGAGGCGTAGTCCAAATGTCGGACAGATAGATCCTCTATTTGATGGCCGTACAATAGCTTATCGTAGTGTCGTTATAAATGGTTTGAACAAGATGGTCTATCGTGTTGATGGCGACATAATCTATATTGTTGCTTTCTGGGATACACGCAGGGAACCCAAGGAACAGGCTAATCAGATAAAGTAACACATATTCCTTTAGAAAATAATATCCGCCGAGACATCCACCAGATGCCTCGGTTTTTTGTAATTGATAAGAAAGAAAACATTTAACCTATTAACATAACTGGCCGCAAGTGCTGATGTACAGAGGGCTTGAGCCATGTTAAATGTTTCGTCAACATTTAACATACTTCTAACAACATGTAAGTAAGTATGTTAAGTGTATGTTAATAGTTGGAATAACTATTAACATGCCTTGAACCCTTTATTTATGGGGGTTGACGGGGTGTTATGTTAAATGGTTAAATGATTTGCGGAAATATAACTAATACAGGCGCAGATACAACTAATACAGATCGTAGTTAGTCTAATAACGACCCCGTAATAGCTGTACTATGAAGATGTAAGAGGTATGATGTAAGATGTAAGAGGTATGATGTAAGATGTAAGAAGTAATAGATTATAGATGATAGATAATAGATGATAACGGAAGTAGCCCATAGCGATGGGGCAGGAGAATCGGATTCTCGCTTCGCGACAACTATATTTCACATATAGTTTTAAAATTTAGTTAATAATGGCGGCTAGCCCGTGAGGGTCGGTTCGTCAACGTGAATTAAAATGTAAGTTTTTTATATTTATGCTGTCGCCCGCCCGTGAGGGTACGCGACAGTCTTTTGACCTACTGGGAAGCGCTGGCTGGTGAGAGAATGAGCAGGCATTTTTCTCTCTTACCATTTGTCAGTTGCTTCCCAGATTTTTTTTTGGAGATCTTAAGTGATAGGCTTCTTCAGAAATGCAGCCAACTCATCGAAGCGTGCCAGGATTAGCTTAAGGTCTGGGTGTGTTTTCTCTACGATGATGGGAAGTATTGTGTCACGTAGTTTGCGGTCGTTGGGGCAACTCGCCGCCATACCGTCTGCACACCTCACGACCAAGAATCTCCTCAGGATGCTTGCTGACCACCTCCTTCAGTGTTTCGCCAGCCCACACCACTTCATGCAGGTTGGGCTCAAACAAGGAAGGATATAATATATGCTTATCACTCCATAGCCAACCCACCACGAAGGATACAAATCCAATGGCTCGTGCCCGCGCACTGTTACTCGGGATTCCTTTCTGCGATTTCAGCGATTTCTGCGAGACCTAATAGTTAACCATTACTCTCCGGTTCCCAAAGAAACCTGCTCATGTCCACATGCCCATTAGCCTTGAACGCGACCCCCTCTTCCTCCAAAAGAGTCCTCTGCCGAGCCCACCCCGGCGCCGTGCGCCCCTCCTTGTTCACCACCCGGTGACAAGGGAGCGACTCCGCCCCAGGCGTATACCTCAGCGTGCGCCCCACCATTCGGGAATGACTCGGCCATCCAGCCAGCGCAGCAATATCACCGTATGTCGTCACCTTCCCACGAGGAATCTGGCTCACGATGTTCAGCACATCCTCACCAAACCTCCTCACCTGCTCCGCCGTCATCTTGTCAGGGTAGTCCTTCATCATACGCCACCTTTCGTCCTGCGTCATAATCGTGAACCGTTAACCATGAAAAAGATCGTCAACGTCTACCTCATTATTTATACTTTGCCATCCTGCATTGTGCACCAAACCTGCAGAAGTCACCATTGTCAATTGAAGAGACTTATTCGTTTCGGTTACCTCACGGAATGTATCACGCCGTTCCAGCATTCGTTGTGCATATTCAGCAGAAATTGCGAAGGGCTTGTTAGTAAACTTCATCTCGCAGAGATTGATGGTCTTATCACCACGGTCAATAATCAGGTCAATCTGGGCACCCTTATGTTCTTCACCATCCTTGCCTATATATGGCTTACATGACCATGAGCATACATTTGTCAGGATACCGCTGATGCCCAACTTATGTTTGATTTGAGGAATATGGTGCAAGCAAACTTGTTCAAAAGCATAGCCCTCCCAACTGGAAATATCCTGTCCCAGATGACTCCAGTAGTGTTCGTCACCTCCATGATAGTTCTTAACGAAACGGAGATAGAACAAAGAGTAGAGGTCAGTAAGTTGATACATCACATCACGTTCTGACTTTCCAAAAGCATTGTAACTACGGATGAAATCACAATTGCACAAATCTTCGAGAACATCTGAGAAATAACCGCTGTCTTCTATTCCTATTTCCTTAATCAGGTCCTGGCGTGTCAAACCTTTCATCTGCTTTGAGAGTACTTCAACAACTCGCCGATAGAGTCGCGACTCTTTAAAAAGCGACTTATAGAGGAAATTATACTCTTTCTGTAGTGGTGCATTCTCAGAAAAGAATAACGCATCTATGTTTTGGGCAACGCTCAAACTTCGACTCATCATATCAAGATAATAAGGCGTTCCACCAACAGCCATATAGGTTTCAATGATATGCTGACGTGATAGATCAAAACCTCGTAATTTCAGGAATTCCTCTGTTTCACTGAGATTGAAAGGGCGTAGATAAATTTGCTTTGTTACCCTATTATGTAGTCCGCCCTTATCGCCAAGCAACTTGTTAGTCATCCAGGTAGTAGCCGAACCACAGACAATAAGTTTGATATTGTCATGTTTCGATGCCCAGCCATTCCAGAACAAATCAAAAGCTTTAAGAAAACGTGAGCGGGGAGTATCAAGCCATGGGAGTTCGTCAATGAAGATGTCTATGCGTTCCTTATCAAGCAAAGTCTCCATATACTCACGAAGCATAAGGAACGCCTCCATCCAATCCTTGGGAACCTTGTACTTCTTCTTTGCATAGATGCCAAGTTGAGTTGAAAAGTTAGTCAGTTGTTCTTTACGAGTACCTTCGTAGATACCGGTAGTATAGAAATCATATTTTGCATCAAAGGTCTTATCAATAAGGAATGTTTTACCTATACGTCTACGTCCGTATATGGCAACCAATTCTGCCTTGGGGGAACTGATTATTTCCTGCAGGAGTACAAGTTCTTGATGCCTGCCCACCATTATATTCTTATTCTCCATACCAAATATGTTTATTTTTGGTGCAAAGATAATATATATTTTTAGAAATTAAAAGAAAAAAATGCGTTATTTTACTACGGTAACCTACTTTTTTTGTGGGTTACCGTAGTGCTATCATACATCTTCAGGGCTGCCTCGATATCATCTTTGGGAATTTTGGGACGACCCGTCCCCCCGTTCCATCGCTCGCCCTTTAGGGCACAGGCTTCGCGAGCGATACCACCATTTCTAAAAACCGACAAGCGGCCATATCACCATTGGAAGTTCTTCGACTAGCGAAGCGAGCAAAGCTCGAATTCTCTCTTAAACCAAGGACAAGTGGGGACGGTTCCTCTGATCCACTTTTAGATGTCTGATGGAAGAAGTATGATGTAATACGCAAAGCTGTCATGAGATGGCACTATAGGAAGAGCGAAACTTCGCTTTGCGACAAATATAAATGCGATTACTCGCTAAATGCGTTCTCTGACCAAGGTCAGAGAAGAAGGAAGAGGGAAGATGTATAACGCAGGTGCCCAGTCGGTGGGCAAACATGGAGTTCGACTCTCCACTTGTCGACAACTATATTCTTATATAGTTTTAAAATTTAGTTAATAATGGCGGCTAGCCCGTGAGGGTCGGTTCGTCAACGTGAATTAAAATGTAAGTTTTTTTATATTTATGCTGTCGCCCGCCCGTGAGGGTACGCGACAGTTCTTTGACTAAAGTCAAAGTGTGGCGTTGCATTTTTTGACCTACTGGGAAGCGCTGGCTGGTGAGAGTTTGAGCAGGCATTTTTCTCTCTTACCATTTGTCAGTTGCTTCCCAAATTTTTAGAACACGCAGGAACATGAAGCTTCTAAATCCTTGCAGTCAGTTTTGCAGGATTCTGACGTCTATCCCAAATGTCTACAATCCAAATGGTAGTCTTGGTAACGTGATAGATGAAATAGTAGTTCTTATTGATAGAGATGGAACGATACATGCGCTTACGGTCAGACAGCAGCGTTTCTGGATGACCGACCTCAGGATGTTTAAGTAATGTAGCTCCACGTTCACGAACGCGCTCGATAAACAAATTTGCCGACCTTGTTCCTGCAAACTCGGCAAAGACAGACACAATTCTTAAATACTCCTCGCGAGCCTGTTTAGTGAATTGTAGTTGCATATCGATTTACAATTGACTGGGCATCCAGCATTACCTGATCCCACGAGAAACCATTGTCATAATCCATCTCCTGCTCAGCCTTGTCGATGCGGGCATTCATCTCATCGATATTGGTTGGGCCCACAAGTGGCATGCCTGGCCAACTGTCAATATCATAACCATTGACTATCACATCGCTACGAGTGGCAGCACCAACAGGTTCTGCAGCCATTCCTGCGCTTTCTGATTCGTTAATGCGTGACTTCTTTTCTTCGTCCTTCATAACAATTTCGTTTCTTCGATTGCAAAGATAGTACTAATCTTTGAAAATACCAAGAAAAGGGAATAGATTCTTTTGTGTTTGAAATATTTTGTTTATCTTTGCAATGGAAAACTGAAAACGAAGAAATCAAATGATGGAATTATTACGCAAGGCGAAGAAAGCACTATTCTCTACCCGCTTATCACTATTCACCTTCTCCTGTATCGTCAGCATCGGCACACTGCTGCTGTACAACTTACCATTCTTTCAGTTCGTCATCGACAACAGCAATGAAGGACCAGTGGGTGTCGTATGGCTGATAGCATCGCTGGTGATCATCATGTTGGTGCTGAACTTTATGATGACCTATCTGGCCATGTTCTGCATGAGAATAGTTGGGCGAATAGTGCTGGCAATCCTGTCGATAATCAATGCCACAGCCGTCTATTTCATTCTGACCTACAGCGTGTTCATCGATGCCACCACCATTGAGAACGTGTTCAACACCAGATACTCGGAGGCTTCAGGCTTCTTCAGTTGGGGGCTATGGCTTTTCATCCTTGTCTTTGGTATTCTTCCTGCCTTGTTCTGCCTGTTCCAACCGGTAGTGATGGGCAAGGCCAGAAAGCTCGGCATTTATTGCGGTGGTTCGCTGGCCGTTATACTTGTCATCGGATTGCTGAATATTAACCAGACGCTGTTCATCAGTCAGCACGACACAGAATTGGGAGGACTGTTGCAGCCCTGGTCGTACATCGCAAATACATATCGCATCATTAGTTTCAGTCAAGACGAGCAGGTAGAGGAAATCAAACTGCCCGACGGTAAAATTACAGATAATGAGAAGGCTGTCGTGGTGCTTGTCATCGGTGAGTCGGCCAGGAAAGCCAATTTCCAGCTCTACGGTTACAAGCGTGACACCAATCCACTGCTGTCGAAACAAAAGGAACTGAAGGTGTATCAGGCAACTTCTTGCGCCACCTACACTACAGCCGGCACCAAGGCCATCCTTGAACCGAAAGACTGCGATGACCTTTATGAACTGCTGCCCAACTATGCATTCCGCACGGGTGTCGACGTGTCGTGGCGCACCTCTAACTGGGGTGAGCCGCCCATCCATATCGACGAATATCTCACAGACCCGCAGTTGGCCGACCTCTATGGCGTGAGCAATGCCTACGATGATATTCTCTATCATGGTCTTCGTGAACGCATTGAGTCAAGCAAGAAGAACAAGGTGCTCATCATCCTGCACACTAGTACCAGCCACGGGCCACAATATGCCAACAAATACCCCAAGGAATTCGAGATATACAAACCTGTGGCAATGAACGTGGAAGAGGGTGAAAAGAATGTAGGCATGCTGGTTAATGCCTATGACAATACGATTCGCTATACAGACTATCTTCTTGACAGTCTTATTAACACCCTGCACGCTATGACGGACTGGAAGAGTGCCATGATTTTTATTTCCGATCATGGTGAGTCACTTGGCGAAAACAAGATGTTCATGCATGGACTACCGATGAAACTGGCACCCAAAGAGCAGTACGAGATACCGTTCCTAGTATGGACTTCGGAGAATTTCAGAACCTACAAGAGCGAACTGCCTGCGGTGCTCGAACAGCATTACATCTTCCATTCTGTCCTCAACCTGCTGTCTATCCAATCACCAGCCTACAACAAAGACTTGGATATATTCCAAGAAACACGGTGAAGACACGCGGTGGCAGGCACGCTGTGTGATTTAGAGGTCTTTACGATAGCAGCGGTGGCGACGATGGGGGACGGACTCCAGATACTGCCACTGGGAGAGAACACCCTCGTTACTCTCCATCTGCGGACCCGTCTCAGCCCAGTCGAAGCCGTAGGCCTGGAACTGACGGATGAGGTCGTCGAAGATGAGGGCGTTGGCACCCTTACTACGATATTCGGGCAGTACACCGATGAGCAGGAGATCGACGGTGTCGGTCTTGTGCCACTTGAGTATCTTCAGCAGGTGCCACCAGCCAAAGGGCAGGTAGCGACCGTCGTGCGTCTTCTGGAGGGCACGTGAGAATGAGGGGAAAGTTATGCCGAATCCTACCAGTTTGTCACCATCCATCACACCTGTTACCAAGTTGAGGTCAGCAATCTTGATGTAGTCGTTGACAAGCTGGTTTATCTGGTAATCAGACAACTGGCTGAAGCCATAGAGGTCCTTATAGGTCTCGTTGAGCAGGTCGAAGATGCGTTTACCCCACCCCTCATCGATGAGTTCCTTGCGCGTGAACTTATGAACACGTAGTCCATAGCGCTTACGCACCATCTCCGTAATCTTTGCAAACTTGTCAGGCACGCGCTCTGGCACCTTGACGCGCAGCTCCACCCAGTCGTTGGCTTTCTCGTAACCAGCAAGCTGCTCCATGTGTTGCGGATAATAGGGGTAGTTGTAGTTGATGTACATGGTGGAGAGCGTGTCGAAACCATCGACGAGCATTCCCTCACGATCGGTATCGATGAAGCCAATAGGACCTGCTATCTCCGTCATTCCTTTCTGGCGTCCCCAGTTTTCAACGGTCTTGAGCAAGGCGGCACTGACCTCTGGGTCGTCCACGAAATCGAACCAGCTGAAGCGTACCTGCTTACGATCCCAACGCTCGTTGGCACGGTGGTTGATGATAGCCGCCACACGTCCTACCAACTTGCCGTCGCGAAAGGCCATGAAATACTGGGCCTCGCAGCACTCAAAGGAAGTATTCTTGTCTTCTCGCAATGCCGACATCTCTTCACTGTAGATATAGGGAACAGCATACTTGCAGTCGCGATAAAGGTCGTAGAAGAACTGCACAAACTGTTGCAGTTCCTTGCGAGTAGTCACTGGTTTAATTTTAATCTTGCTCATGGCACATTTTACTTATCAGTGTGCAAAATTACTGCAAAAAACTGAAACACACAAATAATTACCCTTATAAATTATCAATATATTGCCACAACTGGCGATAAAACGGGTGACGGGTCATAGTAGGAGCATTGCCCAGAATAATGAGTTTCATGCGAGCACGGGTGATGGCCACATTCATGCGGCGCAGGTCGCGCAGGAAACCTATCTGTCCCTCGTCATTAGAGCGTACCAGAGAGATGACAATAATATCGCGCTCCTGTCCTTGGAAGCCATCGACGGTGTTGACGCTGATTAGACGACGGAAAGGCTTAAAGTATTCGCGCTTCATCAGCAAACGACGCAGATACTGCACTTGGGCACGGTAAGGCGAGATGATGCCTACGTCAATACGCTCATCGAGCAGGCGCTGCTTGCCAATCTTCTCGAAGTAGTTCTGCAGGGCGAGCAGCGTCAGCTCCGCCTCTGCCTTGTTGATGCGGCCAAAGGACTCGCCGACGAATTCCTCCTTGAAAGCCCCGACGGCAGAACCGTCGGACACACTACCATTGGACACAGAGTCTGCAAATGCAGACGTGTCAATCCAAGTCATCGGGATGTCCATATCAAGGATGCTGCGGAAACGGACCTCTGGCGCACTCTCCACCTGTCCACCATAGAAATAGTTGGAGGAGAAACGCATGATGTCGTCGTTCATGCGGTATTGTATCTTCAGCAACGTGACAGCCTCCGGATGCATCTCTACGATGCGCTCCATCAGCGTCTTGCCCAGCCCAGCTTTCAGAGCAGCAATACTCTTGACGGTGGGGGGCAACTGACAGTGGTCGCCCGCCAGCACCACACGACTGACGCGCCGCAGGGGTATCCAGCAGGCTGCCTCCAAAGCCTGTGCCGCCTCATCGATAAATAAGGTGCCAAACTTCTGACCGTCGAGCAGACGGTTGGCGGCACCGACAAGTGTGGAGGCAATGACACGCGCCTCGCCAAAGAGTTCGTTGTTGATGCGTATCTCCAGTTCGGTGGCACGGCTCTTCAGGCTCTCCAGCTTCTGGTGGTAGCTGTCGCCCCTCTTACGGTGGCTACGCAGCTCACGGATGGCCTTGCGGATAGCCCACAGATGCGGGTAATCGGGATGCGCCTCGAAGCGTCGCTCATAGGTGAACGACAGCATCTTGTCGTTGACACGCGTCGGATTGCCGATGCGTAGCACATTGATGCCTCTATCCACCAGTTTCTCAGATATCCAGTCGACCGCCATATTGCTCTGTGCACACACCAGCACCTGATTCTCACGCATCAGCGTCTCACGGATGGCCTCAACAAGTGTGGTCGTCTTACCCGTACCTGGAGGTCCATGCACGATAGCCACATCCTTGGCACGCAGCACCATATTGACAGCATCCTCCTGCGTCCGGTTCAGATATGGGAAGTGCATGGGTGGGAATACGAAGGTCTCTGGCTTCTGGTGTGAATAGAAGAGGTCGCGCAGATAGCCCAAACGCCCCTTGCCACGAATGGCACGGTCCAGCGCCTCCATCATCAAGCGGTAGGAGGTCTCATCAAACGAGAGCTGGATGCCCAGCCTTTCTGCGTTTTGCAAATCCACAATGGGGAAAGCATCAGGAACGGTAACCACCATTCGATCGCCATCGACATAGCTGACGGTGCCCGTGTAGCGGAAGTGCTTAATGGCGCCTGAAGCGTCATCCACGGTAAAGAAGGCTATCGGTTTCCCGAATTCGAAGTTATGCTCTATATCTGTATCGGCAGTACGCACCACCTCGACAGCCAACTGGTTCAGCGAGTTGTAGTAACTCTTGCTGAACTTGATGGGCCACCAGGCATCGCCACGCTTAACCTTCCGCTCCATACCCATTTGCTGGGTCTGTTGGCGGAACGCCTCCTTCTCGGTCTCGTACTCTAACTGCAACAATAGCCGTTGCTGTTGGAGTGCCTGTATGGGTGATGTCTGTGTCATACGAAATCAGGGGTTATCTCAAAATGCATTGCTTGTCCAGTTATCGGATGCTTGAACCATATCTCGGCAGCATGCAGGCAGAGCCGCTGGCCTTTCGTGCCGTAGAGCTCGTCGCCGACAATAGGATTATTTAATCCGTCGGGATGTGCACAGTGGATGCGCAGCTGATGGGTACGTCCCGTCTCAGGCCAGAGTGCCACCAAGCGTTCGCTGATGAACTCATAGCGCGTCACAGCCCGTTTGCCGTGCTCTCTATCAGCCACCTGTCGCGGACGGTTCATCGGGTCTGGACGCAGAGGCAAGCTGATAGTGCCTGACCCTTGCCCTGCACGTTCCAGCAATGCCACATATTTCTTCTTGACCTCATGATGGATGAACTGCTGTTGTAGCGTGTGGTACGCCTCGATATGCTTCGCTACGATGAGCAGTCCACTGGTACCCATATCCAAGCGGTGGGCAATGAAACTACCTGGGTAACGCTGATGCATAACCGTCTCCACACTATATTCCTCAATGCGTCCTGGTACTGACAGCAAGCCACTGGGTTTGTTGACCACCAGCATGTCGTCGTCCTCATAAACGGTGGGTATCTCCATGTGTGCAAAACCCTGCGTCTCTGGGTCTGGGTCAACATCCAGTCCTTGCAGCATCCACGTCAGGATGGGTTTGCACTTACCACGACAGGCTGGGTAGTAGTTCAGGTGCTGGCGCAACTCCTCCTTAGTGGACTGTCCCCACCAGAACTCTGCCATGCAGACAGGATGCAAACCGTGCTGATAGGCATACTGCAACAGTTTGGGTGCACAGCAGTCGCCCGTACCTCCTGGGGGTAACGGGAATTTCTTTCGGAGCTTAGGACGACTGTAGTATTCCTGCCAGATATCCACGAGGTCTTTCGTCTCGCCACGCGCATTGAGCATCTGGTACTGGTGGAACAGCCACATCTGCAACTCCTGCGACATCTCCTTGTCACCACCTTTTGCTGATATCTCGCGCTCTGTGACTTTGAAGTGGCCGTCAGGCTGTTGGGCGTCGAATACGGGTGGCACGAAATACGGCCAGTCGTTACGACCTGCCAGCAATCCGCTGTATGCTGCCAGGAAAGCCAAACCGTCGGCATTTTCCACGACCAAGACCCCAAACATCTTACCATTGTCGGCATCGGCACGTATCTCCTCATGTGCCGCAATATACTGCTGTACCTCTGCTGCTGCCTGACAGCACAAAGGGTGTGGCTCGTAGCAGAACGGATAGGTAAAACGTGCCGGTCGCTCGCTGTTGGTATGGAGTGGATGGATATGCATCTTTTCTCTTTGTTTTGTAAAGATACGGCAAAGTTACGAAAAGGCGAGCGCAAAACAAAGAAACTCGTTTCTTTTTTTGCCGAGACGGAGTAATTTCGCCATCTTTGATGGCAAAGTTACAAAAATTATTACAGAAAAATGATGAATTATTAATTATTTGTTGTATCTTTGCAAAATAAACAATAAAACAAACGCTATGACATTTACAGAAAAAGCAAATAAAATCTTCAATCAGGCTATTCGTGACTATCACTTGAAAGACCACGTAGATACGCCCATCAACAACCCTTATGAGCGTGACACGATTGAGTATAGTCTCTACCTGAAGTGCTGGATAGATACCGTGCAATGGCATTTGGAGGATATCATCCGTGATCCCCATATCGACCCTACAGAAGCGTTGGGCTTGAAGCGTCGCATTGACCGTTCCAATCAGGACCGTACAGACTTGGTAGAAGAGATTGATACCTACTTCCGTAAGGTTTATGCCGACGTGAAGCCACAGGCCGATGCGCGTCTGAATACGGAGAGTCCGGCATGGGCCACCGACCGTCTGAGTATTCTGGCACTGAAGATATGGCACATGAAGGAACAGACAGAGCGTCAGGATGCCGATGCTGAACACGTACAGAAGTGTCAGGCTAAGCTCGACGTGCTGTTGGAGCAGCAGGTAGACCTCTCGACAGCTATCGACCAGTTGTTGGAGGACATTGAGGCTGGACGTAAGTACATGAAGGTGTATCGCCAGATGAAAATGTACAACGACCCTGCCACCAATCCTATTCTGTACAAGAAGTAATGAAGAAAGAACACATACTCGTTATCCGCTTCTCAGCAATGGGCGACGTGGCTATGATGGTGCCTGTCGTCTATTCCCTGGCACATCAGTATCCTGATATCCGCATCACGGTGTTGAGCAGAGCGTTTGCGCGCTCCTTCTTTGAAGATCTGGCACCGAACGTAGGCTTCATGGTTGCCGATCTGAAGAACGAGTATCGTGGTATCAAGGGACTGAACGCCCTTTACCGTCGACTGGCCGCCAAGCAGTTTACGGCTGTTGCTGACCTACATAGCGTGCTGCGTTCCGAGTATCTGCGTATTCGCTTTAATCTGGGACACTACCGTGTGGCCCATATCGACAAGCACCGTAAAGGGCGTCGTCGTATCACGTCGGCAACGAACAAGGAACTGATTCAGCAGCCCACCTCTTTCCAAAACTATATTGACGTCTTTGCCAAGCTGGGCTATCCAGTGGAGATTCAGTTCAAGAGCATCTTCCCAGAGGAAGGCGGCAACCTGAACATGTTGCCAAAGGAGATATGTGTCAAGAAGAACTATGAGCAATGGATAGGCATAGCACCTTTTGCTGCTCATGAGGGGAAGACATATCCACCGCGTCTGATGCATCAGGTGATAGAACAGCTCATCAGCAAATATCCCAAGGCACGCATCCTCCTCTTTGGCCGTGGTGAACAGGAAGAGCAATGCTTCACAGAGTGGTGTGAACAATATCCAGCCTGTGCGCATGTGGGCAAACTGGCGGAGACCTTGCACCAGGAATTGATCCTGATGAGTCATCTCGACGTCATGATATCGATGGACTCCTCGAATATGCATCTGGCATCGCTCACAGGAACACCAGTGGTCAGCGTATGGGGAGCCACCCATCCTTATGCAGGCTTTATGGGCTGGGGACAGACGGAAGAGAATGCCGTCCAGATACCGCTTGACTGTCGTCCATGCAGCATCTACGGACAGAAACCTTGTCTGCGTGGCGACTATGCCTGCATGCGCAACATCGCACCAGAGGCTATTGTCGAGAAAGTCACAAAGATAATAGATAAGAGATAATCATTATTTTTCTAATAATCCCTAAAAACTAAAAGCTTATGAAAAAGTACGTATGTGAGACATGTGGCTACGTGTATGACCCTGAAGTAGGAGATCCTGACAGCGGTATCGCTCCCGGCACAGCATTCGAAGACATCCCCGAAGACTGGGTATGTCCTATTTGTGGTGTTGGTAAGGACGATTTCTCACCAGAGGAATAAGAGCTACAATTTGAATTTCTTGACGACGACACCGTCGTAGGTATTAACGGTCAGACACACGCTGTCTGGCCGTTGTTGTGCTGGTAACAGGATACAGACGTACCGGCGGTTGGTATAGTATTCGGGGGCTTCACCCTGGTCATGCAACAGTTGGTAATAGGCCGTCTGCGTCTGGTCAGCATTCTGACGTAGCTCGTCAAGAGCGACAGCCAAGGAGTGAGTACCCTCCTTGCCACTGGCATCACGGCCGTTTTTCAGGAGCAGACCCAGATTGATATATTTGCCATCGCGTGTCAGCCAAGAGCTCTCCAAACCCACAGGATCCTTAGGCAGGCGTTTATACTCTTTAGCTTGACGCGGTTTCAAGGTGGGCAGACTAGCCATAGACGTTACGTGAGCTTTGTTGCTTTCCACCTTATTATAATATAAGATGGCGCGATAGATAGTATCAGCAGTCTCTATCCATGAAGCCTTCTGCGGATTGGTAAGGAGAAAGCTCTCACCCTCATCGGTGAGGAAGGATACAGCCTGTTTCTCACTGTTGATTGTCAGATAGGTGAAGTCAGCCTGCAGCAACGAGTAGCGACCCTCCCCTTTCTCATAGCTGTCTTTCTCACAGGATAAGAGAAAGACAGAAAAAGACAAGAGAAAACAGAGGAAGAAAGAAGACGCTAGCCTTTTCATACTTTTGCCTTTAGATAGTTGCGTACTGGGTTAGCATACATCGTTAGCATACGCTCTGTCAAGAAAGCCTCATCTTTGTTGGGAATACTGATTTTAGCCAACTGACCTGTCAGATACTTGTCGAAGCGCTCGATGTCCTTGGGCGTATATTGGTTAACATAGGTCGTGGTGCCTTCCAAACGGTCCAAGGCAATATAATTGCAGGGATAGAGCCGGTAGCCCGCATGAATCTCCCGGTCAATGCGCTGACTGAGCTGTTGGAAGTACTCATTGCGGGGCAGACCATCGAGTTCAGCAAGCCACTGGTTGATGGGCGTACCACAACGATAGTGGACACGGCCTTTGTAACCAAAGATACCCGTCTTCATATTGTCGAGATCATCCTGGCGCGACTTCTTGAAAGCAGGGTTATCGCGTTTCTGCTGGAACTCCTGCGCTTTCAGGTAGTCACAGGGGTCGAACTCATAGCTGATAGTGAGCGGACAGATATTCAACTCACGAAGGTCACCACCCATGGCCAGCATTTTCAGCACAGCATCCTGCGTGTTGTCGCTGGAGTCCTTGGCACGACCTTCACGTTGGGCTATCCAGATATTCTCCTTTTTCTCAGTGACAGCATAGTGAATGTAGCGACTCATGAGTTGTGACGAGCGCATCATCTCATGAGCTGTCAAACCACGGCGCACAGTAAAGGCCTTGTTCATGCGCACCAGTCGCTTAATCCAAGGATAGATGAGCAGGTTGTCACCAATACCTATTTCTACCGTAGTAGGATAGCCATTGTTGACAAGCATGACGTCGAGAAAAGCTGAGTCGAGCACGATGTCGCGATGATTGCTGAGGAAGATGTAACGCAGCGACTTGTCCGTCGGCAGTAAGAGATCTTCAAACGTGCAACCATCGGTGTGTTTGCGGATAATCCATTTGACGACAGGTTTCATGAAACGCTTCTGGAAATCCAGCGGTGTCTTGACACCTGTAAAGGCCAGTCGCAACAGTCCATTGCGCAGACCTTTCGGCAGCCAAGGCGCAAAGCCCTTCATGATGGTGCTAAACTGGCGGTCGTTCAACAAGTCGTTAAACGCCTGCTTCATTTCACCCGCCTCATACGGTCTTATCTCGTCAAACTCGTTACTCATAACTCAAAACTGTAAACAGTAAACCGTAAACTTTATTAGAACTGATTTTCTACGATATCGGTCAACACATCCTTCATCTCCAGACCAGCGGCGCGTACCTGCTGGGGAATGAAACTGGTAACTGTCATACCAGGCGTGGTATTTACCTCCAGCATAGATATCTTACCCTCCTTAGAGATGATATAGTCGATACGGATGATACCATTACAATGGAGAATGTCGTAGATGTGACTGGTAATCTCACGAACACGACGGGTTACATCCTCTGGCAGACGGGCAGGAGTAATCTCTTCTACCTGACCGTTATACTTGGCATCGTAATCAAAGAACTCATTGCTGGTAACAACCTCTGTGGCAGGCAGTACGACCGACTTCTCACGTGTCTTATAGACACCGATGGAAATCTCTGTACCCTCCAAGAACTGCTCAACCATAATCTCTGAACTCTCCAGCATAGCCTTACGAATGGCAGGAGCCAACTGGTCTTTGTTCTTAACCTTGCTGACACCGAATGAGGAACCGTCGGCGGCAGGCTTTACGAAACATGGCATACCGATGCGCTGTTCTATCTCGTCGTCGCTCACCAGTTGCTCGTAACCTTGACGAATCAGCAGCGAGTCAGCCACGCTGACACCATAGCTACGCAGATACTGGTTCAGCACGAATTTATCAAACGTCATAGCCTCAACCAATACACCACTGGTAGAATAAGGCAGACCCATCAGGTCAAAGTAACCCTGCAGGATACCGTTCTCACCAGGAGTGCCATGAATAGTGATGTAGGCATAGTCGAAGAGTTTGGCCTTACCGTCCTCTACAAATGAGAAGTCGTTACGGTCAATGCGTGCTGTAATTCCTCCTGGCAGTTCGACGTGCCAGTCCTGTCCTTTGATGTCTACGATATATACGTTATAGCGGTCCTTATCAAAAAAAGAATAAAGACCCTGTGCTGAGCGCAGTGATACGTCGTGCTCAGAAGAGTCGCCACCACACACAATGGCAATGTTGCGTTTCAGTTGTTTCATATTTTATATTTTTTTCGTTATTTCGTTATTACGTTATTTCGATATTCCGAGTATAATTGCGCCACTTGTCGATAAGTGCTTGCATGTCGTCAGCCAGTTCGCTGGTGAAGTCCATCTGCTCGTGAGTGACGGGGTGCACAAAACCTAATGTCTTGGCATGCAAAGCCTGACGATTGCAGAGCTTCAGGCAGTTCTGGATATATGCCTTGTAGCTGGCAGTACGCTCACCACGCAGAATCTCCATGCCTCCATAGCGCTCGTCAGCAAACAACGGATGACCGATATGCTTCATGTGGGCACGAATCTGGTGGGTACGTCCTGTTTCTAAACGACACTCTACCAAAGTAGTATAGCCATAGCGCTCCAATACACGGTAATGGGTGACGGCGGTTTTGCCGATGTCACCTCCTGCTGGGAACACAGCCATGCGCTGGCGGTCTTTGGGGTCGCGACCTATATTACCTTCTATGCGCCCGGTGTCTTCCGTAAAGTTGCCCCACACCAAAGCCTGATAGCTGCGGTGGGTATCATGGTTGAAGAACTGTGCGCCCAACTCCGTCTTGGCTTCTGGTGTCTTGGCAACAACAAGCAGTCCGCTGGTGTCTTTATCAATACGATGTACCAGACCCACGCTGGGATCATTGGGGTCGTAGCTGGGCAGATTGCGCAAGTGCCACGCAATGGCGTTGACCAAGGTACCGTGGAAATTACCCACGCCTGGATGTACTACCAGTCCTGCGGGTTTGTTGATTACCATCAACTGGTCGTCTTCATAGACGACATCCAATGGAATATCCTCCGGTTCAATAGTCGTATCATAGTGTGGACGGTCAAGCATCAACGTGATGACATCGCCCGGACGAACCTTATAGTTACTCTTGACAGGTGTGCCGTTGACTTGGATGAATCCGGCATCGGCAGCTTTCTGGATGCGGTTGCGCGAAGAGTGCTGCACGTGTTCCGACATATATTTATCAATGCGCACAGGCTCTTGCCCACGGTCTACTTCCATGCGCAAATGCTCATACAGCTGGCCATCTTCGACCTGAAGGTCGAGATCAGATTCGCCATCTAAGAGTTCTATATCGTCGAGTTCTTCCGTCATTCCAATCTATTGATTACGGTTCCTTGACTTCCTCGAAGTCGTCAGTCTCACCGCCAGCATCCATTTCCTCAGCCCCCACCATGTCGATATCGTCCAAATCTTCTATGGTACCCTTGCCAACCATCAGCGTTAGCGGATTGTCTATAGAGACACGGTCACCATTGGAAACACGACGGCCACGACAGAGGATGCCATATACCCAGTCTTTCTCACCATCAACCAGCTGAGGTGGGTTCAGGCGGAATCCCATAGCGGTCAGCCTGGCTTCAGCTTCGCGGAAACTGGAGTTATCAACCAAATCAGGCAAAGCAAAAGAGGGTGAAGAAGGGGAATTGACGGTCACGTAGATGATATGGCCTTTCTTCACCTTCTGACCTTCTCCGGGTGTCTGCAATAGAATGGTGTTGGCAGGTAATGCCTTGTTGTAGCCAGAGTCGCTGACAACAACTGTCAGTCCTAATTCGCTGAGTCTGCGCTCGGCCTTCTTGCAATTCATTCCTTTCAGATTGGGTACCTCTACGTTCTCGCCATGATGCGTGTATAAGTCCAGGCCAAAGCCTACACCGATGCATAGCAAAATGACAACCACCAGCATTGCTGATAGGTTGATGACGACGTAGCGATCAAATATCTTACCTAATGATTCTTTTATATTCATGCTTGCTCTAATGCTATGATTTCGCAAAAGTACAAAGAATTATTGATAAATACAAAAAAAATTGGGTATATTTCTAAAAAACATACCCAATTCTTATTCGTGACTCACTAAAGAATTACTTTCCGTGGTGCTCGTCAGATACAGTTAACTTCTTGCGGCCCTTAGCGCGGCGAGAAGCCAGTACGCGACGACCATTCTTTGTTGCCATGCGCTCACGGAAACCATGCTTGTTCACGCGGCGACGATTGTGCGGCTGAAATGTTCTTTTCATTGTTTTATCTTATTTTTATTATTGTGATTCGTCAATTCGGGCTGCAAAATTACATAATTATTTCTAATTGTGCAAGTTTCAAGCAATTTTTTTAATGTTTAATGTTTAATTTTTAATTTTTCTTCGTACCTTTGCACCCGCAAAAGAGACAATTACATTATTAAATAGCTATTTTTAATTTATGATTAACTCACAAGACATTAAGAAGGGTACCGCTATCCGCATGGATGGTGCTATTTGGGTTTGCATCGATTTCCAGCATCGTAAGCCCGGTAAGGGAAACACTATCATGAACATCAAGATGAAGAACGTCACCGACGGTCGTGTATTGGAGCGTCGTTACAACATCGGCGAGAAGCTGGAGGACGTTGTCATCGAGCACCGCGACTATCAGTACCTCTATGAGGATCAGGAAGGTCGCATCTTCATGAACCAGGAGACTTTCGAGCAGATTCCCATCGCCAATGACCTCGTTATTGGTCATGAGTACATGAAGGAAGGTGACGTTGTATCTGTTGTCAGCGACACTACCGATGGTACTATCCTTTATGCTGAGATGCCCGTGAAGACCGTTCTTCGCGTTACTCACTCTGAGCCCGGTATCAAAGGTGACACCGCTACCAACACCCTGAAGCCCGCTACACTGGAGACTGGTGTTGAGGTTCGCGTTCCTCTGTTCATCAACGAGGGCGACCTGATTCAGGTTGACACTCGCGATGGTTCTTACCTGGCTCGCGCTAAGGAGTAATGAAATACTCGATTATCGTCCCCGTATATAATCGCCCTGACGAAGTGGACGAGTTGCTTGAGAGCCTTTGCTCCCAAACACTCAAGGACTTTGAGGTCATTATTGTAGAGGACGGTTCACAGAAACCTTGCAAGGATGTTTGCGACAAGTACGCAAGCATCCTTGATTTGCATTATTACAATAAGGAGAACAGTGGCCCCGGACAGACGCGTAACTATGGTGTGGAGCGTGCCACTGGCGAGTACGTTATCATCCTCGACTCGGATGTCGTCCTTCCAACCGGCTATCTGGAGGCAACAGAGAAATCTCTCACCTCTCCCCTCTCATCCCTCACCTCTGAACTTGTTGCTTGGGGCGGTCCTGATGCTTCGCACCCGTCGTTCACGCCGGTGCAGAAGGCCATCAGCTACTCCATGACGTCGTTTTTTACGACGGGTGGCATTCGTGGTGGCAAGAAAAAGCTTGACAAATTCTTCCCACGTTCATTTAATATGGGTATCCGTCGCGATATTTACCTGCAGTTAGGCGGTTTCTCAAAGATGCGCTTTGGTGAGGATGTCGATTTTTCTTACCGCATCGTTGAGGCAGGCTATCAGCCACAGCTTTTCCCTGATGCATGGGTATGGCACAAGCGTCGTACGGACTTTCGCAAGTTCTTCCGTCAGGTATATAACAGTGGTATTGCCCGCATCAACCTGGAGAAACGCCACCCTGGTACGATGAAACTCGTTCACATGTTGCCAATGGTATTCACCGTAGGTGTCATCGGCTGCTTATTGCTCGCTCCGTTCTGTTATGGACTGACGCTGTTACCTCTGTTGCTTTACTGCCTACTGATTCTTGTCGATTCTACCCTGCAGAACAAGAGCCTGTGGGTTGGTGTGCTCAGCATACCAGCTGCCTTTACACAGCTGATGGGCTATGGTTTCGGCTTTATTGAGTCGTGGTGGAAACGTTGCGTCTTGAAGCAGGACGAGTTTACGGCCTTTGAGAAGAACTTCTACAAATGAGTGAACGACTGACCATAGCCCACTGGTCTGAGGATGATCAACCTCGAGAGAAGCTGCGCGATAACGGAGCACAGGCTTTGAGCGATGCAGAATTGCTGGCGATACTCGTTGGCTCAGGCTCGTCACAAGAGGATGCCGTTTCACTGATGAAACGCATACTCTCCGATTGTAATAACAATCTCAATGCTCTTGGCAAGATGTCGATTCACCAGTTGTGCGAATACAAAGGAATCGGCGAAGCCAAGGCCATCACTATTCTTGCAGCTTGCGAACTGGGTAAGCGCCGCCAGATGGAGAAACCTGAGGAGCGCCCAGACCTTGGCACAGCTACTAAGATTTACAACCACATGCATCCACTGTTGCAAGATAGCGACGTGGAGGAGTTCTGGCTGCTCCTGATGAACCAGAACTTCCGTCTTATCAAACAAGTACGTATCTCGCATGGCGGCATTACAGAGACAGCCGTCGATATTCGTATCATTATGCGTGAAGCGGTATTGGCCAATGCTACCATCATTGCGGTCTGTCACAATCATCCTTCTGGCAACCTGCGTCCCAGCCAGCACGACAACGACCTGACTGCTCAACTGCAACAAGCCTGCAAACTGATGCGCATCCACTTCATGGATCACGTCATCCTCACCGATGGCAACTACTTCAGCTACCATGAGACAGGACGTCTATAGCACTTACTGAAAGGATTAAAAGATATAAAGAAATTGAACGGGCTGCTCTCTGACTCATCAGTTGGGCAGCCCGTTCTCCGTTAGTATGTTATGAAAAATTTGAGAGAAATGAAACTTCACAGTTTCGGTGTTTTAACTAAACATGATTTGTAAATATAGAGAAAGCATAGAAAATTATCTAATTCTTAGGCCTTTCCATGAGGATGCTGGTACTGTCAGCAGCCCAGTCGCTCATGTTTTCAGCTTGGATGGGACTGACGGCAGCTACGCTGTCAAGGTCTTGCTGGATGCGTGCATAGTCTTGCGGTGTATTCCAGCTGTTGTCCCAGGGTGCTTGCAGAGCACCACCAATCGTCAGGATGATAGCGACAACGGCAGCAGCCTTGAAGAGGGGCATCAAGCGACGTGTGAGTGTAATCTCACGGGCCTTGACAGCCTTGGGAGCCTCTTCTTCGCGAATCATCTCCAACATACGGGCATCGAAGTCATCGCCTAACACCTCATTGCTGGCCTCATCGGTAAAGAGGGCGCGCAGGGGCTCCATCTCCGCAGGGATATTCTCCTGACGGAAGAAAGAACGGAGAATGCTCTCCTCTTCGAGAGTAGTCTCAGCGTTCCAGTAGCGCTCCATGAGTTGTTCGATGTACTTATAGTCCATACTTTTTTGCCTTTTTCTATATTAAAGACGTTTGTTAAAACAAAAAGTTACAGGAATTTCTTAAATTTTTCACGAATTGTTTGTCGAGCCCTGAAAATATTGACTTTTACCTGCTCTTCTGTAATGTCGAGGATGGTGGCAATATCCTTGTAGCTCTTGCCTTCCATATCGCGTAGTTGCATGCAGCTACGTTGTTTTTCAGGGAGCTGACTAATCATTTGATGCACCAGTCGGATGCGGTCGCTTTGTATGGCTTGCTCTTCAGGGTTAGAACTGACGCCCAGGTCTTTGGGGTCGTAAGCAGCATCCAGCGACTGCGTCTGGTTGTCCATGCGTCGTACCTTATCTAATGAGAGGTTACGACAAATAGTCAAGCAAAAAGCCTCAATAGACTCTATCTGCCCCCACTGATCGCGACGGTTCCACACCTTCATCATCGTTTCCTGCACGACATCCTCAGCCTCTGCCGCATTCATCGTAATGCGGAGGGCCATCCTGTAAAGATCGTTCTTCAACGGCAAAATATCGGTCTGGAAACTGATCTGTTTCACCTTCGTCTAACTTCTTCTAACTTCCTTAACCTCTTATGACTGTTCCGTGTTGACCATCGATGGCTGTAGCTAACGTAATAATGACGCGGCTAACGCCAGCATCTACGGCACTGAGGGCATTCTCTATCTTGGGAAGCATGCCACCACTGATGGTGCCATCAGCTTTATAACGTTCAAAGTCAGCATGAGTAATGGTAGCTATCACGCTGTCGTCGTCATTGGGATTGCTCAGCACGCCTTTCTTCTCAAACGAGAAGATAAGCGTCACGTCGTAGAGCGAAGCCAGCGCCTTAGCCGTCTCTGAAGCGATAGTATCGGCATTTGTGTTAAGGATATGTCCTTCGCCATCGTGGGTCAACGGAGCCATCACGGGTGTGATGCCTGCTTCAATCAGGTGGCTTAGTGTTGAGCCTGCGGCTTTGTCCACGTCGCCTACGAACCCGTAGTCGACGGTTTGCCCGTCGACCACTTTAACAGGGCGCTTATGGCTACGGATGACATCTGCATCGGCACCTGTCAGTCCGAGAGCGTTGACGCCGTTAGCCTGCAGACGGGCTACGAGGTTCTTGTTGACCAGACCGCCATATACCATCGTCACCACTTCCAACATATCCTTATCGGTGATGCGTCGTCCGTTGACCATCTGGGTCTCAATACCCAGGCGCTCAGCCATCTTGGTGGCTTTGCGACCACCGCCATGTACCAGTACCTTGCGCCCCTCAATGGCTGAGAAGTCACGTAGCAACTGAGAGAGCTGTAGTTCGTCCTCGACTACAGCTCCTCCCACCTTGACAATGGTTAACCCACCTCTAACCCCTCCCGAGGGGAGGGGAACTTGGTTACTATTTCTATTATTATCGTTCATGTCCTTTCTAATTAAACTCCCCTCCCGTCGGGAGGGGTAGGGGGTGGGTTTTTACTCTAGGTAGGTGTAGCCGTAGAGTCCTGAGCGGTAGTTGCTCAAGAACTCCTTGCCTTCTTCCAATGAAATCTTGCCCTGTTTGACACTCTTGGCCACCCAAATCTCCAACTGGCGCACCAGCTTCTTGGGGTTGTACTGCACGTATTCCAGTACCTCTTCAACGGTTTCGCCATCGAATATCTGGTCGATATGGTAAACGCCGTCCTTCACTGAGATGTGTACGGCAGTGGTGTCACCAAACAGGTTGTGCATGTCACCAAGAATCTCTTGGTACGCACCTACCAGGAAGACGCCCAAATAGTACTTCTCATTCTTCTTCAACGTATGCACTGGCAACGAATGCGAGTTATGGCGGTTGGTAGCAAAATTGGCTATCTTTCCGTCAGAGTCGCAGGTAATATCCTGAATGGTGGCATTACGGGTAGGACGCTCGTTCAGGCGCTGGATGGGCATAATGGGGAATATTTGGTCGATGGCCCACGAGTCAGGCAACGACTGGAACAGCGAGAAGTTGCAGAAATACTTGTCTGCCAACAGCTTGTCGATATTCATCAACTCCTCTGGCACGTGCTTCAGGTTCTTCGCCAATGCATGAATCTCATGACAGACGCTCCAGTACATCGCCTCAATCTCTGCACGCGTCTTCAAATCGACGATACCATGAGAGAAGAGGTCGAGCACCTCCTCACGAATCTGCTCAGCATCGTGCCAGTCTTCCAGCACATTGCGTGGGCTGAGGTTGTCCCAAATCTCATAGAGGTCCTTCACCAACTGATGGCTGTTCTCGTCAGGTTCAAACTCCTCAGGCATCTCTGGCAGTGACGCTGTCTCCAGCACGTCGATAACCAGTACTGAGTGGTGAGCAGCCAGCGAACGGCCACTCTCTGTAATCAGATTGGGATGAGGCAGTCCGTTCTTGTTGGCAGCATCAACAAAGGTATAGATACAGTCATTGACATACTCTTGAATAGAGTAGTTGACAGATGACTCACTCGATGGTGAGCGTGTGCCATCATAGTCGACGCCCAGTCCACCACCACAATCTACGAAGTCAACATTGTAGCCCATCTTGTGGAGCTGCACATAGAACTGCGAAGCCTCACGCAGGGCGGTTTGTATACGACGAATCTTGGTAATCTGCGAACCGATATGGAAATGGATGAGTCGCAGACAGTCTTTCATATCCTTCTTCTCCAGCAGGTCGAGGGCCTCCAACAGCTCGGCACTGGTCAGTCCGAACTTCGAAGCATCGCCGCCACTCTCTTCCCACTTGCCACTACCACTGCTGGCCAGCTTGATGCGGATGCCGATATTCGGACGCACGCCCAGCTTCTTTGCCTCACGGGCAATGATATCCAATTCGTTCAGCTTCTCCACGACGATAAAGATACGCTTGCCCATCTTCTGTGCCAGCAGGGCCAGTTCGATGTACGACTGGTCTTTGTAGCCGTTACAGATAATGATACTATCGCTCTGGCACTGTACGGCAATGACTGCATGCAGCTCAGGCTTGGAACCTGCCTCGATACCCAGATTGAACTTACGACCGTGCGAAATAATCTCCTCAACGACAGGCTGCATCTGGTTGACCTTGATGGGGAACACTACATAGTTCTCTGCCTTGTAGTCGTACTCCTCAGCGGCTTTCTTGAAACAGCTCCACGTCTTCTCGATACGGTTGTCAAGAATGTCGGGGAAGCGCAACAGCACAGGAGCCTGCACGTCGCGCAACGACAGTTCGTCCATCACCTCACGCAGGTCTATCTGCGTGTCATCTTTGCAAGGAGTGACATAGATGTCACCTTCTTCGTTGATGCCGAAGTAGCTGGTGCCCCAGCCGTTGATGTTGTACAGCTCCTTAGAGTCGTCGATGGTCCATTTCTTCATGTCTTAATGGGTTTAATGGGTCTTATGGGGTGAATGGGATATATGGGTTATAATGATAATAGTGACTTGATGCGTTCCACACTGATGGCTATCTTGTCGTAGTTGTCGAGCACGTTGACGTCGAGGATGTGACGGGCTTTTCCGTAGAATGGCTCACGCTCCTTCAGATGTTCCGTGATATAGGCTATCAGCTCCTCTGGTGTCTTGTCCTTCAGCAGGGGGCGCTCTACCTTTGCCATGAGCAGGTGTTTGTAGAGTGTTTCTGGTGTGGCCTTCAGATAAACCACGTCACCCTGTTGGTTCAGATAGTCCATATTGTCAAAGAAGCACGGCGTACCACCGCCACAACTGATGATGACATCCTCAAACTCCGCCACCTCGTGCAGCATGTTGTATTCTATCTTGCGGAAGCCTTCCTCGCCTTTCTCTGCAAATATCTGCGAGACGGTCTTGCGCATGCGGCTCTCGATATACCAGTCGAGGTCATAGAACATCATGCCGGTCTCCTTAGAGAGTGCCTTGCCCACGGTGGTCTTGCCAGACCCCATATAGCCTATCAGGATGATGCGCCTCATTTCTTCTGTTTCTCAATGATGGCCATACACTCTGCATATTTCAGCTCAGCGGCCTTTGCATGCAGGTTCTTGGGCAGGCGGTAGTTCTTACCGTCGTATGCCAGATAGGGGCCGTAACGTCCGTTGAGCAATTCCAGCTTGGCATCCTCGATGAATATCTTCATGTGCTTCTGATCCTCCTGCTTGCGCTTCTCGTTGATGAGACCAATAGCTTCTTCAAGGGTGACAGCCATCGGGTCTGTACCCTTGGGCAGTGAGGTATATTTCTTCTTATGTAACACATAGGGGCCGAAGCGGCCAGCGCCGATGACGACGGGTGAACCTTCGAAGTCGCCTAAGGTACGTGGCAACTGGAACAACTCCAGTGCCTCCTCTAGTGTCAGTGCTTCCATGCTCTTTTCGCTGGGCAACTGTGCAAACTGAGGCTTCTCGCTATCTTCGGCAGAACCAATCTGCACCACAGGGCCGAAGCGTCCAATCTTCACAAAGACAGGCTTGCCGCTCTTGGGGTCTACACCCAACTGGCGCTCACCGGCCTTGCGCTCCTGACGGGCATTCATGGTCTTCTCTACTGTTGGCTCAAACTTCTTATAGAAGCCCTTCAGCATACCTGTCCATGACTCTTTACCTTCGGCAATCTTATCGAAGTCCTGCTCCACCTTGGCAGTGAAATTATAGTCCATGATAGAGGGGAAATACTTCATCAGGAAGTCGTTGACAACGATACCGATGTCGGATGGCAACAACTTACCCTTGTCAGAACCAGCCATCTCCTTGCGTGTCTTCTGTGTGATAAGCTTGCCCTTTAAGGTATCGATAGTATAGCTGCGCTCCTCGCCTTTCTTGTCACCCTTGTGCACATATTCGCGCTGCTGGATGGTAGAGATGGTGGGGGCGTAAGTTGACGGACGACCAATGCCCAGTTCTTCCAGCTTGTGTACCAAAGAAGCCTCCGTATAGCGCTGAGGACCTTGGCTGAAACGCTCAGTAGCCTGAATCTCACGACGGGCCAGTGCCATACCTTTCTTCAACGGGGGCAGGATGTGGCTCTCCTCATCCTGTGTATCGTCATCGTCAACAGATTCGCGGTAAACCTTGAAGAAACCGTCGAACTTGATAACCTCTCCCTGCGCAACAAACTGCTCCTCAGCACCGCTGATAGCAATATTGACGGTAGTCTTCTCTATCTCCGCATCAGCCATCTGACTAGCGATGGTGCGCTTCCAGATGAGCTCGTAGAGTTTGCGCTCCTGGGCTGTACCCTCAATCTCCGTACGGTCCATATAGGTAGGACGGATGGCTTCGTGAGCTTCCTGAGCACCCTTGGAACTGGTGTGGTACTGGCGTACCTTGCTGTATTCCTCACCATAGAGCTTGGTAATCTCCTCCTTGCTGGCGTTGATACATAGACCAGAGAGGTTCACAGAGTCAGTACGCATATAGGTAATCTGTCCGTGCTCATAGAGGTGCTGGGCAACCATCATCGTCTGACTGACGGTGAAGCCTAACTTACGGGCAGCCTCCTGTTGCAGGGTAGAAGTGGTGAAAGGGGGTGCGGGAGTGCGCTTCAGCGGTTTCTTGCTGACAGATTCTACGGCATAAGTAGCGTCGACACATTTCTGCAGGAACTGCTCCACCTCTTCGTGGGTCTTCAGACGCTGAGCCAAGGTGGCTTTTACCTCCGTCTGCGAACCATCGGCATTGGTAATGGCAAAGATGCCTGCAACGCTATAGTATGCCTCACTCTGGAAGTTCTGAATCTCGCGCTCGCGCTCTACGATCAGACGTACGGCAACGCTCTGCACACGTCCTGCTGACAGCGCAGGCTTCACCTTACGCCACAGCACGGGCGACAGCTTGAAACCTACCAGACGGTCTAGCACACGACGAGCCTGCTGGGCATTCACCAGATTCATATCCAGATGACGCGGATTCTCGATAGCTTGCAGAATAGCCGATTTGGTGATTTCGTGGAATACGATACGGTTGGTTTTCTCCTCGTCCAGTCCCAGCACCTCACACAGGTGCCACGAGATGGCTTCTCCCTCGCGGTCTTCATCGGATGCGAGCCAGACCTTCTCTGCCTTCTCTGCGTTGTTCTTCAGTTCCTTGACGAGTTTCTCTTTCTCCTCAGGTATCTCGTATTCAGGTTCGAGCGTACCGGTGTCGATACTCATCTCCTTCTTTTTCAAGTCGCGGATGTGACCGTAGCTCGACATGACCTTATAGTCACTGCCCAGGAATTTCTCAATGGTTTTCGCCTTGGCAGGAGACTCTACTATCACCAAATTCTTTTGCATATTATCTTTTACTTTTTTACCTTTTTACTCTTTTACACTTTACTTTGGGGCGGCAAAAGTAAGCAAAAGTTTTGGTTACACCTTATTTATATATGTAATTTTTTATTTTCTTAACGTTTCAGCCAAGAATCGGATAACAGCATTTCGGATGCTGGTCAGCCCAAACTCTGCAGGATTAACTTCGTTAATAGGTATCCAGAGGGCCTCAGCAGCATCGTCGGCGGCTTTCACGGTGACGGAACCGCCGTGCACACGCACCAGGAAATCCATATCGAGGGTGTGGACACCCATGCCGCTATACATATAGACATTGGGCGAGGAGAAGAGGTACTCGATGTTTTTGACATCGAGCCCTGTCTCTTCCTTTATCTCACGACGCATACCCTCCTCTACGGTCTCATACATGTCGCAGAAGCCGCCAGGCAGGTCGAGGGTTCCCTTGGCGGGTTCCTTGGCACGTCTGACAACCAGCAGCTCATTGTTGTCGTTGACGATGAATGCTGCCGTAGCAGAGCAGGGATTGGCGTAGTAAGTGAAACCACAGTCCCTGCACTTCTTGCTCTTGAAGTTGTTCACCTCAAAGTGCGCACTGCCACAAACGGGACAGTACTTGAAGATCTCTAAAGGATGTAACCCACCCCCAACCCCTCCCGAGGGGAGGGGGGCTTTGTTACTATCATTCTCTATCATATCCATCTATTTATACTCCCCTCCCTTGGGGAGGGGTTGGGGGTGGGTTACCAATTATCCGTTCTGAATGGGAACAGGGGCAGTCCACCTTGATTAGCCAGGTTGCCCAACTGCCAATTGCGGAAACAGTAGCGCACGGCAACAGGTTCCTTCACCTCGTCGCTCTTCACGATGATACACTCATCCCAGTAGGCACCGCCAGGCTTCCAGAAGTGCTGGGCTTTGGCAGGATGGAACACGCGGTCGGCGCCAGCCACCTCAAAGCCTTCGATATCCACATAGCGACTGGTACCGCCACACTCGTTGTTCAGGTGAATCAGCACGCTATCGTTCTTGATGAGCATATCCTTATACGACGGGCTCTCGCAGATGACGCTCTTCATGCCGTAGGTCTTGTTCAGCGCCAGGAACGCCAGGCGCTCGCCCACCTTCTGCTTCTGGGCAGGGTGTATCTGCGTACCCTCGTAGGGATAGACGGCATCGTTGGTGCACACCAATCCGCTGTTGGGAATAATCTGTGAGGCGCGGAACTGCTGTTCCTGCAGCAGGGCGTTCCACGTACCCTGTGCATTACCGCTTTCGTAGGGGGCTATCTGTACGAAGTAGAACGGTATCTCGCCCAGTCCGAACTGCTGGCGCCACTGCTCCACCAATAGCTTCAGGCGCTCTGAATACTGGTTGCCTGGATCGCCCACGTTCGAACAACCCTGATAGAACAGGATACCCTTGACGGTATAGTTCAGGATGGGGTTAAACGTAGCGTTGCCCCATACCAAAGCACGCTGGTAGTCAAACTCCTTTTTGTAGTTCACGATGCCCATCGTGTCGGTTGGCTCCTGCGTATATTTCTCCAGGTTTTCCTTGGTCAGCCAGCTCTCCACGCGCGAGCCACCCTTATTGGCCTCGATAAGTCCGATAGGTATATCGAGGGCTTTGTTCACCAACTTGGCAAAGAAGTAGCCCGTAGCAGAGAACTCGCCAACGGTTGCTGGCGAACACTCACGCCACTCGGTGTTGGCATCCTCCTGAGGAGTCATACGCATAATACTGGGAATTTTCGCTGAGCGCACCTGACGCTTGCCTGCAGCGTTCAGCACCTCTTGGTTGTAGTTCAGCACAGGACAACCGCCAAAGCCCTTGACGGGCATCTCCATATTCGACTGACCAGCGCAGACCCACACCTCGCCCGCGAGTACATTACTAATAGTAACCTTGCCGTCACCATCGTCAAACGTGATGCTCAGCGGCTCGTAAGAAGCCGCTGGCGACTTCACCGTCAGCAACCAGCGTCCCTGCTTGTCGGCCTTGGCCTCTGCCTTCTGGTCAGACCACGACGTCGTCGCCGTCACCTTCCGTCCAGCCTTCGCCCAGCCCCACAGGCGCACGTCCGTCTGTTGCTGAATCACCATGTTGTCACTTACCAAGTGTGGCAGGCGCACCTTCGCCTGTCCTGCTGTGGCTACAGCCATCAGCATCATGAAGAGTAGTCCTTTCTTATTCATAGTTTCCTTGTTTTCTTGCGTAATATGTTGCAAAGATAATGATTATTTCTGATAATCACAAGAAAAGCACAATAATTATTCCCTTTTCCAATTCCTTTCAAAAAAATCTGGGAAGCAACCGACTGATTGTGAGAGAAAATGCCTGCCCTCTCACACCTGTCAGCGCTTCCCAGTAGTTCTAAAACTGTCGCGTACCCATCACGGGCGGGCGACAGCGCTCTTTTAAAAATTTCTTTAATTCACTTAATGACAGACCACCCTCCCGGGCCGACTGCCTTATTAACCAAATTTTTAAAAACTATATCGAAATATAGTTGTCGCGAAGCGAGAATCCGATTCTCCTGCCCCATCGCTATGGGCTACTTCCGTTATTATCTATTATCTATCATCTATAATCTATTACTTCTTACATCTTCCTTCTTACCTCTTACCTCTTACATCTTACATCTTCGTAGTACAGCTATTACGGAGTCCGTATTAGGCCAACTACGATCTGTATTAGTTGTATCTGCGCCGCTATTAGTTATATTTCCGCAAATCATTTAACCATTTAACATAACACCCCGTCAACCCCCATAAATAAAGGGTTCAAGGCATGTTAATAGTTACTCCGACTATTAACATACATTTAACATACTTACCAATGTTGTTAGAAGTATGTTAAATGTTGACGAAACATTTAACATGGCTCAAGCCCTCTGTACATCAGCACTTGAGGCCAGTTATGTTAATAGGTTAAATGTTTTCTTTCTTATCAACAACAAAAAACCGAGGCATCTGGTGGATGTCTCGGCGGATATTATTTTCTAAGGAGAAGTATCGGGAATCGTGTTACTCCTCTCCACTATCATCGCTGGAAAGAAGTTCCTTAGCCTCAGCTTGCTCAATAGGTTTGATATAGTCAGAGGCACGCTCCGAGGAGATGACACTACGACCAAGGCGGCTTTCAATGTCAGCGCGTGCGTTGCGAGCTACCTCGCCACCTTCATGTGCTGTCTTACGAGATTGTGCCATACCTTTTGGATTGCGTTGGCGCGACAATTCGGTTGTGGTCACCTCAGCAAGCGTGTTCAGTGCCAGCTCTACATTGGTCATATTGTCGCGTAGGTTCTCCTTCCTCAACCCTTTATAGCGCTTGTATTCACCCGTAGTCATGCCACTCCAAGCCTTAGTAAGCACATTGGTCAACGTAGCAAAGTCTTTCGGCTCATGAATGCCAGAGCGGTGCCACTCATCGGTCAACTCCTTACGCATCTCAATGCTGCGCATGCGCTCGTTGATCCAGCGGTCACTGTAGCCCTGACGGCGGTAGTCCTCAACGGCCATCTGGAAGGTCAGCTCTGGGTCTATTATCTGGTCGATGCGCTGGGCACCCACCTCGGCAAGCCATTTCTTCACTGGCTCCGCCTTCTTCGATGGGATGCTCTGGATGATGCGGAAGATGCCCTCAAGGTCGGCGGCCTGAGTCTTGCGACGCTTGCCGTCGGGGGCAATCATTTCAACAGGGGGACAAATTGTCCCCCACTTGGATTTCAGTTCGGGGTCACGACGTAGCATCTTCTTGATGTAGTCGCGCGGATCTACTGTATCAGTTAACACTTGCACTATATCCGCTATGGCGAAATAGTACTTCTCCTGTTCCGCATCCCACACAATGCGTACCTTCTTGCCCTCAAAGAGCTGGATGGCAAAGTTCTCGTTCATATCTCTGCTGTATTTACGATGCAAAGATACAAATTATCTACGATATTCCCTTAAGTTATTGACAATTTTCATTTGTCAATTAACAATAATATCCGTCGTTACCATTATTTCAAAGATCGCGTTTAGCGAGTAATCGCTTTTCTTTTGTCGCGAAGTGGAGAATCGAACTCCTTTATCTTGCCCACCGACTGGGCGCTTCCGTTATACATCTTCCCTCTTACATCTTACATCTTACCTCTTACATCTTACATCTTCATAGTACAGCTATTACGGGGTCGTTATTAGGCTAACTACGATCTGTATTAGTTGTATCTGCGCCGCTATTAGTTATATTTCCGCAAATCATTTAACCATTTAACATAACACCCCGTCAACCCCCATAAATAAAGGGTTCAAGGCATGTTAATAGTTACTCCGACTATTAACATACATTTAACATACTTACCAATGTTGTTAGAAGTATGTTAAATGTTTCGTCAACATTTAACATGGCTCAAGCCCTCTGTACATCAGCACTTGCGGCCAGTTATGTTAATAGGTTAAATGTTTTCTTTCTTATCAACAACAAAAAACCGAGGCATCTGTTGGATGTCTCGGCGGATAATATTTTCTGAAAGGGAAATGCTACTCGTGCATATTCTGTGCGTGACATGCATCGCTAACGATGATGGTGTCTTCCTCTATCGTGTAGGCATAGTACCATCGGTCGGTGTTGGCCATGTGACAGTTTTTCCATCTGCTAAGAGTTGGCCGACGACGCGGTAGCGTTTTTTCTATCTCGTAGATCGACAAGATAGCATCGCGAACGTTACGCTCAATGTCCTCATAGGAATAGGTATGGCGATACTTCTTTGCCACGTTCCTATAGAAGGTTCTAATCTTACCAACAGTACGTTTGTTGTAGATGTACTTATACTGCATCTTTCTGGTCGTATATGGCTTTGATGTCCTTCATGACAAGTTCGTAGGCCTCTTCAGGAGTATAGAACTCTTTATCCATGTCGCTGAACTCTTCTTCGACAGGTTCGTCAAGCATAGGAACTGTCACAGCGGGTCTCACGCTTTCAGCCAACATAGTTATCAGCTGTAGTTTCTCGCTATTGTCGAGTTTCTTCGCATGGTTCCACGCCTTCGCGAAGGGTGTCGCTGTACGTCGCTTTGTTATCGTTGCCATATTCTTTGTCGTTTTTTATTGATTCCTGGCTGCAAATATACAACTTTTTTCCGAATCTTCGCACAATTCCCTCAGAAATAATTATGCATTATGCATTATAAATTATGCATTGCCATAAATATTATCCGTCGTTACCATTATTTCAAAGATCGCATTGAGCGAGTAAAGAGCTTAGAGCTCGCTCTTATGCTCTTTCGAGCGTAGCGTTTTTCGAGGCGTAGCCTCAAAGATCGCGCGAGCCGAGCGCAAAAAGAAAGCTTCTCTGACCAGAAGGTACAGAGTGTGGCGTCGCAATGCTTTCATGTTTTGCCGAGGCGAAGCCGATTTTCGAGCTTTAGCTCAAAGATCGCATTTATTTGTCGCGAAGTGGAGAATCGAACTCCAAATATGTCACCATCTGACTCTTGCGTTATTTAATAAATTCTGGGGCGCAAGGCGCTTTATGTGGCGCTGCGCCCCAGAAATTTTATTTATACTACACACGGGGTGAACCTCTTGTGCTTATGAAAATCCTTAGGGTTCATCGTCGTCATCCAACTGCCCTGGGATAATAGCCTCATCATCACCAGTTTTACCGCTGGCGCAGAGAATTTGACGAATCTCCAAGTCTACCAACTCCATCTCAGGAGTCATATATTTCTTCATTTCCATTACTTGCTAATTATTATTTGATGTTGAAAGTTAAGAGTTCGCCCATGCTCTTTCAAGGGTGAGCGAACTCTATAGTTATCAAAGAGTTTTTACTTCACAACAACCTTCTTGCCATTGTGGATGTAGAGACCCTTCACAGTAGGAACACTCTGCATACGGATACCATTGATATTGTACCAACCCTCAGCATTTGCATTCTGAGCATCGTTGCTAACAATAGTAATAGCAGTTGTAGAGCCATCGGGTTCCTCAATGAATACACGAGCGTCGGTAGTACCATCAGGCAGCTGGATGAATGCCTTAGTAGGATTAATGGTCACCTCATCGCCTGTAGTGCCCTTATAGCCCCACTTACCATCCACCTTAGTGCTGAGCCAAATCTGGTTTGTACCGCTGATCTTCTTATTCTGGTATACACCATAGTAGATGCTACCTCCCTGGTCTTTATTATCAGCGCTGGTCAGCTGACCACACTTTTCGATAAGATGACTTGTGAATACGATGTCGCCAGTGTGCTTAACATCTGTCTTAACGATGAACGGAGTGTTGGCAGGAATCTCGCCCATAGTGAGCTTGAAGTAAATCTCGTTGCCATTACCCTTGTCCTTATTGAGGACATCAACAACAGCGTAACCAAGAGCCGAAGAAATCTCACGAGCAGTAGTGGTGAACGGCAGAACCATTACAGTCCACATGTTAGCATCGATAGGACGGTTCTTAATCGTTACATTCATCTTCTTACCATCTTTATCGTTCAGAGCTGTTACAACAGCATCATCTGTAGCATTTGCATCCATATACAGGATAGAACCAGCAGCGGTAACAATCAGTTTACCAGCCTTAGCCTCAGCACCAGCAGCTTTTGTAGGATCCAATGTGTAGTTTACTGCAGCATTGTTGTAAGCTGTAGCATTGATTTTGATACCATTTACCCAAACGCCATCAGTTGTAGAACCTGTACCATTCCAACCTGTGGTGGCAGCAGTAGCACCAAGTGCGCTACCAGATACGGGAACTTCAGGCGAATCATTAGAGAATGCGAGCTTGATACCATTTGTTGCGTGGAACAGGTCAGCAATATCATCATCAGTCATACCTTTGGTAATGATCTTAACAGTGCTCTCAGAAGCAGGAAGCACCGTCGCACCAGTCGTCAGAGACTGAGTGAGAGCCTCAATCTTCAGAGCAGCCTTCTTTACAGTATAGGTAGCGCTAGCATAGAACTTGTTAACAGTTTCATCGTAGTTGGCCATAATTTCAGGGAAACTCTCAGTAAGAGCTGCTGCTACATCGCCAATCTTCAGTTTGTACTCACCAGCCTGAGTAGGATCTTCTGTCTCAGGATCAATGTCGAAAGCAACAGTTCCATTAACAACAGACTGAACCTGCTGTATTTCATTTTGAGTCATACCAAAGATAGTTGCTGTCAGAGTTGCAGGAGTGTCACCATAGGTAATTTCCTTAGAGTCAGCATAAACAGTGATGGTACCACCCTTAATAGTGAACTTACCATCAACGGGAGTAAAGGTATAGTTTTTAGTTACGTCAACATCAGAACTATTCTTAACCTTAATGGCACCCTCCCAGTAGAGTCTCTTATCACCCTTTGACTCGCCAGATTCACGCTTCAGAGTAGGATACTGAGTTGCTGTAAGTTCAAGACTTGCCAGTGTAGGATCAAATGTCAAATCAGCAGCCTGTGCCTCTACACCTGCTACGTAGTTATCACTTACACCATACTTCTTTTCCTTATTAACAGGAGTAACTCTAATCTCCTTGGGGCTGATAGTGAATACACCATCATTTACATAGACAGGAGCATAGTTAGTGAATGCGTCAGCATCCTCATTTACAAATACGATATTATAAGCACCAGCATTCTTTGCCTCAGTAACATCACTCAGATTCTGCTGAAGCTTCAGAGAAAGTGAATGATCTGTTGGAGATGTGATCACGCTATTAGCATAAGTATCGTCATCAACGCCAGAAACGCCAGTAACGAATCCATCGAAATCAACGGTAGTGGTAATAGCAGCATTCGTAATTGTAGTCTTCTGATCAGCTGTATTATATTCCACAGTCTTAGACTTTGTTCTTACACCAAGAGGCTTCTTGGCAATGTCAAAATCCTTAGATACAGTTGCAGTGTAGTTGGCCAAACCAGTAATCTCTACCTTGTAGGTTCCTGCTGCAATAGCTTTACTTTCAACAAGGGGAGATCCATTACCCTGCTTAGTTACGAAAGAGTAGTCAGTACCAGATACCAGCGTCTTAGTACCATCCTTTACGATAACGTCTGTAACATCGGTGTTGTTAACAGCCTGCTGGTCTTTCTTGTTATAAACCTTAGCAGTTGCAGAAACCTGCTGAATCATTGCTACAGTCAGACTCTTAGGATTGATTGTAAAAGTAGCAGGAGTGTTAGTGATGTTATAGTTTTTGTTATCCAAATTAATCCAGTTAACGTTGTAAACACTAACATTACCCACAACACCTGAATGAGAGTTAAAAGTGCCAGTACCCTCATAGTAGTTAACATTACCAGGAGTCTTTACAGCATAGTCTACAGTTTGAGTAAAGACGCCAGAAGCAGGAACCTCAGGTAGAGGATCCGTTGATCCAGCGTTAGCATTGTCCGCATCAATCAGACCCGAATAGGTCAGATGCCATGTAGGCAGATTGTCACCATAAGCAATAGTTGCAGGCTGACCATCGTTAAGAACGGTAGCAATTTCCAAATCCTTCGGTTCGATCTTAATCTTAGCACCAGCTGTAACGACAGTTACTGTGTAGTTGTCATCTGTAGTAACTGCGCTAATTTCAAAGTCATAAGTAGTGGGTACTGGGCTTGCACTTGTAGTCCACTTAACAGGCTTAGTAGTTGGCCATGTCTTAAATGTTGGAGTAACCTGGAGCAAAGTAGCATTTGTTGATCCACTGTTAGCAGAATTATACGTCCAGCTGTCAGCAATCAAAGCAGCTGCGGTATAGTCCTGTCCATAAGTAACAGCAGTAGGATCCTTTGCTTCAATCTTAATCTCCTGCTTTTCAATGGTTACATTGATAGATGCAGGCACTGAATTACCATTGGCTCCATCATAAGCACAATACCATACCTTGTAGGTACCAGCATTAGTACCCTGTGGAGCTGTGGTTGACCAACTTGAAACATCAAATGTAACTGACGTAGCATCAGAAACGAGATAATAGATGTTACCTGCAGAAGCAGCGGGAGCGGGGGATGCTTTAATAAGTCCCTGAGCAGCTCCACTATAAACAAGATCAGTTTTAGCTTCTGGAGCTGTTGTCACCGTAGGAACGGCAGCCCATCCTGCCAACGGCAAGATAGCCATCAAAAACAATAAAAGAAAATGTTTTCTCATACGTTTAAAATTTAGTTAATAAATAAAATTGATATAATAAAAATTCTCGAAATTCAGGACACATCACGTGCTGGCCGACCATTCCCCACTGCCGACTGACTTATTAACAAAAAACGTATGGAAACAAAAAAGACGTGGGAAAATGCTCCGCTCGCGCTTATCCCTATCGTCAGGCCTTAGCATTGCCCCTATATGAGGATAAGCAACGTTAAGCCTGCCCACGCCGAGCGATATTTATAAATACACACTACGGCGCAGTAGTCCCGACTATTATATACGCAAACAGCGTGCACCTTCATGGGGTGTACACCTTATTATATATATAAAGGGATTGGTGGCCGCAGGGAAGATATAAAAATCAACCCACGTAGACGCTCTCTGTTGCATTACCGCTGTATTTGGATTCAAGTTTGCAAGATTTGAACACACAGACAGTAACGTTCGAAAACGCCCTTCGAGACTGGCCGTACAAATGGCCTGAGGTCTCGTTCCATCGATGTAAGTTTTTAACGTACCCACCCTCACATGGGCAGGCATTTCGGGAGCAAAGGTAAATAAAATCTGTGAAACAACAAAGTTTTTTTCAAAAAAAATACAAAAAACCTCGATTTTCTTATATTTAACATAAAAAAACATGCAAATCCGCAAGAAATCCCCACATTTTTTAAGTTCCGAGCAATTCTCTGTCTTTAGTTTTTTACAAAAACCAGAAAAACTCTTGAACTCTTAAACCCTAAAAAGGTTATCGTTTTCGTTATGGTTAAGGTTGAAATTCTGTTTTTAAGATAGAAATATCAACTTTTAGTTAAAATATTTGGAGATAAGAGTAGAATTGTCTACCTTTGTAGCATGAATTATGCAGATGAACT
>Ga0256405_10001472_pt1 | contig 63621 bp, 58 predicted proteins | sample RumenRJG_02DNA_FD_189096 | JGI IMG/M metagenome (GOLD analysis project Ga0256405, IMG submission 189096) | Bovine rumen microbial communities from Lethbridge, Alberta, Canada - RJG_02 | ecosystem: Host-associated > Mammals > Digestive system > Stomach > Rumen | place: Canada: Alberta... | reverse complement strand
TTTATCTTACTCTTCTCGCGCGAGTTGGGGCGGGCTCCAGTTTGCAATGGGGCGGGCTTAAACGAGCGCGAGCAGTAGTAATTCTATGTGTTAGTGCTTAGGGAGCTAGTTTTCGGACAGTCTCCCCACAATCTGAGGCATCTGTTTGCCACTACATATTACGACAAGTACAGGGATCTTGCTCATCTGGTCGATATTCTGGGACATTCAAACGTGAATACTACGAGGATCTACACGGCTGTTCCGAGGAAAGAACTTACGAAGAATATAGAAAATCTAGGACTTGTAAGTATCTGAACTGCTGCCTAAAGTGCAGTAAATAAGTTAAAACAAAAGACCGCATAATGGATATTATGCGGTAGAAAAAGGGACTGGAATGCTGAAAAAGGCCGCCCGCCGGTGCTTGTTGCCCCGCATAACAAACCTGCAACAAACAAAAGCAAGCCGGAGACGTAAAAATCTGTTGTAAAGAGACCGGAATGGTGTTACTTTAAGGTTAGTAAGTTACATAAAACCAACAACAAAAGACCGCATAATATCCATTATGCGGTAGAGCAACGAAGGAAAGAGAATGGAAGAAAAAGGGATCCTCGAGGTCAGGATGATGGGAGACTTTTCCGTGGCCTGGGATGGAAATAACATCTGCAGCAATCCGAAGACACCGGACTCGCAGATAACGCGCCTGCTGCAGGTCCTTATCTACAACAGGAAGGAAGGCGTTGAACGCTCAAAGCTTCAGTCACTCATATTTGATGACAGCAATTCAGACGATACGGGACATCTCCTGAGAAGTGTCATTTACAATGCTCAGAAAAAACTTGAACAGTCAGACCTGCCGCATGCCAGATACATAGAGTTCAGGGACGGAAGATACTACTGGACTGATGACATACCCGTACGGATAGATACGGAAATATTCGAGCACCTCTGTATCGAGGCAGAACTCGAGCGTGATCCGGATGAAAAACTGGATAAGCTCCTTAAAGCCACTTATGCGTATAAGGGCGACTTTCTGCCTGACCAGACAGGCCTTTCATGGGTCGCGGGAGAGGAGCGCAGACTCAAGCATATATTCAGGCTGAATACCGAAGAAGTTGCAGAGATACTGAGAGAAAACAGAGACTATGCCGGAATGGAAATACTCGGCAACTATGCGGTCAGCGTGTGCCCGCTTGATGACTGGGAAACGCTCCTGATAGAGGCCTATATATTCACCGGAAGGCTGAGCGCTGCACAGACCCTTTACGAAAAGACGGCTGAGCGCTATCAGAAAGAACTCGGAATAAGACCGGTACCGGAACAGGTGAACCGCATAGAGCACCTTTTTGAGCAGGCAGACAGGACCCATTACAACCTTGAAGATATAGAGAGCGATCTCCGTGAAGAAGCTGCAGACGGCAGGGGCATGTATTGTGCTTATCCGATCTTTCGCGGTATTTACCGCGCGCTTATGAGATCGCTTCCTGCGCAGAGCATGCCGTCCTGGCTCGTTCTCTGCACACTGAAAGTGGAAAAGGGAAAAACCGGATCCGTCCGCATATATCTGTCCGATGCTATCGCCGAACACATGAAGACAGCCATATGCGAATCTACCGAGTCATGTGATATCGTGTGCAGATTCGGCCGCGAACAGTATCTTATCCTGCTCAGAAACAGGACTGATTCAGACTGTGAGGCCATAAAGAGACGCATAAAAGAAAAATTCGAAGAGGGCGAGAAAAAGAGCACATCCGTCACATTCAGCATGCGGAAGATAGAAGGACACGACAGTGACTCAGAAGGAGGTGCTTTATGAAGCAGCTTTATATAGTCACAACGGATAAAGCCTTTTTCGACGAACTCTCGTCATACATAAGCTCTGAAAGAAGTGACTGCATGGCTGTTCGCATTTCATCTGCAGAAGAAGCAAGCGAAGCCGCAAAGAAGGGGCTCATGCAGCTGGTCATCATAGACACGGCATTCAGGGAAACCGACAGCATTTCGCTTACGGCCATGATAAGAGATGACTCGCCGGGTACAGGCGTGATCTTTATAGCGAAAAATGCGGGACTTGCTGTAAAAGCATACGAAGCCCACGTTCAGGGCTATATCATAAGACCGGTCACGGCAGGAAGACTGAATGAAGAGATAGATTATTTTTATGAGCATTTTTACGCAAAAAGAAAAAACAGCAGAGTTGAAGTGATGACAAAAGGTTCCTTCGAGTGCTTCCTTGACGGAGAGCCTGTCAGGTTCAAACGGAGAAAGGCAAAGACAGTGCTTGCTTATCTGGTGAAAAAGAAGGGGAAGATGGTCACCAATACAGAGTTGATAAAACTGCTGTGGGAAGACGATCCGAAGACTTTGAACGATCAGCAGCTGATGAGCAGAAACTCGAATGTCCGGAATATAAGGGCGGAGCTTGAGAAGACTTTCACCGATGCCGGGGTGACGGACATACTGAAGAAAAACTGGGGAGAGATCGCAGTCAATATGGATGCGATAAAGGTGATTGGCTAAAAGTTTAATTCCTAACAAATTACTAATATTGACACCTCGATTGACACCATCAAATGGGCCGAAGAGGCCATAGTCCGGCCGCAGCAGAGGGAGAGCCTCAGCAGGTGTTCCTGTACTGGGTGATGCAGAAGTGGGATGAAACGCAGGGCAAGTATGTGGACATACCTGATGCGCCGCATGTCTTCCCTGGCGACACCTTCGATGTTCTCAAGGAAAATGCAAAGATGACGGTCACCGAGTGGGAAGATGAAGAGCACACGATCGTCAAGAAGGCTACATGCGGAGCTGTGCTGACAGCACGCAGGCGCGTGAATGGCTAAGAACTGTTATTGCAATCAAGAAGGCCGGGGGCAGATTTGACTCCCGGCCTTTTGAGTGGTCTTTAAGAACTTCTTTTAACAAATCTTTAGCAGTGGTACGAGGCCCTATTGACACTTTTATTGACAGCAATAGATGTAAATTTAACTGAAAATGTGAACTTAAATGAAAACAATCTGCTGTCTTGAAAAACAACGCTAAATTACCGGCGTCAACTGTGTTATGGGACCACCCTAAGGCAAATGACACTGTTTACGTTGAGAAGATAAAAAAATATAACACAGGATTGGTATATGCATTGTCAAAAAGGGGCTTAGATATCATTTCATCCCTTTTTGGACTGATAGTTTTGTTTATACCACTTCTTTTGGTTTCGCTGATTGTAGTCATCGATTCTCCCGGTGGTCCGTTCTACTCGCAGACAAGACTGGGAAAGGACGAAAAACCTTTTACACTTTACAAGTTCAGGACGATGCGCATCGATGCTGAATCGGATGGCGCACGCTGGGCAGATGATGATGATCCGCGGGTCACAAAGATAGGCAGGGTCCTTCGGAATACCAGGATCGACGAGCTTCCGCAGCTGGTCAACATTTTGCTGGGACAAATGAGTTTTGTAGGCGTTGGTCTAATATTAAGGGCAACATAAGAAATCGTTGGAATTTCAAGCAAACTACTCTAGGGTGGGTCTGTAAAAACTCATTCAGAGAGATCAAATTAATGGTGCACCGAGTCTGTTTGAAAGTCAAAACGGCTTCTTATATGCTCACTTTTGACCAACAAACAGAGCACAGAAAATGTAATTTGATATTTGAATGGAGGTTAGTACAGAACCATCCGTAGGGAACCGATCTCTATGGATGGTTTTAGTGTCTCTAAATGAATAAACACCTCCACTTTATAATTTTTATAAAAATTAGATGCTGTACATTTCATTAAACTCATGATAGAATGTGAGTGACACAGTCGCTCGTAGTTCTTCATGATCTGTGATGATTTATTCGGTTACTTCAACTGTTAGCGATATAGCTGGAAGGACTATGAGATGAGTGCCAAGAGCAAACTCTTTCATGATGTGACAATAAGGGTTGCTAAATTAGCCAATATTATATTAATGACTGCGCCATTTGCTTTTGCCTGGTATGCGGTCTATGCAGATGATCTTTGGGTAACATTTTTTAGACGTGGGCATTGGCTGGTTATTCTTCTCTATGTGCTTTTGTATTTCTTGATTGGTAGAGTATATGACGCTTTTAAGATGTCATACAACAGCCATGGGGAGATGATTTATAGTCAATTGTTGTCCTTATTTGAGGTCAACGTGATAATGTTTATTGTTGCATGGCTATTAATTAGGCATATGCCAGATGTTCTACCGATATTGGGCGTAATGGCTGTTCAGGTTGTGTTCGCAATTATTTGGAGTTATGGCGCTCAGGCATGGTACTACAAGACATTCCCTGCTAATAAGACAGTTGTAGTATACGACATGCGTCGAGGAATCACGCAGCTAATTAAAGATTATAATTTGGACAAAAAGTTTCAAGTGGTTTCAGCAGCTTCTGCTGATGATTGCATAAAGGATCTGACTATTCTTGATGATGCTGATACTGTATTCTTGATTGGGGTTCATAGCCATGATCGAAACGTCATAGCAAAACACTGCTTGATGAATGATGTCAAGGCATTCATTATTCCGAGAATCGGAGATTTGATCATTACCGGAGCAAAACGCACGCACATGTTTCACCTTTTACTTTTGAAAGTGGAGCGCTATAATCCTACCTTCGAGTATGTATTCGCAAAAAGAATTGGCGATATCATATTATCATTGATAGCAATTGTGTTGTTTTCACCAATAATTATAGCAACAGCAATTTGCATAAAGGCGGAGGATCACGGACCGGTTATTTATAAACAGTGCCGTCTTACAAAGGATGCGAAACGTTTTAATATATACAAATTTCGTAGCATGAGAACAGATGCCGAGAAAGATGGTGTTGCAAGACTTTCTTCAGGAGAAAACGACGACAGGATTACTAAAGTCGGTAGAGTAATACGCAAATTCAGAATTGATGAACTACCACAATTGTTCAATATCCTTAAAGGGGACCTAACAATTGTTGGACCAAGAGCGGAGCGACCAGAGATTGCTGCAGAATATGAAAAAGAATTGCCAGAATTTGCTTTGAGATTACAAGCAAAGGCAGGTCTCACGGGATATGCACAAGTATATGGGAAGTATAATACAACTCCATATGATAAGTTGCTTATGGATTTGATGTATATAGCAAATAGAGTGTAAGCATTCACTTCATTTTCACATATAAATCGTGGATTGTAACGAAAATGGAGTAAAATAGTGGGGAGAGCCAGAAAGAAACCGGATTATGATCCGGAGAAGATACTTAATGAATTATTGGATAATGTCGTCGCAGCATATGAACAACTAGAACAGGTTCAGCGCACTGGGAACCAACTTGCATATGGTGCGCTTAAGGAACTCTCTGATGCAGTAGAGATGAAGCCTTCAAAGGTAAAGAAACTGCAAATATATTAAAAGATTAAATATATTAAACTATCTTCATAGAATTAAATTGATCGGAGATTAAGAAGGGCTGAATACGGCGTGAATATAGACTGAATATATTTACCGAATACAACTTGAATATATCTGAAATATAATTTACAATATAGTTCCCAAGTACAATGTATTCAATTACGTAGTATTGGGGAAAATACAAAACATTATAAAGGAGACAAGTGGAGTGGTTGAATACAAGAGGCTTATTCCTTTTTATTTTTTGAAATTCAGCAGAACACAATAGCGGCCGGTACTTAATGAATAGAAACAGGATCACAAGAAGAAAGATAATACCGGCGGTAATCATAGCGATAATTGCCATACTCCTGTTCTGGCTGGGGCTGAACTTTATAAGCGGCCGGCTTGAACAGGATGAGCAGTTTGGAGATACCGGAGGCTGGGGCGAGTCAGATGACGGCTACGAGACAGTACTCACTTTTGCTGATAAAGACTATAGCAGCAATGATGATGTAGAAGCCTTTGTGATAGCCGGTACAGATCTCGGGGGAGTCGATCAGGGCGAAGGCTTCAACGGAGAACTCGCAGACTTCATAGTAGTGCTTCTGATAGACGATACCACAGAGAAGTTCGCATTCTATCCGATAGACCGCAACACCATGGTCGATGTGCCTATCATCAACGAGAACGGAGATATACAGAACTTCGCGTATGAACAGATATGCACCTCGCACTGGTACGGCAAGGACGCGGAGCAGCGCAATCAGAACCTGATGAATTCGGTCACCGACGCGCTGGGCGGCCTGGATATGAGCGGATACTACGTGATCAACATGGCAGACATAGCACAGCTGAATGACGCCATCGGCGGAGTCACTGTAGATATAGATGAAGACATGACCGATCTCGACTCGGCATTTACAGCCGGATCCAAAGTGCACCTTGACGGCAAACAGGCAGAGCACTACCTGAGAGCCAGAATGAACGTGGGTGACGGCACCAACGCCGCCAGGATGGCGAGGCAGCAGCAGTACATGCAGAACGCATACAACATGGTGACAGACCAGCTGCGAGAGAACCCGGCGTATCTGAGCGATCTCTACGACCAGCTTCAGAGCAAAGTGCAGAGCGATGGTAATGACAAAAGGGTATCTGTTATCACCAATAAGCTGATGAGTTACCGGAACATGGGGATCATCAATTTCAAGGGTGAGGTCAGGACAGGCGACGCCATCAACGAAGGCAAGACACACGAGGAGTTCTATGTTGACGAGAGCTCGGTACTTGCAGGCCTGAGAAAAGTGATGGACATACAGGAATACGACGGAGAATAGGAAAAAGATCTTAATGAGCCGTAATCAGGAAATAGAAATAATCGAAAGAAATGACGAAGAAATGGAGATCGACCTGCTCGAGCTCTTTGGCCATTACATGGACCGCGTCAAGTGGATCGCCGGCGGATTTATTGTATGCGCGTTGCTTGCAGGTCTGATCACCGCCTTTGCCATAACGCCTAAATACACCGCGACAGCCAAGATGTACATGGTGAGCGCGGGCTCGCAGTCCGTGGTAGACCTTACAGACTTCAACATAGGACAGTCGCTGTCGAGTGACTATGTAGAGCTGCTCAAGACAAGACCGATAATCGAGAGCGTCATACAGGAGCTGGGCCTCAAGTACACATATAAAGAGGTTGCAGAAGGCATGCTGGATCTCTCCGTCATAAACAATACCAGGATAGTACGGATAAACGTGACCAGCACAGATAAAAAGGAAGCGATGAATATCGCCAACGCCATAGCAGAGAAAGGCGTGAGCGAACTTCCAAAGCTGATGGAAACACCGGCACCGCATATAGCAGAATTTGCCATAGTGCCGGTCAACAAAAGCTCCCCTAGCCTTACAAAGAACACCATGATAGGCGCTCTTCTGGGACTCCTGATGATGCTGGCCATATTCACGGTCGAGTTCCTCATGGACGACACATTCAAGACAGCTGATGATATTGAGAAGGCGTTCGGCGTCATGCCGCTTACAGTGATACCGGAAGGCAAGATAGAGGGCCTTGAGACCACAGAGGAGATAAAGGCCGTAAAAAGCGGTCTCCTAAGCAAGATAAAAAGGCGCAAACGCAAGGAATACAGATCGGCCAATGCTAGACGCAATGGATAAGGACGACTGATGGCAGGTAAGACAGATAAAAAAGAAAACATGGTGGAATTCGGGCTCACGCCGCAGCTGCCGTACTCGATAGAGGAAGCGATCAACAGACTGAGGATCAACATATCCTTTCTGGGCAGCGACGTGCGCAAGATATTGATAGTCAGCAGCGAGCCTAATGAGGGCAAATCTTTTATCGCGCTCAATCTGTGGAACCAGATGGCAGAGGCGGGCGAGAAGACACTCATGCTGGATGCCGACATGCGCAATTCCAATATTGTTACCAAATACGCTCTCAAGCGTACAGACGGCAGGGAGATAAAGGGCACATCGCACTATCTTGCCGGCAACGCAAGCCTTGATGAAGTGTTGGTACATACAAAATACGGTGACGGTGATCTGATGCTGAATTCAGAGAACATAATCAACCCGTCCATGCTCCTTGAGACAGAAGTGTTTGGCAAACTGCTGGATGACATGGCATCAAAATACAGATATGTATTCGTGGACGCGCCGCCGCTGGGGCTGGTATCCGATGCCGAGCGTATAGGCAATTTGTGCGACGGAGCCATTCTTTGTGTAAGAAGCGGCGAGACGTCAAAACGGGTAGTAAAGGAATCCGTAAGACAGCTGGAACGCGCAGGCTGCCCGCTGCTTGGAATAGTGCTCAACAGAGTCAATGAAAACAAAGGCGGTTACGGCAAGTACGGTAAGTACGGAAAATACGGCAGCTATTACGGAAAGTATTACGGGACAGGAGATAAATAAGAGATAGTTTATGCGGTCCCCGGGGGCCGCAGGCTATAAAGGATTATATGGAGAAAGGAGGAAACAACCAATGGGTGCAAGAAAGAACAGGATATTCGCTCTGCTCGTCGCTGTTGTGATGATTTTCACATCTGCCATCGGAGTATTCGCGAGTGAAGAATCCAGCGTTCAGGGCTCTAACAACGCCGTTGCTACTGAAGTAAAAACCGGAAGCGGCACTATCAATGTTGCTACATCGGGTGCCATCAAGTACTCCGTAAACGGCGGCGCAGAGCAGACTGTAGCTTCTTCGCCTATCACAGGCCTGAAGAGCGGAGCTCTCGTAAAGATCTCTACTTCTGCCGGTGATTCTTATAGATGGATGAAAAAGGCCACCATCAAGAAGGCAAAGAAGAAAAAAGTCACCTGGAAGAAGGTAAAGGGCGCAAGCTATTATCTCGTAAAGGTAGTCAAGGACGGCAAGACCTACTACAAGAAGGTAAAGGGCACAAGCGTCACAGCCAAGAAACTGGGTCTGAAGAGCCTTAAAGGAGCAAAGGTCCAGGTACGTCCACTCAAGAGCTCGGGTGGCCATGTCTACGTAGGCGCGTTCTCAAAGACCAAGAAGGTAAAGAAATAGCCTGAAGACAGCACAGTTGTGCAACTGTATCGCCCGGGGCAGTAAACCCCGGGCGATCGTCACATTAGCGGCAAGGATATTCAGGAATGATCGATTTTCACACACATATACTGCCGGGAATAGACGATGGCAGCAAAGATATAGACATGACAGAAAAGATGCTGCGCATGGAGCAGGCCATGGGCGTGTCTCATATCTTTGCTACCCCGCATTTCTATGGACACAGAAGATCTGTAGAGAGCTTTCTTGAGAGGCGCAGCAAGGCCCTCGATAAAGTGAATGAGCTGCTGAAGGCAGATGATAGTTTGCCAAGAGTTTCGGTCGGAGCCGAGGTCTACTACTTTAGTGGCATCGGCCGCGCCGAGCAGCTCGAGTCCCTCTGCATAGAAGGCACAAACATACTGTTGCTCGAGCTGCCTTTTGCTCAGTGGCAAAGCGACATCGCAAAAGACATCAGCGAGCTGACGGACCGGCGCGGCCTCCACATAATCCTTGCCCACCTGGAACGCTACGAGTACTTCCAGAAAGACAGAAGCGTATGGGACCGCATCATCGACATGCCTCTCACCATACAGCTCAACTGCGAGGACTTCATAAACAATGGCAGCCTGTTCAGAAAGAACCGCAGACATAAGCTGTGCCTTGATCTGCTGGCTAGCCACGACAACATAATCATCGGCAGCGATTGCCATAACCTGACAGACCGCAGACCAAACCTGGCAGAGGCGCGAGCTGTGATCAAAAAGAAAGCCGGAGCAGAAAGATTGTCACAAATCGATGAGTATACAGAGGCTTTGTTAATATAAATATGGGCAGCATTAATAGTAATAACAGAATAATGCATTGGCATTTAGTGTCCTTTTATCTTGTCGCCTACGATGCAATAGCAGTAACGGCAGCGTATTTTCTTGCCTTATTGATCCGCTTCGATTTTTCCTTCTCAAGGATTCCGATTGTTTATCTTAAGCCATGGGAGTATTTTGCTCCGATATATGCAATCATATGCATCTTAGTTTTCTGGCGTTGCCGTTTGTATAGAAGCATATGGAGGTTCGCCAGTTTTACGGAATTGGAAAGAATAACTCAGGCTACACTGTTGACGACTGTTATCCAAATAATAGGGGTTACCATAACCTTGCGCATCGTTATACAGGATACTCAGTATGTTCTTAACAGAATGCCGTTCTCGTATTACATCATAGGAGCTATATTCCAGTTCATCCTAATTACTGCAATCAGATTCTCTTACAGATTCATTTTGCTGCTTAGGGCAAGCAGAGACAGCAAAAAAGCTAATAAAGTAATGCTTATTGGCATGCATAGTATAATTGGGACAACTTGAGAAACCATTGAAATTTCAAGCTGTTCAAAGGTTGTCAGAAAACTTCTGAACCGGAATTGTGCTCAAAGCCTTAAGTATTCCTTAGCCTGAAAGGTCAAAATGGTTTTCTCAAAACTCAGTTTTGACCCACCAAAAAAAATTGAGTACAAATCGAATAAGGAGGTAAAGAGGCAACCTGCGGGGAGCACCCGATAGGTTGCTTTCATGTTGTTAAAAGAAAGAAAGGGTCAGACCTTTCCAGAGGTAGAAGATTTGAGTAATGAAGAGCGGATACAACTAAATAAGAAAAAGAAAGTCCAGCACTGGCAGAAGGTGACGTTGTATCTGGTCGCCTACGACGTAGTGGCAGTCACGATAGCGTATTTCCTAGCGCTCTTGATTAGATTCGATTTTGCTTTTTCAAGGATCCCAACAGTGTACTTCCAGCCATGGGTGTACTTTGCACCTGTATATGCGATAGTTTGTATTTTGGTATTCTGGCGTCTGCGCTTATACAAAAGTATTTGGAGATTTGCCAGCTTCAAGGAGCTGGAGAGAATTACCTATGCCACGATTGCTACGACGATTATTCATATCATTGGAGTTACACTAACGTTGTATTTTGTAACAAGGGGTACAGAATACAATCTGAACAGGATGCCTATATCATACTATATGATGGGAGCGATGATTCAGTTCATGCTTATCACAGCTGTACGTTTCTCTTATCGCTATATTCTGTTGCTTAGGGCCTCTCAAAAGAAAGAAAACTTTACTAGAATTGCCTTAGTAGGTGCAGGTGCGGCTGGTAGAGAAATATTGGCAGATTTAAGAAGATCGCCACAAATCAAAGAACAGGTTGTCTGCTTTATTGACGATAACAAGAACAAGTGGGGAAGAGATATCGATGGTATCCCTGTAGTGGGGTTGAATAGTATAATAGGGACAACTTAGGAAAACCGTTGGAAACACTGGCTTTGGCCGGGTTGCAAGACTTTTCAGTTTTAGTTGTTTACAGTATTGCAGGTCCAAACGGTTTCTATAAGTCTCCAGTTTGGCCCAAGATACTGGAAAGAAGTTAAAACAAGAAACTGTACTTGCAGCCTTTAGATAACAAATCTAAGGGCTGTTTGTCGTATTGATCATAGATAAAGAATATTAGCTGGCTAAATCAAATAAAACAGTTGAAGAAAGATTGATTGTAATGAACAACAAGAAAAGAATGAGAAGAAACAAAAGAATAATGCATTGGCATTTAGTGTTCATTTATCTGGTCGCATATGATGTGTTAGCAGTAACTGCAGCATATCTTCTTGCTTTGTTAGTTCGTTTTGATTTTTCCTTTTCAAGAATCCCTATTGTTTATCTACAACCGTGGGAATATTTCTCTCCGATATATGCAATAGTAAGCATCCTCATTTTCTGGTGCTGCCGTTTATACAAGAGTATATGGAGATTTGCTAGTTTCAAAGAGCTTCAACGAATTACAGTAGCAACTATTATTACAACTATATTTCATATAGTTGGTATCACTCTCATGCTCCATGCTGTTATAAAGAACACAGAGTATACGATGGATAGAATGCCAATCTCATATTACATTATGGGAGCTATATTCCAGGCATTATTGATTACTGTAGTTAGGTTTTCGTATAGATTTGTTTTGCTATTAAGAGCAAGTAAAGATAAGAAAAGTTATAATTCCGTGATGTTGATTGGCGCGGGCTCAGCTGGCCAACTAATTTTGCGTGATATACGTAGGACAAGCTCTGTTGACAAACATAGCGCCATGGAGGAGCGTGTTGTTGCCATCATTGATGACAATATAAATAAATGGGGTCGCGATATAGATGGTGTACCAGTAGTTGGCATAGCTAATATTATAGGGACAATTCCCGCAAACAGTTGAAATATCAGTACTTTGAAAGGGTAGTGATATTGAGTAAATTCTCAAAAAAGTACTGATAGAGGTTCTCTGGCTGAATATTCATACTCGAAAGAGTTAACAATAAGCAGTAAAAGCCCAGACAAAAAAGAGAATTACAACAGTATCACGACCCATAGTGCAAACCACTATGGGCATTTGTTGTTGATAAAAAGTAGGACGTGATTAAGCAGGTAAGTGCTTATGAATAATACACATAACAGTAATAAAAGAATACTAGGTCTTGAGCATTGGATGAGGGTATCGATATACCTCATAGTTTACGATGTGATTGCAGTTTCAATATCATATTTCTTAGCATTGCTTTTACGGTTTGATTTTTCTTTTTCCAGAATTCCAGAGGTTTATTTACAGTCCTGGGAATACTTCACACCATTTTATGCTGTTATTTGCATAGCTGTATTCTGGCGTCTACGTTTATACAGGAGCATTTGGCGCTTTGCTAGTTTCACAGAACTAGAAAGAATATCAATAGCAACTGTAGTTACGACAATTATCCATATAATAGGGGTGACTATATCACTTCATATCGTTGTAACAGGTACTCAATACACTGTTGATAGAATGCCTCTTTCGTACTACATCATGGGCGCGATATTTCAGGCTATTCTTATTACAGCCGTACGTTTCTCATATAGATTTATCCTTCTTCTGCGAGCTGCAAGAACTAAAAAGTCTTCTGCTAACATAATGATTGTCGGCGCAGGTGCAGCCGGTCAGATTCTCCTTAGAGACATAAGAAGAACAAAATCGATGGAAGAGCAAGTTGTATGCTTTATCGATGATAATAAAAACAAATGGAATAGAGATGTAGATGGAGTATTGGTTGTAGGTGGCAGAGAGAGCATAATATCGTCTGCACGATCATTAAATGTGGATAAGGTATATGTCGCTCTTCCTAGCATATCTGCAAAAGAAAGAAAGAAGATTATAGATATATGCCGGCAGACTGACTGTGAAATAATGAATCTCCCTGGCATGTATCAATTAGCTTTAGGAGATGTTTCAATCAATTCATTAAAGAAGGTCGATGTAGAGGATCTGCTTGGCCGTGAGCCAGTTAAGATGAATTCGCATGAGGTTAGAAACTTCCTGCAGGACAAGGTGGTGCTGATCACAGGTGGAGGCGGTTCTATAGGATCAGAGCTCTGCAGACAGGTAGCCAAGGCACCAATTAAGCAACTCATCATCTTCGATATGTATGAGAATAATGCTCATGAAATCAAGCTGGAACTTTTGGATAAGTATCCGGATATGAACCTTGAAACCATTATTGGATCTGTCAGGAACAGCCGCAAGGTCAAGCATGTATTCGAAGAGTTCAGACCAGACATTGTATTCCATGCAGCTGCCCACAAGCATGTACCTCTCATGGAGGACAGCCCATGTGAGGCTATCAAGAACAATGTTCTTGGTACTTATTATACAGCTTATGCAGCTATGGCATACAACTGCGAGAAATTCGTGCTCATCTCTACAGATAAGGCAGTAAACCCTGTCAATGTAATGGGTGCCAGCAAGAGGATCTGCGAGATGATCATACAGACATTCGCCAAGAAGATTGCTGCGGGCAAGGCGAATGAGCTGCCGGATATGCATGCGGATACTGGTACTAACAGAGAGATACATGATCACTTGGATATACCAGAGAATCCGAGAACAGAGTTCTGTGCAGTCAGATTCGGCAATGTTCTTGGATCTAATGGATCGGTAATACCAAGATTCAGAGAACAGATAGAGAAGGGGGGCAATAGTTTAGTATTAGGGGTAACATAAGAAATCACTTGATTTTTCAACGTGTTCCCCGGATTACTGTTTCAAATCACCTTATTAAGTTTGAGGGATAGTTGTAACGATGCATCGCACTGAAAGGTCAAGTCGGCTTCTTATATGTCCGATATTATGACCCAAAAGATATCGAACAACCCCATCAAATTGCAAAGGAGGTTTGCAACAGCCACCAGAGGGACGCTTCTGAGGGCTGTTCGTTTTTATCTTATCTTAGCTCAATCCTTACTTCTCAAAGTCTCTAATGGTTAAGACAGTTGTAGTGATATTCGTAGAGGGAGAAACTGACAAAGAGTTCTATCAGAAGTTAGTTAAGCACATAAGAGAAAAGCGTGGTGGCAGACTTCACTGCAAAGTGAAATACAAGAACATGAAAGGCGTAGGGAACTACAAAAAGAACATAGCAAATTATCTGGAACAGGAAGTCAGGGCGAAATATCCTAATGCAACCGTTAAAGCTGCATTATGCTATGACTCCGATGCGTTTCAGACTGGGAAAAAGCCACCGGTCGATTGGAACGCTGTCAATAGGAATCTACAGGTAATAGGCATAAAGAAGATCGTACATGTGAAAGCTGTTAAGTCTATTGAGGACTGGTTTCTATACGATCCAGAGGGATTGAGAGAGCACCTGAAGCTTTCTGAAACAATCAAGATAAAACAACAGGGCGGACTAAAAGAGATAAAGAGATTATTCCTCCGGGCAGGGGAAACTTACATCAAAGGCGAGAAGTGTAAAGATCTGATTAAGAATCTGAACCTTGATGTGATTCTTCCGAAAATAAATAGAGAAATCGAAGGACTACTTGAATTATTGAGATAATGCACATTAAGAAAGAAGTGTGGAGATAGAGACATGACTGTACAAGACAGGAGTACAAAATCATATTCTGATCTTATATCCAATGTGGAGCTAAATCAGTATCCGCAAATTAAGAATACTCTTTTTCATGATGTTACAATAAGAATCGCCAAACTGATCAATATTATTTTAATGACAGTTCCATTTGTATTTGCATGGTATACATTCTACGCCGATCACCTGTGGGTAAAGTTTTCTATGCGAGGACATTGGTTAGTTATCTTGCTGTATGTTTTGCTCTATTTTTTGATAGGTAGAGTGTATGATGCTTTTAAAATATCATATAACAGCAGGGGTGAAATGATATATAGTCAGGTTCTGTCGCTCTTTGAGGTTAATATAATAATGTACATAGTTGCCTGGTTGTTGATAAGGTATATACCGTATGCAATTCCGGTTATAGCTGTATTTGCTGTTCAAGTTGTATTTGCAATCATCTGGAGTTTTGGATCACAATCATGGTATTATCGGACTTTTCCTGCTAATAAAACCGTTGTTGTTTACGATATGCGGCAAGGAATATCTAGATTAATTGATGAATATAATCTTGGGAAAAAGTTTAAAGTAGTAGCTGGTGTTTCAGTCGAGGATTGCATTTCTGACCTTTCTGTTCTTGACGATGCTGATACAGTGTTTCTAAGTGGAGTTCATAGCCATGATAGAAATATAATTGCAAAATACTGTTTGATGCATGGAATCAGTGCATTTTTGATTCCGCGAGTTGGAGATTTGATTATAGCGGGATCTCGAAGGACACATATGTTCCACCTTCTGTTATTAAATGTTGAGCGCTACAATCCTTCGTTTGAATATGTGATTGCAAAAAGGTTAGGGGATATTGTATTGTCGGTGATTGCAATTATTCTCTTCTCACCAATAATTCTTATTACGGCAATTTGCATTAAGGTAGAGGATCACGGCCCAGTGTTATATAAACAGTGCCGCCTGACAAAGGACGGTAAGCAATTTGATATATACAAGTTTCGAAGCATGAAAACTGATGCAGAGAAGGACGGAGTAGCAAGGCTTTCAACAGGTGATAATGATGACAGAATCACTAAGGTTGGAAGGATCATAAGAAAAGTAAGAATAGATGAACTTCCTCAGCTTTTCAACATATTGAAGGGTGATCTAACTATAGTCGGCATTGGTCTAATATTAAGAGCAACATAAGAAATCGTTGATTTTTCAAGCAAAGCTCTAACGGACGATCTGTAAAAAACTCCAAAAAGAATAACAGATTCAAGGTGCACCGGCGATGCTTAAAGGTCAAAACGGCTTCTTATATGCTCTCTTTTGACCAACCAGAGCACACAAATGTAACCATGGAATCAGAATAGGAGGTAATACAGACGACCCGTAGAGCCATGCGACCTACGGGTTGTTTTCGTGTTTTAGCTGGTTGTATTGATTTTATAAAAAATACATTGTGTACAAAACATAAAATCAATGTTACAATAGTGAGCGACAGAGACCGCTCATGTGACATCTAAGTGAATTAAATATATTATTTCTCAAATCGTTAGCGATATCGCTGGAAGGAATATGAGATGACCGCTAAGAGCAATCTCTTTCATGATGTTTCAATACGCATAGTTAAATTATTAAACCTATTAATAATGTTAATGCCATTTGTTTATGCATGGTATACATATTATGCTGATGATTTGTATGTAACCTTCTTTAAACGAGGCCACTGGCTAGTAATAATACTCTATGCGTTGATGTACTTTGTAATTGGTAGAATATATGATGCATTCAGGGTTTCATATAATAGCAAAGGCGAGATGATATACAGTCAAGCATTAGCATTACTTGAAGTTAATGTGTTTATGTACATTGTTGCATGGCTGCTCATAAGAAATACTCCTGTTGTATTGCCAGTCATTGGTGTATATGCGATTCAGCTTGTACTTGCAGTTATTTGGTCATATGTTTCCCAGATTTGGTATTTTAAGACGTTTCCTGCTAACAAGACTGTAGTTATTTGGGACATGAGAAAGGGAATAACTAGTCTGATAGATGAATATGATCTCACAAAGAAGTTCAAAGTAGTTGCAGATGCATCAGCTGAAGAATGTATAGCAGATTTATCAATTCTCGATGGAGCGGATACAGTATTTCTTGTTGGTGTACACAGTCATGATCGAAATATCATAGCCAAATATTGTCTGATAAATAATATTAAAGCTTTTCTCATTCCAAGAATAGGAGATCTAATAATTACTGGCGCAAAGAGAACTCAGATGTTTCATCTGCTCATGCTGAAGGTTGAACGTTTTAATCCTGATTTTGAGTATTTAATAATAAAACGATTGGGAGATATTATTCTTTCTTTGGTAGCGATTGTGCTCTTTTCGCCGATACTGTTGATTACAGCTGTTTGTATAAAGTTAGAAGATCATGGTCCGATAATCTATAAGCAAACGCGACTTACTAAAAACGGCAAAAGATTTGAAATATTAAAATTCCGCAGTATGAGGACGGATGCTGAAAAGGATGGAGTGGCTAGGCTATCAACTGGTGATAGTGATGACAGAATTACAAAGGTTGGACGTTTTATTCGTAAAGTAAGGGTTGATGAACTGCCACAACTTTTCAATATTTTAAAGGGGGATCTCTCAATTGTGGGGCCTCGCGCAGAGCGACCAGAACTCGCAGCTGAATATGAGAAAGAGCTGCCGGAATTCGCCTTAAGATTGCAAACGAAAGCTGGTCTTACAGGATATGCGCAAGTATATGGAAAATATAATACAACGCCTTATGATAAACTACTAATGGATCTTATGTATATCGCAAATGCAAGTATGTTTGAAGATATACGAATAATATTTGCTACAGTTAAAATACTATTTATGCCTGAAAGCACTGAAGGTATCGAAGTAGGCCAAGTAAATGCTATGCAGAAATCAGAACATGGAAGAAATAGATCTAATGAGAATGAATAATATTAAATAAAAGGTTAATATCGATAACTATGAAACAGAGATTGATTTACTTCATAAAACATAATTCTGTTGCACAGAAAACATATAGGCTGGTAGGTAGTTGGTTATTAAGAGTATTAGGTATATTTGTTAAACCTGATCCTAATCTTGTTTTATTTATTTCATTGATGGGAACAAGATATAACGATAGTCCGCGAGACATATATGAATACATGTTGGACCATAAAGGTTATGAGAAATATAAGTTAATATGGGCTTTTGAAAGGCCAGAAGACCATCCTGACATACAATCTGTGAAGATTGACACTCTTTCGTTCTTTATATGTGCATTAAAAGCAGGCTACTGGGTGTCTTCTACACAATTTGAAAGAGGATTAACCTATAAGAAAAAGAGCACAAAATACATGTATACAATGCATGGCGCAGCAATAAAATTAAGCGGGAATGATTGTCCGGGAAGAAATGATTTTAATTACAAAACTGTCAACTACCTATGTGTAGAGAGTGACTTTGATAAATATGTTTTTCATCGCTCTTTTAAAGCTCCGGAAGATTGTTTTTTAGAGTCAGGAAGGCCATGTAACGATCCGCTATGGCATGCAACTGAAAAACAAAAAGAAGATATTAGAGAGAAACTAAAAATACCACAAGATAAAAAAGTGATTTTATATGCTCCAACATGGAGAGATAGTACAAATGGAGGTAAATCTTACGACATTAAACCTCCTATAGATTTTGATTTATGGAAAAAAGAACTTGGAGATAAATATATCGTTCTATTTAGAGCACATCATATAACAACACGCATTATGAACGTTCAATTTGATGACTTTATTTTTGATTATTCTGCATATCCTGAGATTAATGATTTATATATTGTATCAGATATTCTTATCACAGATTATTCTTCAGTAATGGTTGATTTTGCCATATTGGAGAGACCTATTTTTTGCTTCGCATACGATTATGATGAATATCTTGTTGAACGAGGCACATATTTCGACTTAAATACTGAATTGCCGAATGGTATCTGTCGTTGCCAAGAAGATATCTTAACAGAAATTTGCAACATAGATTTTGAAGAACAGGCAAAAAAAACTAGAGCATTTAAAGAGAAATATGATCAGTACGGTGGCAATGGCGTAGAAATAGCTGTAAAGACATTGTTCGGATAATGTTTTTGACGTTATTACCTATCAAAAATAGGAGGGATAAATAATGCAAGCTATTATTTTAGCGGCAGGTATGGGTAAGCGATTAAAAGAGCTTACACAAAACAACACAAAATGTATGGTTAAAGTTAACGGAGTGACATTAATTGATAGAATGCTCCATCAGATCGAGAAACAGCATCTGTCTCGGATCATCATTGTTGTTGGATACGAAGGACAGAAGCTGATTGACTATATTGGCACATTGGGAATCCAGATACCAATCACCTTTATTAACAATCCGATATATGATAAGACCAACAACATCTATTCACTTGCTCTTGCAAAAGATTGGCTTGTAAAGGATGACACACTACTATTTGAATCAGATCTCATTTTTGAAGATGCTGTTCTTGACGCTTTGGTAACGGATCCACGCGAAACCCTTGCTTTAGTTGATAAGTACGAATCTTGGATGGATGGCACCTGTGTAAGATTGGCTCCCGATGATAGTATCGAAGCATTCATCCCTGGGAAAAAGTTCAAATTCAATGAGATTAAAGACTACTATAAAACAGTAAACATTTACAAGTTTAGCAAGAGCTTCTCAGAAACGCATTATGTTCCGTTTCTTGATGCATATCAATCTGCATTGGGGCAGAATGAATATTACGAACAGGTACTCCGTGTAATTACCATGTTGGATGAACCTGAAATTAAGGCGAAGAGGCTAGAAGGGCAACGCTGGTATGAGATCGATGATATTCAGGATCTTGATATAGCTGAATCTATTTTCACACCTGATGAGAACGAGAGAGTGCGACTTCTTCAGGGGAGATATGGTGGGTACTGGCGCTATCCGAAACTCTTAGATTTTTGTTATCTTGTAAATCCATATTTTCCATCTGAAAAGATGAAGGATGAGTTACGCGCCAACTTCGATACGCTTCTTACAGAATATCCTTCTGGGATGAGAGTGAACAGTCTGCTTGCAGCAAAGAACTTCAGCGTTCATCAGGATAATATTTTAGTCGGTAATGGTGCTGCTGAACTGATAAAAAGCTTGATGAGTAACTTGACCGGTTCAGTTGGTTTCATCCGCCCAACTTTTGATGAATATCCGAATCGGTATGATAGAGAAAACTCTGTTGATTTTACACCGGATAATAATAATTACTCATACACAGCTGATGACTTGATAGCTTTTTTCGGTGAGCACAAGGTAGATAATCTGATAGTAATCAACCCGGATAATCCTAGCGGGAATTATATCCCGAAGACGGATCTACTTCGTTTGATTGATTGGAGCAAAAATGTAGGTATGAGGCTAGTTGTTGATGAATCCTTCGTAGATTTTGCGGATGAATTGGACAGCACAATTATCGAGCAGAATATACTTGCTGCTAATCCTCAGCTTTACGTGATGAAGAGCATTTCTAAGTCTTATGGTGTTCCAGGACTTCGTCTTGGCGTTCTTGCTTCCGGTGATACAGACACTATTGCCAAGATGAAGAAAGATGTGGCTATTTGGAATATTAATTCCTTCGGCGAATTTTATATGCAGATTGAAGAGAAATATAAGAAGGATTATGCTGAAGCACTTGTTAATATCAGAGCTGAAAGGAATCGATTCCAGAATGAACTTGCTAAGATAAAAGGTATTCGTGTAATTCCCTCACAAGCGAATTTTGTAATGGTTGAATTAGAGGAAGGAATTAGTCCTAAGGAACTGTTAAAACGGTTGCTGATAAAACACAATCTATTGATAAAGGAACTGACCACGAAGACTAATGGTCGTAATTATCTGAGATTGGCAATCAGAAACACAGTAGATAATGATGCGCTTGTTACTGCAATGAAAATAGAACTTAATTAAAGATTTTTACATAGATAAACAAGGGAACAAGAATATGAAAATCACAATTGTTGGTGGTGGTAATATTGGCACACAATTTGCCGTGCACTGTGCTGAAAAAGGACATGAGGTAACTGTATATACTTCTTGTCCTGAGGTATATGATGGATATCTTAGTATAGTCGATGAAAATGGTAATGAGATACATTCAGGAACTATCAGTAAAGCTACAAATGATCCAGAGGTAGCGTTTAGATATGCTGAGTTAATAATTATTACTGTTCCTGCAATGATGATGAGACAAATTGCGGAGCTTGTATATGCACACTCAGGGAAGGATGCTTTAATTGGTGTAGTGCCAGGAAATGGTGGTAGCGAGTGTGCATTTATGAAATGTATTGAAAGAGGCAATGTGTTTTTTGGAATTGAACGTGTGCCGGCAATCGCTAGATTGATACAAAAAGGGAAAATTGTCAGATCAACAGGTTACAGAGAAGAATTGCATATTGCTTCGATACCAAAAGAACACGCTGATAAGTGCTCTAAATTGGTTGAAAAACTATTTGACATCAGATCTATTCCGATTCCATGTTTTCTAAACCTGACAATGACACCGTCAAATCCGATTCTACACACAACGCGATTAATGACGATCTTTAGAGATTGGGAAGATGGGGTAGTATATGACCATCTCCCACTATTTTATGAGGAGTGGGATGATGAATCTTCAGAGCTACTTCTAAAATGCGATGAAGAAGTGCAACTAATATGTAAGGCTTTATCACAATTTGATCTTCGCTATGTAAAATCACTAAAACTTCACTACGATAGTTACACTGCAGAGGCAATGACTCGAAAAATATCTTCTATTATAGCATTTCGAGGTTTAGCTACTCCATCCCTTAAGGTTGAAGGGGGATTAATACCAGATTTAAATTCACGATATTTTACTGCAGATTTTTCGTATGGCCTTACGATAATAAAACAAATTGCCAGTTTAGCAAATGTGAGAACACCAAATATTGATAGTACCATGAACTGGTATAAAAGGATTGAGATTAATTCTGATGAATTTAATTTTAATGATTACGGAATTAATGATTATATATCGTTTTGTCAGTTTTATTTACAATAAAGCATAGTTTTAAGCATTTTAAAGGAGCAAGAATCCATGAATATATGTATATGGTCGGGGTGTAGTTTTGAAGAGTGGTATTCATCATACCATTTAATGCTTGAAATAATTAAAAGAATACTTGCTTCCGGACATGAGGTTTGGCTTGTTCAAGTAAAGAATTCAGATGGGAAATTGCCAAGTGAGTTAACTAAAGAAAGAAAACTACATGTCATAAATGTTCCACAAAACAAGGTAAAAAAAAGTAATTTCGCGTTACGTTATTTAAATGGGTTTCATTATTATAGAGAGTCCGCAAAAGAGGTTGCAAAACTTGCCAATATTATAGATGTAATTTTTCTACAATCAAATAACACAGCTATTACACCTATTAATATTGCGAGAAAATTACATATTCCGGTTGTGTACAATGTTCAAGATATTTTTCCAATTGATGCAATGGTAATTGGTAAATTGTCTAAAAGCAATCCAGCCTTTATTGTTGCGAGAACACTACAAGCAAAGGCATACAAAAAAGCCACACGAGTCGTGACAATTAGTGAGGATTTAAAGAAAACAATCCAAAAAGAAGGCCGGACTGATGTTGATGTCATTTATAATTGGAGTTATCAAAATGAGCCTTACAACATTCCAGATAATAAGAATCATTTCTTAATCTCGAATTATATAGAACGTGATAACGGGTTTAGGGTGATATATGCAGGGAATGTTGGACAGATGATGGAAAGCGAGATGATTGTTCAGGTTGCTAAAATCTTAAAAAATGAAGAACAAATTAAATTCTATATCATTGGAAATGGAAGCGGCTTGAATAGATTTAAAAAGCGAGTAAGTGAGGAAAAATTAAATAATATTTTGTTTTATGGATTTCAACCAATGGAGTACGCGCAAGATAATTATTGTGCTGCAGACGTAAACGTTAATCCGGTACCAAAAGGCGTAATATACACATGTATGCCTAGTAAAACAGCAACATGCTTATTATCAGAAAAGCCAACAGTGATTTCAATGGATATTGATTCGGACATGGCAAGGAAACTATCTAGTGTTGATCAGTGGACAGTAGTTCCTCCAGGCGATGCAAAAGCGATGGCCGAAGCTATTCTCAAAGTATATAAAGAAGGAAGTAAAAAATCCAAGAATTCAGCTACATTTTTGCAACATTTAGGACCAGTAGAGAATGCAAACAAGTATGTGGAGATACTTGAAGAAGTTGCCTTAAGTAAGAAATAATCGAGATAATTAATATGATAAAAAGAAGTACACTTTCCAATATATTGTTATATTTTGCACTCTTATGTTTGGGCATTAATTATATTCTTTATAATGCACTCGGAATTGAAGAATATAAAGTGATTCTTCGTATAATCGGAATATTGTTAATGCTTGCGACATGGGCAATTTCAGGTAAACGAACGCTTACGTTAATGCAGGGAATATTACTTGCAATTTCTTCCATTGCCTTGATGCTTAATGGAACAGAGTCAATAAATCTTCTAGCACTCGTAATAATTGGAATTGCTATGGGTGCTGACGAAGAAGGAGCAGAAAAGGCATATAAGGTTAATTTATTTCTATTTGTACTAGTTCTTGCCTTCTTGGCGTTAGGGGTTATGCATAACGAAATGTGGTATGGAGGAACTGAAGTAATTAGGAAAGTGAGATGGACACTTGGATTTGGCAACCCAAATCATGCAACTGCGTTTTTCACATCATTTTTTTGTTTATATGTTATTACAAGGGAAAATATTAACAAATGGAATATTATAATTCCATTAATTCTGGAAGCCGGAGTTTTTTATATGACGAATTCTAGAACTTGGTTCGTTGCGTATATTGTTTTTTCGATGATTATGCTTATTATGATGCATACAAACAAATTACAAAACTTTCTTCAAATTTCGTGTGTAGTATTAATAGATAGCTTCTTCTTTGCACATCTATTCCTGAGAAATATATTAGGGTTCCTCATGCGATTCGATGTCTTGTTAAGCTTTAGAATTAGTAGATTTCAGGCAGAACTGGCTCACTTTGGGATAAAGGAATACCTTATAGGCGGTGGAACTGTTAGTGTAGATAGCATGTACATTAATTTGTTGTATGGATATGGGGTTATTGTATATTTGATTATATGGTTAGCTGTGCATATAACTATGACAAATCTAAAACGTGAGAATAATTATAAAATGCTTGCGTTTCTTTCTGCAATGCTTATTGCAGGATTAATGGAGAGTAGCGCAATACGCCCAGAGTTTATGTCCTCTGTCATTATTTGGACAGTAGTATTATACAACTGTCACCCCAGGCGTCATTCCAGAGAGGTAGATACTTTGCATAATGCAGCCTATATACATTAACAGTAAGACTAGGAGTAGTTTACTACAATGGTAATGAAAGTAAGAAAACGAGATCTTGTATGGAGTTATATAGGGACAATATTAACCCTTGGAATTAATTTCATTATTATTCCAATTCTTATGCATTTTCTTGGCCAAAATTCTCTTGGCCTTTGGCAAGTTTTTGCAAGCATTGGAAGTATTGCGCTTTTATTGGACTTTGGTTTCTCTCCAACCCTAGCAAGAAACATAGCTTATATTTGGAGTGGTGCAAATGAATTAAGAAAAACGGGTGCAAATATAGTTAATGAGAATAGAGAGCCTAATTACGAAATGCTGTATAAGGTTCTAAAAGTATGCCAAAGAATATATCTTATTATTTCTTCAATCGCAATTGTAATACTTTCCACAATTGGCACAGTATACATTATTCATATTACGAAAGATTTTGAAGGATACAGGCACTTGATTGCGTGGGCAATATATGTTTTTGCAGTATTTATGAATCTGTATTTCTATTACTGGTCTGCAGCACTAATAGGTATCGGACAAGTGGGTAATAATAGTAAAGCAAAAGCATATGCAAGCATTATTCAGATTGTATCTTGTCTAATATTTTGCATGTTAAAGTTAGATATCATTGCGCCTTGCATAGCATATCTTCTGTTTGGAGTTTTTTTCAGGGGGATTGCAAGATGGAGATTTTATAAAACAAATAATCTAAAAGAGAAACTTAGAGAAGTATCCATAAAAATTGACTCTAAAGAAATACGACGAATTTTCTCCATTATTTGGCATAATGCATGGCGCGATGGACTTGTAGCCCTTTCTAATTACTTGATTGGGCAAGCAAACACTATTATCTGTTCCTTGTTTTATTCCCTACAAGATACAGCCATATATTCGCTTTCACTTCAATTTGTACAAGCAATCGGAATAATATCGGTCGTTACATACTCAACTTTTCAACCCAAGTTACAGGAAGCATATGTTAAGGATGATATGGCTGAAACCAGACGTCTAATGTCTATTTCTGTGATCACCTACAGTATTGTATTTATCGGATGTTTTTTAATATTAATTATAGCAGGCATTCCTATATTGCGGTTTATTAGTAGTCAGTATGTTTTTAGTATACCTATGCTTGTTGCACTAGGATTTTATATGTATTTACAAAGAAGATACATGATGTTTTGCTCATATATTTCCAATACAAATGAAGTCCCCTATGTAAAAGCATTTGTTCTATCAGGTGTGATAAGCATTATACTATCATGTTTGTTTAACGCTTTCATACCTATTGGAACATGGGGATTGGTTTTAGGGCAGTTTGCTTCACAATCCATATACAATAACTGGTACTGGTCATTAAAAGTTAAAAAAAGGTTAGGATTACATGTGCCAGAAATGATGAAAAGCACTTTTAGTGAATATGCAAGATTATTTAAGCATTTGGGAGGAAAAACTAATGAGGATAATATTTGATGATGTGGTTTATTCACTGCAGAAAGCCGGAGGCATTTCTGTAATGTGGGCACATATAACAAGTTCATCTCCATATGAGTCGTTACATATACAATATGATAATGCACCAAACAATGTATTTTCAGAAAAACTTAATGATCACAAATATGACATTCGTTCTTCAAAGGGCTTGCAATTCAAAAGATACTTAAACATTAAGTACGATAGTAAAGAACCTTTTCTTTTTCATTCAAGCTATTTTAGGTATTGTATTAGCCCAAACGCGATAAATATTACAAACGTATATGATTTTATATATGAATATTATCATCATAAACCAAAAGATTTGCTCCATAAAATTCAGAAGAAAAATGCGGTAATGCATAGTGATGGGGTGATATGTATATCAGAGAGTACAAAAAATGATCTTCTTAAGTTCTATCCAAATTACAAAGGGGAAGTCAGAGTAATATATTGTGGGTATGATACAGAAACATATTATTACGAAAAAGTTCCAAAACAGAAAATTGTTCTTTGCGTTGGAGGAAGAAAGAACCATAAAAGATTTGACTATACAATCGAAATAATGAAACATTTACCGGATTGCAAATTAGTTCTTGTTGGAGGAGGTGCAGTAACAGAAGAAGAGAGAGCACTTTTAGATGATAGTATACCAGGAAGATATGAAAAAGCAGGGTATTTAAGTAACGATGAATTAAGGGGTCTATATAATAAAGCCTTCTTTCTGTCTTATTGTAGCGATTATGAAGGATTTGGAATTCCTCCCATTGAGGCTCAGGCATGCGGCTGTCCAGTTGTATGTCAAGCGACATCATCTTTGACAGAAGTTGTTGAAGATTCAGCAATTATATTTGATCCAAAGAACATAGAACAAACGATTGAGAATATAAAAAAATTATATGATGATGATTATTATAGAATAATAGTTGAGAAGGGACTTGACAATGTAAAAAGATTCTCCTGGGAAAAATGCAAAAGCGAAGTGTATGATTTCTATACATATATACTAAATAAAAAAGGGATTTCCTTGAATATTTGATGTATAAGAGAAAAGGTGGAGGAATTATTATGAAAAAGGTAGCATTGATAACTGGAATTACTGGACAAGACGGATCATATCTTGCGGAATTATTATTAGAAAAAAATTATGAGGTTCATGGTATTACGCGAAGGGCTAGCATAAGTAATACTTCACGAATAAATCATATCATGGGGGAAATTACTCTTCATGATGGTGATTTATCCGACAGTTCATCTCTTATTCGAATTATTGGACTAACAAAGCCTGATGAAATTTATAACTTGGCAGCTCAAAGTCATGTTCAGGTAAGTTTTGATGTGCCGGAGTATTCCGGTGATGTAGACGCAATCGGCGTGCTTCGCATTTTGGAAGCCGTTAGAATTTTGGGGTTAGAGAATAAGACGAAGATATATCAAGCTTCCACCTCGGAACTTTATGGGAAAGTTGAAGAAGTTCCTCAATCGGAGACAACACCGTTTCACCCTTATTCTCCCTATGCTGTTGCTAAGCAATATGGTTTCTGGATTATTAAGGAGTACCGTGAAGCATATGGAATGTTTGCAGTTAACGGAATTCTATTTAACCATGAATCTGAGCGACGCGGTGAAACATTCGTTACCAGGAAAATTACTCTTGCTGCTGGTCGCATTGCAGAAGGCTTGCAGGATCATCTGGAGCTTGGTAATATGGATTCCCTCCGCGACTGGGGCTATGCTAAAGACTATGTCGAATGCATGTGGTTGATTATGCAACAGGAAAAGCCAGATGATTTTGTAATTGCCACAGGAGTACAACATACTGTTCGTGACTTTACAGAGAAAGCATTTGCTGCAAATGGAATTACCATTCGTTGGGAAGGGACTGGTGTAGATGAGAAGGGTTATGATATGAATACGGACAAAATGCTGGTCTGCGTCAATCCTCAATGGTTCAGACCAACGGATGTTGATAATTTGTGGGGTGATCCGACAAAGGCTAGGACAATTCTAGGTTGGAATCCTCAAAAAACATCTTACGACGATCTTGTCCGAATAATGGCCGAACACGATCGCATGCTTGCAAAAGAAGAGAAAAAACTGCAGCGATAGCTTGACATAATATAGCTGAGGACATAGAACGTTAGGATGACCCGAATAAGGAAATGCAATAAAACAATAGCGGGAGTGTATAGATGAAGAAGCTAGTCATTACAGGCTTCTCTGGATTCGTTGCATCTCACTTTGTAGAGTATCTATATGATAATAATATAGATTTTGAGATCCATGGATTGAGCAGAAGCTTACCAGATTTTGATTATGAGAAATATTCTGATAGTATGACAATTAAAGCCTATCAAATTGATATGATGGACTTTAATAAACTAAAGGGATTCTTTGAAGACGTGAAACCTGATTACGTACTTCACCTTGCGGCTTTGAGTAGTGTTGCCTACAGTTGGAAAAATCCATCGGAGAGTTTCACGAATAACTGCAACATTTTTTTGAACCTGATAAATGCTATTCGTGAAACTAAGACAGATTGCAGGATATTATCAGTAGGATCATCTGAGGAATATGGTAATGTTGCACATGAAGATTTACCTATTCGTGAAAACCAGGCAATTAAGCCATTAAGTCCATATGCAGTAGCTAGAGTATCGCAAGAACTGATGTCACAGGTGTTTGTTGATGCTTATGGAATGCAGATTATAATGACTCGATCTTTTAATCATTTTGGCCCGCGACAAGATGAAAGGTTTGCGATACCTAGTTTCGTAAAACGAATACTAGATATTAAGTATTCGGGTAATAATTCTGGTGTAATAGAAACAGGTGATTTATCTATAATACGCGACTTTGTTGATGTACGAGATGTTGTAGCAGCCTATTATCTGCTACTTATGAAAGGCAAACCTGGTGAAATATACAATATTTGCTCTGGAGCAGGAATACAATTATTTGATGTTGTAAACACTATTGCTGAAGAGGTTGGGGTTTCTGTAACTACTAAAACGAATCCAGAGTATGTACGCCCGAATGATAATAAGGAAATTGTAGGTTCGTCATATAAAATAGAAACGGAAATTGGTTGGAAAAGGACTCGAAGCTTTAATGACACGATACGTGATATGATCGCTTACCAAGAAAGTATACGTTAGATTTTTTTATTAAATTGCATATAGAATAATGTGTTGAATACAAAACAGTGCAATGCAAGAACGAAAATGACTATATGGTTGATAAAGATCAGAAAGAAGAAATCATGATGGAAAAAGAAGCAAAAATATATGTAGCTGGACACAGAGGCATGGTTGGATCAGCGATAGTACGTGAACTAGAACGACAAGAATATCATAATATTGTTACTCGTACGCACAGAGAACTGGATTTAACCAGACAGGATCAGGTAGAGGATTTCTTTGCTTATGAAAAACCTGAATATGTATTTCTCGCTGCCGCGAAGGTCGGCGGCATTATGGGGAATGCTACTGCAAAGGCGGATTTCATGTATGAAAATATGATCCTCGAGATGAACGTCATCCACTCGGCGTGGATGAACGGCTGCAAGAAACTGGAGTTCCTCGGTTCATCATGTATCTACCCGAGGATGGCACCGCAGCCTATGACGGAGTCATGCCTTCTGACTGGCTCCCTTGAGCAGACAAATGAGGCATACGCGCTCGCTAAGATATCCGGCCTTAAGTACTGCGAGTATCTGAATGGACAGTACGGCACGGACTATATATCCGTGATGCCTACAAATCTGTACGGACCTAACGACAATTATCATCCGGAGCACAGTCACGTGCTGCCGGCGCTGATTCGCAGGTTTCATGAGGCCAAGATGGAAGGAAAGGATACAGTTACATGTTGGGGTGATGGTTCACCGCTCAGAGAATTCCTCTATGTGGATGATCTCGCAAATCTTTGCGTATTCCTCATGAACAACTACAGCGGGAATGAGACTGTGAATGCCGGAACAGGCAAAGAGCTAACTATTAGGGAGCTGACTGAACTGGTTGCCAAGGTTGTGGGTTATACCGGTGCTATTGAGTGGGATACCACAAAGCCGAATGGGACACCAAGGAAGCTTCTTGATGTATCCAAGGCCACAGCTCTCGGATGGACATATAAGACAGAACTTGAAGATGGTATCAGGCTTGCATACGAAGACTTCCTGAACAATCCAATGAGGGCAGAGAGATAACGGAGAGAAACGAATGAATCTAGTATTATTATCAGGCGGATCCGGCAAGAGACTCTGGCCACTTTCAAACGATATACGTTCCAAGCAGTTTATCAAGATCTTTAAGAATGAAGATGACGAGTACGAGTCCATGGTGCAGAGGGTTTATAGGCAGATAAAGTCAGTAGACCCTGATGCTTCTGTTACGATCGCAACTTCGCGGACGCAGGTGTCCGCTATCCACAATCAGCTTGGAGATGATGTGGGTGTGTCCATAGAGCCCTGCAGGAGAGACACGTTCCCGGCAATCGCTCTTGCGACTGCTTATCTGGTCGATGTGCTGAAAATCGACCCTGTGGAATCGGTAGTGGTGTGCCCGGTGGATCCTTTTGTCGAAGATGATTACTTCGAAGCACTCAAGGGGCTTTCCGATCAGGCGGACAAGGGCGAGGCGAATCTGGTACTGATGGGCATTGAGCCGACTTATCCATCGGAAAAGTACGGATATATCATCCCGGAGAGCGCTGATCACACGGCTATTGTCTCGACCTTTAAAGAAAAGCCGACCGCGGATGTCGCTGCAGAGTACATTAAGCAGGGCGCACTTTGGAATGGAGGCGTGTTTGCATACAAACTCAGCTACATGATGAACAAGGCTCATGAGATGATCGACTTTACCGATTATTATGACCTGTTTGACAAATACGATACGCTCACAAAAATATCCTTCGACTATGCCGTAGCTGAGAAAGAAGACAGGATACAGGTGCAGCGCTTTGCCGGCCAGTGGAAGGATCTCGGCACATGGAACACCCTTACCGAAGCGATGGAGGAAAATATCGTTGGCAAGGGAATCATGAACGAGGCTTGCGAAGGCGTGCACATTGTAAATGAGATGGATGTGCCTGTGCTCGCAATGGGACTTCACGATGTCGTTATATCAGCTTCGCCTGAAGGCATACTCGTTTCAGATAAAGAGCAGAGCTCATATATCAAACCGTTCGTTGACCACTTCGAGCAGCAGGTAATGTTTGCAGAGAAATCATGGGGCAGCTATAAGGTAATGGATGTCGAGAGCGAGGCGATGACCATTAAAGTCACGCTCAACCCCGGTCATGCTATGAACTACCACAGCCACGATAGACGTGACGAAGTATGGGTCGTGCTGAGCGGTAGCGGGCGCACAATTGTGGACGGAATGGAACAGAGCGTCAGTGCCGGAGATGTCATCACGATGGATGCCGGATGCAGACATACCGTAATTGCAGATACCGAGCTCAAGCTGATCGAAGTGCAGCTTGGCAAGGATATATCAGTGGACGACAAGCAGAAATTTGAATTGGAATATTAATACCAGAAGGGCTTACCGGATATGAGCGAAATAGATCGCGAGCTTAGGAAGCCTTTTTTGCTCAAACCCACAGGAAAAGATTATTTATGGGGTGGCAAGAGGCTGAATGACGAATTTGCAAAGAATATAGATATGAGCCCGTTGGCTGAGACCTGGGAATGCAGCACACATCTCGACGGGTTGTCATATGTTGCATCTGGCGATATGACCGGAATGAGTCTGGCAGAAGTGCTGGCAGAGAACCCGGGATATCTTGGTTCGCATCCGTCAATGGGAGTTAACGGCAGGCTGCCTGTGATGATCAAATTCATCGATGCGAACAGAGACCTGTCGGTGCAGGTGCATCCAAGCGATGAGTATGCATATATCAATGAAAACGGGCAGCCAGGCAAGACAGAAATGTGGTATGTGCTAGACGCAGCAAAGGATGCGCATATTATATATGGGCTGACGCGAGATGTTTCAAAAGAAGAACTTCGGAAAAGTATCGAAGAAGGTAGCATAGGCAGATATCTACAAAAGATACCTGTAAAGAAAAACGACGTGTTCTTTCTGGATCCTGGCACTATACATGCGATTGGATCCGGAGTGCTGGTAGCAGAAATTCAGCAGAATAGCAACCTTACCTATCGGCTATATGACTATGACAGAGTAGATAAGAACGGTGAGAAGAGAGAACTGCATGTTGACAAGGCACTTGATGTTGCTAACATGAAATGTTCCGCAGAGCCTAAGCAACCATTACGAGTGCTGAAATACAAGCCAGGAGTCGCAAACGAACTGCTCGGACGGTGCAGGTATTTTGAAGTCCACCGCATGATAATCAATACAGAACGTAGGCAGGAAGTATGGTTCCATTCAGATGAACTCAGCTTCAGAGTGCTGCTCTGTGTGAATGGATGCGGAACACTGTATTTTGCAGATGAGACGCTGGATATATATAAGGGCGATTGTATATTCATCCCTGCGGAGTCAATAGACATACGACTGCATGGGAAGATGCAGCTGCTGGATGTGAGAGGGTAGATTATGAGAAGCAGTGACGAAATCAAAAAGGAATACGATCGATGGATAGAATGCACATCTAGGGTCGAGGATATAGCAAATGAACTAAAGAGCATGAATGACGAGCAGATCACGGATGCTTTTTACCGTGATCTTGCTTTTGGTACTGGAGGTCTCCGTGGTGAAATTGGTGCGGGCACTAATCGCATGAATATATTTACAGTTGCTAAAGCCAGCCAAGGACTTGCGAATTATGTGAATGCTAATTTTACCAACGAGCCATCGATAGCCATCGCATACGATAGTCGGATCAAATCGGATTTATTCAGCGATACTGCCGCGAGTGTGTTTGCTGCCAATGGCATAAAGGCTCATATATATCCTGAGCTCATGCCGACGCCGTGCTTGTCATATGCAGTCCGTGCGTTGGGATGTTCTGCGGGTATCGTTATAACCGCGTCTCATAATCCTTCAAAATACAACGGATATAAGGTGTATGGGCCGGACGGATGCCAGATCACGACTGAAGCAGCTGCAGCTATCCTTGCTGAGATTGAGAAGCTCGATATATTCGATGATGTAAGAGCCATACAATTCGGGAAGGCCGTTGAAGACGGGATGGTCGAATACATTGGCGAGGATGTATACACATCATTCATCGAGGAAGTGAAAGGACAGTCGGTTCTGTTCGGAGACGAGATCGACCGCAATGTCGCGATTGTATACAGCCCTCTGAACGGCACCGGACTCAAGCCGGTTACTCGAGTACTGAATGAATCAGCTTTTACAAATATAACAGTTGTTGCTGAACAGGAGAATCCGGACGGGAACTTTCCGACTTGCCCATATCCAAATCCCGAGATCCGTGAAGCGATGGAACTCGGCCTTCAGTACTGCGAGAAGACAGGCGCCGATCTGCTGCTTGCTACAGACCCTGATGCAGACCGCTGCGGAATTGCCGTTAGAGATGGTGAGGAGTATAAACTAATTACAGGTAATGAAGTAGGATTACTGTTGCTCGACTACATTTGCAGTCAGAGAAAAAACCACGGAAGGATGCCTGCAAATCCTGTGTTCGTCAAGACTATTGTGACGATGGATCTGGCCGAAAAGATCGCAACACACTACGGCGTGAAGACTATCAATGTTCTGACTGGATTCAAGTTCATTGGAGAAGTAATTGGCAGACTTGAGGTAGAGGGACGTGAAGATGACTACATCTGCGGATTCGAGGAGTCATATGGCTATCTTACGGGCTCGTATGTACGTGATAAAGATGCGGTAAATGCAGCATTTATGATTTGCGAAATGTTTGCATATTATAAGACCAGAGGCATTAACATAGTAGGCAAGTTACAGGAAATATATAACACCTATGGGTACTGTTTGAATACACTACACAGCTATGAATTCGCTGGATCTGCAGGAATGATAAAAATGCAAGAAATCATGACAGCATTCCGCGGTGATATAACCAGTATTGGAGGAATAAAGATCAGTCAAATTCTTGATTATAGTGTAGGTATTGGCGGGCTTCCAAAATCGAATGTCATCAAGTTCTTACTGTCAGGTGGATCAACCGTAGTCGTTCGTCCAAGTGGAACAGAACCGAAATTAAAAACATATATCAGTATCATTGCTGAGAGCAATGATAAAGCTGCTTTTATAGAGAAAAGGGTAACAGAGCATTTAGAGAGAATCATCAATGGTGATTATTAAAATTATTATGAGATGATGAATGCAAGTAAAAACAGTCTAAAAGAAGAGAGCTGTATTTAAATATTATTAAATTGATAAGGGAAAATGGATCTTGACTTTGAAACTTTTGTTGAAGCATATTGGAAATACTATTTAACGATGGAACACAGATTCCTTAGAACAGAGGAGTATGTGGCTTTTGATGAATATAATGATAAAACATACTCTATTGAGTATCTTTCATTGCTTCAAATAGTCTGTAGCGAAATCGATGTTGCTGCAAAAGCTATCGCTCGCCATTCTAATCCTGTATTTAGCGACAATAACGCAGGAATTAAAAAGTGGGGTTATGAGATACAACAAAAATTCCCTGTCCTCTTGACCCAGAAAGTATTATTCAGGGGTTCGAGAATCCTTATCCCTTGGGGAAATTGGGAGATAACGAGCGCTGTGAATAAAAATGGGCAGGTGTACTACAAGTACGCCGAGGGGTCTGAGTCGCCTATTTGGTGGAATGCCTACAATAAGGTTAAACATGCGAGAACATCAAAGGACGATAATCTGATTAATTTTCATAAGGCAAACCAAGTGAATGTAATGACCTCCTTGGCAGCACTGTTTTCATTAAACAGATTAACGATGCGCGATCTTAACGAATCAGGATATACGGATGTTGAAAAAAGCTCAATTTTCGTGATGCATGGCTGGAATGATGAAATCGAAGAGAATCTGTACTTTGACGCGGAAGGACGAGCCTTCATGCATATCAAGCAACCCTGGTAGAATTGCAGCCCTTTATATGGATTTGAAAGATGATAAGTTTTCTGTTAACAGGACAAAATAATATGGTTGAAGTAGATGGAGCTATTGGGGACAAACCGTGGTATTCATTTCTTATAGATATCTTCAACCAGGTGATGGAAACTATCCAAAACCTGGATATTTTTATCGCGATAGTCATTGCGGCTATTCTTATCATCTTATCAGTGTTCTCTATTCACACAAGGAGCATTAAGTATACAAATAAACAGCTGGAATTGCTGAAAAGAAGCGGGAAGTATATTCCCAAGCTATTTGTTGAATTGAATGAAAGCAAGGATGTGCTGAGATATTTTGTTTTTGGGAAGAAATGGAAAGATAGAATTATTAAGGATTACAATTTTACATATGATAACTTCTACGGAGAGATATTAAGGGGTGGCAATGTTGAGGAGAAAATCAGATTTCATATTCCGAAACACACCCGGATGGATGAAATAGAGAGCACCGTTGAAACTGCGCTCGATTATCATAACCGATTTAGCCATCGAGATGTGCCTTTTAAAGAAGATTACAAAGAATCTGCGCCACTATTTGAAATAATATATTTTCCATATATAGAAGCCCTTGAAAGATTGGCTAATTATGCGAAGGCCGCAAACTGTAATTATCTGGTGGTGACGGGAAGTGCAGGGAATGGTAAGACAAATCTTTTATGCAGCATAACGGAGTTAGCAATCAGGATAAAGGAATCCGTGATACTTATTAACTCTCGGGATGTCAGCGAAGGAATGATCGAGCAGCATATTCTGAAATGTATAAATGTACATAAGTTTTGGCTTGACAGGCCTGATGTATACTTTGGTGTGGTTAATGCAGTTTTGGCGGCAAAGCGTCGTCATCTCTTCATTATCATCGATGCTATTAACGAAAATGATAATCAAGAATATACTAATCACGTTTGTAAGTTCGTAAACAATATGAGTCAGTATAAGCATATTAAGATTATTGTTTCCTGCAGAAGTGAATACTACAAGGAACGATTCTCTGGCAACCTTTCTGACAATATCATACAACCGCACCTTGTGTTCGATATTAAAGGAAGTTCATATCCAATCGAAGCAGTGCAAAGAATCATTCGGGTTTATAGGAAGCATTTCAATTTCTCAGGAATTATCTCTGATGGGGTCAACCATATTCTTTGTGAGCATCTACTTCTACTAAGGGTGTTCTTTGAGGTATATAAGAATTCTAATGAAGATGTGTTAACTATACAGAAGCATGAGCTCTTTGCAAGGTATATTAGCACAGTCAGGGACAGTAGGGCTCCGAATATTGAAGAGATACTTGATCATATTTCAGACAGAATGCTGTCTCAAATGGAATTTGACTATGTGGTAGCAGAGGATCTTCTGAACTTTTCATCGGATGAACTTGATAAGACATTTGATGAGACGGTTTTACTTACCAAAACACTTGTTTCGCATGAAGGCACTATAGCACAATCTGAGAAAGAGGCTGTTAGCTTTGTATTTGATGAAATGCGTGATTACTGTATCGCACGCCGGATTATGCAAAAGTGCACGTCAGAGGAAGCAGTGGATGGTGATGCAATTCTTAAATATATTAACAAGATTAGCCAAGCAAAGGTATCTTGCGAAGAAGGCGTTGCTCATTATGCATATGTGTTTCTTAAGACTGCTAAAAATCTGGATGAAGCAGAGAGAATTCGTTTTTGCAGCAAGATCCTTGATATTTATAGAATTCAAGGTGATCACGAAGAACCATGGTACCACACTAACCATAGAGAAGAATTTATAAACTATGGATTAAAGATAATATTTACATCCGGACTTCCACTTCAGAATTTCGAAAAGGACTATATACGTGACTGTCTTATTAAGTCCCCCAAAGAGGATGGTGGGAAAATATTTGACACAGCGTTGATTGGTACATTAGTGGGACTTCCTAACGATCTTAATCTATATCTGGAAATACTATTAGGCTTACCAAAGAAAGATCAAGTATATAAGGCATTAAGAACCATGATTACAAGCGCACATACCTTCTCGCATGACATTGATCTTCCATATGATTTGGTTCAGTATCATAAGGATCAGATTAAACTAAATCCTGGACGAGCAAGGCAGATACAAAAAGTAGCCGAGTTGTTTCTGTTGCTTATTCAAATGCAGAACTATGATAGATATCTCGAATTTATAGATTATTTCTATGCTCTACCTGATCATGAGGATGTCAGGATGGAAATGACAGAAATTTTCCTAAAAATTGCAGAGTAAGGTGGGTTTCCATGAACAGTATTTGCCATAAGGTGAATGGAGTAATTTATTTTCCAAAGAAAAAGATTCCTAACAAGATAGATGTCATTAATACGTTAGGAGTAAAAGAACGCTCATATATGGGTATAGTTATTTCTCGGATGTACGACTATTATTTTGATGGCGCAACTGACTTCAGAGAGGTTTACAGAAAGTACTACTCCAAAGAATTTGAAACTTTAGAAGAGTTCATTGAAGAACACTACAATATTACACCCGATGATGCGAGAAAATATGCCGCTGAAGGCTATTGCATGAAAGAATGTTCACGGCGTGCAATAGAGCGGAATGTTGAAACTTTAAATGAAGATGAAAAGTTTAAGCAGTTGTTTTCTGAAGCCGTAGGAGGAATAAACGATGAAGATCCGGACGGGTTTTATTACGAATAGTTCTTCTACTAACTTCCTGATTATCTCCAGGGAGGAGATAACCGAGGAGTATTTATTCGAAAAGCTTGGCTTTGTTGAAGGTGGAAAACTATCTGATATAGGCCATAAATTGTGCGAAGGAATCATGCAAGCATTGAATTACGGTTTGCGTTACTATGATTATGATGTGCCATCCTACGAAACAATAAAAGAAGTGTTCGGCCAAAAGTCTGCAAGGGTTTTTAAGGACATGAATGGAGCGTATGCATATTGGGGATATACCAGCAGTGATGATGATCCGATAATCCAATTTTTTACTACGGATAGTTTTGAAATAGAAGAAGACGGTTTCTATATCAATGCTCGTGATTGTATGTGGTGATTGTCTGTATGATTATTTACAGAGATGAAAAATTTGGTTTCTTTGAACTTTTTAATGAAAAGAATGGGACACTGATACGAGGTGACGTAGCAGGCGAAGATCCGATTATGAGATCATTTCCGGAGTTGCTTGATGTCGGTATTATGGGGCATTGTGACTTTGGTGAATATTGCAGTAATGCTGGTGTTGACTGTTATCAACAAGGACAATCGATCAAAAAACCACATATGGCATTAGAGGATTTCGAAACTATAGTTACGGAGGCCGATGGAAAGACATTTCAGATAGCTTTAGGAGGAGCCGGGGATCCCAATAAACATCCGGATTTTGAGAAAATGCTTCTTTTATGTCGCCAACATAATATTGTGCCAAACATAACAACAAGCGGATATGCTATCTCAGAGCATGAAATTGAAATAATGAACAAATATTGTGGTGCTGTAGCAGTTTCTTGGTATTCAAGACTTATAAACGGTCAAGAAAACAATTTAATGACTGTTATGACGACAAGAGAACTTATCGACAAAGGTATTATCACAAATATTCACTATGTCGTTTCAAAGCAGACTCTACTAGAAGCAATTACAAGACTTGAGAATGACATGTTTCCATCTGGAATCAATGCAGTTGTATTCATATTGTATAAGCCAGTTGGCTATGGAAGACATGACAAAGTGTTGACGCTTGATGAATCCGATGATTTGAAGCATTTCTTTGAATTAGTATCTAGAAAACACCCATATCAAATTGGGTTTGATACTTGTTTTACACCTGCTATTGTCAGGTGGGGGAAGTGCATTGCAGAGCAGTCGATTGATGCCTGTGAGGCAGCGTTGTTCTCAATGTATATTGATAGTCAAATGAACTGCTTTCCTTGCTCATTTGGCATCTGGTCACATTCAGAGCCTGAAACGCTTAAAGATAAATCAATTCGAGAAGTGTGGGAAGGGAGTCAATTTAACTATTTTCGAAGCATACAAAAGAATAAATGCAGCATATGTTCTAATAATATTGTTTGCAGAACCGGTTGCAGACTAGGACTAAATATTGATTTGTGCTAAGAAGTAGTAATGGTGAAGAGGAGAACTATGTCGAGAATATTATTGACAGGTGGAACGGGTTTTATTGGGTCACATACTGCCGTAGAGGCAATTGATGCAGGATTTGATGTGATTATCGCTGATGATCTATCAAACAGCGAGGAATCTGTAGTTGACAGGATTGAACAGATTACGGGGAAACGTCCAACCTTTTATAAAGTGAATATTGCCGATAAGGCGGCACTGGAGCAGATATTTGCAGAGAATAGCATCGATGTTGTGATTCATTTTGCTGGCTTCAAAGCTGTAGGGGAATCCGTTGAGAAACCTATCGAGTATTATCGGAATAATCTTGATACTACACTAACCTTGCTTGAGGTAATGAGAGAGTATAAGGTAAATGAGTTCATCTTCAGTTCCTCTGCTACAGTATATAGCCTTGTTGACGATGTGCCGTTTACAGAAAAATCTGGCCCCCTTGGATGCACGAATCCTTATGGCTGGACTAAGTATATGATAGAGCAGATCCTTAAGGATGTCTGCGTAGCGGATACTGGGATGTCGGTGGTGCTGCTCAGATACTTCAACCCAATTGGCGCTCACGAATCAGGATTGATCGGAGAGAAACCATCAGGAATTCCAAATAATCTGATGCCATACATTACACAGGTAGCACAGGGGATTCGTACGCACCTGAATGTGTTTGGTAATGATTATCCGACACCAGATGGCACTGGCGTTAGAGACTATATTCATGTAGTAGATTTGGCAAAAGGCCACCTTGCAGCACTTGAATACAGCGATAATCATACAGGCTGTGAAGTGTTCAATCTTGGGACTGGTCACGGATATAGCGTGCTGGATCTGGTAAAGACATTTGAGCGAGTCAATGGCGTTAAGATCCCATTTGAGATAGTCGAAAGACGTGCCGGTGACATTGCAGTCTGCTATGCTGATACACATAAGGCTGAGACTGTGCTCGGATGGAAAGCGGAAAAGGGAATCGAAGATATGTGTCGAGATTCCTGGCGCTGGCAACAATCACAGAAAAATATAATATAGACGATGATATGCGGAAGCGAATGTTCATAACACTGCTGCCACATATCATCATCGAATGCTATTGGTTGGTAGCGAAATCCAACATTCGCTTCATTTTCGTTTAGAAATAGTGGATTGTAACGAAAATGGAGTAAAATAATGGGTAGACCAAAGAAAAAACCAGAATTTGATTCTGAAAAGATATTGGATGAAATCCTAAAGAATGTGGTAGAGGCGTATGAAGATCTAGATACTTCACAGCGTCCCGGAGGGAAGATTGCTTATGGTGCACTGAAAGAGCTGACTGATGGGTTGGGGCTAAAACCATCAAAGGTTAAGAAGCTGCTGATGACCGCCAATGTGCGTTTTAATAAAGAGATTTATTGTAATGATAATAGCAGGGTGATCCTGCGCCTATATAAAGAAGGCAAGAATATATCAGAGATTATGGGGTATACGGGGCTGAAACGATCTGCAGTTCTCAGCTATCTGCCGTATAGCAAGACAATATATAAGGCAGAAGAGCTTTCGACCGATGCAGAGCGGATAAAGTTGTTCCGGATGAGACAGAAACGATGTCAGGGTTTTATGATAGACATCGCCACTATGTCTGATGGGGAAGCAGAAGCATATTTATGGGATACGCTCAAGTATCTACAAGGGTGTGTCTTCCATACTGTAGAGAGAGGCAACAAAGAGGGGCTTCGCTTCAGATATATGATTAAGGGAGGAGAGCTGTATGTTGACGGAAAAGAACAATCGATTACAAGGGCTACGGTAAATCAAGCCTTTGCAAATACATGTAAGTTACAGGCAGAAGTAGGATGTGTATCTGGATCTAAGTTGATTGGTACAAGTAGCGCAGATTATCTGTATCCGGTTTTTCTTAGATTGGGTGTATGCACACAGAATAATGAAGGGAGCGTGATCTGAAACATAAAAAACAGAGTAGTTTTGAACAAAAACATGGATTGTAACGTAAATTATAAATAAAAGTAATAATTCAAAGAAAAGTACAGTTTCACTCCTTGCAAAAAGGAATATCTCACCGGAGTTAGTGAAGCGGTAATTCCAGTCTGGCACTTACTGTCTTGAAGTGCCCATTTTTGCAAAATAAGGCAGTATCGATCTGGATGCTCCGCAGTTTATGACGGCGGAGAATTCCGGAGAGTGTCATACTGTGCCAGTGAGCTTTCAATTCTTTCGCTGAGCCGAAAGGCGGAAAGGATTGAAAGTATGTTAACACTATATGAACTGAAGGATCTGCTGAGCGATGCTATAGATAAAGGCATTCCAGCGACTCCCAGATGGAGCGTTCTTCGTAATTCCGATGTAGGGGTGCTTACAGAGGTAGCCATTGACGACAACGCGATGCTGCAGGTTTATAAAAATGGCCTGGTCCTATATGAGGCATCCAAGCATCATACTGTATTTCCGGTCACTGACGCGCTCAGAGATTATACCTATGACAGCGTCATTCAAGGCAATGACGGAAAAGATGTAATATCACTCGAAGTCTTTTACACTATGCCATGGGTGTTCAGGGTCTTGATCGAAGCTGAAGATAGAGTGGTGCATAACATGTACACCAGTCCGACGATCGAAGGCTGCGCTTCATTGACAAATGTGATGGAACAGATTCTGCGGCTGAGAGATGGATCAGGAGATGCCCTGGAAGCTCTTATTGAACAGGAACTGGTAGCTGCACTTAAAGAAAGTGAATACGCCCTGACAGAATACCAGAAGTATCTCATTGATGCATTGTACAGAGAGGATCGCAGCGTTAAAGAATTGACTGCAGAGGTTGAGACCTCCAGGCAGGCTATCGAAGATGTGGTTTCAAGAGCATTGATCAATATGAGAAAGGTATTCCGGGATATGGGTTATGAAATTGAGGCTTCTCTTCTGAAATACAAATAAACAAATATGCTAAAGTTACACGTCGGTGCTTCGAATGAGGCACCGATTTTTTTAGCTCTTTTTCTGATGCTGCTCCTTGCAAATGACAGCTGTTGACCGGAATTAGTGAGAGCAGCTGCATTTATCAAAGCTATGGATAAATGCAGTTTGATTCTTAAATACGGGCTTTTGCAGGATAGGAGGTTTATCTATCAATGAACAAAATTACCGAAGCGGATGTGATACATATCCGCGGAACTGGAGGACAGGAAGATTTTTTATGGTTATCGGAAAAAGCAGAGCAGCGACTACTGTGGGTATTTACCGGACTCATGATTGTCGCTGTTTCGCCGGTCTTTGTACTGGCGCTGCTGATGTAAGGAGGAATTGTTTATGGAGAAAGATTCAATTATGAAAAGCAGGATCGGCAAGACACTATCACTGGGAATTGTGGTCCTGATGGTGCTGACAGCATTGCTGCCGCTGGTGACAGAGGAAGCGGCTGCTGCGGGATTCAGCGGCAAGAAAGGAAGTAAGTACACTGTCTGGGACGGAGGCCAGATCACATACGGATCGGGATCCGGCGGTTACAGCAATTCCCGTAAGTGCGATCTCAATGATGATCTCGGCACCAGATATTCATACTGCGTACAACCGTCAAAAGCATCGCCGGGAACAGGAACTGTGACGGTAGATAAAGTCGTCACCGATGATAATGACACCGGTAAGTGGAACGCGCTCAGAAATATCGTGTACTATTCGCCGTCATATCCGGGATACGAAAACAACGTAAAGAATATCAAGGATAACTACTATACCGGCAATTTCAGTAAGGACTGGGGTATTGCACACTTGGCGCTATCGTACGTTTATGCCGGAAGACCGTCAGATATGGCGACATGGGGAGGGACGCATGCATCCGATCTTGGTGATGTGTGGACAAAAGCAAAAAGGCTTGGAGATGCATTATGGAGTCCAGACTCAGCTAAGGATGATGCCGTGCCAGATAGTTTCAAAGTATTCATTTGTTATATGTCTGGCGTTCAGGACATGGTCGTCGGTTATCTGGAAGCTCCGGGATACCTGACCATGAAGAAAGCATCAAACAGGACATCCATCACTAATGATAACGACTGCTATTACATCGGCGGAGCAGAGTATACCGTGTATGACAGCGATGGAAAGAAAGTCGGTGTTCTGACGACGAAGGAAGATGGAACAAGCAACACGATCGAGCTTCTGGAAGGCAAGTACACAGTCAAGGAAACAAAGGCTCCGGAAGGCTATGCCAAAGATAGTGATACATATACCGTGAAGATCGAGTCGGAAGAAACTACGACATTCACAGCCAAGGAAGAGCCGATCACGGATCTGATCAATCTGCTTCTTACCAAAAAGCCAGAAGGATATCCGCATGATTACGGTGAGGGTGATGCCACCCTGAAAGGCGCGATCTATGAGATCAGATATTACGACCGTTACAATCTGTATCCGGAAGTAAGACTGAAAGCAGCTGGGAATACGGATGTCCCCGATGATTACAAAGCGGTCTGGTACTGCGTTACAGATAAGAACGGGAAGATCGATGGGCAGAATCCGACCTTCGCTGACGGATACACCAGCTCCAAATTATATAAGGACAAGGATGGCAATACTGCATATCCGCTTGGACTGTATGTGATTCAGGAAATAGAAGCCCCGACTGGCTATCTGGTAAACGATGAAGTCATTCAGGTGACGAGCACAGAGGATGGAACAGACAATCTTCATGTGAAGACGTATAACGAGTCAACTTCAAATATAGATACTCCAATCCGCGGCGGCGTGAAACTGGCCAAGATAGATAACGACCTGGATGAAGCGTATGCGCAGGGTGATGCCACGCTCGAAGGCGCTGAATTCACAGTTTACAACAAATCCAAGGAATCTGTAATGGTTGGCGGCAAGGAATATGCCGTAGATGAAGGATGCCTTGTGATCACCACAGACAAGAATGGGATCGCTGCTTCCGGCGATTATGATCTGCCGTACGGAACATATCTTGTGAAGGAGACCAAAGCGTCGGAAGGTTATCTTCTGAATGAAAAATGGTCAAGAGCTTTTGAGATCCGTGAAGATGGCGTGATCATCGATCTGACGGAAGATAAGGTTCGCGAAGCCGTAGAGCGTGGCGGAGTGCAGATCATCAAACGTGATAAAGAGCTGGCCAAGCCAGAAGCACTCGGCGGAGCACATCTCGACGGCATCGTTATGACTATCAAGAATGTATCTGGCAGGGATGTCGTCGTCCGTAAGGATCTGGACAACAAGACAGACACTATTGACTGGAAGAAGCTCGAATCAAAGAAGGAACTATTTGAATCCGGGGATATCAAGAGAGTTCCGACCGGGCAGGATGTAGGGAAGATCACCGTTCACTGGAATGAAGAGAAAAAAGCGTATACCGCTGAGACACTGTCAGATGACTTACCTTACGGAACGTATACGATCCGCGAGTCTAAAACCAATGATACATATCAGAGAACAGATAAAACAGAGCACCTATTTAAAGTTCGCAAGGACGGGACTGTCTATGCCTACGATGATGGCGAAAATGAGGCAGCTCTGACTTTCGATGACTATGTATATCGTTCTGATTTGCAGGGCACCAAGATCGGAGATGGAGATTCCAAGAGGTTCTCATATGTGCCGTTCAAGATCACCAGTGTGACCAATGATGAAGTACATGTAGTCGTGACAGATATGAACGGATATTTCAGCACAGCTGATAAGAGGACCAAGGACAAGCTGGAAGAAGATGAAGATGCGGATACTGCGCGTAAGCAGAATCCGTTTGATGATCTGCTGACAGCTGAGTCAATCAAAACGGCAGACCTGGAAGAAAGAAAGGAAGACATAAAGCAGGGTGTCTGGTTCGGAACCGGAGAATTTGACAGTACCGCTGCTATGAATTCGAATTTCGGCGCTCTGCCTTACGACTCATATGTTATCGAGGAGCTGCCTTGTGAGAACAATGAGGGCTACACTCTGCAGAAGTTCTTCTTTACTGTAGACGAGAAATCACAGAATGGTTTTGTGGATCTGGAGACAATCACGGACGATATCCCGGAGATCGGAACGGAAGCATCTGTTGACGGAAAGAATGCAGATATTACACCGCAGAAGGAGATCACCCTGATCGATACAATCGAGTATACCGGCCTGACAAAGGGCGAGACATATACCGCCAAAGGCAGATTGATCGACAAATCTACCGGTGAAGTCATGAAAGATGCTGCCGGAAGCGAGATCACTGCAGAGCAGAAATTCACTGCCCGCAGCACACACGGCAAGGTCAAAGTCACCTTTACATTCGATGGAAGCAACATGTACAGCAAAGAGACCGTAGTGTATGAGCAGGTATTCGCTTCTGACGGTCATATCGCTGCCAAGCATGAAGATATCGAAGATGAGGGTCAGACCGTTACATGGGAAAAGCCGGATCCGAAGTATGAGATGTACAAGATCAGAACGACCAAAGCTCCATCCAAGGGAGACAAGTTCGGATTCTTCGCACAGGACGAGGTGGAGTACGAGGTCCATGTTGAGAACACAGGGAATATTGCTCTGACTATGGATGTATCTGACCAGTTCACGCAGAATGCTGAGTACTTTACGGAACCGCAGCTCAAGGATGTAAGCTTCAGCGGCGAAGGAACCTGGAACAATAAGGTTGATTATGTGAAGGAGGAAGCTGCTGAAGACACCGAGCATGCTCAGGAGACTGCGGAAACAACAGCCGAGCAGAAGACTGAGGAGGCTTCAGAAAATGAGAATACAGAGACCCAGGAAACTGAAAATACGGATCAGGAAGTCACAACTTCTGATAGCGACAGCGTTTCTGATAACACTGTTTCTGACAGCGATTCTGATCAGACTGGAGTGGCCGGTACTGACGAGAGCGGAGTGGCCACTGAAAATGAGAATGCTTCTGATGGGACTGTGGATGATGTAACGACTCAGGACAATGCTGATGAAGAGACCGCATCGGACACAGACTCAGCAGAAAGCGAAGCTTCAGATAGTGAGCAGTCGAATAAGCAGGTTGCAAACATAACGCTGAATCCGGGCGAGACAGCTGTGGTTACTTTCACCGCTGTTATCAAGGATGAGGCCAAGGAGTATCTGGCAGCAGCTGCTCAGGATTCTGACTCTCTGGATGATCAGGGCAAAGACACCAATCAGGTATATCAGAAGAATGAGACTGACGATAAGGACGGATATTGGAATACAGCGTACTGCGAGAACGTAACATATCCGAATCCGGAGAATCCTGAAGAACCGGGAACACTCGAGCCTAAGGAAGACGTCGCTCAGACTCCGGTACAGAAGCCTGAAATTGGCACTACATTGACAGACGGTGATGGTAACAAATCTGTCGTAGCGTCTGATAAGACAGTTCTCGTTGACACGATCGCATATAAGGCACTGGATCCATCCAAGTGGTATGTCTTTACAGGCACCCTGATAGTCAAGGATACCAAGGAGCCACTGGTAGAGAACGGTGTGCCTGTAGAAGTCACAAGTGAGCCTTTCCAGCCGAAAGAGCCGGATGGTACGGCAGCAGTCACTTTTGTGATCAATACCAGCGATCTTGCAGGTAAAGAGCTTGTGGCATTCGAGACTGCGTACAGACTGAACGATTATCAGGAAGGAGCCGAAATGGACAAGATAGAGAAGACCGTTGTTGCAGAGCATAAGGATCTGAATGATGAAGGCCAGACGGTGAAAATCGAAAAGCCAAAGGATACACCAAAAGAGACACCGGAGAAATCTACTCCAAAGAAGTCAACACCGGGCACTTCCGGCGATACACCGAAAACCGGCGATACCCGTAATCCATGGATTTGGCTGGGACTCATGGCTGCAGGTGTTGCTGCGCTTGCGGGCAGTTTGCTCCTGCTAAGACGGGACAATTAATCAGTCTTCCCCTCAGCACCGCAGAGATGCGGATATAAATAATTTCATGAAACCAGTACAGCTTGCGGGATCCGAAATAGTACGGATCCCGGAGGCCTGGTTTCGTGCATCCAGAAACAGAGAGTAGGTGATGTAAGTGGCAACAGAAAGAGGTCATCCTATGTTCCCGTACCACTATGGCTATGAAGCAGAGAGCTATACGTTCTACCGGGTGCCTAAGGTGCTGTTTGCTGAGCCTGAGTTCAGAGCACTGTCAACGGATGCAAGGCTTTTGTATGGACTGATGCTTGATCGCATGCAGCTATCTATAAAGAACGGCTGGGCTGATGAAGAAGGCCGCATTTACATCATCTATACGGTGGGGAGCATTATGAGTGATCTGAACTGCGGCAATAAGAAGGCAGGGCAGCTTCTCGCTGAGCTTGATGAAAGAAAAGGAATCGGTCTCATCAGCCGTGTCAGGCAGGGTCAGGGCAGGCCGGACCGCATATATGTCCACAAATGTATCACCCAAGACATGTCAAAACGACACCTCTTGAAGTGTCAGAAGGACATCTCTGGAGATGTAGAAACGACATGTTCAGACATGTCAAAAGGACACACGAATAATACTGATTCAAATAAGACTGAAATAAATAAGACTGATCTCATCGAATCATATCCGGCGGAGTATGCAGGAGACGATCCTGTCATACAACCAGGATGTGAATTGATGGATCGGATGGGATATCTGAAATATTTTGAAAGATCCCTTTCACTGGAAATCCTTAGAATCGACCTGCCGTTTCAGAAGGAACAGCTGGAAGAAATCAAAGAATTACTGGCTGAGATCTGCAGCAGCAGCAAATCACATGTCTATATTGCCGGCAGCGACAGACCGGCAGCGGATGTCAGGCAGAGACTGATGTCGCTTAACAGCGAGCATATCCGGTATGTACTGGAGAGTTTGAGAGGGACAACAAGCAGAGTGCGGAATATACGGCAGTATCTCCTGACAGCGCTGTATAACGCGCCGACTACGATGAACAGCTATTATGACGCTCTTGTGCGTCACGATTTATACGGGGGAGGAGGCAGATAACGATGCAGGAAGAAGTAAATGACAAAACGATCGCACTGTGTGTGAGGACCGGCAGGATGACTGCCGATACCCTGAGGCAGGCCCTGATGATGGTCCTGCGGGAAAAGTATTACAGGAGCCGCTACGGAGCAAATCAGAAAGCTGAATCTGAAATTACAGTGCATGGAAAGACGAGCCTAAAGCAGCTGATAAAGGAAGGCAGTGAGCTGACCAATATCGAGATAACGGACAACAATATCAAGTCTTTTGAAAAGGTCGCACGCAAATATAGCGTAGATTACAGCCTGAAGAAGGACAGCTCCATGGATCCACCGAGATATATGGTCTTCTTCCGTGCAAGAGATGTGGATGTGATGACGGCTGCGTTCAGGGAGTACACAGGGATCTCCATGAACAAGGAACAGAAAAAGTCAGTGACGCAGAAGCTTCAGAAAGCACTGGAGAAGAGCATCAGTCACCGTGAGAGATCAAGATCTAAGCAAAAGCAGCTGGGACAGGAAAGGTAGCAATGAGCAAATTCAGCATTGAAAAGATCATATCTGGAATCAAAAGCGACCTTATGACCGGCATGACTACCTGTAACCGGAGAAAACTGATTATAGGGAGCATTCCTTATATTGCGATTTTCTATGTTGCTGATAAGCTGCATTGGCTGTTTCGCTACTGCGAGGGATCAGATCTCTTCGGAAGGATCATCGTACTTATTACGAATATCGAAATGGCATTTGATCCGTTATGGCCGAGCATGAACGTGCAGGATCTTCTGGCAGGGGCATGCGGAGCGTTGGCTTTCAAGCTGATTCTGTGGTACAGAGCCAGCAACTCCAAACACTTCAGACAGGGCATCGAATACGGATCTGCACGCTGGGGCAATGCGAAGGATATTGCGCCCTTTATAGATCCTGTCTACGAGAACAACATTTTACTGACTGCGACTGAGCGCTTGACACTGAACGGCAGGCCGAAGAATCCGGTCCATGCCCGAAACAAAAATGTGATCATCATCGGCGGCAGCGGATCCGGAAAAACCAGATTCTATGTAAAGCCGCAGCTGATGCAGATGCCTGAGAAGGTGTCATTCGTGGTCACAGATCCGAAGGCCAGTCTTGTGATCGAATGCGGAACAATGCTTGTGAACGGCGGATACAGGGTGAAGGTATTCAACACCATCAATTTCCGGAAGTCCATGCACTATAACCCGTTCCATTATATTCATTCGGAAAAAGACATTCTGAAGCTGGTGAACACGATCATCGCCAATACTAAAGGTGAGGGTGAAAAAGCCAGCGAGGATTTCTGGGTAAAGGCAGAACGGCTGCTCTTTTGCGCACTGATCGGATTCGTCTGGTATGAAGCTCCGGAGGAAGAGCAGAACTTCAGCACACTGTTGGAACTTCTGAATGCTTCGGAAACAAGGGAGGACGATGAGACGTTCAAAAACGCAGTTGATCTTTTGTTTGAAGAGCTGGAGGCTGAGCAGCCGGAACACTTCGCGGTCAGACAGTATAAGAAGTACAAACTGGCCGCGGGTAAGACAGCAAAGTCTATCCTGATCTCTTGTGGGGCACGCCTTGCGCCGTTCGACATAGCTGAGCTCAGAGAGATCATGAGCTATGACGAGCTGGAACTGGACATGATCGGAGACCAGAGAACGGCCCTGTTCATCATCATTTCAGATACGGACGACACGTTCAATTTCGTTGCAGCCATCATGTACAGCCAGCTGTTCAACATGCTTTGTGAAAGAGCTGATGACGTATATAACGGCAGGCTGCCATATCACGTTCGGTTCCTGCTGGACGAATTCAGTAACATTGGGCAGATCCCTAAGTTCGATAAGCTCATCGCAACGATCAGATCCCGTGAGATCTCAGCCAATATCATCCTGCAGTCGAAGTCCCAACTGAAGACTTTGTACAAGGATGCGGCAGAGACAATCACAGGGAACTGCGACACCCAGTTGTTCCTGGGCGGCAAGGAAGAGACGACACTGAAGGACATCTCTGAAATGCTGGGCAAGGAAACGATCGATCTGTTCAATACCTCAGATACCAGGGGCCAGAGCAGATCCTACGGGCTTAATTATCAGAAGACCGGGCGTGAGCTCATGAGCAAAGACGAGCTCGCAGTCATGGAGGGCGGTAAGTGTATATTACAGCTTCGCGGAGTCAGACCGTTCTACTCAGACAAGTTCGATATCACCAAACATAAGAGATACAAAGAGCTTTCCGACTATGACGACCGGAACGCGTTCGACGTTGAGAAATATCTCAGCAAAGATCTGAAACTGGGACAGGATGAGACATTTGAAATGATCGAGATGAAAGGAACGGCATGAAGCTTAAGTACAGACCACCGATCCGCGCAAAGCCTGTCTTTGCAGTAAACAGTATACGTTATTACAACAACTCGAAGGAGAAAGGAGAGACGAATGGGCTTTTTTACAAGCGCTGTAGGCATCTTAAAAACAATGGTAATTGCGATCGGCGCAGGCCTTGGTGTATGGGGCGGTATCAACCTCGCAGAGGGTTACGGAAACGATAATCCGGGAGCCAAGTCGCAGGGCATCAAGCAGCTGATGGCAGGAGGCGGAGTCATTCTGATCGGAACGCAGCTCATTCCACAGCTTGCCAGCCTGTTCTGACGAGAGAAAGGAGGAATGATCCGTGTTCGATTCCTTATTTGAAGCAATCGAAGAATGGATGCGGACTCTTCTGAAGGACATGATCGACTCCAATCTCACGAACATGTTCACTGACGTGAATGAGAAGACCGGAGAGATCGCTCATCAGCTCGGGCAAACGCCTCAGGGCTGGAACAGCAGCGTATTCAGCATGATACAAAACTTGTCGAACACAGTGATCCTGCCGATAGCAGGAATGATCATAACGTTCGTGCTGTGTTACGAGCTCATATCAATGCTGACGGAAAAAAATAATATGCACGACATCGATACATGGATGTTCTTCAAGTATTTCTTCAAGATGATGATCGCCGTGTATCTGGTCAGTCATACATTTCAGATCACCATGGCGGTGTTTGATGTCGGGCAACACGTCGTCAATGCCGCCTCGGGTGTGATCAATCACGATACATCCATCGACATAACGAGCATGATCCAGACCATGGATTCGCAGATAGAGGATATGGAGATAGGAGAACTTGTGGCACTGACGCTTGAGACGCTGCTGGTCAGCTTCGGAATGAAGATCATGTCCATCGTGATAACGATCATCTGCTACGGCCGTATGATCGAGATCTATTTATACACTTCGGTTGCACCGATCCCGTTCGCTACATTCGGAAACCGCGAATGGGGACAGATCGGAAACAACTATTTCAGAGGACTGTTTGCACTGGCGTTTCAGGCTTTCCTGATGATGGTTTGTGTCGGCATATACAGCGTGCTGATCGCGACGATCCATCTTTCAGACAACATGCATGTGGCACTCTTCAGCGTATCGGCGTATACGGTGCTCCTGTGCTACACGCTCCTGAAGACTTTCAGCCTGAGCAAACAGATATTCAATGCACATTAAGGAAGGAGGCGGAGTTACAGTGGCATTTTATGTAAATGTACCGAAAGACCTTTCAAGGGTCAAAAACAAAGTCGCATTCAATCTGACAAAGAGACAGATCATATGCTTTGGCATCGCGGCTGCAGTCGGATTTCCGTTCTACTTCCTGACACGGGGACTGATTGGGAACAGCAACGCAGCGACCGCGATGGTCATGCTGATGGTACCGGCATTCGTCTTCGCTATGTATGAGAGAGACGGACTGCCACTCGAAAAGGTTCTCGGAAACTATATTCGGGTGAAATACCTGAGACCGCAGATCAGGCGGTATGAAACGACAAACATGGCAGAGCAGGAATCTGCTAAGACCGCATCGCCGGAGAAAGGAGGCACGCGGCGTGGCAAAAAACAACAGTAACAAAAAGGATAAGAAGGCCGCAGAGACCGCGGCCTCCACTAAGGCGAAGTATGGCAGGGACAAAGGCAAGACCAGGAGCTGTCAGAAGAGCATCCCATATCTGGAAATGGGACGCGATGGGATATGCAAGGTAACTAAAGGAGTTTATTCCAAGACGATTCGGTTTCTGGATGTGAACTATCAGCTAGCGCAGAAGGAAGACCAGCGGGCGATCTTCGACAGCTGGTGCGACTTTCTGAATTACTTTGACAGCTCGATTCATTTTCAGCTGACATTTATCAATCACAAAGGCGGGATGGCTGAGTACGAGAAGGTCATAGATATCAAGCCAAGAGATGATGCCTATGATGATGTCCGCCGTGAATATGCGGACTTTCTGAAACGACAGCTGGCTAAGGGTAACAACGGCCTTACGAAGACGAAATACATCACGTTTTCGATCCAGGCAAAGAATATCCGGGAGGCCAGGCCAAAGCTTGAGCGTATTGAAACGGATATCCTGAACAACTTCAAGGTCGTGGGCGCTATGGCTTATCCGTTGACTGGTGAAGAGCGACTGAAAATCATGTACGAGGAGCTGAATCCACTGGAAACGGAACCGTTCGCATTTTCATATAACGAAAGACGGAATGCGGAGCTTACCACTAAAGACTATATCGCGCCGACCAGCATGCGATTCGATAACGGCAAGTACTTCGAAATGGGCAAAGCCGTGGGTGCTGTGTCATTTCTCAATATCCTGACACCGGAGCTGTCCGATCAGGTGCTGAAGAACTTCCTCGACACAGAGGAGAACATGATCATCAACATGCATATACAGCCTTTGGATCAGACTGCAGCCATCAAAATGGTGAAGTCGAAGATGACGGATATCAACCGTATGAAGATCGAAGAGCAGAAGAAGGCGATCCGTTCCGGATACGACATGGACATCATACCGGCGGATCTTCAGACCTACGGTGATGAAGCCAAGCATATGCTGGATGATCTGCAGTCAAGGAACGAGAGAATGTTCTACATCACCATGATCTTTGTGCATGTAGCTGAGAACCGTGAGCGGCTTGACAACATCATGATGCCGACATCAGGCATCGCGACGCAGGCAAACTGCCCATTAAGACGGCTTGACTATATGCAGGAGGAAGGCCTGATGAGCAGTCTGCCGCTTGGGATCAATCTGGTCCCGATCAAGCGGAACATGACGACATCAGCGCTAGCGATATTCGTACCGTTCACAACGCAGGAGCTATTTATGGGCGGAGAAGCCCTGTACTACGGACTGAATGCACTGTCCAGCAACATGATCATGGTGGACAGGAAGAAATTGAAGAACCCGAACGGACTGATACTTGGTACTCCGGGATCCGGTAAATCATTTGCAGCCAAGCGTGAGATCGTGAACGCATTCCTTGTGACCATGGATGACATCATAATCTGTGATCCGGAGGCAGAATACTACGCAATCGTACAGGCGCTTGGCGGGCAGGTGATCCACATTTCATCTACCAGTAAGGATTATATCAATCCGATGGATATCAATTTGGATTATTCCGATGATGATAATCCACTTGGATTCAAATCAGACTTCATCCTGTCGCTATGCGAACTGATTCTTGGGAGCAGGAATGGCATAGAGGCGGAAGAAAAGTCTGTCATCGACCGCTGTCTTCCGATCGTGTATCAGAAGTATTTTGAAGATCCGAGACCGGAAAACATGCCTATACTTGGAGATCTGTATGCGATCCTCCGGCAGCAGCCGGAGCCGCAGGCGCAGCGCATTGCGACAGCACTGGAGATATACGTCAATGGTTCGCTCAACGTATTCAATCACCAGACCAACGTGCAGCTGGATAACAGGATCGTTTGCTTTGACATTAAAGATCTAGGAAAACAGCTTAAAAAGTTGGGCATGCTCATCGTTCAGGATCAGGTATGGAACAGAGTGACGATGAACCGGTATGAGCATAAATCGACCCGCTACTACGTAGACGAGTTTCACCTGCTTCTGAAAGAGGAGCAGACAGCAGCATATTCCGTTGAGATCTGGAAGCGCTTTCGTAAGTGGGGCGGTATTCCGACCGGAATCACACAGAACGTCAAGGATCTCCTGTCGTCACGGGAGATCGAGAACATATTCGAGGATAGTGATTTCATACTGATGCTGAATCAGGCTGCCGGCGACCGGCAGATCCTGGCAAAACAGCTGAACATATCCAAGGAGCAGCTGTCACATGTCACCAGCAGTAATGAAGGTGAAGGCCTGCTGTTTTACGGAAACATCATTATCCCGTTCCGTGACCGATTTGATAAGAATCTGAAGATATACTCTTACCTCACGACAAAGCCGGAGGAAGTGGAGAAAAGAAAAAAGGCAGAGGAAGCCATGAAAGCGCAGCGGAATCCGGCCTCTGATTCTGTAAATCAGATAAATACTGCAGAAGCCAATTATCAGCGTCTGCAGACGATCATGAAAACAGGCATCAGAACGGCGGAAGACAAAGCGTTTATCGAGGGTCTGCCGGGAACTAAAAAAGGTGAAGACGGCAAATACTATGTGAGACCTGATCTGGTCAGAAAGGGAGTTACCCATGAGTAAGAAAAGAATTATTGCATACGTACTTGTGATCATAGGCATCGCCGCAGTGGGCTTTGGTGCATTCAAGTTCTGGCAGATACATGTCCAGGATCTGAATGATCAGGCCGTGCATAATGACCTGCTGGATGAGCATGAAAGAGGCGGTCGAAGCAGTGATGGGATCGATCAGGGACTTGCCGCGCTCAACGCTAAAAACCCTGACTGCATCTACTGGCTGAAGATCCCTGATACCGAGATCGAGGATCCGGTCATGTATCGTCCTGAAGATAAGGACTATTACCTGAACCGTGACTTCAATAAGAAATGGTCTGCAGCAGGGACACTTTACATGTCAGAGATATGTGATCCGGAAACAAGTGACAATCTGATCATTTATGGTCATCACATGCGTAACGGCACTATGTTCGCCCATCTGGAGGACTACAAGAGCGAGGACTTCTATAAAAAGCATAAGTATATCGAACTGGAGACCCTGCATGGGCATGAGGATTACGAGATAATCGCAGCCTTTACCACGCCTGTATATACCGGCAATGACTTTGAATATTACAACTTCGCTGAGGCAAAGAATAAGGCTGAATTCAATAACTTCGTTCTTAACTGCAAAGATAAGTCACTTTATGCAGCCGGAAGCATGCCGGTGTATGGACAGCGCCTGCTGACATTATCCACCTGCGAATACTCACAGAAGAACGGCCGCATGGTCGTAGTTGCAGCGCAGATCGATAAGCATAGCGGAGGTCAGATTCTGACATTACATAAGGACCAGGGATTAGATGGAGCCGATAGTCAGCGGGCAGATGCAGCGCAGTCTGTGGAAGGAGATTCAGATGACCGATAAAGACAGAATGGAGCAGTTGAATATAAGCTCCCAGCCGAGAGCTGAACCGGACACTGTGAGAAACGCAGAAACGGAAGCCATAGAAACTGCTATGGAGACCGGTAAACAGCGCCGGATCCACAGAAAAGAGCAGGATGCACTGCAGGGTGAAACAGGTTCTGAAGAATTAAGCAGTAGTGGCGATCCGGATCGCATTCGGACATCCAGAATGGATGGTATGCGTGAAGGAAAAAATGATTCTGAAAGTGTACGTGACAGCAGATCAGGCAGAGGGCAGCACCGGAGGCAGGCATCTAAAGACAGAGTATCAAGCCTGATGGAAGGAGAAGGATCGCCGAAAGAATCAAAGCTGATCTATGTCGATGATGACGAAGTGATACCGGGTAACGGTATGGCCGGGAGCCGCCGAAGAAGACTTATGGCTGCGGCTGCAAACGAGACCATCCATCGGAAAATATCTGATGAGGAAGATGAGAACGTTGGTGTAGAAGCGGCACACCGTGCGGAGCTGCTCGGAGAAGATTCAGGAAGAGCAGCATCTGCCCGTATCAGCAAGAAACTCCGGGATCGATCGGCAGCTGAAATCTCCAATCGTGAGAAGCTCCACAGAGCGGAAAAACTTCGTGACGGTGTAAAAAAGGAAGCTGCATCCGGCGCAAAGGCTGAGGCGAAACGTAAGGGCATGCTGAACAAGTTCTTCCAGAAGCAGCGATATAAGCGGCAGTATGCTGCTGCGAAATACGCGGAGCTGAAGGGCGAACAGTTTGTAACTCAGAATATGCGGTTCACAGCCAGAGTCAAGGCAGCTCTGCAGGACGCTTTTGCAAGAAAAGGCAGGCTCTTTCTGATCCTGGGGATACTGGGAATCATGTTCCTCCTCATGATGACAGCCGTATCGAGCTGCACGGCATCCATACATGGCATGACGAGCAGCATCATGGCAACGACATATCCGTCTGAGGATGAGGACATACATGCAGTGGAGGATGCATATGAGGATATGGAAGCCAGACTGAATGCACAGATCAGCCGTATGGAAAGTGCACACCCGGAATATGACGAGTACAGATATCAGGTGGACGAGATCTCTCATAATCCTTATCATCTGATCTCATATTTCACAACGAAGTATGGACAGTTTACCTATGATCAGGTGAAAGACGAGCTGAAAGAGATCTTTCAGGAGCAGTACAGTCTGAAGACGGAATCTGAGACAGGTACTGTGACTGAAACGAAGAAGGTGCGTGTCGGGGAGTCGCTCGGAACTGTTACGACAAGCGGTTATTGTTCCTGCGCGATCTGCTGCGGCATATGGGCAGGAGGACCGACTGCAAGCGGTAAGTATCCGAAAGCGAATCATACGATTGCCGTGGATGCCAGTAATCCATTCGTTCCTATGGGGACGCATGTCATTATGAACGGCACAGAGTATGTAGTAGAGGATACCGGCGCTTTTGCCAGGTACGGCGTGGACTTTGATGTATATTACGGAAGTCATAGCGAAGCATCTGCACATGGCCATAAAAAGTGGGAAGCGTATCTTGCTGACAGCAATGGGAAAAATGAGATCGAAGTCACGAGCACGCATCGAGTCAACCGCCTGAACGTGACTATGACAAATCACGATCTGGACTCTGTACTTCAGAACCGCATGACCAAAGATGAACAGAAGCAATATGAGATACTGAATGCCACCTACGGCAACAGGGATTATCTGTTCGATCTTGATAGTCTGCCGACCTATGGAGCCAGAGGAAGCGGCAGCAATTACAAAGTGCCGCCGGAAGCCCTGTCAGATAAGCGTTTTGCAAGGATGCTGCGAGAGGCTGAGAAATATCTGGGATATCCGTACGTATGGGGCGGATCATCGCCTTCAACGAGCTTTGACTGTTCCGGTTATGTCAGCTGGGTCATCAATCACTGCGGCAATGGCTGGAGCTACGGAAGACTCGGAGCAGAAGGACTGAGACAGATATGTGCGAGGGTGTCGCCTGCAAACGCAAAACCGGGAGATCTGATCTTCTTCCAGTACACGTATCCGTGCGGACCGGGAGCCAGTCACGTTGGCATATATGTAGGCAACGGCATGATGATCCATTGCGGCAACCCGATCCAGTACACCAGTGTGAAGACATCCTACTGGCAGCAGCATTTTCTGAGTTATGGCAGGCTGCCATAACAGCAGTTATTACAGGAGGACTGAATCGAAATGAACAAACGACTAAGGAAATACCTTGACGAGGAAGCCAGGACCGAAAAGAAGATCGCTGAGCTGCAGGAGCATCTGAAGGATGTGAGAGCAGCCAGAAAGCAAGAGGAGAACGACGCTATCGTTCGCAGCATCAGAAGCATGAAGCTGGAAAAGCACGAACTGCTGGAGCTTCTGGACGGGATACAGAGCGGCGAAGTGGATATGCTCCGCACGGAAGACTTTCTTGACGAGGAGGATGGGAGCATGGATGCTCCCGAAGATATGACAGGAGCAGATGGTATTACTGATAATGACGATTATGATGCTCCGGAAAGCGAGGCAGGCTATGACGGACAGACGATTGAATAAAGCGGCAATGATTATTATGGCAGTGCTGATAAGCATGATGGTAATTGTCTCCGGTATCCAACCGGCATATGCCCAAGCCGATCCATCTGTAAAGGAAGAGACTACCAAAGTCGCGCAGGCAGATCCGGATTCGACTAAATCGACGGACAGCGGATCGAGTAGCAAGGCGAAGAAAAAATCGACGAGTAGCAAAAAGTCGACCAATTCCGGAAGCAACTCGGAAAGCAATAATTCAGACAATGACTCTGATGAGGATGTTCTGGATGAGAATGCTTTTACAACACAGGGAAATGCAAGGCTCGGTGACGTGATCAGTGATTCCAGCACCAAGGATTTCTACACGATCAGAACTGAGAACGACAACACCTACTATCTTGTGATTGATCATGCCGGGAATATGGATAATGTGTATCTGCTCTCGACCATCGACGAAGCTGATCTGCAGGACTTTCTCGAAAACGGCGGGAGCAGCGGCACAGTGATCCTTCCAGAAATACAGACACAGGAAGAAACAACACCTACAGTGCCTGAAACAGAAGCTGCAGAAAAGGAACCTGAGAATAATCGTATGTCAGGGATCATATCGCTGATCATAATAATTGCTGCGGCTATTACAGGTGGAGTCATACTTCTTCGAAGACGTAGCGCAGCAGACAATGATGAAGAATATGTCTCTGAACATATGGAGGATGACATGATACCGACAGTTAATGAAGATGAAGAGTTCCTGGAGTAAGGATCGGTGCAGGAATAATAGCTGAAACTGAAGAGCCTGCCTTTGAGCGGGCAGTCAGGAGGTAGAGCAGATGATGAATTATAACGAATTTATGGAATATGTCGCTGGGCATATCAAGGATCTTCTGCCGGCTGAGTATCAGTCGGCGGAGATCCGGCTGGAGACAGTGCAGAAGACCAGCGAACAATATACTGGACTGATGGTGAGGCCGGAGGGAAGAGATTCCGCACCGGTCGCCAATATGAAGATGTTCTATGAAGAGTATCAGGCAACGGATTCTATTGACCGCGTGATGGCAGATATAGCATCAGTTCTTCAGATGGAACCACCGTCAGAGATCGATGTGAATGTGCTTAAAAACTACGATCAGGTAAAGGATAAACTCTTTGTGCGCCTGTCACCTGTAGAGGGAAATGAAACCATTATGGCGGATAGTCCTCATACGATGCAGGCAGATATGCTGATGACCTATCACATATACATCCCGTCTAAGGATGACGGCTTCCTTTCAGCAAGGGTCACGAATCAGATGATGGAAGACTATTCCGTCACGACTGAGCAGCTTCATCAGGACGCTATCGCAAATACGCCGCGAATCTTTGAGCCGAAGGTGCAGTCAATGATGGAAGCCTTGACAGGAATACCGGAGGAGGATCCGCAGATGATGGTAGTGACCAATTCGCAGGGATCGCTTGGAGCAAGCGCACTCTTCTGCGAAGGGATCATGGATAAAGCGGCAGAGCATATGAAGGGAAACTATTTCGTACTCCCTTCATCGATACATGAAATGCTGGTCGTTCCTGATAACGGTAATTTCAACCGTGCAGATCTGGAGAGCATGGTAAAGCAGGCCAACCAGACTGTTGTGGAGCCCGCGGACAAACTGTCGGATGCTGTTTATCACTATGACCACCAGGACCGTGTTTTTGAACGAGCGGACACCTATGAAAAGAGAGTGCAGGCAAAGGCAGCAGAGAAGGGATCGCTTCTTGGGAAACTGCAGGATAAGAAGGAACAGGTCGAGCGTACTGCACCGGGTATTGGTCAGAACAGACAGCGTCAGACTGGTCTGGCGATGTGAAAGGAGAAGGGTCATGACGAAGTATGAATCACACGGCGGCAAGGAATCTGCCAGAAAGCAGCAGGAACGGATCCGCTTTTATGAGAGCAAGGTAAAGGAAATGGACGCTGATCGCAGAAAGAAGGGCGAGAACAAGGCAAGAAAGCAGGTGGAGAAATGAGCAAAAGACCACTGATCATAGCCGAGAAGCCCAGCGTGGCGAAGTCCCTTGCAAATGTGATCGGAGCCTATCAGGAGAAGAAAGGATACCTCGAGAGCAGCGACTGCATCGTGAGCTGGTGCCTTGGACATCTGGCAGAGTACGCTTTTCCGGAAGTCTATGACGAAAAGTATTCTGACTGGAGATTTGATGATCTCCCTATCGTCCCTGATTCCTGGAGGATGAGTGTCGCAAGAGACAAGGAGCAGCAATACATCGTGCTCAAGGAACTGATGAGCAGATCGGATATCGATTATGTGATCAATGCTTGCGATGCCGGACGAGAAGGAGAGCTGATCTTTCGAAGGGTATACGAACTGGCGAAGTGTAAGCTGCCTGTAATGCGCCTTTGGATCTCATCCATGGAGGATGAGTCTATCAGAGAGGGATTCCGCACAATGAAGCCTGGGAGTGAATACGATAATCTCGCGGCAGCATCTGTCTGCCGTGCTCAGGCTGACTGGATCATCGGGATCAACGAGTCACGCGCATTCACAACGACCTATGGCAGAAAGCTGATCTTAGGCAGGGTGCAGACTCCGACATTGGCAATGCTGGTGGAACGGGAAGAAGCTATCGATGGCTTTCAGAAGGAGCAGTACTTTCTTGTTCACCTGATAAAAGATGGGCTGAATGCTGTGTCGGACAAGTTCAAGGACAAATCTGAGGCAGAGGCATTGGCACAGGCCTGCAGCGGCAGTGATGCCACTGTGATGTTTGTCGAACAGGAACAGAAGACGGTATCACCGCCAAGGTTATATGACCTGACGACGCTCCAGAGGGATGCCAACAGACTTTTCGGATTTACAGCCAGTCAGACATTAGATGCAGCGCAGGCACTGTACGAATCGAAGCTGATCACATATCCGAGGACTGATAGCAAGTTCCTGACAGAAGATATGGAAGAGACAGCCGGAGCTGTGATCCTGAAGATCATAGAGACTATGCCGTTTGTAGCTGCGTCAATGGTTCCGAAGGATCTCAGCAGGATCATGAATAACAAAAGGGTCTCAGATCACCATGCGATAATTCCGACTGTAGAAATAGGCAGTTGTGATTACGAGAGTTTATCCGACCGGGACCGTAAGGTGCTGTTCCTTATAGCTACTAGACTTCTCTGCGCTACAGGGAAGCCGCATCAGTACACAGTGACAACGGCCGGCCTTGAGTGTCAAGGCGCACTCTTTGGGGCGCAGAGCAGCCGCAGCGACGGATCCAGCTGGAAGAGTTTTGAAGAATCCATGAAAGCATTCTGCAGGGCAGATGCTCCTGACGACGATGAGAAAGACTTTGAGACCAGACTGCCGGAGCTGCATGAAGGTGATGTCATTTCTGAAGTTGATTCTGCAGTTACAGATCACTGGACGAAGCCTCCGCAGCACTATACCGAAGGAAGCCTGCTATCGGCTATGGAACATGCTGGAGCTAAAGAAATGGATGATGATGTGGAGCGCAAGGGGCTGGGGACTCCGGCTACCCGTGCAAATATGATCGAGAAACTCATCTCCGGCGGCTATGTAGTGCGAAAGAAGAAACAGTTGCTTCCTACAGATGAAGGAAAGCTTTTGATATCTCTTGTCCCGGAATATCTGAGATCCGCATCCATGACTGCGGATTGGGAGAACCGTCTTCTTGCAATGGAAAAGGGAGACGATGATCCGAAGCAGTTCATGGAAGACATTATTGCACAGCTTATATACACACTTGAGGAGTGCAAAACAATTCCGAATGAAGTACGCAGTCAGTACAGCAAAAAGACAGAGAAAACCAAAGAATCCGTAGGGAACTGTCCGATATGCGGTAAGCCTGTCTATGAAGGAGCCAAGGTGTTTTACTGCTCTGATGCAGAATGCCGTTTCTGCCTATGGAAGGACAGCCGCTTTCTTGAAAGGATGCGTAAGAAGCTGACCAAGGATATGGCGATCGATCTTCTGGCTGACGGCAGGACTTTTGTGAGAGGACTGTACTCTTCAAAAAAGGACAAGATGTTTTCTGCGGATCTCGTTCTGGAGATCAAAGACGGAAAGCCCAGTTATTCTCTGGAATTCCCGAAGAGCAAGGAGAGGAAACAGGCATGAAAACTCTGGTGTTTCACAGTATAGAGGAATTAAAGGAGTATTTGAGGACTGCGCCGGAGGATGAGTTTATTAGAGTAACGGTGATGGCAGAAGATGAGGAAGAAGATGATGAGAAGCAGTGAGCAGATATCGCTCTATGATTATCAGCTGAAGGAAGTGAATGTGCGGCTTGTGCTGAATGAGTCATCTGCACTTTATAGCACAACGCCTATAAGCACACCGCAGGATGCAGTTAACGTTATGGGAGAACTGCTGCGCGGGGCAGATCGTGAGATGGTATGCGTTATCAACATGGATAATAAGCTCAGGCCTATCAATTACAATATCGTATCCATTGGTGGGATCAATGCATCTATGGTACCGATCGCGAACTGTTTCAAATCATCACTGCTCTCCGCAAACGCTGCGACCATCGCACTTCTTCATTCGCATCCGAGTGGTGATGCGACTCCTTCGAAGGAAGATTTCGATGTGACAAAGCGATTTGTACAGGCGGGCAAATTGCTCGACATTCCTGTCATCGATCACATCATCATCGGTGCATATCAGGGAGAGCAGTTCAGCTTCAGAGAGAATTATCCGGATATGTTTTACGCAGAGCCGGATCTGTCGGTCTTTCCGGAGATCGATACGAGTAAAGGCTGGCATACAGCAGAGGCAGGCAATTCGTATGAAGCAAAAGAAAAAAGACAAATTCATAAGCATAATCGTACTGAAAACTCAGGGAGGGAGTCTGTTATCGGAAGACTCACAGAAAAGAAAGGACAGGTTGCAGTAAAGGATCGGACTGAGCCTGCAAAAAATGGATATTCGCTATAACAACATATATCGCAGCCTCGTCAGATCGGCGGGGCTGATTTTGGAGGTGAATATATAAATGGCTGAAGAAGCAAGAAATAAATATCAGGAATGGGAACAGCGGCGTAAAGAGAAGCTGGAGGAGATCTCCGGAAGGATCGAAGAGGGCATGGCCAGGATCATGGATTCGGAAGAGTTCAAAAACTATCTTTCAGTCATGGCATCGTTTCATTCATATTCGTTCCGCAATTCTCTCCTCATATATATGCAGAAACCTGATGCGACTATCTGCGCTTCATACACTGACTGGCAGCTCAAGTACAACCGCCAAGTAAACAAAGGTGAGAAGGGTATCCAGATCATAGCGCCTGCGCCATATAAGATGAAACGCGAGCGTGAGAAGCTGGATGCAGCAACCGGAGATGTAGTGATCGGGAGTGATGGCAAGCCAGAGACTGTACAGGAAGAGGTTACGATCCCAAGGTTTAAGGTAGCGTATACCTATGATCTGTCGCAAACATCGGGTGAGCCTCTGCCAGAGCTTGGCATCAAGGAGCTGACAGCAGATGTTGAGAACTATGACATGTTCATGGAAGCGATAAAGAGGGTGTCGCCGGTACCGATCGTTTTTGATGATTTTGCAGGAAACGCAAAAGGTTATTTTGACCGCGGCACCAAGGAGATAGTGATCCGCGAAGGCATGCCGCCGGCACAGACTATGAAAACAGCTCTACATGAACTGACGCACAGTCTTCTCCATGATAAAGACGTTAAGGCTCTTGATCCGGAAGACAAGGCCAAGGACAAAATGACCATCGAAGTCGAGGCCTTATGCCCATTTTTCCATAATGCTTATGTTTCGTTTTCCTGTTCATATTCTCCACCTTTCATATTCAAATGATGAGCATTATTGATTACGCTTTTATCACTATCACTTACTTTTGTTGTTCAGAAAG
>Ga0256405_10001470_pt1 | contig 63727 bp, 58 predicted proteins | sample RumenRJG_02DNA_FD_189096 | JGI IMG/M metagenome (GOLD analysis project Ga0256405, IMG submission 189096) | Bovine rumen microbial communities from Lethbridge, Alberta, Canada - RJG_02 | ecosystem: Host-associated > Mammals > Digestive system > Stomach > Rumen | place: Canada: Alberta... | reverse complement strand
CTGTATACTGTTAAACATGAGAACGATCTCCTACTTAAAGTTTTGTTTCGTCGCAATAACTTTATCACTTATTCGAGATCGTTCTCTTTTCTATTTTCTTAAACCTACAAAAACTTTACGCTAGCAAACTTATGTTCTATTTTGGTACAATCTCACATCTGCACCTCGGCTATTTTTAAGTATATTTATAAAATTTGAATAGGTTTTGTTTGACTTTAAAAACCATGGGTGATAGTCTTCTTTTAAGGACATAAATTAATATGTCTCAAATTATAGGGATGGTGTTTTTTTATGATAAATGTTGCAATTGTTAGCCCGGATCATTCTCTTGAGCCTGTTGACAAGGTTATTGCAGAGCATGATTTCGGTTGTCAGTTCCATAAATATATTTATAAGAAGATGTCTGATATTGACGAGATATATCAGGACTGCAAGGGTAAATGCGATGTCATCTTCTTTTCGGGTGAGTTGGGCTATCATTATATTAAGAATAAGTTTCCTGATATCAGGATCCCATGCACATTTACAGCCTATGAGCCTATAGATGTACTATCTATCCTTTTACAGTTTAAAAATGAGCATCCAAATATACAACTAAACAGAATATTCTGTGATTTCCTTACTGTGACAAATAATTACATGGGTGTCAGACAGTATATAAAAAAGGAGGATTGTCCATATTTCTTTGAGGATACCCACTATGATTACAGACATATCACTGCTTATGCAAAAAAGCTTTGGGACGAGGGCAAGATAGATTTTATTCTTTCCAGATCCATCAATAATCTTAAAAGACTTGATGAGCTTCATATCCCATATGTGGCAGTATTTCCTTCTGAGGAAATGATAGTAAAGTCTATCCGTACAGCCATGAAAGAGCTGCGTCTCAATCAGATAGATCAAAAGGATGAGCTCAGTATACTTATCAGACTTCCATTTGGTGAGGATATTGAGCAGGAGGAACAGGAATATCGTGAGGCTACTCTATATAAGATGCTCACGGACTATCGTAAGGATAATCATGTACATTTTACTATTACACAGGGATTCAATCAATTTGAGATCCATGCACAGTTGGAGGCAGGAACATTTGAGATAGACAGAGTCAGAGCTGTACTCCTCAGGATGAAAAAGGAACTCGGTTTTGCATTCCGTATAGGTGCAGGTGTCAGCTCATCCAAGGAGCGATCAAGATACTTTGCCGAGCATGCTCTCATGGAGGCCAACAGATATGGACGTAATGACGCATTCTTTGTTGGTGAGGAGGGCAAGGTCACTGGACCACTTAGCTCAGATACACAGCTTATGTACAACTATTCCAATGAAAAGGCACTTAATTTCTCAAGAGAAAATGGAATAAATGAGACTAATATCTTAAAGCTTATAAGTATGTTTGAACAGGATGAGAAGCAGGTGATCAGCTCTCATGAACTGTCTGAGATACTGGGTATCACTCCTAGATCTGCTAGCCGTATTCTTGCTAAGCTCCTGGAGCTGCATATCATCAGACTCACTGATAGTGAAGTACATGATAAATCAGTGAGACAGGGCCGCCCTACACATTATTATAATTTCAATCTCATTGAGTTTAGAAACGCCCTTTTGTAAAATGCACATACAGGATCGAGTGAGTGGATTCGTAATATTAATCATTTTTAAAAATACCTGTAGATAACAGAAAAGTCATGCGACTAAGATTAATTTATAATCAGTGTCGCATGACTTTTTAAATTAAATGAAGAACCTAAAAAACGCGCGAAATGTGCACCAGGCTTGCTGCTTGAAAGAACATCCTACGATGGCGTGTACGTATCCGTCTGCACAAAGTGCAGGCGGTGCGAACATGCCAAGTGGGATGTACTTTCAACGCCGTTGAGCCGGTGCGCGTTCGCGCGGTTTTTGTTTTGATATTTAATCTCCAATGACGTTTCTGATAGCAACCGGTGTGCGGTAGTTCCATCGGTAGATACGGATACCTGAACGTCTTGATGCAGCATTTACAACCTGCCCATTACCGATGTACATACCTACATGATTGATGGTTCCGCTGCTGTTTGCATAGAATACAAGGTCGCCTGGCTTCATTGTATCGCTAGTCACCTTGACACCTGACTTGGCCTGGTCTCTGGATACACGTGGCAAATAGATGCCATAGTTCTTGAGAACAGACTGAACAAATCCAGAGCAGTCACAGCCATTGGTAAGTGATGTGCCGCCCCAAACATAAGGATTACCAACAAACTGACAAGCGTAGTTGACAATCTTGTTACGGAAAGCCGCAGCAGCATTGGCAGCCTCAACGGCAGGATAATACTCGATGGCCTCCTGGAGGGCATAGGTTACAGATACGTTGTTGTCTCTGGTTGATACATAGGAACCCTGATCTGAGTCACTGTCATCACCATCACCCAGATCCAACTCTACCCATCCATCCATCTGGTTTAGAACATCATAACGCTGACCACTGGTTACCTGTGTCCATGCCTCGGAATCTGTAGATGCCTGAGCACGTACATTGAGGGACTCAGTGTTTATGATGGCCATAACATGAGCATTTTGCACAGCAAGATCCTGAGCAGTCTGGCCTGTTGCCAGTAGGTCCGCTCTTACGTAACCCTCTACAGAACCTGACTTGATATGGTACCATCCGTTCTCCTCGCCAAGGATATTACATCCACCATAGCCTGGGAACTTACCAACGATATTATCAATGCCGGCCTCCTCAGGTGATGAACGTACATTAATATAATCTGAAGCGAGTGATACTCCGAGATTATCATACATATTAAGTACCTTTTGCTTTAGGTTGAGTGACTTGGCCTCTGCCAGACCATATCCGAGGGAGACATTCTCATCTGATGCAGACATATAGGCAACATCTATATTGTCAATATTGTCTGATGCGATCATGATCCAGTCATCATTGACTCGGCCCAGTACCTCATACTTCTCTCCTGCAGCAGCAGAACCCACTGTATTTCCGTCTGCGATTTCCGGAGTGGAACGTATACGGAGCTTGTCTGCTACTACGGTTGCTCTAGGCTTGATGAGGCTCGACGCAAGAGTCTTGGCCTCCTCGCCGGTCCTGACATAGGTGCCTGCCACATATCCGTCCATACCGCCTGACTTGACATGCATCCATCCCTCAGCCCCCTCAGGAGAGACCTCAATGATATCTACGGCTGAGCCGTTGGCCAGCATACCCATGATATTGCTAAGGTCATTTTGGTCCGGAGCACTCCTGAAGTTAATGTAGCTGTCACACTGGATGATACCAAGGTCAGCATACTGCGCTATGGAGTTAAGGATGGCCTCCATTTGTATAGCCTTGGTAAAAGTCTGTACCTCATCCAGAGTGGTCATCTCTGACTGTGAGGCAGACATAGTTGTCTCAGCCTCCACATTGCTCTCCTCTAAAAGGGACTCCTCTGTGAATGTTGACTTCTGACCTTTGGTGGCGATGACTATAACCAGTGCAAAGACCAGAACTGTAAGGACTCCTGCGGCGACAAAAATAAAATTGCGCTCGGAGTCTCTATGTGGTCCTTTATCATTAAAGTATGAATTATCCATAAGTTAACACTCCTATATGGTTTGCGTAACTTTCATTATATCATAGAGACAATAATATTAAAATCCATACTATCGAGATCATAATATTGGAATGATACTATCTGGATTATTTAGAGAGGAGCATCCTATCGTTGGCAAAATCACTGCCGGTTGCTGCCTCAAACTTGTGGAGCAGATCCTCTACTGTGAGATGCTTTTTCTCCTCACCGGAAACGTCAAATGCAATATGGCCCTCGTTCATCATGATGAGACGGTTGCCATGGTTGATAGCATCTCTCATATTGTGAGTTACCATGAGAGTTGTAAGGTTATGCTCTGCTACTATCCTGTCTGTAGCTGCCAGGACCTTGGAGGCAGTCTTAGGATCGAGAGCTGCTGTGTGCTCATCCAGGAGCAGCACCTTTGGCTTTTTCATGGTTGCCATAATAAGTGTGAGAGCCTGACGCTGTCCACCTGAAAGGAGTCCTACCTTGGCAGTAAGTCTGTCCTCCAAACCAAGATCCAGAGTCTTAAGGTACTCGCGATACTGATCTCTCTCCTTTTTGGTTACACCCCAACGGAGGGTACGTCTCTGCCCACGTCTTGCGGCAAGAGCCATATTTTCATCAATTTGCATATCTCCCGCTGTTCCGGTCATAGGGTCCTGGAAAACTCGTCCAAAGAATGGCGCCCTCTGATACTCGGAGAGACCTGATACATCAGTTCCATCAACAAGGATCATACCTGAGTCAAGAGGCCAAACACCTGCAACGGCGTTCATGATAGTTGATTTACCGGCACCATTACCTCCGATAACTGTACAGAAATCACCATCATTTAATGTGAGGCTCACATCGATGAGAGCTTTTTTCTCATTGATAGTACCTGGGTTAAAGGTCTTACAAATATTTCTGATTTCCAGCATTACTCGGCCTCCTTACTATTACTTGCAGACTCAGCGTTGAGCTTGGCATTTCGCTTGGCCAGTCCTGAGAATGAATTAATACTCTTTTCTTTGAGATAAGGAACTGCAAGGAATGCTGCAACGACTATAGCTGTAAGGAGCTTCATGTCGTCTGCAGGGAACTTGAGCCAAAGGACAAATACATAAACCATGTAGTAGATGATGGCTCCGATTATGGTAAAGCTGAGTCTCATGATAAAGTTAAGCCTTTTGCCTACGAGAGCCTCTGCAAGAACCTCACCGATAATAACGGCAGCAAGACCGATAACGATAGAACCCTGTCCCATCTTTACATCTGCAAAGCCCTGATACTCAGAGAGGATGCCTCCTGAGAGAGCAACCAGACCGTTGCCCAGCATAAGAGCGATGATCTTCATCTTGTTTGTATCGATACCCTGTGCTCTGGACATGTTTGGATTGATGCCAGTAGCACGGATGGAACTACCGAGCTCTGTGCCCAGAAACCAGTAAATGATGGCTACTATTATGATATCTACGACAAGTGTAAGAGCGAGTGTCTGCCCAAGATAACGTATATTTGATGTAAAAAATACGCGGACAGAATTGATAGGAACCGCCTGATTGGCCTTGCCCATGATATTTAAGTTGATGGAGTAAAGTGATATCTGTGTAAGGATACCTGCAAGTATGTCAGGGATACCTAGTTTTGTATGGAGTATACCAGTTATACAACCAGACAGTATACCTGCTGCAAATGAAGCGGCGAGAACTATCTGAGGGTTAAATCCGTTGAGCATGAGCATAACTGCCACTGCTCCACCTAAAGAGAAAGAACCGTCAACGGTCATATCAGCAAAATTAAGTATACGGAAAGTGATATAGACACCAAGTGCCATAATACCCCAAATCAGACCCTGAGCAATACCACCTGGTGCGGCATTCCATAGAGCTACCGGATTTAATGAAGAAAAATAAGCTGCCATTATTGATGAATCTCCGTAAATAAAAAATTTATACAACAACTAATTTAAAATAACTCAGTGCAGTATCACGTGACATAATACTGCACTGAGTACTAATTATGAGTTTAACTATGTAATCTGGGATTACTCAACTGCTGTATAGTCATCAGGAATTGTGATGCCGATAGCGTCAGCATAGGACTTGTTGTACTCCTTTGTTGTTGCAGCTGCATATGCGATAGGCATTGTCTTGATATCTGCACCATTTGAAAGGATCTCAATAGCCTGCTCACCAGTTGCACGTCCGAGGTCCTCATAGCTGATAGAAAGTGTAGCAAGAGCACCTGACTTCATCATATTTTCCTCACCACAGATGATTGGGATACCTGCTGGCTGAGTGATATTGTTTACAACTGTCATATTTGATGCGGCTGTGTTGTCTGTAGGAATGTATAAAGCATCACAATCTGAAATGGCTGACTGTACTACTGACTGAAGGTCATTTGAGTCTGAGAATGTGAACTCCGTATACTCAATACCATCCTCCTGAAGATACTTCTCAATCTGAGATGCTTGGTACTGTGAGTTGGCCTCCGCTGAACAGTAAAGGATAGAAACCTTTTTGACATCAGGTACGAGCTCAAGGATCATATCCTCCTGCTGATCAAGAGGTGCAAGATCAGATGTACCGGAAACATTGATGCCTGTTCCCTTGGATGCATCAAAGCCGTCCATAGCAAGTGCTGTGCCATAATCAGTAACAGAAGTGCCAAGGATTGGGATATCCTGAGTAGCATTCATAGCTGCCTGAAGTGCTGGTGTAGCATTGGCAAGGATGAGGTCATACTCGTTGGATACAAATCCGTTTATGATAGTTGTACATGTAGCTGAGTCACCCTGAGCATTCTGCTCATCGATAACTACATTGTCACCGTACTTTTCCTTGAGTACGTCTATAAATCCTTTTGTAGCTGCATCAAGAGCGTTGTGCTGCACTAACTGGCAGATACCAACTGTGAACTTTTCATCTGATGAAGCTGCATCTGCTGCTGCCTCAGTCTCCTGAGCTGCATCAGCAGCGGCTGCAGTCTCAGCTGCCTTTGTCTCGGCAGGAGCTGCTGTTGTAGCAGCAGTAGAACTGCTGGATGAACCACAGGCTGCAAGTGAAGCTGCTGCAAGTACAGCTGCCATGGAAACTGCTGTAAATTTAGTTACTTTCTTCATAATAATCTCTCCCCTTTCTTTAAGGAACATAAGCCCCTCGCTATCCTTAAGGACTATGGGACTCATAGCATCCCCAGACGTTAACGCGCTGTTACTTTAGCGCTTTAAATCGGATTAGTTTTTTATATTATATGACATGGAAAGGTGGATATCAAGACGGAATTATGATGTTTTTTTACATTATCACCCTGGGTTATATAAGAAATAAAAAAGAGACCCTTACATACGGTAAGGAATCTCTTTATAAGAAAATGACTGGAATGAGCGCCAAGGCTTGCTGTTTGAAAGAACAGCCGATTAAAATATGTACGTATCCAGATGTATGAAGTACAGATGGTACGAACATATTAAAGAAGGATGTACTTTCAACACCGTTGGGAGTTGTGACAGGTTTTCTTGAAAACCTGTCATGTAGCGTCAGCCATCGCGAAGCGATTATCATGGGCTGACGTTCCCAGACACGGTGCTCGCACAGTCATTTTCTGTATTGAGTATTTATTTAGAATGTAACAGGATCATCAATTGCGCCAGTGTGAGCAATGTCCTTGAGCTCAAGTACAGGACCCTCACCACCGTACTCCTCTCGTACTTCCATGCCTACCTTGGCTGTGAGCTTGACCCAGTCTCTAGTATTGAAGGCTGCAAGTACAGATGGATCGGCCTTCGTCACATAGCCGAGGAATGTCATATCCTGTGCGCAACATGTCATAGCCATACGACCTGGTACGAACTCGTTGGCAGGCATATTCTTTCTCTTTAATACCATAGCGGTAAATGTAATATCCTTACCTACATAACGCTCAGGATTATCCATGCAGTCTACAAACCATGTTCCGTAGTCCTCGGCCTTGATGTTGATGGCTGGCTGGTTGATGTCATATGGAAGATCCTCTGGGAGTGTATCCTGTGGAATCTCACCATCCTTGTCCTCAAGGACTATCATAGCATTCTGACCCATAGCTCTGATCTTACGACGATAATCCACCAGCTTTTCGTTAGGGATATTGTCGCAGCGGTTAACTATAGCAAGCTCTGCAGGACGGAGCATCTGTCCGATGAAACTCTTCATGTTGTTTAGATATAAATCAAATGTAGCACCATTGATAATGGTAATTACCTGATATATAGCCCATGACTCAGGCATAGAAAGCTCATACTCTGCCTCACGATTTTGCTGCTCGGCAAGGACCTTTTCAGACATAGGTCCGTTAAAGAGGTCATCCTGGTTCCACATACCATTCCACTCGATAATGATACGCTCAGGGTTATATTTGCTCTGAAGCTCCTCAAGATATTTTTTGTTAAAATCAGTCTCATTTTCCATAAGGATCTTAACTGTGTGATACTTCTCTAAAGTAGCGTCATCATACTCTGACTCACCCTCCTCACACAGAAGTAATAAAGTCGTACCCTCAGCCTGGAAATACTCCTGAGCCATTGTGAATTTGATGAAATCAGACTTTCCTGCCTCTAAAAATCCGTTAATGAGGAATACAGGTATCTGATCATCTCTTAATTCATAATTGTCGCTTGTTGCCATATCAATCTCCTATCAGTATGAAAAAATCATACATCATCTATATAGTAAATCAGCGGTGATGTGTGATCACCGCCGAAAAATTACATACCTACAAAATCCTGACGGAGGAGATCCTCTTTGAGATCAGCACCGATAACTACTACCTTACCAGTGTAATCTGGAGATCCCTCTCTGATCTCTGTCTGCTCAGGAACAAGATCAAAGTACATCCATGTTCCATCGCCTGTTGTCTGCAGCATACCCTTACATCTTACAACCTTGCCATACTTGTCTGAGTTTGCCATGTCGTTAAGGATCTGCTCGAGCTTTGCCTTGTCAAATGGATGAGGTGTCTCAATGCCCCATGTCTTGAAAATCTCATCAGCATCGTGATCGTGGTGATGATGGTGCTCATGCTCGTCATCGTGGTGATGATGCTCATGATCCTCATCGTGATGGTGACAGCAGCACTCGTGGTCATCCTCATCATGGTGATGATGGTGCTCATGCTCATCCTCGTCGTGATGATGCTCATGATCCTCGTCGTGATGGTGACAGCAGCACTCATGCTCGTCGTCATCGTGATGATGGTGATGTGAATGACTGTGGTGGATCTGTACACCGTTTGGAAGTGTCTCTATCTCATCATGCTCGTCATGATGGTGGTGATGCTCGTGCTCATGAACTCTGTCCATAACATCCTGAAGCATCTCATCCTCAAGATTGTACTGCTGAGAAATAATATTGATAAGCTGCTCGCCTGTGAGTTCTGCCTCTGGAGTAGTGATGACTCTGGCCTGTGGGTTGATACCCTTGATAATGGCTACTGCCTCACCAACCTTGGCCTCAGATGCGATATCAGTCCTTGAAAGAACTACAGTACCTGCGTACTCGATCTGGTTGTTAAAGAACTCACCAAAGTTCTTGGAATACATCTTGGCCTTTTGAGCATCTACAACTGTAACAGCCGCATGGAGCTCAACATCAAGATTGCCTGAAACAGTCTTGACTGCACCGATAATATCTGAAAGCTTACCTACACCTGATGGCTCGATGATGATACGGTCAGGCTTGTATGTGTTGACAACCTCTGTAAGTGACTCCTCAAAGTTACCAACCAGTGAACAACAGATACATCCCTGATTCATCTCACGGATCTGTATGCCGGAATCCTTGAGGAAACCGCTGTCTATGCCGATCTCACCAAACTCGTTTTCGATAAGTACTACCTTTTCTGTCTTTAAAGCCTCATCCAGAAGTCTCTGGATAAAAGTAGTCTTACCAGCTCCGAGGAAACCGGACACGATATCTATACTTGTCATAATTTACTCCTTCCAATAAATTACATAGTTATATGATCAAAGCCAGATTGTACTGTATACAAAATTAGCACTCTCAATCCGGCATTGCCAATTATAGTTTTATGTAAAATTTTTGTCAACAGATGCGGTAGATAGAAAGCCGCTTAAATTGTGAAAATTCTGTAAATTTGATTTTTTACAATTTAAACTGATTCCAGATAGTCTACTGCTTTTACCAGATCCTCTGCTGACTCTATGAGTATGTCAGCACCTGTATCCTCCAGCTCCTTTTGTGTACGGAAGCCGTAGATGCAGCCAATGGACCTGAGGCTTGCATTACGTGCTGTCTCCATATCTGTATTGGTGTCACCAACGTAAACGCAGTCAGCATTGGCACACTGTATATGAGATAAAACATCGTCAATAACCGCTTTGTCAGGTTTTAATGGATGTGTGCCATCGTCACCGGATATATAATCAAAGAATCCCTCGCCAAAAGCGTGATCCAGTACCTTTACTGCCTCGCCATAGGACTTGTTTGTCACACAGACCACCTTGAATCCGCGCTCCTTTAAGGTGCAGAGACTCTCTTTCATGCCTGGATACGGATCTGCCATGTAGGTGCAGCCCTCAACAAATAAATCTCTGTAGGTCTTGTAGACGTCATCAATAAGCTCCATTACCTCATCTGCCTGCTGGTCCAGGTCGAATGCTTTATCCTCGTCCTTCTCTTCCCACTTTTCTGCCTCTCTGTATAGACGATTGGCTGTGGCCTCGATAGAGCGCTCAGCAAAAACGTAACCGCCGTTGCCAACGTATTTTTTGGTCTGCTCAAGAGTTATCGGGTCAAGACCGTAGGTGTCCATCGCCTGGTTCATGGTGTGATTGAGACTGTGAAGTGTGTTGACAAGCGTACCATCCAGGTCTAAAAGAATTGCTTTGAATTTCTGTGACATATAGATCCTTCCTAATCAATAGTGATTATATGCATATCTATTATTTCCGCTGAATTATATCATGTATTCTATGTAAGATGAAATTTTTTATATTTATTAGCTTTATAAATAATAGTCTTTTTTGTAGAATGAACTTTAAATTAATATTGTGAGGTTAATGATGGCATTTTATTACGCAGTACAAAAAGGCAAAAAGCCTGGTGTTTATAATAGTTGGGATGAGTGTAAGGCTCAGGTGACGGGATTTTCCGGGGCAGTTTATAAAAAGTTCTCCACGAGAGCTGAGGCAGAGGCATTCGCAGGGGCTGGTGGCGGATATGCTGCAGCAGGTTCCGGGGCGTCCGGTTCTGGCAGCAGTGCAGTTAAGTCTGGTGCAAATGTCTCTCGCGGTGCTTCATCGAGAGCTTCTTCTGGAGGCTATGGAAGTGGTGCTTCTGCAGGCAGAATTCCATCAGGGAAAACCGCAGTGAAGGTTCCATCCGGTCCGCAGTTCAAGTCGGTTCAGGACGTGACAAAAGATGACATCATACTGGAGTTTTCTGATGTAGATACTGAGGCTCTTGCTTATGTGGATGGAAGCTATAATGTTGCCAGCCATAAGTTTGGCTATGGAGGCATTCTCATGAGAAGGGACGGAACTTTTGAGACTGTGCAGGGAGCGGGCACAGATCCATCTCTCGCGTCTATGAGAAATGTTGCAGGTGAGATACACGGATCTATGGCGGCTATTAGTAAGGCCAAAGAGCTGGGCATAGCCAGCATCACTGTTTTCTATGATTATATGGGTATAGAGATGTGGGCTAATGGCCAGTGGAAGGCCAATAAAGAGGGAACCATAGAGTATAAAGCATTTATTACAGAGGCAAGGAGTGACATGGATATCAGATTCCGTAAGGTCGCTGCCCACACCGGAGTCAGGTTTAATGAGCTGGTGGACAAGCTTGCCAAGGGGTCAGTGGGTATACTCTGATAATTTGATGATAAAATGTATAACTGAAAAGTGATGGTACAGGTCAAATGATTGTTGTCAATCGCTGGTCCAGTGAAGCTACAGTTTGATGATTCGGATAATAAATTTTAGAGACTAAAGAGGAGCCAGGTATTGTGACCTGACTCCTCTTTTATGCCCATGCCGGTTTATGATATATCGGCAATCTCGTATGAAATTAAAGTAAGATGATCCCATCCTTGGCACACTCATCGATCATGTCCTGCGGCCAGATACTAGCCTGAACCTCACCAATGTGAGCTCTGTCAAGAAGCAGCATGCAAAGACGTGACTGTCCGATACCACCACCGATGGTGTAAGGAAGCTCCTTGTTTAAAAGCATCTTGTGATATGGAAGCTCTGCGCGCTCCTCACATCCGGCCTTTTTTAACTGCTCTGCGAGAGAAGTCTCATCAACACGGATACCCATGGAGCTGATCTCTAAAGCACAGTCAAGTGTATCATGCCAGAAAAGGATATCTCCGTTTAACTGCCAGTCATCATAGTCTGGTGCTCTGCCATCATGTGGCTCACCGTTGCTCAGCTTGTCGCCGATCCTGCTGATAAATACACAGCCGTGCTCCCTGGTGATGGCATTTTCACGCTCCTTAGGAGTCTTGTCTGGATACATCTTTAACAGATCCTCTGAATCTATGAAATATATGTCGTCAGGAAGTTTTTTAACAGCCTGAGGATACTTGTACCATACCTCGTGCTCCATATGCTTGATGATGCGGAAGATCATGCGGACTGTACCCTCGAGGGTAGTCATATTGCGGTCCTCTTTGTTGATGACCATCTCCCAGTCCCACTGGTCTACATAACAGCTATGGAGATTGTCAAGCTCCTCGTCACGACGGATAGCGTTCATGTTTGTATAAAGACCCTCGCCTGGCTTGAAACCATAACGCTTTAAAGCCATACGCTTCCACTTGGCAAGGGAGTGAACTACCTCAACTGTCTCATCTGGCCACCATGGTACATCAAAGCTAACCGGACGCTCATATCCATTGAGATTATCATTAAGACCACTGCTCTTTGGTACAAAAAGTGGTGCGGAGATACGGCTTAAATTCATCTCGCGGCCGAACTCTTTCTGGAATGTATCGCGAATGTACTTAATGGCTTCCTGTGTATCGCGAACAGAAAGTCGTGGATCATAGTCCTTAGGAATAATAAGTCCCATAGTATGCCTCCTGTAAATTATTTTTTCAAGTTTTTATCATATCAGTATAAAAACCCTATATCAAGATTTTTTTAATGTGTTTCGGTTTGCGTTCATTGTAATTTCTTATAGATAAATGTTTATCGTATAGGAGTATGATGTCATGCTCCTGGCAGCTTTATGTAATTATCTATTGAGGTCCCTGTTTATCCATGCCATGAGAATGCCTACGACTCGCTCCTGCTCCTCCTCGGTAAGTGGTCTATGCTCCGGGATATGATGCCATTTTTTGAGACAGCCTCTGCAGCAGCAGGCAGTGGCGTGCTGGGCTATGAAAACAGGATGCCCCTTCATAGGTGTCTGTTTACCGTCATTAGCGGGCTCGGCCGGGGCGAGGCGCTCCTTTATAAAATCACAGGCATGTTGATATATGGTATCCTCTCCATGAGAGTAAAAATATTTTCTTTCTGCATTTCTTAAATGGAAGCTGGAACGGAACTTGCTCATGTCCAGACGCTTAAAGAGTTGATTGCAATAATCTTTAAGTGGTGTGCTTGTAAATGAAATGTTAGGTGGCTCAACCTCAACCTCTACTTCGTAATTTATTCCAGGGATCGTGATAGTTTCGTGAGGTGACTGTGGCTCGCCTGAGACATTCTCCTGAAACATAAGGTCGCTGTCCGTCTCCTCAATGTCAAAATTTATGTGTGGCAGCTCAATTGTGTCATAAACTGGTGGGTTGAGTGCCTTTTTTATAGGAAAATAATGGACGTTTGCCTTGCGGGCCTGGGACGCCTGGAACTTTTTCTCGATATGAAAGGTGCGGCCTCGGAAGAGGAAATTGGCACCTGTGCTGGTGAAATAAAAAGGTACGTCGTACTGGATACACTGACGCCGCAGGTCCAGGATCCAGGTGAAATCAAGTGACTCACCATCCGGGTCAGGATCTCCGCTGGCGCAGAGACACAGGATGCGTCCGGTGCTTAGATATGATGTGAGGTCCAGATGCTCTTTCATGGGAGAAGTGACTAGGGCTATGGCGTCTCCGGATCCCTCCTTAGATAATAAACTGAGATTTGAGTCTGCCTCTGACTGAGTGCTGAAACTGATTGTTGATGATGCCTGAAGCTTGTTTTCCATTTTGGTAAATGCCTCCGGAATTTATAGGTCTTGTCTTTATAAAATAGACTGATTTTTAGCGTTTTCTATCTTGCTATGGGAAAGTACATCGACTTCCTTTAGTAGCTATGCTATAGAAGAAAAAATCTCCCAGGCGCCGGCTTTTTCAGGGGATGCTGAAAAGGTGACTACCAGGTCCTGCCATGGATCATAAAATCCCAAGTTGTTACAGAAAAGACAGAGGTCTCTGGATTTTATCCTGGAGCCATATTTGCCATCCCCTACCAGTGGCATCTTGCGGCTTGCAAACTGACACCTTATCTGGTGGAAACGTCCAGTGTGGAGTCTGATACTCACGAGGGAAACAGTATCCTCATTAATATAGCCAGTTTCCAGAACAGTATACTCGAGATATGCTGCCTTTACGCCTTTACGCATGCGCTTGACTGGAAACATCTTTTGCTTAATCTTATCTTTATATAGAAGGTCTTTAAAAGTGCCACTTTTAGAGTCAGGAGTGCCGGAAACTATAGCGAGATATGTCTTTTCCAGCTTATCACTCTGTATCTGGGCAGTGAGCTCTGCGGCAGCAGCCTTGTGCCTGCCGTAAACCAGGAGTCCGGCTGCAGTCTTGTCCAGTCTGTGGACGCAGTAAAAATCAGAGGGCTCTTTATGATACTGCTCTGCAAGCATCCTGGGGATATCCTTTTCAGAGTCCTCACCATTAGCCTTGCATATTACTATATAGTTTTCTGTTTCGTTTATTATTTCCATAAAATACCATGCATTTTAAAATAAAAAAATGGTAACACGATAATTGGTCCTGTCAATAAAATAAGCTCTCAGCAATGCCAAGAGCTCTATTAAATATTTGTATAAAACCTGATCAGAAGTACCACTGGTCAATCAGTCTGCAAGTTTTTTTGCGAGGTCAAGCTCTGTCTCTGTTTTACAATGACGGCTCGCATTTGGGAGCTTGGACTCGTTACAATATCTGGAAAGTCTGCAGGCTGTACAGCGTGTGCGGATAACCGTCTCCTGCTCCTCTGGAGTGAGCTTGTCCATACGTACACCGTTTTTAAAAATAAAAACAGTCATGCCGGCCAGGAATATGATAATTAAAATTGCAATTGGTAAATTCATAGCACTAATCTCCTTTGTTAGATTTTAACATGAAATCAACAAATGTACATATTGTATTTGATATAAAAATGACTGATGTGCGTTATGTGTGACTGCCACTTTATATCATCCAAGTACAAACAGGATCACTTTAGCATTATAAATGCACCATTGTTACCCCTCTGACCATGAGTATATCTGTGACTGAACAAAAGGTCAGGATTACAGTTTGTGCAGATGTTTGTCATGTGAATGTTTTGAGCCTTTACGCCTGCCTCTAAAAGTGCAATCTGGTTGGCGGCCCACAGGTCTAGATGGAATTTGTGCTCTCCCTCCTGGTTGAGACCGTCGTCTGTCAGTATTTCAGACTCATGTCCAGGGAAAGCTTTGATAAATACTGAGGCCACATCCTCGGATACTTCATAACAGCTCCTGCAGATACTAGGTCCTATTGCGCAAATGACATCCTTTGGTGATGTCCCAAAGGCTTCCCTCATTTTATTTACGGTAGCAGCACCCATGCGGTTAACTGTGCCCCTCCAGCCTGAGTGGCTGGCACCGATGGCTCTGTGTACAGGATCTACAAAAAGGAGTGGTACACAATCGGCTGCAAATACACCAAGGACGAGCCCTCTTACGTTAGTGATGAGCCCATCCACATCAGTGTAGTCACGCTTACAGGTGAAACCCTTCCCACCATCATCCTCTGTTACAACTCGCACATTGGTAGTGTGGGTCTGAAATGTCAGAGTGACATGGTCATCTGCAACATTAAAGAGTCTTGCATATCTATGGAAGTTTTCATAAACAGCAGCATTATCATCGCCTCTTGTAAAACTCAGATTCATGGTTGACCATATACCTGAGCTTACACCTCCGAGTCTTGTGGAAAAGGCGTGAGTTGCGATGCCGGTGGACTCAATCTCCGGAAACTGTAGGTACGTTAAATCAGATCCATCGTCGTTTTTTGAGACCTTTACAGCTATAGATGATGGGTTGGATTGATACTTTATTTTCATGAAAGCTCCTGTGGATATAATAAAGTTTAAGCAACATATTATGCTGATGCTTTTTTGAGACTAGTATTTTCAAATCATCAAAATCGCATAATTTAAAACCATATATAAAACTTTTATGATTAGATAAAAAGTTATTATACATTATATAGCAATAAAAAATGCTCCAGGTCAAAGACCTGGAGCTGATGACGGATCCGGGAATCGAACCCGGGATTCAGCCGTGAGAGGGCTGCGTCTTAACCGCTTGACCAATCCGCCATAGATAAATATTTGATTTTTAAATCAAGTGACGGATCCGGGAATCGAACCCGGGATTCAGCCGTGAGAGGGCTGCGTCTTAACCGCTTGACCAATCCGCCATAAATAAATATTTGTTTTTAAAACTAAGTGACGGATCCGGGAATCGAACCCGGGATTCAGCCGTGAGAGGGCTGCGTCTTAACCGCTTGACCAATCCGCCATATTTAGTGTCGCGTTGTTGCGACCTGTATAATCTATCAGACGGACAGGTTATTGTCAACAACTTTTGGATTTTTTTTATACTACTTTTTCTTATTCTTTTTCATATTCATTTTATTATCTCTTATTTTCTTATCAGTATGTTTTCATTATGATCAGTTGAAGAATAGAGTATATCAGTCCAATACAATCATTGGTTAATAACAAAACAGCTATAAAGCAAATAGTAAAACAAATAACATAAAGCAAATAATAAAGCACGGAGTACGTTGATACCCGCTCCCGTGCTTTTTGTATAGTATAATGCTGTAATACCCGTTAGATACTCGCTATATCATCAAAGAATCCAGGATATGATATGTTGATGCAATCTGCATCCAGCAGTTTGATCTCCGTAGTCTCACCTCCTGCAAGTGCGAGCACTGCAAAAGTCATGGCGATACGATGGTCCTTGTGAGTGTCGATCTCTCCGGAATGGATAGAGAGTCTGCTGCCCTGACCATGTATTATCATACCGTCCTCGGTCTCATCTGCCGTGATGCCTGTGTTTTTAAATCCATCTACCATAACGGCGATACGATTGGACTCCTTGACCTTGAGCTCAGACGCATCCTTAATGATAGTGTCACCCTCTGCTCCTGCTGCCACTGCGGCAATAACAGGCAGCTCATCGATGAGCTCTGGTATGAGAAATCCACCTATTTCGGTGCCATGGAGACTCTCTGTGTATTTAACATGGATATCTGCCACGTCCTCTGAGCCTGCCAGGTGCTGATGCTCTAGTGTGATATCTGCACCCATTGCAGCATAAGCCTTGAGTATACCGGCTCTTGTTGGATTAATGCCGACATTTTTAACTACTATATCTGAGCCTGGTACCAGAAGAGCTGCTGAAATAAAATATGCAGCAGATGAAATGTCTCCAGGTATCTCCAGAGTCTCTTTAGGAGCTGTCAATTTGTCACATTTTTTAATAGTGATTTTGGCTCTTCCATCTGGCAGCATGGTGGTCTCCACATGGGCACCAAGGGCCTGAAGCATCAGCTCACTATGATTTCTTGATAAAGCAGGCTCTATAACAGTGGTGTCACCATCGGCGTAAAGACCTGCAAAGAGTATTGCTGACTTGACCTGAGCACTGGCTACCGGTGACTCATAGGTGATACCGTGCAAGTGAGAGCCGCTAATGTGCAGAGGCGCACAGCCATTGCCACGGATGGAACTAATGTCAGCACCCATTTGAGACAGAGGGGTCATAATGCGCTTCATAGGACGTTTTTGTATACTCTCATCTCCTGTCAACTCTGACTCAAAGCTCTGCGCAGCGAGAATACCGGACAATAGTCTCGTGGTGGTGCCGGAATTGCCACAATCAAGCATCTCAGAGGGTTGTTTGAGCCCGTGAATGCCTCTGCCGTGGATAGTCACCTCCGTCTCATCAGGACTAAGCTCGATTTCTATGCCCATCTTGCGGAAACATCCGATGGTTGAAAGGCAGTCTGCACCGTTTAAAAATCCTCTCACGTGTGTCGTGCCCTCACTGAGAGCCCCCAGCATAACAGAGCGATGAGAGATGCTCTTGTCTCCAGGTACAGTTATAGTGCCTTTAAGAGGCCTGAGTACCCCTTTTATAGTTTTATCCATTAATCAATGAATCCCTTCATGCGAATATAGTCTTTCATAAGTACTTCCATCTCGTCATAGTTAATACGGCTGGCGTTGATCATCAGATCATAACGCTCTGGCATCATCCAGTCCTCACCGGTATAGTACTTATGGTAGTTTTTACGCTCTTTATTGATCTTTTGTATGCGCTTGACAGCCTCATCACGAGTTATACGATCATAGTCGATAACACGTTTGATCCTGGTCTCCTCATCGGCATAAACAAAAAAGTCTACGTGATCTTCCATAGTGGAATGTGACAGAATATAACTTCCACAACGGCCTGCTATGATGCAGCTCTCATTGGCGGCAATCTCACGGATGACATCTGCCTGGAATCTGAAAAGATTTTCCGGGGATACGATGTTTTCATCAAGCTTAGGACTGCTGATGTCAGGTTTAAGATTTGAAATGATCTTATATAATATATTGTTTCCGGCTTTTTCATCGGCCATACGGAAATACTGCTCACCTATTGCAGCACGCTCTGAAGTGAGCTTAAGGATATCGTTATCATAAAAGTGAATGCCTAAATCCTCAGCAAGGCGCTTTCCTACTACACGTCCGCCAGAACCATACTGTCTGTCAATAGTTATGACAAAATGTTTTTTAATCATATCTGCCTCCTGGATTGTCAAATCTATTAAATTTAAGAAAAATATTTTCTAATCAAGTCTCACGTGAGAGACTGGCGCGGGATTTGGGACAGCAGTAGCTACAATCTCCCAAATCAAATTCCTGTGCATCCTTGCGCAGCGCTCATTTCAGTGGGAGAAAGAAACTTCCACTGAGTTAAATTATACAAAAATAGGAGCCCCTTTACAATAAAACGGGGCTCCTAAATCAGGCTAAAATATTATCTTTTCCATAACCAATTGTAGGGTGATGGCCTATATACCCTCTTTGGTTGATAAGAGTATGCGGTCATTATTGAACTCTTTTCCGGCACCAACAGCAAACTTGTCCAGGAGATCCTGTATGGTCATGTGTGACCTCTCCTCACCACTTACATCAAATACGATATTTCCGTTGTTCATCATAAGTGTACGGTTGCCGAGTTCCAACGCCTGGTTCATATTGTGAGTTACCATAAGGCATGTAATATGACGCTCTGCAACTATTTTTTTAGTGAGCTCCAAAACCTTGGAAGCTGTTGATGGATCCAAAGCTGCTGTGTGCTCATCCAGGAGGAGTATTTTTGGAGTGACCATGGTGGCCATAAGGAGTGTCAGGGCCTGTCGCTGTCCTCCGGATAATAGTCCCACAGGATGATTCATACGGTCCTCAAGTCCCATATCAAGGAGAGATAACTGCTGCCTGAACTTCTCACGCTCATCCTTGGTGACGTGACTGAAAAATCCTCTTTTATGCTCACTCGCTCTGAGATATGCGACTGACAGGTTTTCCTCTATGGTCATATGTGGCGCTGTACCCATAAGAGGGTCCTGGAAAAGACGGCCGATAACACGGCTGCGCACATGCTCAGGAACAAATGTGATATCCTCTCCGTCCAGAGAAATAAAACCTGAATCTGTGTAAAAAGTTCCGGCAATAGCATTGAACAAAGTTGACTTGCCGGCTCCATTGGAACCTATGATTGTGGCAAAATCTCCATCATTTAACTGTAATGATAGATCTGTAAGAGCCTTTTTTTCGTTGACTGTGCCTGTATTGAAGGTCTTAAAGATGTGCTCGATCTTAAGCATCTGCTCTACCTCCCTTCATGGCTTTACGCTCCTGCATGGCCACTGCCTGTTTGTGCTTAAAGGCAATAAGCTGCTTAGCACGAGGCGCTGCAATGGCTATGGCAACGATGACTGCAGATACCAGCTTAAATGCCTCGGTAGGAACATTGAGACGCAGAGCAATTGAAATGATGAAACGATATAGGCATGAACCGATGACCATACCGAGTATCCTCACTATCATTTTGCCCCTGCCACAAAGAGTCTCTCCTATAACGAGAGATGCAAGGGCTATAGTGACCATACCTGTACCAAGATTTATATCACAGGTCTTGTTGTACTGACCTATGAGACATCCTGCAAGACCGGTAAGTGCGTTGGAACAACAAAGGCCTACAGTTATGGTGAATGCCGGGTTAATGGATGATGCACGGACCATGGCAGGGCTGTCACCGGTTGCTCTTATGGAGAGTCCCAATGTGGTATTGAGGAACCACTTGATGATAAAGCATACTACCAGAACAATGATTGTAAGTAATATGAGGTTACACCAGTTCTTCCAGAAGGATGCATCACTCAAACCCTTGAAAAGTGAGAAAAGTGTATCTGTGCCAAAAATGGAGACATTGGAACTGAACCCCATAACAGCTAGATTTATGGTATACAGTCCGGTATTTACGATGATTCCGGCGAGAATGCTCTCGACTCCAAATCTGGTCTGCAGCAGAGCTGTTATGTAACCGGAACATACTCCTGCGCACATGGCGGCAAGTATTGCGAGAAAAGGATGGCCTGCGATGGTCACCATGGCGCCTACTGCGCAACCAAGTGTATAGCATCCGTCAGTAGACAGATCACATATGTTAAGTATGGAGTAGCTGATAAACAACGAAAGAGCTACCAGGGAATAAACAAGCCCTACCTCTAGAGCCGTGCGGACAATGCCTGCTGTTAAAAAGCCAGTCAATGTGATTTCCTCCTAATATATTACTGTGTAAATACATAATAAAAACAATCCCCTACACTACAAAGGCTTCCCGGCTCGTACATCCGGGAAGCTATAGAGAGTTGTTATGTAATTATTATAATGAAAAAATATTATTTTGAGAACTCCTGCTCAGTTGTAGTTTCAACTACCTGAGTGCAAAGTGATGAAATAGCAGATTTAACATCATCAGGATTGAGTCCAAGAGCCTCGCAAGTATCTGTATTGATGGTTGCGATACCATTGTCAAATGTCTGCACTGCAAGAGTTGCTGTATCTGATCCACCGTTTAAGATATCTGCTACCATGTCTGCAGTAGCTACACCAAGATTTGAGTAATCAACGCCGTAACCCATAAATGCACCGTTAAGAGCAAAGCTGTCTGCTCCTGCATAGTGAGGAATCTTGGCATCAAGGAATTTTTCATAGATACCAAGCTCAGCCTGCTGGATCGTGTTGTCAGTTGGAGTGAATACTGCATCAACTCCCTCGGCTACGAGTGCATCTGCAGCGGCCTGAACCTCATCAGTCTTTGTACCAGTCTTTTCAATGTACTTGATACCCTTTTCATCGAGGTATGCCTTGGCATCAGCTATAGGCTGCTTGGAAGCATCCTCTGAGTTTGAGTAAAGGAGACCTACATAATCTATATCAGGATCAACTGCGAGCATGAGATCCATAATAGCGTTTGTGTTGAGGAAATCTGATGTACCTGTTATGTTGGCACCAGGAGCATCCATAGCTGCTACAAGGTTGGCAGAAACTGGATCTGAAACTGCTGAAAATACTACTGGTATACCCTTATCCTCTACTGCGGCCTGGACTACCTGTGCGGCAGGTGTAGCAATAGGAATAATAACATCAACCTCATCTGAAATGAGCTCACTTGCTATCTGATTTAATACACTGGCATCTCCCTGGCCGTTGAATGTGTAATCCTTATAATTAAATGTAACACCTAAATCCTGAGAAAGCTTATCAAGCTCTGACTCTACATTGGTCTCAATCTGATTGAGAGATGGGTGATCCATAAACTGAACTATACCTACTTTGTACTCCTTGGCATCCCCAGCGGCCTCTGTAGCTGCCTCTGTTGCGGCGTTACTCTCCTGTGCGGCTGCCTTTGCTGTTTCCTGAGTTGTTGTAGCCTCTGGTGCAGTGTTTACGCTACATGCTGCAAGAGATACTGCCATAATAGTTGCCATTGAAGCTGCGATAATCTGTTTTCTCATGATAAAATCCTCCATTGTGTCGTACTGTGACTTTTTGTACGTTGCAGTTGTTTTTCCGGTAGTCCGGAATGTTTGCTTTACTGGAGCCATCGTGATACTGATACTATATTATCATCCGGTAAATAAAAAAGCCCCATGCGGAGATTACTCTCTGCATGAGGCGAATATATAAATCCGTGGTACCACTCATATTACCTTAAATAAGGTCACTTTCCACATACCAGCATATGTGCTGCCTGATAACGGTGCAGAACCCGTTGCTGCATACTCGACAAATCTTTCTGAGCACCCTCCAGAGTCCATTCACCTATCCTTACATGCCACACTTCCACCAACAGCGGCTCTCTATGATGCTGCAGATAAACTACTTCTCTCTGTCATCGGTTTGTTGTATTAACTTATTAGGTACTTTAGCACTGTGAATTTCTGATGTCAATATGTAAATAAAAAATCATATGTCTATGTGTGATCATCTGTTCATCTCACTGTGGAAACCAGTTGAGTAATGGTCAGCGATGACAGCATTGATCTCATTGAGATTACTCTGAGGCAGATCACCAGGGATGGTGTTTTTCATTGCGGATGTAGCATTACCGTACTTTACAGCCTCCTTAACGTCACCGTTTGAGTTGATAAGACCATATAATGCACCAGAGATATATGAGTCACCAGATCCGATACGGTCTACGACATCTATACTCTCATATGGTGGCTCCTCATAAAACTTGTCAGCCTCTGCATCGTATGCAAGTGAACCGAAATCATGGCACTTAGGACTGTGTACTGTACGATTTGTTGCAAATATAGCCTTGATTGGATAATCCTTGGTAAAGCTCTTGATCATCTCACGGCAGGTACCAGTCTTTAAGAAAGTGAGTCTGGCTGTAGACTCTGAACAGAAGAAAATGTCTACATATGGAAGTATCTCGAGGATAGTCTCTCTTGCCTCATCTCCTGACCAGAGGTTGCCTCTGAAGTTAACGTCAAAAGAAATAAGTGTGCCGTTTTCCTTGAACTTTTTGATAGCCTCTATGGTAGTCTTGCGGAGAGTCGGTGACAGCGCAAGTGTGATACCTGATGTATGGAAACACTTGGTCTTTTTATATACTTCTGGATCGATCTCGTCAGGTGTCAATGAAAAGAAACTTGAATTACGACGATCATAAATTACCTGTGGTTTACGAGGATATGCACCATACTCATAGAAGTAGATAGCTACTCTTGCGTCTGGAGACTGATCATAAATAAAGAAGTCATCTGATACGCCATAACTACGGATAGTTCCCTTGATAAACTGGCCAAGATCATGTGATGGAAGCTTGGAGATAACACCTGTGTGGAGTCCTAAAAGGGAAGCACCGACAGCAACATTAAGCTCAGCGCCGCCTACATTTTTTTCAAATGTATCACTCCTTGCGATACGCTCATTGCCCTTTGGTGAGAGTCTGAGCATGAGCTGCCCCATGGTTACAAGGTCAAAAGGTCGATCTGGAAAATTCATGATTTTTCTCCTCTTGTGTATTTAAAAAACACTTTTTCTCAAAATTTCTTTATTGCATTGATTTTATAACATTAGTTGGTTATAATCAAGATAAAATGTAAACGCTTACAGAAAGATTTCGATTATCTGACCGTAAGTATTGTATAGAGGACATGAAATGAATATTTACGATATTTCAAAAGCGGCAGGTGTGTCTATAGCCTCCGTATCCAGAGTTATCAATGGAGCTGACAATGTTTCAGAGAAAACTCGTAAAAAGGTAATGGATATTATCGATGAGTATGGTTATACACCAAATGCTTATGCAAGAGGCCTCGGCAGAGGTTCTATGAAAACTATAGGCATTATGTGTTCAGATTCATCGGATATTTACCTTGCTAATGCAATCTACTATCTCGAGACGGAGCTGCGTAAAAACGGATACAATTCCATACTGTGCTGCACAGGTTATGATCTTGAAAATAAAAAAGCTGGATTTGAGCTTCTTAAGTCAAGACAGGTTGATGCATTTATTCTTGCAGGATCTAAGTTTGTAGAAAAAAATCCTGAGGACGATCAGTATATTATTGATGGTGCCAAGGAACACCCTGTAATGCTGGTAAATGGATATATAGATGCTGACAATGTCTACGCTACTACCTGTGATGATAAAGGCGGTACCAAAGAGGCCTTTTGTAAGTTGTTTGAGTCTGGCGCCAAAAAGACTGTCTACGTATATAGCAGTGACAGTTATTCAGGCATTCAGAAGATTGAGGGTATCAAGGCTGGAGCAAAAAAATGCGGAGTATCTGACGATAGCTTACGTATAGTAAAGGGACAAAAGACATATTGGGATATTGCAGAGCTCCTGGATAAGGAGTATGAAAAGGAGCCATTTGACTCTATTATCGCATCTTCCGATACATCAGGTGTGGGTGCAGTTAAGTTTGCAGTAAAACGAGGACTTAGGATCCCTGAGGATATACAGATTGTCAGCTTTAACAACTCAAAGCTTGCTGAGGCTACCAATCCAGAGCTTACCAGTGTAGACACCATGCTTCAGGAGCTTTGTTCTAAAACATGTAAGTCTCTTATGAAGATACTCAATCCACCAGTGGATGAGGCTGGTAATCCAAAGCCAGTAAAAATACCTAAGAGGACCATAGTAAAAGCAAAGTTGGTCAAAAGGGGAACAACCAGATTTTAATGTCGGATCATCCGATGTTTAAATAAAAAATATAAATAATTATTACATACGGAGGTAATACAAAATGAAACCATTTATGGATAAGGACTTCCTGCTTTCTACAGATGTAGCAAAGCAGCTTTATCACGATTACGCAGAGAATGCTCCTATTCTCGATTATCACTGCCATATCAATCCACAAGAGATCGCTGAGGATCGTCAGTTTGATAATATTTTCCAGGTTTGGCTCGGTGGAGACCACTATAAGTGGAGACAGATGAGAACAAATGGAGTACCTGAGGAGTACATCACAGGTGACAAGCCTGAGCGTGAGAAGTTCCAGAAGTGGGCAGAGACAATGCCAAAGCTTATTGGAAACCCACTTTATCACTGGTCACATCTTGAACTCCGTAAGTATTTTGGATATCAGGGATACCTTACAGGGGATACTGCTGAGGAGGTTTGGAACCTTTGTAATGAAAAGCTTCATGACAAGTCAATGTCAGTAAGAAACATTATCAAGGCTTCTAATGTTACTCTTATCTGCACAACAGATGACCCTGTAGATACTCTTGAGTGGCATCAAAAGATCAAGGATGACCCTACATTTGATGTACAGGTTCTTCCTGCATGGAGACCTGACAAGGTTACAAACATTGAAAAGCCTGAGTTCCCATCATACATGGCTAAGTTATCTGAGAGATCAGGTATTGAGATCAAGGATTTTGCTTCTCTCAAGGAGGCTCTTAAGAATCGTCTTGATTTCTTCCAGTCAATGGGATGTATCGTAACAGATCACGCTTTACGTTATGTAATGTTTGCTCCTGCTTCTGAGGAAGAGGTAGATAAGATCTTTAAGAAGGGTCTCAAGGGTGAGCCTCTTACAGCTGATGAGTGTGCTAAGTACAGAACAGCTGAGATGCAGTTCCTTGCCAAGGAGTACAACAAGAGAGATCTTGTATTCCAGATTCACTTTGGTTGTGTACGTGATAACAATGCTGATATGTATAAGAAGCTTGGACCAGATACTGGATTTGATTCAGTTGATAACTATGCTCCTGCTGATCAGCTTGCTGCATTCTTTAATGCACTTTCTATCACAGATGAGATTCCAAAGACTATCCTTTACTCTTTAAATCCATGTGATAACACAACTATCAACACAATTACAGGATGCTTCTGCAAGGCTCCTACACAAAATCGTATCACTCAGGGTGCTGCATGGTGGTTCAATGATCACAAGCAGGGTATGACAGATCAGCTTATCAATTATGCTAATCTTTCAACACTTGGTAACTTTAATGGAATGCTTACAGACTCACGTTCATTCCTCTCATACACTCGTCATGATTACTTCCGTCGTATCCTTTGCGACCTTATTGGTAACTGGGTTGAGAATGGTGAGTATCCATACGATAAAAAGGCTCTTGAGGAAATCGTTAAGGGTATTTCATACAACAATGCTGCAAGATATTTCGGTTTTAATCTTAAGCAGTATTAATATTAACAGACTAACATTTTATTTCATAAATCCTAATAATGAGGGGAGGGAGCAGGTGACTGCTCTCTTTCTTTTTATCCCAGAGTCGTCGGGATGGGATTTGTCGGCTAAAGCTGACTGTTGGCTCGCGGACTAGTAGGCCGCTATTGCATGTTCCCTACTAGATAAAAAATATCAGATTGTGCTAAAAAAACATTCAGTGGTAATATTGACCATATGATGCATAAGATATATTTCGTCTTAGTGAGGGAAAATAACGATGATCTATGATAAAAAAATTGATATAAGCAGACTGGAAGAACCAAGGTACGAAATAATCGATTCCCATCTTCATTTCCTTGATTTTACTCAGGATTCGGATGGACTCCGCCCATTAGCCGAGGCAATGGACATATGTGGTGTCTCTGAGGCAGTTGTATTTGGCATGGCGATGGCTAAAAAATGGGATTATCTCATGAAAGAAAAGCCAATGTACTATATGAGTAATGACAGTAGATGCTACTATTATTCTGCCACAGACCATATTCTGGCCCAGGAGCTCTTATCGGCTCCTGAGGAGATCAGAAAGAGATTTCATCCATTTTGCTGCGGCTTTGACTGTACAGATAAGTTTGTAGCAACCCAGATCGAGCGTCTGCTCAAGATGTACCCTGATTTTTGGTGTGGTATTGGCGAGCTCATGAGTAGACATGATGACCTTACTGCCCTTACCTATGGAGAGGGTATCCACATGGACAGCCCTGCATTCAAGATGGTATATGACCTGGCTGCCGACTATGATCTTCCGGTTCTGGTACATCATAATATTTCTCCTCAGTATGCTGAATATCCTGTTTATGAGGAGGAGTTGCACAGAGCACTTGAGTATAATCCAAAGTGCAAGATTATCTGGGCACATGTTGGTGTGTCTCGACGCATTAAGATGGATGAGCTTTTCATCATTGCAGGTGAGCTGCTGCATACATATCCAAACCTTTATGTAGATATATCATGGATTTTCTTTGATAACTATGTACGTGGGGATATCATGAGGGATGAAGGTGGTGATACAAGCATATATGCTGATATGTGGGCTACACTTATTGAGAAATATAATGACAGATTTATGATAGGGTCTGATGTTGTGGGACATTGGGCTAATTATCCTAAGGAGATTGAAAAGTATTATCTTCTTTTAGATAAGCTATCACCAGAAACAGCCGAGAGACTTTGTAAAAAGAATATACAGTCACTTTTAAAACGCTGGTAATACAGGCTTATGGAGCATATAGTCGATTAGTCACATCATGGGGTGTATAGCTATAATCTGAAGGAAAGCTTACTGATCATACAGTAGATCAATCATAGCATTTAAAATGTAAAAAATAAGGATCGTATCGTGGAGGTATCCATGACACGGTCCTTTTACATTTGAAAAATCGAGCATCGTAATAAGCCGGGTTATGTATCAAGTGGTCATCTATCTAGGGCGCATGTTGCCATACGTCTCAATCAACCTACCCGGAAACTGACGAGCAGCCATATGTTTCCTGTTTGGTCTTTCTTCAGATGGGGTTTATAATGCCGTATCTGTCACCAGATCCGCGGTAGTCTCTTACACTGCCGTTTCACCCTTACCGGACATGCCGGCGGTCTACTCTCTGTTACACTTTCCTGTGCGTCACCGCAACCTGCCGTTAGCAGGCATCCTGCTCTGTGAAGCCCGGACTTTCCTCTCCCAGCCGGTTTCCCTTATACTGGCAGCGACCACATCCGATACTCGAGCCTAAAGTTTACTATTTATTATCAAATATTACAAGTATTTTTTGAATCAAATACCTGTTTAGAGTTAGATAAAAAATGCATGGGGTTTGCCCATGCATTTTTTTAATATCTTTTGATCAAACATCCAGACAGCTGCCGCCGATAAACTCTCTTATGATAGAGTTTTGAGGTATAAGCTCAGGACTGATAGGTAAAATATAATCAAGGAACTTGAGCAGTCGCTTGGCCTCCTGATACTCAGGGTCACCCTTCTTTATCTGGAAAAGTAGTGGTGATGCAAAAATCTTAAGTACTGGAAGCTCGTAGATCATACTGGAGTTTACCATCACATCTGCACTCTCCTGATAAGGGAAAATGTTCTTATTTTCACCCTTTCGTACACTGTCCCACATTGCGATGGTATCCTTGGCACGATAGCCTCTGGTCCTGTTGTCACGGACGATACGGCGTAATAAACGACCATCAGTTGTCGGGATACGATTGTGAGAATCTACATTTATCTGAGTAAGCGATGAAATATATATACGATACTTCGCATCATCTGGCAGTGAGCTGGACATCTCATCATTTAAGCAGTGGATGCCCTCGATGACTAAAACATCGTTGGCGCTCAGCTTACAGAAATCACCTTTATACTCTCTGGTGCCTGTAAAGAAATTGTATCTTGGGAGCTGGATCGTCTCACCATCAAGGAGTTTCAACATATCACTGTTAAACTGCTCAATGTCAACGCACTTGATGGACTCAAAATCCTTTTTGCCATTTTCATCAAGGGGAGCCAGATCACGGTCTCTGAAATAATTGTCTACAGAGATTGGATGAGGTGTGAGTCCCAGAGCTCTCAACTGAATGCTTAAACGGCGTGAAAATGTGGTCTTACCTGAGCTGGAAGGACCAGCGATCATTACAATCTTTTTATTTTTCTGAGCCACATCCATAGCTATGTTTCCTATGGTCTTTTCAAAGAGAGCCTCTTGCATGAGTATCAGGTCATCTGAATATCCATTCATGATCATCTCATTGAGAGAACCAATACTGGAACAACCTATCTTGGAAGCCCACTTGGAGGATGTATGCTGAACCTCATAAAGCTTGTCTAAAGGCACGAAAGGAGCAACATGATTAGGGTCCTTACGTGTAGGGAGCATGAGGACAAAGCCATCTCCATATGGGACGAGATCAAAATGTTTAATATAGCTTGTATTTATGACCATAAATCCATAGAAGTAATTTACAAAATCACCCATGGAATAAACATTGACGCTGGCAGTCATACGGAACTGGAAAAGCTGCTCCTTACTGCGCATACCTATGTTATGGAAAAGATCGATAGCGTCGCGTGTTAAAATAGATTTTTTAGTGATAGGTATATTTTCATCACGATATACCTCCATCTGTTTTTTGACCTTACTGAGGAGCTCAGGTGTAGCCTTTACACCACCCTTTAAGTAGCAGTAATAACCTCCTCCAAGTGTATAGTCAACGATGACCTCAAAGCCCTCAACATCAGAGCAAATACTGTAAAACGCCTTGAGCATCATAAATACAGCAGAACGCTCATAGGTCATCTGCCCGATCTTTGATCTGGCAGTAATAAAAGTAATCTCCCCGTCCCCGGGACATTTATGATAAAGCTCATAAAGAATACCGCCAAAGATCACGAGTAAAATATCATTTTCGTACTGTGGCTGGAATTTCTGAGCTATCTCGTAATAGGTGGTTCCTTCAGGGAACTCAAATGATTGTCCATTATTTGTAATGATCATATAAATCTCGCTTTCTATTATCAGAGCCTGAAAAGACCTGACAACACTATCGCATGAGCTGTTACACAGTGGGTAATCGTGGTTCAATTACAAAGACTGTGCCGGAAAACGATAGTCATCTTTTATTATTTCTGTTTCGGTAAATGCCTCTCTAAGGAAATCTCCCACATGCTCTACAAATATATGCTCCAGGCCATAATGTCCTGCGTCTATAAGACTGATGCCCTCCTCGCGGAGATCCAGAGCCTCGTGATGACCCATATCTCCTGTTATAAATGCATCAACGTGGTGAGACATGACCTCTTTTAACTCGCTGCGTCCAGAGCCTGGGCAACAAGCGATAGTCCTTATAGGAGTTTCAGCATCATAAAAATTAACGAAAGGCAAATGAAATCTGTCTTTTACAAGCTGAGCAAGCTCGTCGCAAGTCATAATGTGAGGAAGCTTTGCAATAAAGCCAATACCATATTGGTTAATATCGGCGATATTTCCATCATTATCAGTATCAGGCTCAGGCTCAGGTGTATGTAATCTGAGACCATCAGCTGCACCATTTTCATCGCCGTGTGGTACAAAGCCGGTAGGCTCCATATTGCCGGACTTTTTAAAGCCAAGTGTCTCACAGACGATATCTCCCATACCACCCGGACAACTATCATAGTTGGTATGCATGGAGAAAACGGCAACATCGTTTTGTATAAGGTCAATGAGTTTAAGACCTATTGCAGAGTCATCATTGATTGACTTGATGCCACGGAAAATAATAGGATGATGTGTAACGATGAGATCACAGCCAGACTCTATCGCCTCAGAAACTACATCAAGTGATGCGTCTAAAGCAACATAAATCCTGGAAACCTCTTTATCACGTCTGCCCACCAAAAGACCAGGATTATCCCAATCACAGGCGGCTGCCGGCGGGGCCAGCTGATTAAGCTTATCTACTATATCTCCTACTGTTAACATGTGTACGCCTCCAATGCCTTTAAACAATACTTAAGGGACTTTTGTATATCCTCATTGGTAGTCCTCTGAAGTATTGACTCAAATCTGGTTTGTTCCTTTAGGAGGAACTGATGCAAAATCTCATCCTTTTTATGTATGAGCAGTCCTCCATATATAAAGTCCTCATCTTTTTGATAATAAGATGAGGTATCGTTTATATGTGAGTCAGTATCAAGCCTATTTTTTGGAACCACGGTCATGATTGTATAAAATTTCCTGTCATCTATAAGCATGCACTCATCTGTTATAAGCATATTATTGTTTATAAGGAAATGGCGGAAATGCTCTATATCTGATTGTGGTGACAGGACAAATGTATCAAAATCCTCAAGTCTGCCTGTGAGGATGCGCTCCATCAGTAGTCCACCCATGCCGGCTATGATGACTGTATCTGCCTCATGAGTGATGACCTCTTTAAGGCCATCACTTAGTCTTGTCTCAATTTGAGACGAAAGCCCCTCTGTAATGATGTTCTGCCGGGCACTTTTTAAAGGGCCCTCATTAACATCACAGGCCAATGCACGCTGCACCCTGCCTGATTTTACCAGCTCTATTGATACATATGCATGATCACAGCCTATGTCAGCTATGGTCTCGGATGGAGGGACTATTTCTGTGATTTTTTTAAGTCTGTAAGGTAAATTCATAATTATAGCTTTAAATTTTGGAGATCCGATTGCTGCTTGAAAAGGTCAGTAAGCCTGTGCGGATCCACCTCGTTTTCTATTTTGGTATTTAAAGAGGTCAGCTTGATGTTGCGGATAACATCCTCAAGTCCACGCTTGAACTCATACTCATCTACATCGTCAGATAAAAGATTGCCATTAAACATTGAGGCTACCTGCTCATACTCATCATCAGAGTCACGGAAGGTGTCCAGTATCTCATTGACTGGAGTCTCCTTATATACCATGACAAGGACCTTTTGCATGGTTGTATCGCTGAGATCCTCTGGCAGAATAAAATCACGGACTTTTGGTATGAGCTCAGGCTTTTCCTGGAGCCATGTTATGAGCTGTTTCTCGGATTTCTGGAGAGCAGTCTCCTTTTTACGAGTCTTATCTGGCTTGTCCTTAAAACTGGTATGTGCGTAAATATGGTCATTGAGAGGTGACTGGTTGCGCTCCTTGAGATCCCCCATGTGATTGACCAGCTTCCTCAGATTGTCGTAATCGATCATCTGCTCTCTGGATACTGCCTTGATATAGTTTTCCCTCTCAATTGGCTCTTTTATGTCACTGAGCCTGGAGGCCACCTCATTGGTATACTGTGTCATGCCAGCCGGATCAGAAAGGTCATAATCCTGCTTGAGCACATCTATGAGCCACATAAAGCTGTTTTGAGCATTGTCAATACGATCCTGGAAAGCATCTACACCCATGGCTTTTATAAACTCGTCAGGGTCCTTGTAAGGCCTCATATTTATGACCTTTGTGTTAATGCCTACGGCCCTGAGCATAGGCATGGCACGCTTGGCAGCATTAATACCGGCGCCATCAGAGTCATAGGTCAGCAGTATGTCGTTGACATATCTTTTTAAAAGACGACACTGCTGCTCTGTAAGGGCGGTACCTAAAGATGCAACCGCATTGTTAAAACCTGCCTGATGCATCTGGATGACATCCATATATCCCTCACAAAGGATAAAGAACTTTTTACGTGATTTTTTGGCATAGCAAAGACCAAACAGGTTTCTGGATTTATCAAAAAGTTTTGTTTCAGGACTGTTGAGATACTTTGGCTCTCCGTCACCAAGTACACGTCCACCAAAGCCTATGACTCTGTTGTTGGCATCCATGATAGGGAACATGACACGATTAAAGAACTTGTCATAAACACCCTTTTCAGAAAAACTGATGAGGCCAGAATCACGTAGTATATTATCGTCAAATCCTGTGCTCTTTAAATACTGATAAAGACCATCACGAGTCTGATCTGCATATCCGAGTCCCCACTGGCGAAGTGTGTCATCACTTAACTCGCGCTTTTTAAAATAGCTCATACCGAGTTGTCCCTTAGTATCTCTCAAAGCATTGTAGAAATATACTGCAGCTTTTTTATTGATATCCAGGAGTCTCATACGGAAGTCATTGTCTCTTTTCTGCTCTGCAGACTGATCTATCTCTGGAAGCTTGTAGCCTACATCATCGGCTATCTTTTTGATGGCCTCGGGGAATGTAAGATTTTCGTACTCCATGGTAAACTTAATGACATCTCCACCCTTGCCACAACCAAAGCAGTGAAAAATCTGCATACGTGGATTAACTGAAAAAGATGCAGTTTTCTCACCATGAAAAGGACAAAGACCGAAATAATTGGCGCCTTTCTTTTTGAGATTTACATATTGCCCGATGACATCAACAATGTCAGCCCGGGATCTAACTTCTTGAACTACTTCCTCAGGATAAAACAATGAAATACACTCCAGTCTATCAAATAAACCCTATAGTATGATCAAAATCCATGTAGTGATATAGGTAGTATAAAAATGACAGAGATCATAATATACCGAATGCTTACATCAGTATTTCTGCCATCCTATAGGTACAAAATATTGTTTAAATTTATAAATACAGTAATCATCTGTCATGCCTGCTATATAATCGCATACACTACGCTCGTGAGCCAGCATGACCTTTTGATCCTTTTGAGGATCATTTATAGCGATACCGGATAAAGTATCCTCCAGCATGGTGATATACTCGCTTGTCATGGACTCAGGATGCTCCATATAATAGTTGAACAGCAGACTGATCATACGGTGAACCTTGACCTCCTCAGCCTTGGCTGCTCCGCCTATGTAAACATTGTCAAACATCCATTTACGCAGGGCCTGCATGGCATCCTCAATAGGCGGTGACATAGAAAGGTGATCCTGATCCTTGGAGCTGGATATGACATCAAGTACCAGTGTGTTTAAGCGCTCCTTAACAGAGTGGCCTAATACCTCTGTTATAGAGTCAGGCAGCTGGGACTCCTTGATAAGCCCTGCACGTATAGAATCATCTGTGTCATGATTTATGTAGGCAATCTTGTCTGCAAATCTTACGGCCTGACCCTCCAGACTGGAAGGATGACCAGAAGTGCGATGGTTTAATATACCATCTCGTACCTCCTTTGTAAGATTGAGCCCTGCTCCACCCTTTTCCAGGACCTCGACGACTCTGACACTCTGCTCTACATGTGAGAATCCCTGATGACATAACTCATTTAAGATACGCTCACCACCATGACCAAATGGCGTGTGACCAAGATCGTGACCTAAAGCAATGGCCTCTATCAAGTCCTCATTGAGACGTAATGACTTGCCAATGGTGCGGGCTATCTGACTCACCTCAAGAGTGTGAGTGAGTCTCGTACGATAATGATCACCCTCAGGTGCTATAAATACCTGAGTTTTATGCTTGAGACGACGGAAGGACTTGCAATGTAATATACGGTCCCTGTCTCGCTGATAGCATGTACGTATATCATCTGGCTCCTCATATTTGTCACGCCCAAGAGATGCAGAAGAAAAGGCTGCATAAGGTGACAATGTGATATGTTCCAGGTTTTCCAGTTCTTCTCTGATACAGCTCATTTTACCTCCACTTTAGAACAATTAATTATTACTATAGAATATCATTTATAGGGGCTGTGCGCAAGAATAAAAGAACATGTGTGCACTTATCAGCATTTCCTTTGGAAATGCTGATGCCCCCAGGCGGCGAGGCTGTTTCGGCGATAGCCGAAATCAAGCGAAAATGCCTGCGCAAAGCGCATTAAGATGGCATTTTCTCTTTGCACTTATCAGCATTTCCTTTGGAAATGCTGATGCCCCCAGGCGGTGGGAACGTCAGCCCATTAGAATCGCTTTGCGAGGGCTGACGCTACATGACAGGTTTTCGGGAAAAACCTGTCACAAGAGGCGAGGCTGTTTCGGCGATAGACTCAGAAGAAAATGCATGGGATGTGTACCAGGCTTGCTGCTTGAAAGAACATACATCGAAGACCTGTACGTATACAGATGCACAAAGTGCAGATGGTACGAACGGGTCAAGATGTGTGTACTTTCAACGCCGTTGAGCCGGTGCGCGCCAATTCATTTTTGCTTAATCTATTGAAATAATACTTCATATATTTTTGAGTAATCTGATTTATAAAAAAAGCTCTCCCCAAATGAATGGGGAGAGCTGGAGCATCAAATATTGCATTTTAAAGCTCTACAATAGCCTCAATCTCGCACTTAACACCCTTAGGGATATCCTTTACAGCTACACAGGATCTGGCAGGATTAGATGTAAAATACTTTCCGTAAACCTCATTAAATGCACCAAAATCACTGATGTCGCTGAGGAAGCAGGTTGTCTTAACAACCTTATCCATTGTGGTGCCGGCAGCCTCAACAAGAGCCTTTACATTCTTGCAGCTCTGCTCTGCCTGCTCTGCAATAGTGGCAGCAACATTACCTGTTGCAGGATCTACCGGGATCTGACCTGAACAGAAAAGAAGGTTACCGACCTTGATAGCCTGTGAGTATGGTCCGATTGCTGCTGGTGCATTGTTTGTTGATACTTTTTCCATTGTTATTATCTCCTTTTAGTCATATATTTTAGCTAAGACACATCACTTGTCATCACCCTGCTCTTTTATCTTTGTTATAGCAAGAGTTCCAGTGCGTGCCAGCTCCACAATACGTATAGATTTTAATGTATCTAGGAACATCTGAACACGTTCAGGTGTATCACACATTTTGATAGTCATCATAGACTTGGAGAGGTCTACAATCCTTGCTCCCATGATCTGACAGTTTTCCATGATGTCCTTACGATTATCTCTATTATATCTTATTTTGACGAGCACGAGCTCCTGGCTGATGCCCTCGCTCTCATCAAAAGTCTTGACCTTGATTATATCAAGTTTTTTATTTAACTGCTTTTCTATCTGTTCCAGAGTGCGCTCATCACCACTGGAAACAATTACCATATTTGATATGGCCTTGTCCTCTGTCTCACCAACAGTCAGGGAGTCGATATTAAAGCATCGTCTCCAGAACAGACCGGCAACCTTGGCCAGGACACCGGAACGGTTCTCAACCAGACAGGAATATATACGTTTCATCCGAACCTCCTTAAGCTATCTCAGATGGATTTACATCCACTTCCATAAGCATTGACTCATCCTCTTTTAAGAATGTCTCAAGCTTGTCGGCAATATCTGCGTTGCTGGAAAGTTTCAGGTATTTCATCTCATAAGCCTCTGCAATTTTATCAAGCTCAGGACTGCCAGAAAGATCCGTAACTGAGTACCTGTCATTGTATGTAAAGTGCTGATATTGTCTTACTAGTCCCAGCCAGCCGTTCTTGATCACAACGATCTTGACAGGTACTTTGTATTGACGCATGGTAGCAAGCTCCATAAAGCACATCTGGAAAGCACCGTCACCGATTACTGCAACAACCTGCTTTTCAGGGGCTGCAAGCTTGGCTCCCACAGCAGCAGGGATGGAATACCCCATAGTACCCATACCACCTGATGTAAAGAACTTACCATTACGCATGATGTAGTTGCCACAGCTCCACATCTGATTCTGTCCTACATCAGCAACATAAATGGCATCCTCCTTGAGCTTTTGACAAAGCTGGATGATAAACTCCTCAGGAGTAACAAGTGATGCCTTGCGTACTCTGTCAAGAAGTTTCTTTAACTTGTTATCCTCAGTATCTTTTTTGTAAAGTCTCAGAAGGTCAATCCATGGAGTGTAGGAGGTACTCAGCTCCTGCTGATTAAATACCTCAAATACACTTGCGATATCTCCAACGAGAGGTATCTCTGGACCTGCATTTTTACCTATCTCAGCCGGATCTACATCGATATGTACGAGAGTCTTGTTGGCTGTAATGAGATCAGGCTGACTGATGGATCTGTCAGCAACTCTCGCACCAGCCATGATGATCATGTCGGCTTCATTCATAGCCCGGTTACCGTAGGAATTGCCGTTGTTTCCAACCATGCCAAAGAACATAGGGTCGCTGGATTTCATAACACCGATACCCATCATGGTGCAAACTACAGGAATCTCATTTTTGATAGCAAAGGCTCTGACTGCCTCCTCTGCATGAGCAAGATGTACACCTCCACCCACACAGATGATAGGCTTGGCAGCCTCATTGAGACGTGCAAAAACCTTTTTGATCTGTACAGTATTGCCCTTTACAGTAGGACGATAGGTACGCATCTTAGTCTCGTCAGGATAATGGAATTCCTTTATCTGAGCCTTTTGGATATCAATAGGTATATCTATAAGTACCGGTCCACGTCGTCCGGAGTTAGCAATGTAAAATGCCTCCTTCATGATACGAGGGATGTCATTGGCATTTCTGACTATGTATGAGTACTTTACAAAGGACTCGCAGGCACCGCATATATCGGCCTCCTGGAACACATCAGAGCCAACCAGCTTACTGTCTACCTGACCGGTTATTACTACGATTGGTATGCTGTCTGCAAAGGCAGTTGCGATACCGGTGATGATATTGGTGGCACCAGGACCTGATGTCACGGCAGCCACTCCCACCCTGCCTGTGGTCCTTGCATAGCCATTGGCTGAATGAGCAGCATTTTGCTCCTGACGCACAAGTATGGTTTTTATATCTGTATCCAGAATACTGTTGAAAAATGGAGCGATGGCTACTCCAGGGTAACCAAAAACGTATTCCACCTTTTCATCCTGGAGACACTTAACTAAAGCATCTGCACCTGTCATAAACAATTATCTCCTTTTGTTGATAAAATCAAATATCATTAAATGAGCTTAAAACCTTTTTCGATGAACTTTTGACGGATCTGCTCAATATGATCAAAGTTTCTTGTCTCCATCTGTATGGTCAGATAGCAGCCGTTGATGTCTGTACCCATGGAAATAGTATTATGGTCAACCTTTGTGACATTGGCACCCATTGATGCAACAATGTGTGATACCTCCTCAAGCTGACCTGGCTTGTCCAGGAGCTCGATGGTGAGATCTGCCATCCTTCCGGTCTTTATGAGACCACGGTTGATAACTCTTGAGAGAATGTTTACATCGATGTTACCACCTGAAACTACACAGACTACTTTTTTGCCCTTGACTGGAATCTTGTCAAAAAGTACAGCAGCCACTGATACAGCACCAGCACCCTCTGAAACCACCTTCTGCTTTTCCATAAGTGTAAGGATTGCAGCAGCAGTCTCATCATCAGTAACAGTAACAACCTCGTCAACATACTTGCTGACCATATCAAAGGTCACATCACCCGGGCACTTTACGGAGATACCATCTGCAAATGTATGTACCTCGTCAAGAGCCTGTACCTTTTTGCTCTTAAGTGCCTCAGCCATACTTGGTGCACCTGATGCCTGTACTCCGTACACCTTGCAGCTAGGGTTTAACTTTTTAACAACAAAGCTTACTCCGGAGATGAGTCCACCACCTCCGATAGGTACAACCACTGCGTCTGCATCAGCAAGCTGATCACAGATCTCCATACCGATGGTACCCTGCCCTGCGATTACATCAATGTCATTAAATGGATGGATAAATACAGCGCCTGACTCTTTCTGATACTCTACAGATGCTGCATAGGCATCATCGTAAACACCATCAATGAGACGGATCTCTGCGCCATAGCTTTTGGTTGCCTCAACCTTGGATATAGGTGCAATGGCTGGAAGGAATATAGTGGACTTGATGCCTGCTCTCTGAGCTGCAAGAGCTACGCCCTGTGCATGGTTGCCGGCTGAGCATGCAACTACGCCCTTGGATTTCTCCTCTGGAGTGAGCGTGGAGATTTTATAGTAGGCACCTCTTATCTTAAAGGAACCTGTATTTTGAAGATTTTCTGCTTTTAAATAAAGGTCACATCCTGCGTCAATCCTGGTAGCGTGTACGAGTTCAGTTTTATTGATCACAGGTTTAAGTACATGTGCTGCCTGATATACGCGGTCTAGTGTTAGTTCGTTCATAATTCCTCCCAAAATGTATTGTGCCGCGATCTTTGGGTGTTTTCTGGAAGAAAGCCTCGAAAATCGTTCAGTGAAATACAAGATTTTTGATTTTGTTAAATTTTGATCTGAAACCAGATAATGCTAAGCAACTTGTTGAGTTTAATGTGCTTTTAATGAGGTGCAAAACTGGTGAGAAGGAAATGCACTAAAGCTGTATGAGCATTTCCTTTTTTACTTGTTCTGATATATCCAGATGCATGAATTAAGATTTATTACTGGGATATTTCAGAGGGTTATCTAATATCAGTCTTCTGACATCTCAGTACGGAGATCTACCTTGCGGATGTCATAAAGCTTTTCAAGCTGTGAAATGACCTGAGTCCTCATATAATCGTCTCCTGTAGAGACAATCTCAATCTTAGTCACTCCAGGTACATCTGTAGGGCCTGCATGTATAGTCTCTATATTGTATCCACGCTTTGAGTAGAGACCGGTAATCCTGTTCAGTACACCAAAACGGTTGTTAACCCAAAGGTCAATGATGAATCTCTCTTCCATATTTCCTCTCCTTAGCCCTTAAGTATGATGTTCTTGATCGATTTTCCTGGTGGAATCATAGGGAGGACCTTTTCATCCTGATTGATATGACAGTCAATGAGGTAGGAGCCCTTATCTCCGGTTGATGTCTCATCAAGAACTTTTTCCAGCTCATCAAGTGATGAGACTGAATATCCCTTGGATCCAAATGCATCGGCTAATGCTGCAAAATTGGTCTTACGGTTAAGTGTTGTCTGGGAATATCTACCCTCGTAGAAAATACCCTGCCACTGTCTCACCATACCCAGAACGTTGTTATCAAGAACAACTATAGTTATCGGAAGATCCTGGCTTACAACAGTACAAAGCTCGTTTAAGTTCATGCCAAAGGAGCCCTCTGAAGTGAAGAGTACTGTCCTCTTACGGCCTGAACCTATACAACCACCAATGGCAGCACCAAGGCCATATCCCATAGTGCCGAGACCACCTGATGTAAGTAGTGTACGTGGCTGCTCAAAATCATAGTACTGTACTGTCCACATCTGGTGCTGTCCGACGTCGGTTGCAACAACTGTGCTGTCCTCTGTGTGTTTACGTACAGCCTCGATGATATTTTTAGGACAGAACTCACCAGGACGGTCAGGAGTTTTGATCTTTTTGAACTCAGTGATCTCATCTCTCCACTCCTGATGCCTTACGCCCTTTAGCTCCTTTAAAATATCCTGAAGGATGGACTTTACATCACCCTGCAGACAGAAATCAGGACTTACATTCTTGCCAAACTCTGCCTTGTCTATATCTATGTGTATTACAGTACATTTTTTAGTGTATTCATTTAAATCGCCGGTAGCCCTGTCAGAGAAACGAACACCGATGGCAAGCATCAGGTCACACTCTGCCTGAGCCTTGGAAGCAGCGTACTCGCCATGCATACCACACATACCGAGATTGTAATCATAGGAATCCGGTAATGCTGTGCGGCCCATCATACTGAGACCAACAGGTGCATCAAGACGATGACTTAACTCCAGAACCTCCTGCTCTGCATTGGCTGAGATAACTCCACCGCCGCAATAGATAAATGGCTTTTGACAGTTACGTATTGCCTCAAGGACCTTGTCTTTTTCGTAGGGTACCTTTGGCTTGTCAGGCATACGAGGAACTACTGCAATGCCATACTCACACATGTCTGTCTGAACGTTTTTAGGAATATCAATAAGTACTGGACCCTTACGGCCTGAATTGGCGATGAGAAAAGCCTCTTTTATAGTCTGCTCCAGCTCCTGGACACTGCGTACCATAAAGTTATGCTTAACAACAGGCTGAGTGATACCGACGATATCAACCTCCTGAAAACTGTCGCGGCCCAAAGCATTGACGGAGACATTACCTGTGATGGCAACGAGAGGAACTGAATCCAGATTTGCATTGGCAATACCGGTTACAAGATTGGTAGCACCCGGGCCGGATGTTGCGATAACGACTCCTGTTTTGCCACTGGCACGGGCATAGCCATCTGCAGCATGACAGGCACCCTGCTCATGAGCTGTGATCACATGATCGATCTTGTTGCTGTATTTATAAAGCTCATCATAAATATCAAGAACTGCGCCTCCAGGATAACCAAAGACTGTATCAACGCCCTGATTGATCAGCTCTTCTATCAAGATTGTTGCTCCCTTTAATCTCATCCTAATACTCCTTTGATAATAAAAATTTCTCTATGATTTAGGTCGTTTAAATGCAGAGAAAAAATAAGACAATTTAATAAAAATTATCAATAATACTATACAACTATTTGAACGAAATATCATAAAAAAATAACCTTGCAGACGTAAAGCTGCAAGGTTTAAAAACATAAATCAGTCTTTATTTCTCTTGAAAAGCTTTACGCAAATAAGCATTATTGCTAATGACAATAATGTTCACGAGGATAATAATGACAGATAGAATCACACTGTAATTACTCATGCTTCTTTGCGTATCCTTTCAAAAAAATATATAAAATAATTATGATATTTCAGGGTATGACTGTCAATAAACAATAAGTTATGACAGCTATTATTTAAGGCTTAAATCAGGGTGGATAGACAAACTAGCGCTCCGGATTTAGTGAGTTTATAAACTGTTGAGCTACTCTTCCGGTGTGGCCACCCTTTCTTACGGACCAGACATTGGCGGCAGCAAGGAGATCCTTTTCCGGCATATCGATACCATGCTTTCTTGCAAGACTTACAACTATCTGCTGGAACTCCTGTACGCTAGGCTTGGTGTAAAGTATGTTGAGACCAAATCTGTCTACCAGTGACAGCTTTTCCTCGAGAGTGTCTGAGTGGTGAATGTCTCCGCCGCGACCCATGTCATCACGGTCACTGGTGCTTTCCTTTATCAGGTGTCTGCGGTTGGAGGTGGCATAGATCAGGATGTTGTCCGGCTTAGTTTCAAAACCACCCTCAATGACTGCTTTCAGGTATTTATATTCGATCTCAAAATCCTCAAAGGATAGGTCATCCATGTAGATGATAAACTTGTAATTACGACTCTTGATCCTAGAGATCACATAGGACAAATCCTTGAACTGATGCTTATAGATCTCGATAAGGCGGAGTCCTTTTGGGTAAAACTCGTTGAGAGTCGCCTTGATGGTAGTAGACTTGCCTGTTCCTGCATCACCGTAAAGGAGCACATTGTTGGCGCCCTTTCCCTCTATAAATGCAAGGGTGTTATCATATACCTGCTGCTTCTGTATCTCATATCCGATCAGATCATCGTAGTTTACAGCATCAAGGTTGTTGATCGGGATGAGCTCAGGAGAATCGTCTGTGTCATTACTGATACGGAACGCCTTGTTAAGGCCAAACATACCTACACCGTGAGTGCTGTAGTAATCAGCCACTGCCCTATGGAACTCTGTGACATCTCTTGCGGCCAGCAGCTCATCCTTTAGTGCATTGACAGCTTTTGAAATATAGCTGTAGTACATGCGCTCATTTTTTTTAACAGCCACATACTTCTGGAGATTTGAAAAGCAGTTAATCGTGAGGATAGACTCAAGCTTTGTGAAATCATAATGCATGAGCTGCATAAGACTCTGATAATCATGATCAGCAAACTGGGAGGCAGTACCGGATGGCATAACTGCATGCTCTGATACCATGGCCAAAGGGTTTTCATCTAGCATAAGGAGGAAGGTAATGTAAGCTGCCCACAAGTTGTCTGTGAAGCCGTATTTTGTAGCTGTCTCCATGATATTGTGGACCTCATCATAACATTGAGAAATCATGTTATGAACCATTCCGTAATCGGATCTCTTTGCAGCGGCATCAATCTCTGCAATGGTGTTGAGAGTCTTATCATGTTTTATGTTTCCATAGACAATAAGATCTGCTAAAAGTGTTTTCATAGTGTTCTCCTGATTGTGACTATTTTGATTAAATACGCCGTTGGGCCGGCGCGCGCCCCTGTATTTTTCCACAGTAATAATACAAAAAAGACCAGCGTTATGGAACATAACAGCTGGTCTCAAAGAATCATTTAATTAGTTATTTACGAGCTTGTCAGACTCATTATTCCAACTGTAGAGCTTTCTGATGTCAGCACCAACTGTCTCAGATGGATGTGCAGCAGCCTTGGCTCTCATAGCCTGGAAGTGAACCTTGCCGTTATTCATATCCTGGAGGAACTCAGATGCAAATGTTCCATCCTGGATGTCAGAAAGGATCTTCTTCATTGCCTTTCTTGTATCATCTGTAACAATCTTAGGTCCTGTTACATAATCACCAAACTCAGCAGTGTTAGAGATTGAATATCTCATGCCGGCAAAACCTGACTGATAGATGAGGTCTACGATAAGCTTCATCTCATGTACACACTCGAAGTAAGCATTACGTGGGTCATATCCTGCATCAACAAGAGTCTCAAAACCTGCCTGCATAAGGGCACAAACACCACCACAAAGAACTGCCTGCTCTCCAAAGAGGTCAGTCTCTGTCTCTGTCTTGAATGTTGTCTCCAGAAGACCTGCACGAGCACCACCGATACCAGCACCATAAGCGAGTGCCATGTCAAGTGCATGACCAGTAGCATCCTGATGGATGGCTACGAGACAAGGTGTTCCCTTGCCAGCCTGATACTCTGAACGAACTGTGTGACCAGGAGCCTTTGGAGCGATCATAGCAACGTCTACATCTGCAGGAGGAACAATAAGCTTGTAGTTGATATTGAAGCCATGAGCGAACATAAGCATATCGCCAGCCTTTAAGTTAGGCTCAACATCCTTTTTATACATGCTTGCCTGAAGCTCATCGTTGATGAGAATCATGATGATATCAGACTGCTTAACAGCCTCTGCTGTAGGAAGTACTGTAAGTCCCTGAGACTCAGCCTTGGCCTTGGACTTGGAACCCTCGTAAAGTCCTACTACTACATCGCATCCTGACTCCTTGAGATTCAGTGCGTGAGCGTGACCCTGAGATCCATATCCGATAATGCAGATCTTCTTGCCCTTAAGGAAAGAGATATCACAGTCTTTTTCATAAAATAATCTTGGTTCTGCCATTTTTTATTCCTCCGAAATATAGTAATCTACGCATAATAATTTGCTTATGTAAATTAATAAAATTATAGTTTTGCAAAAATAAAAAAGCAATAAAAATTATGAAAACAAGCTATGGTATAACTTCATAGAATGTATAACCTGAGTATAAAAGGCAGGCATAATCCGGAGATATGCCTGCCTTTGTGAATGTTCAATTATAAATAATTACAATAATTAAATCCAATTGTAGAGCTTGCACAATGCTTAACGTGCTTAATATCTATTATCAGTTGAGTCGGTCTGATATCTCTCTTGCTACGTATACGCCACTTGCAGATGCATGAGAAAGTGAATGAGTAACACCACTACCATCACCGATCACAAAAAGATCAGGATAAATAGTCTCCAGTTTTTCATCTACAGATACTTCCATGTTGTAGAACTTGACCTCGACACCATAGAGCAGGGTGTCATCATTGGCAGTACCAGGAGCTATTTTATCAAGAGCATAGATCATCTCGATGATACCGTCCAGGATACGCTTAGGCAGTACGAGACTGAGATCACCAGGAGTTGCCTTGAGAGTCGGTCTGACAGTGCCCTCCTCAATACGCTTTACAGTACTGCGTCGACCTCTCTCCAGGTCACCAAATCTCTGGACGATGACGCCACCGCCCAACATGTTGGAGAGACGAGCGATACTCTCACCATAACCGTTACTGTCTTTAAAGGGCTCAGAGAAATGTTTACTTACAAGTAGTGCAAAGTTTGTATTGTCTGTCTGGAGTGCAGGATCCTCATAGCTGTGTCCATTAACAGTGATGATGCCGTTGGTGTTTTCATTAACGACTGCACCGTGAGGGTTCATACAGAAGGTACGAACATTATCCTCAAACTTCTGAGTCTGATATACTATCTTGCCCTCATAGAGCTCACTGGTGATATCCTCAAAAACAACTGCAGGAAGCTCTACACGTACACCAAGGTCTACACGGTTTGACTTGGTAGGGATCTGGAGGTCCTCACAGACGGTCTGCATCCACTTGCTGCCACTACGTCCGACAGAAATAATGCAGTATTTGCAAGTTGCCTTGCCATCCTTGAACTGTACCTCATAACCATCATCAAGCTTGATTACCTTTTCAATTGGTGTGCGGAAAAAGAAATGAATTTTTTCCTTCATTTCCTCATAGATATTCTTTAAAACAATGTAGTTTTTATCTGTTCCGAGATGACGTACAGAGGCATCAAGTAAAGAAAGCTTACTCTGGATGCACTTCTTTTTAAAGGCTGAGCCTGATGTAGTATAAAGCTTTGTGCCCTCTCCACCGTGACTCATATTGATGGTATCAACATATTTCATAAGGTCAGTAGCCGCATCTCTGCCTACATGCTCATAGAGAGTACCGCCGAAAGCATTGGTAATATTATACTTGCCGTCTGAAAAGGCTCCTGCTCCGCCAAAACCACTCATTATGGAACAAGTAGGACAATTGATACAGGACTTGACCTTGACTCCATCTATAGGGCATTTCCTCTTGTCCAGAGGATTGCCAGACTCGTATACGGCGATCTCCAACTCAGGACGGAGCTTCATCAGCTCATAAGCCGCAAAAATACCTCCAGGACCAGCGCCGATTATAATTACATCGAAATTAGTGTTCATGTGTATTCCCCTCAAAAAAACTGCCGCTAACAGCAACTTATGACAAATAAGAGTCATAAGACACTGTTAACGGCAGCTTGTAGAAACGCCCAACCATATAATGGGCATATTATGACTATAAAATTTTAATGGTTTTACAAGTTATCGTCAAGTATAATCAGCATTTCCGGGGGAAATGCTGAGATCTGGCTGAAGTTTATATGTAAGAAATCAAACAATTTATATTAAACATTCTGAGAAGCCTTGAGTGCCTGGCTGATATCGTCGATGATATCCTGTACGTTCTCAATACCTACAGAAAGTCTGACCATGTATGGCTTTACACCACCTGCCATAAGTTCCTCATCGGTCATCTGACGATGTGTAGATGATGCAGGATGTAATACACAGGTATGAGCATCAGCAACATGAGTAGCGATGATAGCAAGCTTTAAATGCTTCATAAACGCCTCTGCTGTTTTACGACCACCCTTTACACCAAAGGAAATAACACCACATGTACCATCTGGCATATATTTCTGAGCGAGATCATAATACTTGTCACCTGGGAGTCCAGGGTAAGTAACATATGCTACGTTTGGATCTGCCTGAAGGAACTCAGCAACTTTTTGTGCGTTCTCACAATGTCTCTGCATCCTTACTGCAAGCGACTCGAGTCCGAGGTTTAACATGAAGCAGTTCATAGGTGCAGGAATAGCTCCCAGGTCACGCATGAGCTGTGCAGTTGCCTTGGTGATAAATGCTTTTTCCTTGCCAAACTTCTCTGCATATGTAATGCCGTGATAAGACTCATCTGGTGTGCAGAGTCCAGGGAACTTGTCAGCGTGTGCCATCCAGTCAAATCTTCCGGAATCTACGATTGCACCGCCTACTGTCGCATCGTGACCATCCATGTACTTTGTAGTTGAATGAGTTACGATATCAGCTCCCCACTCAAATGGTCTGCAGTTGATAGGTGTTGCAAAAGTATTGTCAATGATAAGCGGAACACCATGCTTATGGGCAGCGTCAGCAAAACGCTCTATATCAAAAACTATAAGAGCAGGATTAGCGATAGTCTCACCAAATACAGCCTTTGTGTTAGGCTTGAATGCTGCCTCTAGCTCCTCATCGCTACAGTCTGGGTCAACGAATGTAAAATCGATACCCATCTTACGCATGGTAACATTAAACAGATTAAAGCTGCCACCATAGATGCTTGATGAGGCGATGACATGATCGCCCATTCCGGCAATGTTGAAAATAGAAAAGAATGTAGCTGCCTGACCAGATGATGTGAGCATTGCAGCAGTGCCGCCCTCAAGTGCTGCAATCTTGGCTGCTACCATGTCGTTGGTAGGATTCTGCAGTCTTGTGTAGAAATAACCCTCTGCCTCAAGATCAAAAAGCTTGCCCATATCAGCACTTGTATCGTACTTAAAGGTTGTACTTTGTACAATTGGAATCATACGTGGCTCACCATTTTTTGGTGTATAGCCGGCCTCGATACATTTTGTTTCCTTTTTCATATCGTTACGGAACTCCTTTAGTTTTTTAGATTGGAGATATGTTAGTCCTCACTGTGCTTTTTAACAGGATGTGTCATCTTGTATCCGGACCACATACATATCATAGCTGCAATAAACATGACCATTGCACTCTTTTTATGAATCTCATGATAACTCATACTGACCTCCTTGTAAAATTACATAATTGTTATATCTGGTAATAGTTACAATCTATACGAGAAAACGCATAAGGACACTTCTTATGCGCTTTCGTATTAAATATCACCTGATAATATGTTAATAAATTTAGTAGTGGCAACCTCCCTCATGATGCCCGCATCCACCATCATGATGTCCGCAACCTCCCTCATGGTGGTCGTCGTGATCATGATGGTCACAATGTACATCCTCCTGATACTGGAGTGTGCCAGCTACAAATGCTTCTGCAGCCTGATCGCAGTCTCCTGCAACGCCACCAAAAAGCTTGATTCCTGCGTTTGCAAGAGCTGACTGTGCGCCTCCGCCTATTCCGCCGCAGATAAGTGTATCGGCACCAAGCTCCTGGAGAACTCCGGCAAGTGCACCATGTCCCTGACCATTGGTACTTACTACCTTGGAATCCATAATTTTTTTATCATCAATATTATAAACCTTAAAGTACTCAGTTTTGCCAAAATGTTGAAAAATTTCTTTAGTTGTTGGATCGTATGTAACTGCTAATGTCATGTTTTTTATCTCCTTTGGTAAATCAATCAGGCCACCAACTCTGTCGATGGTTATAGTGCTACAGCAGGACTCGTGTACTGTGAATGCATCCTGCGACACATACTCATAGTCACCACCTGCTATTTCAAGGATCTTGCCATTGACCAGTGCATCAGCTATTTTCTTATGCGCTGAATTGATAATGTTCTGGGCTGTAGTGCGTGCGATATCCATCTGTGCAGCACATTCACTCTGATCCATGCCATTTAAATCCGCAAGACGTATGGACTCAAGCTCATCCAATGTAAGGATAACCGTGTCAGCGCCATTGGTATCAGGACTAAATCGATTGCAGCAAGGCATATTAAATATACGTTTTTTCTTTTTTGGTCTAGGCATTATGTTCCTCTCCAAAATGGCATATGCCATTTATTAATAAATAATATCACTTATGAGATAAAATACAAGTTCTCAAATCAGACCAACAAATTTTAAATTTATTGATGATTTTTCCTGGCTCTTTTTTCCATTATTTTCCTTCGGTAGGCATCTCCACTACCTACCTCAGTTTGAGGTTCTTTTGATGTGTAATCCAAGCCGGTAACTTCCTTGTAACGTCGCTTTCCATTATCACATCGCAGATGCTCTACAGGACATCTTTTTACACATTGGTCGCATTCTGTATATTCCATGAGATACAACTCCTATAATTGTTAGATATTTTTTCACTGATAATATACTCCATGATATCAGGATAAAAATACATTGTGTATTGTGAGTATAACTTTTGACACTCACATCATAATATATTCCAGGTGACAATGTATTAGGGAAAAAAGTTTAGGAAAAAATGTATTTTGAAAAACGTGCATTTAAGAAAATAAAAGTGTGTTTAAGAAAATAAAAGTGTGTTTAAGAAAATAAAAGTGTGTTTAGAAAATAAAAGTGTGTTTAGAACAAAAAAGACTTTGAAGAAATCTCCAAAGTCCAAAGCATCGATGCGACGGGATTCGAACCCACGGCCTCTGCGTCCCGAACGCAGCGCTCTACCAAACTGAGCCACGCATCGTTTTCATGCAACCCAAATCTTACCAAACCAGTTTATCAGTGTCAAGATTATTATCCTATCATGAGTTTATGTTTAAGCATTTTTGATCTATGTTTAAATGTTGGTTCATTAATCTGTATTTTGACTAAGCTAATTATACTAACAAAAAAGAGCACTCCGGTTGGAGTACTCTATATAGATGAATTAAAATCAGGATTATATAACTAGTTAATTAAATTACTGCTGCTGATATCCATCCTGTGCAGCATAATCATCTGTATACTGAGCCTGCTGTGGCTGGACAGCATTGTTGAGCTCTCTACGGTTGTTTACAACAACGCTATAGGTCTGCTGCATACTATCCTGTAATGTCTGGAATCTGGTCTGCTGCTCGGAAATAGAATTGCTCATCAATGCCTCGATAGAAGCAAGGATGGAGTCAGTATATGATATAGCATTTGACTTGATTGTATTTGCCTCGGCTGAAGCATTGGCAATGATCTGATCAGCCTGAGACTGAGCCTGCTGTACGAGGTCATTGGCCTTGCTGTATGCCTGCTGCATGATCTCGTTTTCTGATACCATCTCCTCAGTCTGCTGCTTGGCATCCTGAATCATAGTCTCTGCCTGTGTTTTTGCATCAGCTAAAATAGCATCCTGCTGAGAAATGATTTTCTGATACTTTTTGATCTCATCAGGAACTCTAAGACGGAGCTCAACTAAAAGCTCCTCCATCTCCTCTTTATTTACAAGAATTTTTGAATTTGAAAGAGGTTGATACTTGCAGCTATCAATGTACTCCTCAATTTCACCAATTAACTGTTCGATTCTACTCATTATTAATCCACCTTATGATTTACTTTTGTATTTTTCTTTAATTTTTGCCTCAACATCAGCAGGTACAAACTCATGGATTGCTCCGCCGAAGCTTGCAATCTCCTTGACTGTACTTGAACTTAGATATGAGAACTTGAGATTTGTTGTAAGAAAAATCGTATCGATATCAGGAGCAATGACCTTATTTGTCTGAGCAAGCTGGAGCTCATACTCAAAATCAGTTACAGCACGTAACCCTCTTACTATAACTGTTGCGCCATACTCGCTAGCGAAGTTTACAGTGAGACCATCAAAGGCTATCACTTCTATATTGTTATGATCTTTGGTTAAATCCTCAATCATTCTAACACGTTCCTCCATTGAAAACAATGGAGTTTTTGCGCCATTGACTAATACACCCACAATGAGCTTGTCAACCATTTTGGCGGCACGCTCTATAATGTCCAAATGACCATAAGTAACAGGATCAAAAGATCCTGGATAAATACCTGTTACCATAATACTCTTCTTTCTCGGATTATATTTATAGCATGTACTATACAAAAAAGTAAATATCTCGACTGATTTTTATATATTACTTTTTTTTGAAAAATACATGTTTGTTGGTTTTGTATGTTTTTTCTCGTTGTAATGAGTAACCCATCTGCTCGATGTCATCAGCGAGATCATCCTCTAAATCAGCTTCAATAATAAAGATGGTGTTATCATCAACATAGTCCATGTCATGGAGTAACTGCATGGCCTTGCGCTCAAAGCCTCTGTTATATGGAGGGTCCATGAAAACGATACCAAAATGATATCCCTTACCACTCAGTCTGTTTAAAGCAGACATATAATCGGTTGATAATACTAAAGCTTTGTCCTCAAACCTACAATGCTCAATATTTTTCTGCACACATCTTGCAGCTTTTGGATTGTTCTCTACAAAAACAGCTCTTCTGGAACCCCTTGACAGAGCCTCAATGCCGATGCCGCCTGAACCTGCAAAAAGATCAAGGAAATCTATGCCTGGGACCTCGAACTGCAGCATGTTAAACAATGTCTCTTTGATACGGTCTGTAGTTGGACGTGTATCCATGGAATCTATAGTTTTGAGTTGTAGTCTCCTTGCGGTTCCTGCTATTACTCTCATGTTTTTCTCCTTAATAAATATATAATAGTTTTAAATTTAATAATGTATATTTCTCAGTACCATCCAATATTTATACTTATGTGCCAAAAATGTGAGGTATGTATCACTAAATTATTGCAATATTGTGAAATCAATAAGGGAGATCACAATACGTAACTCTCCTCCAGGTACTGTTCAAGTCTTTTTTTGAGTTCTGTGTTCTCAGATGAGGAAAGCTCAGGGTCTGCTTTAAAAATAAATACTGCGTCCTGAGATGCCTTAGTCAAAAGCTCCTTATCCTGATAAATGTCAGCAATACTGAAATCGAGAGCACCAGACTGACGTATACCAAAAATATCTCCAGGTCCACGTAACTTAAGATCCTCCTCGGCAATATGGAAACCGTCGTTTGAGGATGAAAGTATCTGTAATCGCTCCTGGGATTTTTTGGAGTTTTCTGTGTCTACAAATATGCAGAAACTCTGGTGGGATGATCTGCCAACACGGCCCCTAAGCTGATGCAGCTGCGCGAGACCAAATCGCTCGGCATCCTCTACCATCATAACTGTTGAGTTAGGAACATCGACACCAACCTCCACAACAGTTGTTGATACAAGGATATCTATTTCCTTGTGGAGGAATTTGTCCATAATATCATCTTTTTCCTTGGGCTTCATCTTACCATGAAGCTTGCCGATTTTCACCTCTTTTGGAAATATCTTACGTAGTTTATCAGCGTAATCTGTTACATTTTCCAGATCGAGCATATCATTGGCCTCGACCATAGGGCATATTATGTAGGCCTGTCTGCCTTTTTTTATCTCGTCATTAATGAATTTGTAGGCATTCTTTCTGTAGCCCTCATTGACCACAGCATTTTTTATAGGCAGACGATTGGACGGCAGTTCTTTTATCTGGCTGACCTGCATATCTGCATATAAAAGCATGGCAAGGGTACGAGGTATTGGTGTAGCAGACATTACCAGGGTGTGTGGATGCTGCCCTTTTTCAGTCAGAGTTTTGCGCTGGTTAACACCAAAGCGGTGCTGCTCATCTGTGACTACCAAAGCCAGATTGTTGTAGATGACCTTTTCCTGGAAAAGTGCATGTGTACCGACGATAATATCGGCTGTGTGGTCCTCTATCTTACTGTATACATCCTTTTTTTCACTTGTTTTGAGAGAACCTGTGACTAAAACAACATTAAGCCCCAGGTTGTTGTCTGCTATGAGGGACTTGAGCTTTTCGTAATGTTGATTTGCTAATATCTCTGTAGGTGCCATAACGGCTGCCTGATATCCATTTAGAGCAACCTCCAGACTGGCCAGAAAGGCCACTATAGTTTTACCTGAACCAACATCTCCCTGAACAAGGCGGTTCATAGTATACCCTGATACCATATCTTGTCTGATCTCATTTATTGCCTCGGTCTGTCCATTTGTCAGTGTAAATGGAAGATTATCAATAAGGGTATCTATTTTTAAATCTTTTTTTATGACGAAAGACGATTTTTGCTCCTCTGTATTTTGCTTTTTTTTGACAAGAGCAAGGGAGAAAAGAAAAAGCTCATTATAAGCCAGTCTGTTACGTGCAGACTGAAAATCCTCTATAGATACAGGGAAATGAATATGCTTCACGGCCTCGCCCATATCCAGCAGGCTCCTGTTATATCTGATGATAGGAGGCACAAAATCAGCTTTTACTGTTGCAACCTCAAGAACCTGCCTTACTGCTTTTATGATGGAGGCATTGGACAATCCCTTGACCTGACTGTAAACAGGTTCCAGAGTATCGATTTTTTCTGCATATGCATCGGGTGAAAATATCTTGGGCTGATTCATGGTTTTCTGTCCGTTGTAGGATCCCACCTTGCCGAGAAATACAAATACAGAGCCTGCCGTAAGCGTATTTTTGAGAAAGGGAGCGTTGAACCAGGTGAGTTTCATGCGTCCTGATATATCTCTTATGTAGACAGTTGTCATGCGCAGCCCATGAAGATTGACTACGGAGGCATCTTTATCGAGCATACCTGTTACTGCCTGTACCTCACCCTCCTCCAGACTCCCGATAGCCATAGGCTTATGGTAGCTTAAATAGGTATTTGGAAAAAAATACAGCAGGTCATTTACTGTATATATGCCTAATTTATTAAATAGTTTTTCTGTTTTAGGCCCAATGCCTTTTAAATCTTTAAGTTCCATATTAATTCAAAAATGCTCCTGAGATAACTCAGGAGCGTGTCCATATATTTATTCTACTGACAGGAAATAATAGTAAATAGGCTGTCCGCCATACTCTAACTCTGTTTCAACAGACGGATATTTCTTTCGGATATCCTCGGCGAGCCTCTCAGCATCATCTGGAGTTACATCCTGACCGTAATAAACTGTCACAATCTCTGACTCGCTGTTTACCATTTTGGAAACTGCGTCCTCAACTGCCTCAGCTATATCCTTTTTGACACTAAGCAGACCGTCATCACCAATCACCATAATATCGTTTTCCTGAATTGCATGGCCATCTATGGTAGTGTTACGTACTGCATAGGTAACCTCTGCAGAGTTTACACACTCAGATGCATCCTTCATAGCCTCAAAATTTTCATCGGCAGACATCTCAGGACTGAAACTGATCATGGCTGAAATGCCCTGTGGGATAGTCTTGGTAGGAACAACGATTATTGTTTTGTCCTCTATGATATCCTTGGCCTGATTGGCAGCCAGTATGATGTTTTTATTATTAGGAAGGACGAAAATGGTTTTGGCATTGACCTTGTCACAGGCGTTTAAGATATCCTCTGTGGATGGGTTCATGGTCTGTCCACCCTCTATAACGTAGTCAACTCCTACGCCCTTAAATATCTCTGTAAGACCATCTCCTGCTGAAACAGATATAAATCCAAAATCCTTGACTGGACCAAGATCCTCAGGTTCTGTTGTCTCCTGAGTCTTGTGTTCTGCCTCTGCAGCAATCTTGGAGGCATCCTTTATGAGAACCTCATTATGCTCGAGACGCATGTTATCAACCTTCATTTTGGAAAGGTATCCCATGCTGAGACCTCTCTCAAAAGCATTACCTGGGTGATTGGTATGTACATGTACCTTGATGATATTCTCATCTGAAAAACAAACTATTGAATCACCTACGCCACTCAACCAGTCTCTCAGCTCATCAACCTCATCGTCAGTGAACTCGTGGTCGCCATTTACCATAAATTCAGTGCAATACCCATACTTGATATCTGCTGTTGAGATATCGCCTCTTGATTTACGCTCTGCAACAGGTGCAGCAGCAGGACTCATATCAGCATCAGTGATATCGATATCGACATCCTCTCCCTTGAGGCTGGCAAGTGCGCCCTTTACAACAGTCATAAGACCCTGTCCGCCAGAATCAACTACTCCAGCCTCTTTAAGAACAGGAAGCATATCTGGTGTCCTGGCCAGAACCTCATCACCATAAGCGATAACCTTTTCCAGTAAAGGAATGATGTCCTCCTCAGCAACTGACAGCTCTGTAATGCGGTCCGACATCCCTTTGGCTACAGTAAGGATAGTACCCTCTTTTGGCTTCATAACAGCCTTGTAAGCTGTCTCAATAGCACGATTAAATGCTCTGGCGAGTGTAAGACCATCAATTGATGTTTTATCTGAGCTCTCGCGGATCTCCTTGGTAAAACCACGTATAAGCTGACTGAGGATAACACCTGAGTTACCTCTTGCACCACGTAAAGAACCACTGGCCATAGCTTTGGCAACAGTATCTATAGTTGGCTCAGATATAGCAGCGACCTCTCTTGCTGCTGACATAATAGTCATAGTCATATTAGTTCCTGTATCTCCGTCTGGTACAGGAAATACATTGAGCTCGTTGATATACTCTTTCTTTGCGTTAAGATTGTTAGCGCCAGCAAGAAAAGCATTTTTCAACTCTTTTGCATCGATTTGATTACCCACAGGTAATTCCTCCTTTAATAACTGGCAGTTAGTCAATTACTCTGACACCCTCAACGAAGATGTTAACGTCTTTAACCTTCATACCGGTATACTCCTCTACCTTGTATCTGACGTTTTCTATAAGGTTGTCAGCAACTGCCTGAATGCTGACACCGTAAGCAACGATAACATGGAAATCAAGGGATATCTCATTGTTATCGATATTAACCATAATACCCTTGGTAAGGCTCTCGCTCTTGAGAAGCTTGGCCAGACCACCGGTCTGATAAGATACCTTGGCCATACCAACAATACCAAAACACTCTATAGCGGTGGTTCCTGCATAGGTAGCAATAACATCAGGATCAATCTGTATTTCACCCATCTTGGATGCAATGGTTCCTTTCATATAGTACCTCCAGAAAAATCTATAAATACGTAATAAAAACAAGCATGATTATAGCATAGAAACTTTAACGATGCACTTATCTTTAGGTAATAACTGCTGGCATGAAAAAAGGGTATTACGAATATGCTCTCGTAATACCCTATCATACATCAATTAGACAACTCTGAATCAAGCTTCAACAGTCTTAGATGTACCGATTGCACGCTGAACCTTGCCAGATCTTAAGCAGGAAGTACATACATACATCTTCTTTGTACCGCCATTTACCATAACTCTGACTGACTTAACGTTAGCCTTCCAGATCTTGTTTGATCTTCTATGTGAATGGCTTACCTTATTTCCGAAGTGAACTGCCTTCTCACAAACTGCGCATTTTGCCATGGTTGCACCTCCCTTTCACAATAATCGAATCAGATACTTTCTGAATTCGCGACTCAACTATCCTAGCAAAAAACATTATATATTGCAAGCTTTATTTTATAAAATTTCTGAGATTATTTTACAGCCATTAAGGGATGTAAAAAAGCCCGGTATTTTAGCGACTTAGTACAGTTATAAGACATTATATTTCACTATTATCACTGACATCATCTATGGATAACTCTGGCTTTGCATTGTCAGCTATGCTCTCAGCAGCTGCCTGAGCATCCTTTGATACACGATTTCCCCCAGTGATCTTGTCAATGGCCTCAGGGATCATATCCAGGATCTTGGTCATGGCATCCTGATTCTTTATATTGATAAGCTTGCTGTTGCCATTTTGCAATATAAGAATGGCTGTTGGTGTGATCTTTGAGCTGAGAGCACCAGCACCACCATCTGTTGTTTTACTTGTATCTGGTTTAGCGTATCCTCCGGCGCCCATGCCGCAGCTTACCTCAACAAGAGGGATAAGTGTTGCATCACCGACTTTTACAGGCTCACCTACCACTGTTTTTGAATTTACAAATCCATCCATACCCTGGAACAGAGTATCAAGAATTTCCTTTACATTATTTTTGTCAGCCATCGGTGTCCTCCTTAAAATGGTTTACGACTGCCTGTCGTATAATTTTGTTACGCATTAAATCTATTATAGCAATTAAAAGATGTATCAGCCTGATACGTCCCTTGAAAAATATATCTCCCATTATGACCTGTCTGTCGAATACTGGCTCTATGGAGAAATCATCTCCGTATACCGGATAAAACAGACTGAGATATGTCATTATCTGACCTACAGAATACGGATCATCTGAGCCATAAGTAAAACTACCCTTGAGTTTACGGAACTTATAATGTCTTAGTAAATATTTGGTATTCTTGAGGATGAGTTTAAATGCCGCAATATTGTCGGGATTTGTCAACTTTTCCTTTAAATCAGATACTTTTTTAATAATATCTGATATTTTATCAAGAATAGCATTAAATTTTGTTTTAATTCTATCGTAAAAAGACGTATTTTCCCTCTCATCATCCGCTGCATTAGATGCATCAATCTCAGACTCCAAGACCTTGCCATCCTCGGATTTAATTGTTTTATCGTTTATGATATCAGAAACTTTATCATCCACTATATCAACAGCTTTGTCCTCCTCTGTCTCGGCCAGAGCGATCATATTATCAACCTCCTCTGCCCCCTCGGGATCATATGCCTTTTCTGAATCCTGAGAAATACAGTTGCCTGCATTGGTAGTTTGATCTATATCACTTTTTGTGGCTATAACATCACTGGATTTTTCTGTAGTATCCTGCTCTATAACGTCCTCTGGTGTATTTTCTTTAGCGAGGATTTCGGTAGAATCCTGGTCTGAAATGTCCTTTGTGGAAGCTACACTTGTAAGGGTATCTGTATCCTCCTTTTTTACTGCACTTTCTGTGACATTTTTTTCTGGAATGTCCACTGAGGCAGCCTCATTTGTAACAGTAGCTGCAGTATCCTCTTTAGCTGTACTATCTGCAGTCTCTGCCTCTGGGATTTCCTCCGGGGATTGCATGAGAGTCATCCATAGAAACTTTAGATACATTTTAAAACCGGTAGAATCATATGTGGCATTAAACCGTAAAGCTCGTAAGAGCCAGGTGGCATCCAACCTTACAAAATAATCTTTTGTTTCCTCATGCTTATATCCGTTGCTGTTATATCGGATAGGAACAAACAGAAGTATCCCTAAAATCAGTAAAATGAGCAATAAAAAAACGAGGAGTATAATGCCTATGACTTTTAATATTGTCAGGACAATCATCTATGCCTCCTCGTTTAGTAATTATTTGGTAATATCATCTCTCGATAAAATCATCCTGGTGACACAGTCCAGTGTATCCTTGTAACCGTATCCTATCCCTAAAATCTCTACATGCTCGGTATCGAGCCTGGGATTTAAGAACATAGCCTGGTTGTATATCTCATAAAGATTTGGGCTTTTGGCCTCGACGATGAGATATGTACCTGGCTGAAAATGTTTCTTTTTTAAATTATCGAGAATATATTTTTTGCGTTCTGAGGCATGGCGACCCCAAAACAGATTTTCTGCAAAAATCATGCTGTCACCTTATAATACCGTGCTTCAATATGTATTAATGCCCTGTATCTGGCATTGCCTGAATATAAATGACACGCCCCACATGGAGCACGTAAGGACGCTTTTTGCGGCCTGAGAGTGCGGAATGTGGGAGGAACGCGAGCCTCGTGGCAGATTCCGCAGGAATCTGGCATATAGCACCAGCCCTCGCGAAGCGAATTCCAATGGGCTGGTGTTCCCAGAAGCGCAAAGCGCGAAGCGGTCCGATATCGACTTTTGACACTCACATCATATTATAATTACATACCGCCCTCAGTAATGACACGGATGTTTTTGACCATATAGTCTACTAAAGAAACAATAGTCAGTACCAAAGCAATAAATGCCATAATGTCTGTCACTACTTTAAGTGCCGGTATATTAAGTATCAAAAGTATGACTGTGAACATCTGGAAGGTAGTTTTGAACTTACCCCACCATGAAGCTGCTATCACTATACCATTATCAGCAGCAACAAGTCTGAAACCTGAAATAATAAACTCTCTGGCAATGATAATAATCACATACCATGCAGGTAGCTGGTCCAGCTCTATCATGCATATAAGTGCAGAGCAAACTAACAATTTATCGGCAAGGGGATCCATGAACTTACCAAAATCAGTGACAAGATTTTGCCTGCGGGCTATCTGACCATCTAAAAAGTCAGTAAATGAAGCGAGGCAGAATACTATAAGTGCCGCAATGCGTAAGCTCTGATCCTGTCCACCATTGTATAAAAGGAGGACAACAAATATCGGAATCATAACAACACGAAGAAGTGTTAGTTTATTTGGTAAATTCATGATATACGCTCTCCAATCAGATCATATCCATCAGCATCTATGATGTGACAATCTATCATATCGCCTGATAATCTATTATTGTAATCACCTGCAGAAACATATACAACACTATCGATATCAGGGCTATCCATATATGAACGGGTAATGTACATATTATTTTCCGGGTCATAACCCTCAATGATAACTCTGAGATCTCTGCCAATCTGCTCTCTTGCCTTTTCAAAGGCGATGCCCTGCTGGAGTCTCATGATCTCATCCTGACGTTTAAGCTTTGTACGCTGAGGGATCTGAGGCCTCATATCAGCAGCTGGTGTGCCCTCCTCTCTGGAATATGGAAATACTCCCAGACGATCGAAGCGCATCTCTGTGACAAAATCCTTTAATATCTCAAAATCATCCTCTGTCTCTCCTGGAAAACCAGTGATGAGAGTTGTACGTAATGCAATGTCAGGTATAGCCTTGCGGAGAGCTCCGATACGCTCCTTGAGCTCTGCCTGTCTGGTCCTGCGGTGCATGTTTTCCAGAATATGATCGGATGCATGCTGTATAGGTATATCTAAATAGTGTAAAACTTTTTTGTTGTTACGGATGGTCTCGATGAGCTCATCTGTGATCTCCTCAGGATAGCAATAAAGTATACGTATCCACTCTATGCCATCAATTTCCGCAAATCTGTCAAGAAGCTCTGGAAGTGCTCTCTTGTGATAGATGTCAACTCCATACAGAGTGGTCTCCTGTGCAACCAGAATAAGCTCTTTTGTGCCATGCTCGGCAAGCTGAGTAGCCTCAGCTACAAGATGTTCCATAGGTACGGAACGATAATGGCCTCTGAGTGAAGGTATGATGCAATACGTACAGTATTTGTCGCATCCCTCTGCTATCTTGAGATATGAGGTATAGTTATCAGAATTTTCTACACGAGCCAACTGAACATCCAGCTTGTCAACATAATCGCTGATGCCCATAACCTCGTCAACCTCAGGTAACTCTTTCCTGATCTGATCCCTATAGCGCTCAACTAAACAGCCGGCAACAATGATCTTTTTTAATCTTGCCGACTGCTTATATGTACCCATCTCGATGATGGTATTTATGCTTTCTTCTTTGGCGTCCCCTATGAAAGAACAGGTATTGATAACTGCTATATCAGCCTCTGCAGGATCATCTGTGATTTCAGATCCAGGATATTTTTCAAGCAGATTGCTGAGCATCTTTTCACTGTCTACCCTATTCTTGTCACAACCAAGGGATATCATGTGAATCTTCATGCTTATGCTTCACTGTCAGAGTTATAGTCATCCTCTGAAGATGATAATGGACTGTTATCTATGATCTCTGCTGATACATCGTCATCATCGTCATCAAACTCCTCAGTTGCAAAATCAAACTGCTTATTAACAGCGTTTGTTCTGAACTCATCCTCAACCTCAGAACCACGCTTGATAGTGATAGCATTTTTGGCAAGCTCCTCAACTGCAATAGAAAGAGGCTTTCTGCCAGGGTCTACAGGGAGAACTGGTGTTGCACCATCTATTAACTGTCTTGCACGCTTTGCGCTTGCAATAACAACAGAGTATCTGCTCTCTACGAGCTTATCAGTATCATCCTGAATGGCGTTGGTATTGTTAGCTGCATCAATCAGGTCATTATATGTTTGCTGTGACATCTTCTATCCTCCTAAGATCTGTTCTTACATTCTCAATTACATCCATGTGCTGCACAGCTCTTTCGTGCTGAGCACGAATGAGATTATGCAATTTTTCGGTGCATGTGTCAATATTATCATTAATTAAAATATAATCATAGGCCTCTACACCCTGGGACTCCTGGATGGCTCTCCTGAGCCTCTTTTCAACTACATCCAGAGACTCTGTGCCTCGTCCGATGAGACGCTTCCTAAGCTCATCTCCGGATGGTGGAGTGATGAATACCAGGACTGAATCAGGAAACTTGGCCTTGATTTTGAGTGCGCCCTGTATCTCTATCTCAAGGAGAACATCCTTGCCCTCCATAAGTTGTGACTCCACAAATGCTTTAGGTGTGCCATAGTAGTGCTCGACATACTGTGCATACTCTATAAGCTCGTCATTGTTTATCATCTCCAGAAAATCCTCTTTGGTCTTAAAGAAATACTCGCGACCATCAACCTCTCCCTCCCTTGGAGCACGGGTTGTACAGGATATTGAAAGAGCGTAATTATCATATTTGCTGAGCAGACTTTTCATAAGTGTGCCCTTGCCTGCACCGGAAAACCCCGATACAACTACTAAAGATCCTTTGTTCATCTTAACCTCTATATCCATACTGCAGATTACTCAAGGTTCTGAATCTGCTCTCTGATTTTTTCTATTAATGTCTTAAGTCCGATCGCATCGTCGGAAACTATGAGATCATTGGCCTTACTGAGTGTTGTATTAGCCTCACGGTTCATCTCCTGTGCAAGGAAATCCAGCTCTCTACCCACTGAGCCACCATCTGTAAGTTTGTTACGCATATTGGAGATATGACTGTGGAGACGTACACGCTCCTCATCAGTACATATTTTGTCAGAGTATAATGTTACCTCCTGAACTATACGTGCCTCATCAATACCGGTTGTACCCAAAAGCTCTGTGACCTTGGCTCTCAATTTTTGCTCATAGGCAGCAGTTATCTCAGGTGAACGCTTATCTATACGGAGAACGATCTCTTCCATTTCATCAAGCTTTTTAAGGAGATCCTCCTTGAGATTGTTGCCCTCTCTTACCCTGGTGTCTACAAAATTGGTGAGGGCACTGGTGAGTGCTGGATTTAAACGGCCCCAAAGCTGGTTATCATCCTCTGACTCCTCGGATAGAACAAGTACATCAGGTAAATTGGCAATGTTTGTAACCTTGATATTGTCATCGATACCAAGAGTATCACTGATCCTCCTCATGGAATCCAGATACTCTCTGGCCAGGTCAAGATTTAATCTAAGGGACTTGCTGCCCTCGCCGAACTCCTCGTAGGTGATGTAAAGATCAACCTTGCCCCTGGATATAAACTCCTTGATAGTGTTACGGATATTGGCCTCTAAAGCGTTGAATTTTTTAGGCATCTTGATGTTGAGGTCAAGAAAACGTGAGTTAACAGACTTTACCTCAACTGATAAACGATAAGTATCGTTGGATACCTCACAGCGGCCAAATCCGGTCATGCTTTTTAAATCCATAGCATACCTCTTTTATTTGATCAAATTGAATCTCATGATGAGATGTGTGTTATGTCGGAACTATTACCCTGTCTGCGGCTTGTCATTTCCGAACATTTGTTATAAATTATAGTCTACCTAAAAAAATAAGTAAAGTTAAAGAAAAATAGCACTAATTATAGTACACTCTAGGTGTTTTATTATTAATGAAGAAAGGCGATTGATTTATGGCATATGATGGACTGGTTGTTTCAGCAACAGTTAAGGAGTTCCGCGAGCTTTTGATAGGCGGCAAGATATCAAAGATCACTCAGCCTGAAAAGGACGAGATAGATTTTGTAATACGTAACCAAAAGGATAATTACAGACTAAAGATTTCTGTAAATCCTTCTCTTCCGTTATGTGTACTCACTGAGGAAAAAAAGATGTCTCCTATTTCAGTGCCGACATTTTGTATGGCTTTGAGAAAACATATAGGTAATGGCGCCATACTTGATGTAAGACAGCCTGATCAGCATTTGCAGGGTGATGGTCTTGAGAGAGTTGTCATATTTGAGATAGAGCATCTTGATGAGATGGGGGACCTGGGCAAGAGGTATCTCTCCGTAGAGCTCATGGGTAAACATTCAAACATAATACTGTTTAGAGAGGATCATACTGTAATTGACTCTGTTAAGAGGATATCCGCATCCCAGTCTTCAGTACGTGAGGTGCTGCCTAACAGACCATATTTCATTCCAGATTCAGGAGATAAACAGAATCCACTCACACTTAATGAGGGAGATTTTGTGGAGCTCATGAGCAGTAAGCCGGAGCCGGTTTTTAAGGCACTTTTCCATAGCATCACAGGTCTTAGCCCTCTTACGGCTTCCGAGATGTGCCATCGTAGTGGTATAGATCCTGATATGTCAGCCAACTGTCACACAAAGGATGCATTGGCGGCACTATATCATAGCTTTCATGAGGTGATACAAAGGACTGTTTTGGAGAGTGCACCAGATCCTGTCATTATATATAAGGATGGTATTCCGTCAGATTTTTCTGCTTTTGATCTGTCTCTATACGAGGAGGACAGTCAGTACGAGATACGACATTTTGACTCTATGAGTGAGGTCATCCATCAGTTCTATAGCGAGAAGGACAAGAGCTCACGTATCCGTCAGAGGTCTACTGATCTCAGAAAGGTCATCAGCACTCTTATGGAGCGTACTTCTAAAAAACTTAATATCCAGGAAAAGCAGTTAAAGGATACTGAGGGTATGGACAAGTTCAGAGTTTATGGTGAGCTGTTACATACTTACGGGTACTCTCTCGCCGGAGGTGAGGATCATCTTACCTGTGAGGACTTCTACACTAATCAGGAGGTGACAATCCCTCTTAAAAAGGACCTTACAGCCTCAGAGAATGCCAAGCATTATCTCGAGAAGTATGATAAATTAAAGCGCACCAAGGAAAATGTGGTGGTACAGCTGCAGGAAACCAGACAGGAGCTGGAGCATCTTGAGTCCATACAGACGGCCCTTGATATTGCTGAGACTGAGGAGGATCTACAGGATATCCGTAAAGAGATGGGTGACTTTGGATTTATCCACAAGGCACAGGGCAAAGACAAGATAAAGATGCAGCGTAAGTCCAGACCATATCACTTTGTTTCCAGTGATGGCTACGAGATATTTGTGGGCAAGAACAACTATCAGAATGAGGAGGTCACCTTCAAGATTGGTGATGGTGGAGATATGTGGTTCCATGCCAAAAATGTTGCAGGTTCTCATGTAATAGTAAAGACAGGCGGGCAGCCTATGGAGGAGATCCCTGACAGACTGTTTATCGAGGCAGCCGAGCTGGCAGCGTACTACTCTTCTCATAGAGAGGACCAGAAGGTGGATGTAGATTATACTGTACGTAAGAATCTTAAAAAGGTTCCTAATGCGGCACCTGGTTTTGTAATATATCATCAGAACTGGTCTGTTACTGTCACACCCAAAAATATGACAGAGGCCTGAACATAAACCTGAACCAAAAGTATTATTACTGTGCAAGAAGTGCTAATGCTGGACTAAAAGCGATAATGATGAAAGTGATAATGCTGAAATGCCGGAATGAATGTTCCATATGACACTAAAATGTAAATGCAGTCAGCAAAATGCTGAAATTTTCAATGCTGATTATTTTGTTGTAAGCATAACTGGATTAGTTGGGGGACATATGGCCATGACATAAATAAAAAAGATGTGGTATCTGATTTATTGATCAGACAACCACATCTTATTTTTATTGTAGGTCGTGACCACGTGCCACGCGCTGCTTCGAGTTTTGCCGGCAGCAAAACGATCAAGCGCGTGGGACATAAAACCACCCGCTATGCGGGTGGGTATTCTAGTTATACAAAATCACC
>Ga0256405_10001469_pt1 | contig 63774 bp, 59 predicted proteins | sample RumenRJG_02DNA_FD_189096 | JGI IMG/M metagenome (GOLD analysis project Ga0256405, IMG submission 189096) | Bovine rumen microbial communities from Lethbridge, Alberta, Canada - RJG_02 | ecosystem: Host-associated > Mammals > Digestive system > Stomach > Rumen | place: Canada: Alberta... | reverse complement strand
TCATATGTACCTCCTTGTTCTAACTTTTGTGCAAAATAATTATAACAAGAGGTACTTTTAAATTACTTATTTCATAAACAAAAATGGGGATTACTCCCCAAAACTCCCCATTTAAGTGAATTGTGCCAAATATAGTTGTGGAAACAAGATCGCTTCGGCGGTCTTTTTTCTTTCTTTCAAAATAGGCCCCAAAGCAGCCAGAAAGAACGACGATGAATAAACAAGTCATCAAAATGAAAAACATGTCTCAAAAAGGATAAAAACACGCAAAGAAATAATATTGAGTTGTAAGTGAAACTGCAGATAGTCTAAAATTGAAAAATTTATTCAAAAAATATCACTTGAAAATAGTGGAACAAAAAGAAAAACCTAGAGTAATCTAGGTCATCTACTAATTTTTAACTAATATTTTACTACTTCATCCAAGTGATTTTTCTTTCGGTTCCATTGATGATTCGACCGATATTTTCGTGGTGTCTCCAGACCATAACCGCACCCATAATGGTCACGATTGTAGCGTAAACCCAGTTTGGATTTAATGAGGGGCCATACATCGGCAACCACTTGAGATCATTGGGGATGAAATCAGGGATCATCACGAGGATTGCCCAAATCCAAGTAATTGTGGAAACGAAGATTGCTTGAAGAATGGCGGATAAAGAAACCATCTTTTTCCATTTGAGTGTGCCGAGATAGAAGAAACCAGGTAAGAAACCGAGCATCCAGCTACTCATAACGGTAATTCCCATAAAGTTGCTAGCGGCTTTGCCACCCTTGAATTTGGCAAACATTGGCCAGCAATGGCCAATCATACATCCGAGTGGCGCTAACCAATAAACTGGCCATTGAATGGCATATAAGGAATTAGCGTCAGTGTAGAATGTTTTGACATCCGCTAATAAAGCCATTGGTTCTACTTTAGCAAGACTAGCTGCATCAGAAATGCCATTGTAATCAAATTTGATAAAAGTGAGACATGCCCAGCAAATATAAAGCGGTGCAATGGTCTTAATCATATCGAGTAAGATGATGACAAAACCAACTTTTTTGCCCCATAATCTACCAGCGTTTGTACCGCCAGCGTTATGTGAACCGTAATCTCTAGGATCTTGGTGGAAGAAAAACTTTCCAACCCACACTGCTGTGGGTATTGATCCAAAAATGTAACCGAGAGACAAACAAATTATTGCAACCAATATATTAATTGTTAATATATTCATACTTTTTCTCCTTAAAATGCCAAGTTATATTGTACTAAATAACTTTATATTTTCAACGTTTTTTGATTATAATGATAGCGATTTGGAAAGAGACTATATGGCAAGTAATAATATTAAAAACACATATACTGCTGACGATATCCACGTTTTGCAAGGGCTTGAAGGTGTCAGAAAAAGACCGGCAATGTATATCGGTTCAACTAACGCAACCGGCCTCCATCATTTAGTGTGGGAAATCGTCGATAATGCAGTTGATGAAGCCTTATCAGGTTTCGGTGATAAAGTGATTGTCACCATACATAAAGATGGATCTTGTTCCGTGCTGGACGAAGGTCGTGGTATTCCTTGTGGTATCAACAAAGAAACCGGTAGACCTGCCGTCGAATTAGTTTTCACAGAATTACATGCTGGTGGTAAGTTCAATAACGCTGTTTATAAATCCGCTGGTGGTATGCATGGTGTCGGTGCTTCCGTCACTAATGCTTTAAGTGAATACTGTGATGTTACCATCTACAAAGATGGTATAATATACCATCTAAGATATGAAAATGGTGGAAGAACAGCGGTTCCATTAGAGAAAATCGGAACAACTAAAAAGCATGGTACATACGTGAGATTCAAACCCGATGCAACCATCTTCTCCACAACGGAATTCAAGCGTGATATCATCGCCGGTCGTTTAAAAGAAAGCGCCTTTTTAATGAAGGGTGTAAAGTTCATTTTGACCGACGAAAGAACTGGAGAGACAGAAGAATTCTTCTATGAAAATGGTCTCGTAGAATACGTCGCTAGTATCAACGCTAATAAGAAACCAATGACTCCAATCATGAGTTTTACTGACTTTGACGAGACTACTGGAATCAGCACCGAAATCGCTATTCAGTTCTGCAACGAAGACTATAACGAAACCATTCTTTCTTACGCTAACAACATTAGAACAAGAGATGGCGGCACACATGAAGTTGGCTTCAAAACCGGTATCACAAAAGCCGTCAATGATTTTGGTGAAAATTACAATATCTTGCATGGTAAGAAGCTCGATGGTGCGGATATCAGAGAAGGTATGACCGCCATTATTTCCTTAAAAATCCCCGAAAACATCCTCCAATTTGAAGGTCAAACTAAGGGTAAATTAGGAACAAATGAAGCAACCTACATCGTGCAAAACTCTATCTATAATAAGTTTACTTATTATTTAACAGAGAATAGAGAAGTAGCTTCCATCTTGATCAAAAAGTGTCTTGATAGTCAAGCCGCTCGACTTGCTGCTAGAAAAGCGAAAGACGATGCTCGTAGTGCTAGAAAAGCTAAAGAGCAAGTCATCTTATCCGATAAATTAACTCCTGCCCAAAGCAAGGATTACAAGAAAAACGAATTATTCATCGTTGAGGGTGATTCTGCCGGTGGCAGTGCTAAAAAAGGTAGAGATAGATTACATCAAGCTATTTTGCCATTACGTGGCAAACCTTTGAATACGGATGGTATGCCCATCTCCGCAGTTCTTAAAAATGAAGAAATCGCAACGATCATCAATACCATCGGTGCGGGTTTTGGTCAATCGTTTGATATTGAAGACATCCATTACGGCAAAATCATCATCATGACCGATGCTGATACCGATGGTGCTCATATTCAAACCTTACTTTTGACATTCTTCTATCACTACATGAGACCACTAATTACTTCTGGTCATGTTTATATCGCTGTTCCACCTTTATACCGTATCTTCAAAGAAGAGAACCATAAAATGAAACAAGAATATGCTTGGGATGATGAAGGTTTGGCACAAGCCAAAAAACGTGTTGGTGCGGGTTGCAATATATCCAGATACAAAGGATTAGGTGAGATGGATGCTATCCAATTAAAAGAGACAACCATGGACCCCAAGAGCAGATTACTAATCCGTGTTGACATCGAAGATCCATTGCTCGCTGATAGCCGTGTTTCTGTCCTTATGGGCAAAGATACTTCCTCGAGAAAGAAATGGGTTGAAGAGAATGTCAATTTCAATGAAATTGATACATTTATGAAGGAGGTCAAATAACGATGGCAAAAAAGAAAATCGTTGAAGAAGAAGAAATCGTTGAAAAGATTTCGATTGAACCTCTTGAAGATATTATGGGTGACCGTTATGCCACCTATGCAAAATACGTCATCCAAGATCGTGCTATCCCTGATGTTAGAGATGGCTTAAAACCAGTTCAGAGAAGAATTATTTTCTCTATGTATAAAAGTGGTAACACTTTTAACAAGCCCACAAAGAAGTGTGCTCATACCGTTGGTGCGGTCATGGGTACTTTCCACCCTCATGGTGATACATCTATCTACGAAGCCTTAGCTCGTATGAGTCAAGATTGGAAAGTTAGATATCCATTAATCGACTTTCAAGGTAATAATGGTAGTATCGATGGCGACCAACCAGCCGCTTACCGTTATACTGAATCTCGTCTTAGCGAATTAAGTAACGAATTAATCCGTGACATTGAAAAGAAAACCGTTGATATGCAACTCAACTTCGATGATACCGAAGAAGAACCAGTTGTTTTACCATCTCGTTTTCCTAACTTATTAGTGAATGGCACTGAAGGTATTGCAGTTGCTTTAGCAACTGAAATCCCACCCCACAACCTCAAAGAAGTCATTGATGCGGTCATCTATCGTATCGGTCATAAGACTGCGAAGGTTGAAGATTTGATGGAATTCGTCAAAGGGCCAGACTTCCCTGGTGGTGGTATTATTTACGAATCCGAAGGTCTCAAAAATATTTATTTAACCGGCCGTGGAAAGATCGAAGTAGCCTCCAAAGCGGAAATCGTCAAAAATGGTGATATCCAACAAATTATCATCACAGAAATACCTTATAAAGTGGTTAAAAAAGACCTTGTCTATGAAATAGACAAAATTATCCACTCCAAGAGTGTTTCTGGTTTAATTGAAGTTCGTGATGAAAGTGACTATAAAGGCATTAGAATCGCGATTGATTGCAAAAAAGACGCTAAAACAGAGCTCTTACTTAGATATCTAAAGAGCAAAACCTCTTTAGTGACTTCTTATTCTGCCAATATGGTCGCAATCGTCGATGGACGTCCAAGAACTTTGAATCTCTTGAACTTTGTCGATAGCTATATCGCTCACCAAGTTGACGTCATTACTAGACAATCACAATTTGACTTAGAGAAATACAAAGCCAGACTCCATATCGTTGAAGGTTTAATCATGGCTTCGTTAAATATTAACGAAGTGGTCGATATTATCCGTAAGAGTAAAGACAAAGCAGACTCTAAAATCAATTTGATGAAACGCTTTGACTTCAGCAATGAACAAGCGGAAGCTATCGTCACTATGCCTTTATACAAATTAAGTCATACCGATGAAGAAATCTTAGAAAACGAAAAGAATAAATTAATCGCTGACATCGCAGAATTAGAAGGCATCCTTTCCGATTCTGATAAACTCAACCGTGTTTTAATCAAAGACTTAAAACAAATCGCCAATAAATACGGTGATGAGAGAAGAACTATCATCGAACAAAAAGAAGATGATCATCCAATCGACAAACGTCAACTTATCGCCGAAGAAGATACAATCGTCGTAGTTACCCGTGATGGTTACGCGAAACGTTGTTCCTTAAAATCTTTCAAAGGTTCTGGTGATAATGCCGCTCCTGGTTTAAAGGATGGTGACGTTGTTGTTTGTATCGGTCAAGCTTTAACAACCGATTATCTGATTTGTTTTACAAATCAAGGTAATTATGCTTGCATTCCTGTTCATAAATTAACAGAAAATCGTTACAAGGACGAAGGTGTCCATCTCAACTCCTTAGTGACCTTTGCAGCAGGTGAAAAAATCATCAAAGCGATTACTATCCATACGATGAGAAATGACATCTATTTGGCTTTCTTATCAAGATTTGGACAAATCAAACGTATGTGCTTGAATTCCATTGAAACCATCAAGCGTTCACGTCCTGCTAGATGTATGAAACTCTTGAATGGCGATGAAGTTACTGGAGTACAAATATTAACTGGAAATAGCGATTTACTTGTTGTAACAAGTATCGGTAACGCCACACTCTTTAACGAGAACGATTTAACGATTCTCGGACCGAAAGCTGGCGGTGTCAAATCTGTCGCTGGTTTAGGAAAGAGCCAAGCCGTTGCTTTATTAGCCTTTGATGAAGATGAAAGAGCGAAAGTGGCGATTATTACCGATAAAGGCCATCAAAGAGTTATAGATATTAATAAATTGACACGCACCGCGCGTTTAGGTAAGGTGCAAGAAGTATGTCCATCCTTCAAAGGCGATGTTCATAAAGTTGTCAATGCCGTGAAGATCCCAAGAGGAGTTGATTCAATTACATTGAATCTTTACCTCAACGATAATAGTGTTTATCGCTTAACAATTGATGATTTCCGCCAAAATGAAGCAAGATACGCGAAGAAGAACATTGATGGTTTGAACAAGAATCATATCACTTGTGTCATAGACACAACATTAGAAACAATTAATAAGAAAACCATCTCTCATCCAATCGTGGAAAAGGAAGTTAAAGTTCCAGTTCAAAGCTTCGATAACAGCGAAAAAGAAGATATTGAAGAAAGCGAACCATTAATTGAAGAAGAAGTTCCTTCATTGATTGAAGAAACTCCAGAAACAGTGGAAGAAGTTCCCGCTCCAGAAGCTCCAAAAGAGCATCCGAAGAAGGAAAAGAAAGACGAAAAAACATTCGAACAAATCTCCATCTTTGACTTAGATGACGATGATGAATAAACATACTTTGTATGTTAGTTATCTAAATTAGTAGATTATTAGTAGATTATTAGAATAGTAAAATTGCCCATTATCCATTTTGTGATGATGGGCTTTTCTTTTGTTATCAATCTTAATTAGAGATTCATTTGAAATTCTATTGGCGAAACATTTCTATATGAAAGAGATTTTCTAAAATACGTAAATCAATATGTTTAAAAAATAGTAAAGTCTATGAATATAAGACTTTTTCATTTACAATATAGGTATAAAAGATGAAAAACAAGTACATTCCTTATGCTGTCGCTAAATCCATCTATGAAATAGATGTGAATTTCTACAAAGAGAAAAATGTCAAAATTCTCTTAATGGATTTAGACAACACATTGGATAGTTATAAGTTATATCATCCAACAGAAAGGGCTGTTGAATTGATTAAGAAGATTCAAGATGCCGGTATCTTACCCGTGATTGTTTCTAATAATAAAGGCAAACGCGTAAGAACATACGCAAACGATCTTCATCTCGAATACATCAATAGCGCTGCTAAACCTTTTGGCTTCAAGATTAAAAATTTTATTAAAGCCAAGGGTTGGAATACCGATGAGATGATGTTTGTCGGCGATCAAATGATTACCGATGTCGCCGCTGCCAAACGTGCAGGCTTAAGAGTTATCTTAACAGATAAGATTGTTAAAGAAGATCAATGGACCACACACATCAATCGAATATTCGGTAGAAGAATTAGAAAATATCATGCCAAAAGAGGCAATCTCATAGACTGGAGGAAATTATATGGGCAAAGTTAGAAGAGTCATGCGTTGTTACAACTGTGGAATGGTGTTGCAAAGCAAAAACAAGAAGGACAAAGGTTATATCGAAGCAGAGTTCTTAGATAATCACAATGGAGGCAATCAAGTTTTATATTGCCAAAAATGTTATGACATTTTAAAAGGTGTTAATACCGGTGCTCTTGAACAAAACATCGATAAAGCGACAACCAAGATTCTCGATGACGCAGTCGCCACAGACGCGATGATTATCTGGGCCGTGGACTTATTTGCATTTAATGGTTCTTTGATTCCTGAAGTCGCTAAAAAGCTCAATTCCTTAAAGGTTGCAGTCATTGGTACACATAGAGATTTGTTCTCTTCGTTAATAAAAGATGAAACCTTAGCACAATACTTGAAAGAGAGATTTGAAGAATTTGGTATCACTCCAGATTCTATTACCATCTTAGGTAATGATGATTCCGTCGATATCAAAGCCTTAATGGATAAATTCGATAAAGATAGACAAGCACATGATATCTATCTCATCGGTTCTAAGAGTTCTGGCAAGACAGTTCTCATCAATAAGATGCTTAAACATTATGTGAATAAGACCAAATGGCCGATTAAGACCGAAAACTATCGTGGTACGAATGTCAAAGTCTTAAGCATTCCATTAAGCAGATCATCCTTCGTTTATGAATTACCTGGATTCTCTTTAGCCACATCTGTTGTTGGCAAAGTAGAAAAGGATGTCCAAAAACTCATCATCCCAAGGAGAAAAATTGAAACTCATTACCGCACATTAGCCAAAGGCGATGCATTAGCCGTCGGCTCTTTAGCGTATTTCGAACTTTATAATGGCAAGCCAACTGCGATTAAGTTCTACTGCGCAGAAGGTGTGGAAATCAAAAAATTAAATGCTGATAAAGTTAATGACTTCTTAGAAGAAAACAATAGAAAGCGTTCTTTAAGACCAGTCAGCGAAAGAATTACCAGTTTCCGCGACTATGACTTCTTTGAATACACGATGGAAAACGATGGACAAATTCACGATATCTCCATCGAAGGTTTAGGCTGGATTTCCTTCCAAGCCAAAGGCCAAGTCATTAGAGTGATGTTCCCGAAAGGCGCTGCTCTAAAAGAATCCTTAGGTAAATTGAGGTAATCAAAATGCTCACTTCAAATGAAAAGAGACAATTAAAAGCGCTCGCTAGCACTCTAGAAACCAAATATCAAGTTGGCAAAAACGAAATCAGTGATACCGTCGTCGCGATGCTCGATAAAGCATTAACCGCGAAAGAACTTATCAAAATCGATGTCATGAAAGCAGTAGCTGTTCCCGTTATGGAACTCGCTTTAGATTTATCAAGCAAACTCAATGCTGATATTGTTCAAGTAGTAGGTCGTGTTATCGTTTTATATCGCTACAGCAAAACTAATCACAAAATCAAATTGCAAAAATAATGAATAAAATAATTTTTGGTGGTGCATTCGATCCCGTTCATAACGGGCATCTCAATATGGCGTTAAACGCTGCGAAACAGCTCGCTGGAGAAGTCATCTTCGTTCCAGCGCCTATTTCTGTATGGAAACAAAGTTCGGCGCCTATTAAAGATAAAATCGCTATGTTAAAACTCGCTATCAAAGATTATCCAGAGTTTTCTATTGATAAATATGAAATCAATAGTGGGAAAGAAATAAATTATTCCATCGACACCGTTAGACATTTCAAAGAGAAATATCCAAACGATAAACTCTTTTATCTTATTGGCACTGACCAAGTAAATAGATTTCACCAATGGAAAGAAGCTGAAGAACTTTCTAAACTCGCACAAATAGTGTTTTTTATAAGACCCGGTAGTGAAATCCACTCCGAAAACGTGGAAAAGTACCATATGATACAAATTGTAGGTCAAAAAAATACCGCTAATTCCACAGAGATAAGAGAGCTGAGAAACTATGAAGTTCCGGCTGATGTCCTTTTCTATATAATAGAAAATGAAGTATATGAGGGAGTAGTGGAACTTAAAAGCCTATTAACACCTCATAGATACGCACATTGTAAATCAGTGGCTTCAGTCGCTTATCAAATCGCCGTCTCCAATAAATTAGAGAATCCTTTAGATTACTATATGGCCGCCTTATTCCATGACATTGGAAAAGACATACCAAAAGAAGAACAAAAAGAATTGATAGAACAGTATTTCCCAAAATACAAAAATATGCCAGGTTATTGTCTTCATCAATTTGCCGGTGCGGCATTGGCGAGAATCAAGTTTGGTATAGAGAAAAAAGAGATGTTAGAGGCTATCGAATTCCATTGTACCGGAAACGAAAATATGGGTTTGATGGCCAAAGTAATTTATGCCTCAGATAAGATTGAACCAACTAGAGGATTTGACTCATCAGACTTGATCAACGCGATGAAGAAAGATGCTGAAGAAGGCTTCAAAATCGTCTTAGAAGCGAACAGAGAATTCTTGTCCAAGAAGGAAGAATCGGCACAAAATGAGTTAACCTCTAAATGTTTCGCTTATTATCTTAAGTAATTAAATACAAATTTCCAAAAAATCCAGAAGAGTCCTGAAGTGGGGCTCTTTTTTAGTTATCCACACAATCCACCAAAAAAATCGAAATAATACCTACTTCGCATAATTGTCATTATGTTAACCAAATATATATTTTTTACTGATATTATCTACCTTTATATATTATCTATTTTGATTATCTTATAGTTTTTAGCGGTTTTCAACAGGCATTTTTTCCACACATTAACTGTATGATTTTTGGCCAAAATGTACTAATTTCCTACTAATTTTATTTTGCACTTAATCGATTTCTTCTCCAGATAAGTATCTTTTATAAGCTTCGATGATCATATTTAATTTGTTTTCTTCTAACCTATAAACTATATATTTTTCTTCATCATCACAATATCTTTCTCTACTCGAATCGCACATTCCAATAGCTCTTTTTGTGTACATCCTTAGCTTATCAATTGTTCTGATTTGGTTCACCACTGCTAAGGTTGGTTTTCCACTTCTCAAGTCTCTAATGAAGCCTAAGTCAATGTCACTTTTTGGATGCGCTCCTCCATGGTTTGTTTTGAGTGGGCAAACAGTCACTAAGGGATTATAAATATCTGAGTCTGCTAAGACCACTCCATAGTGTCTATTAGAGAATTCCGCATTGACATTGATGCCCCAATCGAATTCATAAATCTCGCCTCTTTTTAAATCATATCTCAGGCAGAACTTTTCTGAGAAAGAAGCATACTCTAATTGTCTCTTAATCCAATCTAATTGATCCTTCATGCCATTGTTCCTAATCGCTAACTTGGAACTGGAATAATAAGAATCATTTGTTTCTGTTTTAAACTTATCCATAAAACATCCTCCTATATGGTAATAGGAAGAAAAATGATAATTTGTCTTAAAAAAAGTTGCCGAAGCAACTTTTTATTTATTATATAAATAAACTTTTTTATTCAAACAGTTCTTCAATCGGCTCACCCAAGAGATGTTCAGGTTTAGCTAATCCAAAGTTCTTTAAGATAGTAGCGCCGATATCACCAAAAGTAAGTCTATCTTTTAATAAAGTGCCATTCTTAATGGATGGAGAATACATTAACAAAGGAATATCTTCTCTTGTGTGATCAGTGCCATACCAGGTTGGATCGTTTCCGTGGTCTGCGGTGACAATAACTAAATCATCTTCCTTTAAGACTGTTAGTAATTCCGCTAAACGTTTATCGAAGGCTTCTAAGCATTCGCCATAGCCAACAGGATTTCTTCTATGACCGTATTCACTATCGAATTCCACTAAATTCACAAAGCATAAACCAGTGAAGTCAAAATCACGAGCTTCAGCAATAGTTTTATCCATACCATCTTCATTTGAAGATGTCTTTTGTGTTTTCACCACGCCATAGCCATCGAAAATATCGCCGATTTTACCGACGCAGTCGACCATAAAGCCATTATTCATTAAAACATTCATCGCTGTTTCCGCAGGAGGTTTTAAAGCTAAATCATGTCTATGTGCGGTCACGCGTTTAAAGTTAGAAGCATTGTCGCCAACAAATGGACGAGCGATGATTCTTCCCACCATCCATTCTGGTTTCATACAAATCTCACGAGCGATTTCACAGCAACGATATAATTCTGGAACCGGAGTGGTTTCTTCGTGAGCAGCGATTTGTAACACGCTATCCGCAGATGTATAAACAATTAAAGAATTGTCTCTTTTTTGTTCTTCACCGAGTTTTACTAAGATTTCTGTACCACTAGAAGCATAGTTACCGATGCATTTATGACCAGTTTTTGCTTCAAGTTCATCCATGAGCTCTTTTGGGAAGCCGTTATCAGTGAAGGTTTGGAAAGGCTTTGTAGTGTAAACACCCATCATTTCCCAGTGGCCTGTCATCGTATCTTTACCATTACTCTTTTCTCTCGCCTTAGCCACATAAGCATGAGGGTGAGAAACTTTTGATGTACCGACGATACGAGAATCTAAATCATGTAGGCCCCAAGAATTCATCACGGGGACATTTAAACCATTGGGCATGTTTTGTGAAATATGAACTAATGTATTGCTACCCACATCATTATGGCCAGCATTGAAAAAGTTCTCAGCATCTTGAGCAGCACCAACACCGACAGAGTCAGCGACTATAACGAATATTCTTTTATATTTATGGGACATAAATGTCTCCTTTCCAGACAATTGTATTTTATCTTATTTACGCTTCATATACAAATCATACGCGCTCCTAATACGACGCGTGGATATGTGCGTATATATTTGGGTTGTAGCAATATTTGTGTGGCCTAACATCTCTTGTACCGCTCTTAGTTGCGCACCATTTTCTAATAAATGAGTGGCAAAACAGTGTCTTAAAGTATGAGGAGATATCGCGGTCTCTATACCAGCTTCAGCAGCGTATTTCTTCACTTGCTTAAAGAAGTATTGTCTCGAGATGGGCTTGCCATAGCGATTTAAGAAGAGATATTTGGAATCTTTACCAGGATTTTTGCTTCTTACCTCATCGATGTACTTTTGAATATATTCGATAGCGAAATCTCCCAGAGGCACTTTTCTTTCTTTTGCCCCTTTACCAAAAACGCTGACAATCGCTTTCTTAAAATTAACTTTGCTTCTTTCTAACGCTAAGAGTTCACTGACGCGTAAACCAGAAGCATACATCGTCTCTAACATTGCTCTATCTCTTAACCCATCAGGTTTTTCCACATTTGGAGCGTTTAACAAATCTTCGACTTCCTCAACGGATAAACAGTTTGGAAGATATTCCGGCTTCTTAGGAGTCTCAATATTAGGGATATCTTCGTTAAAATATTTCTCTCTTTTTAGAAATAAGAAGAAATTCTTTGTGGAAGATAATCTTCTCATCGCCGTAGAAAGAGATAAACCTTCTGATATTTCGTGACGGAAGAATTCGATGATATCTTCGCCCATCAAATCTTCGACATATTTTCGATCTTTAAAGAAGATGAAGAATTGCTTTAAATCATCCGTGTAGTTAGAAACGGTTTGACGAGATAATCCCTTTTCCACTAAAAGGTATTGTTGAAATAATTCAATCGCATCACTTATTTCCATCATTTTTTTCTACCTCGCTCGCTCTAATCAATACTTTCTTCTTCATCTTTCTATTGAGTTCATTAATCAATAATTTGGTTTCACTCTCCGCCTCATGCTGTTGATAATCAAATAGACTCATTTGAATGACAACATCTTTCACATCCACGAGGTTTTGCAATGTAACACCTAATAATCTCACGGTAAGATTAGAGAAATTCTTATCATATAAATCCATCGCTGTTTTAAAGATGATGTCCTCACTATTCGTGGGATTACTTAAAGTAATAGATTTATTATGCACTCTAAAATTGTTGTTGATAAAAGCGCTTTCCTTCACTGATATTTGAATAGTTGGCCCTAATTTATTTTCTCTTTTTGCTCTTTCAGAAACTTCTTTAGATAGCCATTTAAATGTCGAAGCGATTAATTCACGGTTCGCGGTATCTTCCATCAAGGTTGTGGAATTACCGATAGACTTAGGGTCGTCTGGAGTGGAAATCACTTCATCGGAGCCATTCCCCATAATCCAGTCTTTAACAACGTTATAGAATTTACCAAACTCCGACATTAAAGAAGGATCGTCTCTTTTAATTCGTTCCGCTAAATCGCCGATTGTTAAGATTCCCTTTTCTTTTAATCGAGGAGCGGTCTTCTTGCCAATACCGAACATTTTATCAATAGATAAAGGATAAAGGATATTGGGGATATCTCTTTTACGAATAATCGTTAATCCCATCGGTTTCTTATAATCGCTTCCCATCTTCGCTAAAAACTTGGTATTCGCGACACCGATAGAACATTTTAATTTCGTTTCTTTATATAAATCGTATTGTAGCTTTCTAAAGAAGGCTGGAACATCATCGATACCTTTAATAACATCGGTGAAATCCGCAAAGCATTCATCGACAGAAGCTACTTCAACCTTCTTTGTATATCTTCTTACAAACTTTTTAAATTGGTCTGATAAAGCCCCATAATAACGAAAATCAACCGGTTTCACGATTAGATGTGGGCAGAGTTCTTTTGCCTTAAACATTGGCATGGCGCTTGAGACGCCATATTCTCTCGCTTTATATGAGCATGTAGAAACAATTCCGCCTCTTCCTTCATGTCCGATAGCGACCGGTTTATTTTCTAAAGAAGGATCACGGATTTCTTCACACCTCACAAAAAAGGCGTTGAGATCGATGTGAACAATCACTTTACTCATCGCCATTATTATATAATGATATGTTAGATTATGTTAACCAAATTATATTAATTTTAAGATTGAATCGACATCTAGGCCAAACTGTTGCAGTTGTTCTTTTTGAGTTGCGTGTTCCACATAGACGGTAGGAATAGATTTAATGATGACTTGTCCTTTATAGCCATTCTCCATCAAATGAGTAGCTAAATAGGAAACAAAGCCATTTTCTGTGGCATAGGCATCATAAATGATGATGGTTTGATAATTTATTAAATCGGAAGAGATAAGTTCCTCATCAAGCGGCTTTTGATATATTGCATTATATAAAGCCACATTCTTCTTATTAGCAATAAGAGCTTGTTTTAATTCTTGAGTTATTGGACCAACAGAAACAATTGCTACCTTATCTCCGCTAAGCTCTTTTTTCCATTTACCGAAGAATGTTTCTTCTTCATTAGAAGATGGCATTAATCTCGCTCTGGGATAGCGAATGCAGAAGACACCATGATTATTAAATGATTCTTTCATCAAAGATGAAACTTCCGCATCTGAAGATGCCATAGCCACTACAGTGTTAGGCGTAGAAATTAAGAATGCTTCATCATAGATGCCTTGATGAGTATTGCCGTCTTCACCCACTAAACCGCTACGATCAATTAATATTGTGGCATTCAAATTCATTCTTGCAAGATCGTGGCTGAGTTCATCAAACGCTCTTTGAAGGAACGTAGAATAAATAGAAACAATTGGATGTTTTCCGCTAGCAGCTAAGCCACCAGACATTGTTAATGCGTGTTCCTCGGCAATACCGACATCATATGTTCTTTGTGGGAATAACTCAAAAACATTATTTAAGGCGCTGCCAACCGCAGTAGCAGCAACAACAAGAACAGCGTCTTGTCTCTCGGACATGTTATCGATTATAGCTTTGCTATAGACTTCGGACCATGTCACGGTTTGCAAATCTTTTTGAATGAAACCAGTTTCTTTATCAAAAGGACCGACACCATGCCATTTGCCAGTATCATCGTTTTCCGCATACTTATAGCCTTTGCCTTTGATAGTTTTAACGTGTACAACACATGACTTATCCATCTTCTTTGCCTTAAGCAAAGCCTTTTCCAAATTCTTAATGTTATGTCCATCAACAGGACCAATATAAGTGAGTCCGATATTATCGAATAAGTTTAACGCCATAACGTGACGCTTAATCCAGTTTTTGATTGCGCCCGTCCAGCCCAAGATCCATCTACCAAATCTCGTAGTTTTCATCACTCTTTGATAAGCGTGTTTACTCCGCCTATATAAAAGTGAGTTAGAGAGATTTCTAAAGGAACGAGCCAATCCACCAACAGGCTTAGTTATAGACATATCATTATCGTTTAATACGATAATAACTTTATTGTTTCCGTTGGCTAAATTATTCATTCCTTCAAGCGCTAATCCATTAGTGATGGATGCATCACCAATGAATGCGACAATATCGTATTGTTCTTTATTAAGGTCCCTCGCTATCGCCATACCTTTAGCAGCGCTGATAGATGTGGAAGAATGACCACACTCAAAATGATCATAAGGGGATTCACTCATCTTTTGGAATCCAGATACACCATCGGATTTTCTTAATCGTTCTAAAGAACGACCAGTCAATATTTTGTATGTATAACATTGATGACCAACATCAAATATGAGTTTATCTTTACTGAAGTCAAATACGCGACACATAGCGATTGTCGCATCCACAACACCGAGGTTCGCGGCTAAGTGGCCACCATTTCTTGATGTGACATCGATAATATAATCACGAATGTCTACGCTCAACGCATCTAATTCTGGGTATGACAAATCCTTAAGGAATGTTGGGTCCTTAATTGTCGCTAAATCTATCTTTTTAACGTTCTTTTTCTTGCTCATACCTATACTAATAAAGTACTAAAAATATACTAATAAAATCTATTTTTCTTCGATTTCAACAATCTTTTCTACTTTTTCCTCTGCTTCTTTTAAAGCATCTTCCAATCTCTTGATGATTTCTTTGCCTTCTTCATATAATTTGAGGCTATCATCTAAGGAAAGAGCCTTGTTAGAAACCGCTTCCACAATCTCATCTAATCTTTTTATTTCTTTTGCGAAGTCCACTTTCTTTTCATTCATGGTTTTATTCCTCCACTTTATCAACTGTACTATAAATAGTACCATCATTAACTGTAGTTATTACTTTTTGACCAGGCTTAATATCTTTAATGCTGGTCACCACTTTGCCGCTTTCATCTTGGGAGATGGAATATCCTCTAGAGAGAACTCTACGAGGATTCAAAGCTTCTAATTGTTTGTCTCTATTATTGATTTCTTGCTTTAGATAATCAATCTTATCACGGATTGCGTTCTCTAAATCTTCACTAAGTGAAGATACATCTTCTTTTTGTTCCTCGACAATCTCAATAATAGCTTGTTTCATATCATCGAGAGAATCTTGAAACTTCTGTTGGATCTCACGCATATCGACTGTCGCTAATTCTGCCGCGGCTGTTGGAGTGCTCGCTCTTTTATCAGCAACATAATCCACTAGAGTGGTATCGATTTCATGACCGACAGCGGCGATAACCGGCATCTTGCTTGTAGCAATCGCTCTAACGAGCGTTTCGTCGTTAAAAGCGCTTAAATCCTCACTTGCGCCACCGCCACGGCCAATGATTAATGTGTCGAGTTCATATTCTTGAGATTTTAAGAATGCCCTTAATAGTTCCCTAGGAGCGGCTTCACCTTGAACAGAACTCGGAAAAACATAAATATCGCATACGGGATAACGTCTTTTGATTGTGGTGACAATATCTCTAATTGCAGCACCATTTTTCGCGGTTATAACCCCGATGGCTTTCGGGTAGATATTTATATCTCTTTTTCTTGAAACGTCGAAGAGACCTTCTTTTTGGAGTTGTTTCTTAAGCATTTCTAATTTGAGGAGCATCTCACCTTGTCCAATGGAATTCATTTCAAAGACCATCAGTTGATAACTGCCTCTAGGCGCATAGACATCAACACTAGCAAGGACTACGACTTCATCGCCATCTTTAGGTTCAAAGACAATCTTAGATGAATAGGTCGAGAACATGACGCAGTTGATAACCGATTCTTTATCTTTCAAAGAAAAATAAAGGTGACCATTAGCCCCCTTCTTGAAATTAGATAACTCACCACGAACGGAAATAAATTTTAAATTCTCATCTTGGGAAATAACCGCTTTGATATAACGGTTGATATCGCTGACGGAATAAATATTTCTTTCACCGATCATTTCAACACCTCGTCTAAAATGGCATTGATGAAACTCGCTTGTTTCTCTTCGATATATTTCTTCGCTAAGTCAACAGCGATATTAATCACGATTTTTTTATCAACTTTTTCTACATAGTAGAAATGAGCGTAAGATTTCAATAGAATAGCCCTTGTTAATAAAGGTATTCTCTCCCACTTCCAATTCTTTAAATGGGGAACGAAGGCATCTTTAATCGCTCCATAGTTCTGTAATGCGTAAGCGACATTGGCTTTGATGAAATCATCGACCTCATCATATGAGCATCCACATAATTCGCTCATTAAATCACGTGCATCTCTAAAAGAGCCTTCTTGGCTTTCTCCATGATGGAAATCGGAAAGTTCGTCATAGATGACGGTCATGATGATGTAGTGATATTGATTACGAGTGGTTGGCATATTAAAGAATAGATTCGACCTTTACTTGAATGTTGACAGGTACTTGTTCGGTAATCATGAGTAAAGAGTTATAGACTTCATCTTGGATTTGTCTCACTACTGTTTGAATAGGATTACCTTTGGCGACATCGACATAAATGTAGATATGAACGATATCGTTCACAACATATGTTTGCACTGGTCTATTTAAAATAATGAATTGATTTCTCTTCATTAATTTTTGCGATTTCGCCACACCTTTAACTTTCATCAAAGATGAGGTGACAAGTTGATCGAAAACATGACGGTGAATACCGAGTTTTCCAATCTTGGAGTTTTTTTCTAAATAGACATAGTCGGCCATAACAATACCTCCTAAATACTATATATAAAATATAGCAAACACGCAACAAACAAAGTTTTTTCAATAAAGAAAAAAGCACCGATTTTTCTCGATGCTCTTTCATTTATGTTTTGTTATTTAACAATTTCTTTGCAGAGTTCTGCGAGTCTCTCTTTGGTGAAATTGAATTTCTTGATCACATCTTTTGCCGGAGCGCTTGCGCCAAAGGTATCGATACCCATATGGTGTTCAGCAAACTTATCCCAACCGAATGTTGATAACATTTCCACAGAGATTCTCTTTTCTCTTGGTAATGATAAGACAGAGGCTTGATATTCTTTATCTTGTTCTAAGAACAATTCCCAGCTTGGCATAGAGATAATTCTCACATCAATGCCTTCTTCTAGTAGAAGTTTTTGAGCCTCAATCGCTAATGAGACTTCACTACCGGTAGCGATGATTTCTAATTGTGCTTTCTTATTTTCTTTCGAAATGACATAAGCACCTTTAGCAACGCCTTCCGTTGAACTGCTATCAATTAGCGGTAAGTTCTGACGGGATAAGATTAATGCGGTTGGAACGTTGACGCTTTCTAACGCTAACTTCCAAGCGGCAAATGTTTCTCTTTCATCACATGGACGGATAACACGCACATTAGGAATACTTCTTAGCATAGCTAATTGTTCAATTGGTTGATGGGTTGGACCATCTTCACCAACAGCAATAGAGTCATGGGAGAATAAATAAATTGCGGGTAAATGACTTAAAGCTGCCATACGAATCGCAGGTTTCATATAGTCTGAGAAAACGGCAAAGCAGCCGACATAAGTACGTAAACCGCCATGGAGCAACATACCATTTTGAGCACTGGCCATCGCAAATTCACGAATACCCCAGTTGATATTATGACCTTCTCTATGAGATGGTTCAAAATTAATACCGCCATCTAACTTAGTCATTACACTGCCAGCCACATCAGCGCTACCACCGATGAGGTTTGGCAATTTAAGCATATAAGCGTTTAATGCACGTCCAGAGGCTACACGTGTGGATGTGACACTACCGAAAGCAAATTCCGGAAGTACCTTTGGTAAATATTCTTCGACACTCAAATCTTTTAAAGCGTTGAAACGTGCTAAATCGGTCTCGTGTTTTTTGCCATAAGCTTCTAAATCTTTTTGATATTCCTCATAAGCTTTTTCGCCACGAGCGATAAATGTCTTTTGGAATTGTTCTTTCACTTCCTCAGGGATGAAGAAATCTTCATGATCAAAACCATAGACTTCAACTTTCGCGTGTTTACCATCTTCAGCTCCTAAAGGAGAACCATGGACTTTGTTTGTTCCTTGTTTAGCAGAACCAAAGCCGATAACTGTATGAACGATAATTAAAGTTGGTTTATCTTTGGACTTCTTTGCTTTGGCAATAGCGATATCGATAGCTTCGATATCATTGCCATCTTGCACTTCTAAAACATCCCATTCACTAGCGAGGAAACGATTCTTCACTTGTTCAGAGAATGATAAATCTAATGCTCCATCAAGTGTAACTTGATTAGCGTCATATAAGAGAATGAGTTTATTGAGTTTTTGGTGACCCGCTAAAGAGATAGCTTCTTGAGAGATACCTTCTTGTAAACATCCATCACCACATAATGAGTATGTATAGTGATTACATAGAACTTTGCCATCATGATAATTAGCTCTCACGCTTTCTTCTGCCATTGCCATACCAACGGCTTGAGCGATACCTTGTCCTAAAGGACCACTTGTAGCATCGACACCTTTAGTCCAATGATATTCTGGATGGCCGGGAGTTAAAGAACCAATTTGACGGAATTGTTTTAAATCATCAAGGGATAATTCATATCCAGATAAATGTAACATTGCATAAAGCAATGCGGATGCGTGACCAGCGCTTAAAACAAAGCGATCACGATTGAACCATTCCGGATCTTTAGGATTAGCCACTAAATGTCTCGTGAATAAAGTGTAGAGGATTGGGGCACTACCTAAAGCCATGCCTGGGTGGCCAGAATTAGCTTTGTTAATCTCGTCAATACATAAAGAACGGATGGTTGCTACCGCTAATTCATCGATTTTTTTGTTCATTTCTCATTCTCCTTAATTAGTAGTTTTTTAGTATATTATTAGTTTTTGTTATAATATTATTATAAAATTACTCTTTGTCCTTAATGACAATACCTAAATCTTCGAGCTGTTGAGGAGTCACTTCAGTCGGCGCCATGCTCATCGGATCAACACCCGCTAAATTCTTCGGGAAGGCAATCACATCTCTGATATTATCAGTACCACCGAGAATCATCGCGAGACGGTCCAAACCGAAAGCCATACCAGCATGTGGAGGGGTACCATATTTTAAGGCATTTACAAAGTAACCAAATTTCTTTTCCACTTCTTCATCACTGAGTCCGAGGATGTTGAAAATCTTCTTTTGAATATCTTGATTGTAAATACGTAAGGTTCCGCCACCCGCTTCATAACCATTGATGACGATATCATAAGCATAGCTTAAACACTTAGTTGGATCGCTATCTAAATACTTCAAATCCTCATCTTTAGGTCTTGTGAACGGATGGTGAGTGGCAACAATCTGCCCACTCTCGATATCTCTTTCGAACATTGGGAAGTCGACAACCCATAATAAATCATATGTATTAGATTTAATTAAACCTAATTGTTTGCCGTATTGCAATCTGATAGCGCCTAATAAAGGAGTGACACGGTTATATGGGCCAGCGGAAATGATAATAACATCACCATCGTTAGCGGATAATTCTTTGATTAAGGCCGCTTTTTCCTCGTCAGAAAGGAATTTCACGAAGGAACCGAGTAATTCTCCGTTTTCTTTCTTAAGGACCGCTAAACCGCCTAAACCGAACTTCTTAGCTTCTAATGTTAAGTTATCAATAACTTTACGGCTAGTTTCACTAGCAACGCCAGGAATGCATAAGCCTTTAATCGCTTCAGCACTACGATAAGCTTCAAATGTTGTATTCTTAAAAAGTTCTTTCAAGTCATGAAGTTCGATACCAAAACGAGTGTCTGGTTTATCACTACCAAATCTCTCCATCGCTTCTTTATAAGTCATTTGTCTTAGTGGTAATTTGACATCATAGCCGATAGTATTCATGAATATTTCATGAATTAATCCTTCCATCAAATCCAAGAATTGTTGTTGATCGAGAAATGATGTTTCAATATCAATCTGTGTAAAGTCAGGTTGTCTATCCGCGCGCAAGTCTTCATCGCGGAAGCAACGCGCGATTTGATAATACCTTTCAAAACCCGCCACCATCAAAAGTTGTTTAAACATTTGTGGGCTTTGTGGTAAGGCGTAAAAGGAACCATGATGTAAACGAGATGGTACTAAATATTCTTTTGCGCCTTCTGGAGAGGAAGCACAGAGCATCGGTGTTTCCACTTCGATGAATTGATATTTATGTAAATAACTATGAGTAGTTATTTTGATTTGGTCGCGAATATCAAAATATCTTTGCATGCAAGGACGACGTAAATCGAGATAACGATATTTTAATCTCGTCTCTTCTAGAGCATCGGTTTCGTCAGCGATGATTAAAGGAGTTAATTTCGCGGTGTTCACCACTTCAATGCTATCAGCGATGATTTCGATATCACCGGTCTTTAAATTCGGATTAGCGACTTCTTTCTTGCTCACGACGCCTTTGACTTGGATAACATATTCGTTACGAATATCAGGGACTTTTTCCGCATCCTTAACCATGATTTGGATAATACCAGAACGGTCTCTTAAATCGATAAAGAGGATGGAACCGAGGTTTCTTCTCTTGCTAACCCATCCTAATAAGGTGACGGATCTACCGACATCTTTAATAGATAATTCCGTATTACGACAAGTTCTTTCCATTTTATTTTCCTTCTTTCTCACATTGGCATTCATTGCCTTCGCAGCATTCTCTTTTGTGTTTGTGGCAGCAACGTTCTTCCACTAAAATGTCTTCACATTTGTCCGCGAACTCTTCACCATCAACGGTGATTTGTTCTTGGGTTTTCATATTCTTAATAATAACTTTGTTATTTTTAATTTCTTCTTCTCCAAGGATGATAGCGAGGCTAGCGCCTTTTCTTTCCGCACGCTTGAACATGTTTCCGAGTTTGACATTATCGAAACACATATCGACACTGAAACCGCGTAAGCGTAATTCATCGGCGATAGATAAGGCGGCCTTTTGACTCTCTTCACCAATTGGCATCACATAGGCATCTAAGTTAGATGCACTATCATTTAATAAGCCATCATCGGTTAACACGGAGACGATTCTTTCGATACCGAAGGAGAATCCGACACCGGGAACATCAGGTCCACCGACCTCTTTGACTAATTTGTCATAATGTCCGCCCGCACCGATAGCTCCGTAGTTATTTCCCTTTTGGGAAACATAATGGAATTCAAAGACGGTATCACTATAATAATCGAGGCCTCTTACTAAAGTATCATCGACTTCATAAGGGATGTTCATCTCTTCTAAAGCATCGAGCACTAATTGGAATCTCTTCTGACTCGCTTCGTTAATATATTGGCTCATCTTAGGAGCGCCTTTAACGATTTCTTGATCTTCAGGAACTTTACAATCTAGTATACGAAGAGGATTGATTTCATAGCGCATCTTGCAGTCTTCGCACATATTAGCGACTTTATCCTTAAAGAAATCTTTAAGGGCAGCGCGATAAGCATCTCTAGAAGCATCATCACCTAAAGTGTTAATCTTGATGGTCACACCTTCTAAACCTAAGCTTTGCAAAATGGTATAGGCCAAAGCGATAACTTCCACATCCGCATAAGGAGAGGCATGTCCGACCGATTCTACACCGAATTGATTGAATTGACGATATCTTCCTAATTGTGGTCTTTCATAACGAAAGACAGGTCCACAATAATAGAATTTAAGTGGTAATTCGTTAACGGGGATTAATTTGTTTTGCACGATCACTCTCATGATACCTGCAGTGAATTCAGGACGCATGGTCACACTTCTATCCGCTTTATCATTAAAGGTATACATTTCTTTTCTCACCACGTCGCTTGATTCACCGACACCACGAACGAATAATTCGCTATATTCGAGAACCGGAGGTCTCACGGGCTGAAAAGCAAAGAAGGAAGCGATTCTCGCCATGAGATTTTCTACGAAATCATAAGCTTGAGCTTCTTTGCCGATAACATCATGTGTTCCTTTGACATTAATCATATATTTCTTCCTTTCTTAATTAATTCATTAATTAGTGAGTAATTCTCGTAATGGAATAAACTCCATAAACCGATCTCACAATATTGCAGACATCGTTCAATCTCTTGGCATCACTGACTAATAATGTCGCAGTAATATCGACAATGCCATTGTTCAATAAGCGAGCATGAATGTTACTTAAAGCAACTTTAGCCGCGGTTAATGTCGACATGATATCCACTAAGAGATTATTTCTATCATTAGCTTCAATCATCACATCGACAGGATAAGTAGCGAATTCGATATCATCTCGCCAATAGACATCGACTAAACGCTGTGTCTCTTTAGCGATATTAGGGCAGTTTTTGCGGTGTACAGCAATACCTTTACCTCTGGTAACATATCCAACAATATCATCGCCAGGAATCGGTGTGCAGCAATTTGATAAGGAGATAGCGATCTTACCAGCGCCGATACAATAAACCGGACATTCATCACCAGATTTAGTTTTTATTCTTCCACCGGTGGGGAGAGTCACTGGGCGTTTGATATGGAGATATTCGATAATCGCGCTAGGAACTGGCTTACGACCAGTAATGCCGACGAATAAATCATCGACAGAGGAGAAACCGAAGTTATCTAATAATTTGCTATCATTGAGATAACCCATCATCTCTTCTTCTTCGATACCACGATCGCGGAAAGCATCTAAACAAGATTGTTTGCCTTTGGCAATCTTCTCTTCACGAATCATCTCCGCATTCTTTTTAGCGATATATTTCCTAATTGCTGATTTGGCAGCGCCAGATTTGACAAAATCTAACCATCCTTCACTAGGACCAGGGTTATTCTTCGCGGTTTTAATTTCCACTAAGTCACCAGTCTTTAAAACAGTATTAAGGGGCACCATCACACCATTGACTAAAGCACCAACGCATGTATCACCCACACGGGTGTGAATGTGATAGGCAAAATCAACAGGCGTACTACCTTGTGGTAGTTCAATAACTTTACCTTTAGGAGTAAAGACATACACATTAGCGTCGAAGATATCATGGGTTAAGTTATCCATGTATTCCTTCGCTGTGCCTTCTTGACCAGTTGATGACATAGAGACAAAGTCTCTAAACCAGTGTAATTTATTTTCAATTTCCTGTTGTTCTTTTTGAGAATTATAGCCGTTACCTTCTTTATAAGCCCAGTGGGCAGCAATGCCTGTTTCCGCGACTTTATCCATCTCCTCTGTACGGATTTGGATTTCGTAGAAATTACCATCACCACCGACGACTGTCGTATGCAACGACTGATACATATTAGCTTTTGGCATAGCAATATAATCTTTAAAACGACCAGGAACTGGTTTATAAGATTTATGAATTAAGCCTAATACTTCATAGCATTGAATTTCTGTTTCGGTAATAATTCTTAACGCTAAAATGTCAAAGATTTCATCAAATGGATGACCTTTAATATACATCTTTCGATAAATCGAATAGATGGATTTGACACGAGAAGAAATATCAAAGGGGATATTGTGTTGGAATAAAATATCCGCAATCTTTTTCTTTAAACTCTCCAAGGAACGACGCATAGTCTTAGCTTTCTTGGATAATAATTTGGTAATCTCTTTATATTTCTCGGGTTCGAGATATTTTAAACACAAATCTTCTAATTCCGATTTGATGACATCAAGACCTAAACGGTGAGCGATAGGAACAAAAACTTCCATCGTTTCTTTCGAAAGAGCGTGTTGTCTTTCATCGGAAAGAGATTCTAAAGTTCTCATATTATGGAGACGATCCGCGAGTTTGATTAAGATAACGCGGATATCTTTCGCCATGCCAAGGAATATCTTACGGTGATCTTCCGCTTCAAATTCCTCACTATTCATCTTTGAGAGTTTTAATCTCTGAATCTTGGTTAAGGAATCGACGATAGAAGCAACTTCTTCACCCCAGCCTTTCCTAATATCTTCGATAGTTGTATCAGTGTCTTCGACAACATCGTGCAAGAAACCCGCAGCGATGGTCTTAGGGCCGCAGTGTAATTCCGCTAAAATGAAGCCGACTTCTAAAAGGTGATGATAATAAGGCTCACCACTCTTACGAAGCTGTCCATCATGCTTTTTTAAAATATATTCATAAGCCTCACGAATTTTTGCTTTATCGTGAGGAGAAGTGATATACGTAGAATAAAGGTCTTCGATATCTTCGAATGTATGTAAAGGATATCCACCATTAACTTTTAATACTTTCGTTTTTTCCATAACATATACATATTACCTTCTTTTCTTTATTTTTGAAATAAAATAAAAGGCAATATGCTCTAATATATAAAAGAAAAAGCCATAAAACTGGCTTTATCTTTCTTCGAATTGAAGTTTATAGAGTTTGAAGTAATATCCGTGATTCTTGAGTAACTCTTGATGGGTGCCTCTTTCAATAATCTCGCCATGTTGCAAGACGATGATTTGATCGGCCTTTTGAATTGTGGATAGTCTATGCGCCACGACAAGCATCGTACCGATATTTTTCATCTTCTCTAAAGATTCTTGAATCAACACTTCGGTTTCCGTATCGATATTCGCGGTTGCTTCATCGAGGATGAGGATTTGTGGTTTGTGGAGAATGGTTCTCGCAAAAGACAATAATTGTCTTTGACCTTGAGAGAAGTTCTCTCCTCTTTCAATCACTTCTTCATCGTATTTCTTATCGAGTTTGTTGATGAATTTATCCGCATTCACATATTCGCAAGTTTCATCGAGTTGTTCATCGGTGAAGGAATCATCATAGAGAGTAATGTTCTGTCTAATCGTTCCAGAGAATAAGAAGACATCTTGTAACATCTGCCCTATCGCTTTTCTTAACGATTTGATTTGGATATGTTTGATATCGATTCCATCGATAAGAATTTGCCCTTTTTGAATCTCATAATTTCTCACGATCAATCCGAGGATTGTGGTTTTACCTGCTCCAGTTGCACCGACAAATGCACACGTTTGTTTCGGTTCGATGGTAAAGGAAACATCTTTTAAAATCCAATCTTCATCATGATAAGCAAACCAAACATTCTTAAATTCAATCTTGCCTTCTATGTGGTCAATTTCGATAGCGTCTGGTTCATCTAAAACATCGGGTTGAACATCTAAGAGGTTAAAGAGTCTCTCGGAAGCAGTGACCGCTCTTTGAATACCATTAAGTTGATCGGCGATGTTTTGAATCGGGTTGAAGAACTTAGATAGATATAGATAGAAGGCCACGACTTCACCGGCGTTGATGATGCTTTCCATAGCGAAGCTAAATGTCACTGCGACAGCGACAAAATAGATGAAGGAGATTAATGGTCTATAAATACCAAAGGCTAATAAGACTTTATATCTTGTTTTACGGAGGTTCTCATTTTTCTCATCGAATTGTTTGGTCTTTCTAATCTCTTGGTTAAAGATTTGAATAATCTTCATACCGGATAAACTTTCGTTCAAATAGGTATTTAAATCGGAGATATATTGTCTCTCTTTCTTGAATATCTTATAGATAATTTTTCTAAAGATATAGGAAATTACGAAGACAACGACCACGAAGATGAGCATCACTAAAGATAATCTCCAGGAGATGAAGAACATGATGATATAAACACCAGCGATGGTCAAAATATTCCTAATCAAGTTCACAAGAATAGAAGTAAATAATTCAGATAAGGAAGCAGTATAGGACACCACTCTTGTTACTAAGGAACCAACTGGCATTTCATTGAATTGATTTTGCGACATATGTTCGATATGTTCAAAGACTTCCATTCTTAGCTTATAGACAATTCTTTGACCGGCTTTTTGCAAGACCATAGCTTGGAAATATGAAAGGGTATAAGTAATGACGGATAATCCGAAATACCCCACCGCTAACATGATGATTACTTTTAGTTCTGGACTTGGAGATTGTAGGTTGTTGGTTACCTCTTTCATCAATAAGGGGACCACCACATCAATAGCAATCGCTACCACGATGATGAGCAAAGCGAAAACTAGGGAGAGCCATTCGCTCTTCACATATCCCCACATCCTCTTCATCATGATTTTCAGAGGGATCTTTTTATCGCCTTTTAGTTTCTCTAGATCAACTTCAGCCATATTAATTCCCTCCTTCCACTTCTTTTTCTAATTCTTGGAGGAGCACCATCTTTTGATAGGTCGGTGAAATCTTCATCAATTCTTTCGGTGAAGCAAATGCTTCAATCTCACCATCATTCATGACAATTATTCTATCCAAGTGATTGACAGTCGAAACGCGTGAGGCCACGACAATTGTGGTCTTACCTTTTCTCTGTTCGTAAATATTCTTTAATATTGTTTCTTCCGTTCTCACATCAACTGCAGAAACGGAGTCATCTAAAATCATAATCGGTGCGTTCTTCACATAAGCGCGAGCGATAGATATTCTTTGTTTTTGTCCACCCGAAAGAGTGACACCACGCTCACCAGAGACGGTTTCATATTTATTTTTAAAGTTCTTAATATCTTCTGCGACATCGGAGAATTCCGCACCTTTAACAATTGTTTCCATCGGCATATTCTCGCTAGAGAAACCGATATTATTCGCCACTGTATCGCTAAATAAGAAATTATCCTGAGGAGCATAAGAAATGTATTCTCTTAAAGATTTAATCTTATAATCCATAATATCGACACCATCGATAAATAGAGAATCGCGGTTTAAATTATAAATTCTTAATAAGGAATTCATTAATGTGGTTTTACCACAACCAATCTTTCCGACGATACCGATGGTCTCACCCGCTTTTATTTCTAAAGAAATATTCTTTAAATACGGATCGGTTTTTTCCGGATAAGTAAAGGAGAAGTTTCTAAATTCAATACGACCCTGAATTGCTTCTTTAGGTACATAATTACCATCTTCTTCAATGATTTCTTCTTTCTCATCTAAGAAGTGGCTAATTCTCTTTAAAGAGGTCTTTGCTCTAGAACGCATAGAGACGATTTGTCCTAAGGCGATCATCGGCCAAATCAATAAATCAAAATAGCCGATGAAGGTCACTAATTGACCCGCTGATAATTTGATTTCATGGCCCAAGATAGCTACTGGATTATTAGTGACAAAGGCATAGACAAACCAACCACCAAATCCGATGGTAATGCCAAATAACAAAGCGATAATAATCTCAATAGAAACATCGAATAAAACGGATATTCTTGCGAAATTCACGTTAGTTTCGCGGTCTTTCTTTGCTAATTTAGCAAAGGCATGTAGTTGTTGTGTCTCTTTAACAAAAGCTTTAATGACGCTGATACCGGTAAAAATTTCTTGTGAGAAATCATATAAGGCATCAAATGATTTTTGCCTTAATTCCCATTTCTCGGACATGAATTTCTCCACGAGTGCACCCCAGGCGATAATAAGAGCAATAGGAATTAAAGAAATCGCTGATAATATCGGTTCGAGCATGATCATTTGCACAATGACTAACACGGACATGAATAAGGCGTCCACGAGCATAATTGTTCCCCATCCGAAGAAGTCTTCAATGGTTTCAATATCGTTAGTGAACCACGCCATAACGGTGCCCACTTTATTTTCATGATAATAACGGACTGATAATCTCTCCGCTTTTAAGAACATTTCTTTTCTTAAATCAGAACCGATTTTAAATGTCGCGTGGAAGATAGTTACTCTCCACAAGAATCTACCGAGCATCATTGTCGCACCAATAATTAATGTGGCGATTACCGCTCGTAAGATATCGGATTTCTGAACATCGGATAAAGGACCACCTTCCGCTAAGATGTCCACGACTGTTCCTAGATATTTCGGTTCAAAAATCTGAGCGATATCAACCACGACTAAAGCCGCTACCCCAATAATGAAGAAGATAGCGTATTTCAAATAATATTTGTTGATGTACTTACCGAATATCATAGAAATGAAAAAGTTAATTATTAAACAATTAACTTGTTAAAAAGTGTATCACTAAATAAAAAATAAACAACAAAGATAATTGAGTTTTTTCTTGCTGTTTTTTATTTTTGAAATAAATATAGGTTAATTATTTTGCAGAGGGAAAATAGTCTTTAATATTAAATTCTAAAGTGCTACGGCCACGATAGAAACTCTTCTTAACACGACCGCTTAAATCGATAAAGGAATATTCTAATACTTTGGATTTTGGCATATTAAAGCCCACTAATTTGACGCCTTCTCCGACATAGGAAAGAATGTGTTCACCAGTTTTAGAAAACATCAGAGAATCGCTTCTAATATGTTTAATCATAAAGTTAGGAGCTTTCCAAGATTCTCCAAAAGGAGAGAACGATTCGATAATTTTATAATTCTCATCATTGATCTCGGTTAAACCTAAAGGAATATCATCATGCTTCACTATGGTTAGCGGATTAGCGGATGTATAAGTGATGAATCTTTCTTTAAATAAATCAAAGTCTTTCTTCAAGATAGAACAGCCTCCCGCTAAAGCATGACCACCGGAAGTAATCATAATATCACCGCAATAATTAAAGGCCTCAACTACGTTGAAACCCTCTGGAGCGCGGCAGCTACCCTTAATCGCATCCCCGTCTTTTTCATCAGTTAAAACCACGACTGGCTTTTGATATTCGGAACATAATTGGTTAGCGATTAAACCTAATAGCCCTTCTTTTGCGTCGGTCATGATAATAATCGCTGGTTCATCGTGATTAATATTTAAATCCTGTCCATCCATCAAACGAGATTCATTCTTCCTCTTCTCGTTGATGCTTAATATCCAAGTCAATAGTTTGTCAATTTTCACCCGATCTCCGGTGACAAAATATCTGACAATATAATTGATACTATCATCATCTAAAATACGACCTAAGGCATTAATCTTTGGAGCGATTTTCATCCCAATCGCGTTCTCATCAAAAGGAAGACCTTCTTTTAGTTGATCAATCGTGTAAAATTCACCATCTCGATAATTCTTAAATACGAGTCTTAAAAAGTTACGATTGTAGTCTAATAAAGGCATCATATCACTGATGAGAGAAATAGAGGCTAAAGTGGCAAGGTATTTATTGAAATATCCTAATAATGCCCAGGAGAACATAAAGGACACAAATCCAGCACTAGAAGCGATATCACCAAAATGTGAATAGGTGGGATGGAGAATTGCATCAGCTTTCGGCACTTCATCTTGCACGGTATGGTGATCTAATATTAAAACCTTGACACCGTTATCTTTTAAATATTTAATCGGTTCAAAAGCGGAGATGCCATTATCGACAGTAATGACTAATTTCACGCCATCATGAACCATATCTTTAGCTTTGGTTAAAGTAATGCCATAACCATCGTTATAACGGTTAGGAATGTAGAAAGAGGGAATTATGCCCAATAATAAGAAAGACTTCACGACGATAGATGTCGACATAATGCCATCTGCATCATAATCGCCATAGATAAAGATTTTATCTTTATTAGCGATTGCTTCTTTCGCAATAGCGACCGCTTTTTCCATATCATCAAAATGATGTCCACTACTAAAATTATCAACTGTCACCGGGGCAATTAATTTTTGATAATCTTCTTCGTTAATATGGAAATATTCTAATAGTCTTTCGAATAATGTATCTTTCATAAAATAATATTGAATAAAGGCCACCAATTGGTAGCCTTTGTTTTTTAGTCGTTAATACCGATGAAGGTTCTTTCTTCTGGTTCGGCACTACGTGGAGTGCTAACGACTTTCTTTCTCTTTTTACGTTTGAATTTGCTTGTTAATTTATCGAGATTAACTTTAGAGAACAAACGGAAGAATAAGTGTGATAAGGGGCCAAATAATGTCGTAGAGACGAAGATGGTCACTAAGACACCGACCACAAAGATGAGATATAACCACGCGCTTCTTGCAGGACCAAATCCGAAGAAATTGATACCGATATAAATCGCTAAGAAGGAGGCTAATAAGATTGGGGAATAAGATAAGGATGTCGCGCGAACCATAATCGCTTTTCTATTTTCAATAGAATTATCACGACTCTTATCTTCTAAGACGAGCTCTCTTTCTTTATTCATAAAGATAATAGCCACAAATAAGGCGAAGACCGCTACTAATGGTAAGGTCACAACTGCGTAATTAGTAACTGCTAAACGTGTATAAGCGAAGAAGCCTGCCACTGCAGTGGTAATTCCCGCTGGAACGATGAATGAGACTAAACCACGAGTTAAACGATATCTGAGTAAGAGATAGAAGGCGCTGACAGCGATACCGACGATGGTTCCCCAGAAGACAGGAGCGAATTCTGGTTGTTGAGTACTGACTAAGTTACCGACTTTGATATCAGCGGTGATATCTGGATCTTCTAATTTCAATGTTTCGGTTAATAATTCAGAAACACCATTTTCATAATCAGTGCTATAAGTACGGCTGATTTCTTTTCCTTCTTCATCGAGCTCGACATAATAGCCTTGGACTTTACTGTTATCTAATTTGTTATTTAATTTAATGGTGTAATAGGTATAGGTGATGGTGTCATCTTTATCTTCACCATAATCTTCTCTTGTTTCGTATAAAATATCGCTGATATTATCACTTAAAGCTTTAGCTTTGGATTCATCTTTTTCATAGGTATATGTATGACTTAAGACTTCTCTCACCATCGCTTCTGTGACAACGGTATTCTTATTATTTGTTTCAATGAAGATTTCACTATTTAATGTGGTACCACCATTGTTATAGACAACACCTTTATTTAAGGTACCGAAGACGATCATACCAGCGATACCAGCAACTAATAATAAACCACTGATAATCGCAACTGGTTTCTTCTTCGCAGTGAAGTCTTTATTCGCATAGGAACCATAGAATGTTTGTTTTTCTTCGTTTAAAACGTTAGGAACATTCTTGCTATCAATACCGAATACTTCGTATTTGCCTTGTAATTTGGTAGTATTTGTCGCTAACCACATCATGCCTCTTAAACCTAAGACATTGAGGATTAAGGATGCTAAACCACCGATAACGGAGATAATAGCGAAGGTTCTCATTAAAGCACCACCGAAGATATAAGCGAAGATGCCCATGATGATTAAGACCACGTTGATATCAACGATTGGCAATAAAGCCTTTTTGGTAGATTCAGAATTGGCTTTCTTTAAGGAACGACCACGATAAGCTTCTTCTTTTAATTTGGTTAATTGAATAACACCACATGCTAAGGAAGCAATCGCGACAGCACATAAGGCGATAACACCAGCCGCATTAAATTCTGCGGTGAATAAGATGATGCTAGCCACACCAGCGTAGACAGAACCTAAGGTTAAGGTCGCTACTGCTAAGGCACCTAAACGATAGAAGACCGCTAATAATAAGGCGATAATAACGATACACACTAAGGTAGCTCTTAAGGTGAAGGACCATTGGAGATTACCTTCGGTAGTTAATAATGCTTCGCTCATCGCACTAACGGAGTGGGAATATAAGAATGTGACTTTATAATCTAAAGCGCCACTATTGATTAAGGCAACGAAATAATTCGCGGTAGCAAATGCTTTTCTCACATCGCTAGCTTCATATTTGGAGTCATTGTTAGCATCTTGAATATTAACGTAAGCAGTTAATTTATCGATTTCTTTACCTTCATCCTCTAAGGTGGTTAATTCACCAACATCGAATCTCATGAAGATTTTATTGGCAACACGTGGATCGTAATCTTCATTACCGCTTTGGGTTTGTTCATAAGTATTACCATCTTCGTAGTCATGCCACAAATATAAATTGTATGTATATGTAGTTTCTGCTTCTTCACCTTCACCGGTGGTTTGGCTTTCGGCAGCGGAAGTATCGTCATCTTCTTTATATTGTTTGACGATATCATAGATTTCTTTGAAATGATCACCAACAGGGATGTTAACTGTTGGATAATTGTTTTTGGTTTCCATATAGGCCTTACCAGTAATGAATTTTTCGGATTCATCACTATTGACACGGAAATCATTCTTCTTGGAGGAAAGAGCTAATGATCCGTCAAAGGTCATAAGGGTTTGAATGTTACCATAATTTTCATCAGTTTCTTGTTTAAGAGTCACTTTTACTGTGTCGTAACTTTCGGTAGCGACTTCATAGTTTGTGACTTTCATAGAATCCAAGCGTTCAATCATTGTTTTAGAAACGATTTGTGCTGGAGTTTCACCACTATCGGTCTTTTCAATTAATTCACTTTCATCTTTTTCAGAAATGCGAAATACTAATTCGCGTCCATCGGAATATTCGATATTTGAGGTACTATTCTTAAAAACATTAGCAAATGTTGAGCCCATAAGGACTAAAGATGTGCCTGCTAAGATAATGTATGACCACAATCTTCTCATATTTCTTCCTCCTACATATAGAAAAATACACACACGCTTACGCGCTATGAATAACAATATACCAAATGAAATTAGTTTTCAATAAATAAATGCGCACACGTATACATGTGTGAAGAAAAATAATATATTTAAAAATAGATGTTAAACTTACAACAAGCAAAAAAAACGCTGCTGGTCGCCGTTTATTTAAATATATCTTATATTATTTCGTATACTTGTTCGCTTGCCATTTAAGTAATTCATTTTTCTTGACTTTATCAGTAACCACTCCAACTATGGTCCCTTTTGCAGAAATTACATAAGGACTTCTCCAAACAATAATACTTTGTCCAACACAAGTTCCAAGCGGCACATATTCCCAGGCAGCGTATCTAAGATAAGCTAAAGTTTCATGTTCATTATAAAACTCAAAATTCTGTATAAACACAGTCCAACCACATATCATATCTGAGTGAAAAGGTAATTCTTTAATGAATCGACGATATTGTGGAAAACATATATCAACACCAGGTATTTTATCATAGCTTCCGTCTTTATCAGAAGGCAACCAACTCAATTTAACAATATATATTTCATCATCCATACTTAATAAATCCAATATCCGCTCAAAATAGAATTCAATAAATCAGCATTAAAGCAATAAGCTTCCGCGAAACAATAATAAAATAACATACATTATAATTCAAAGCATGGTATTAATTCTGGCCACATTTCTTCAATGGTTTTTCCTTGAAAGCGAAAGTTAGCAAGGAGCTCCTCTCTAGTCGAAAAAATGGATTCAGTGACAAAGTCTCTATTCATCATTCTCTCAAAAAGACTACGTATTAACCCTAATGATCTATTTGGTTTCAATACAACAGCACAAGCTGCATCATAACTAATTTTAGGCGCGTCTATAAGACGAATTTGATAATCGCCATACTCAAAATAAGCCTCAAGTTCTTTAGCTAAAAAGGCTTGTTTAAAACGATTATAAGAATAGTTGTTTATAGCAGCCATAAATAAAGTGTGGCTTTCTTCACTCTTTCAAATAATGTCGGAAGATCCAAATTGATAAAGACTTCTTTATATTGCCCTCCGTAGATGGGCATCATAGAAGCATTATTTTCTAAACTAATTGAAAATGTTTTAGTAATAGCCATATCTAAAGAAATATTAAAATAATTTATTTTGGTTCCGTTATTTATTAAAACAGTGTTCCTTGATGTGTAATATGGAGATGTTTATAAGCTTTATCGTTAGCTACTCTTCCACGAGGAGTTCTATCAATAAAACCGATCTGCAATAGATATGGTTCATAGACATCTTCTAAGTTCATAATCTCTTCCCCGATCGCATTAGCTAAAGTATCTAAGCCAACTGGTCCACCTCTAAATCTTTCAATAAGAGTTTTGAGATAACGAATATCGACATCATCTAAACCGATTTCATCAACCTTTAAAGCATTAAGTGCTTCTAAGGCATCATATTCATTAATATCATCTTTCCCTTTGAAGTTCGCGAAGTCTCTCACTCTTCTAAATAAACGATTTGCGATACGAGGAGTCCCACGACTTCTCTTCGCGATTTCCACCGCGGCTTTTTCCGTAATTTCCGTATTAAAAACACGTGCGGTTCTCTTGACGATTTGTACCACTTCATCCTGGTCGTAGAAATGTAATTTTTCGGTAATACCGAAACGCGCTCTTAAGGGAGCGCTTAAATCACCCGCTCTGGTGGTCGCACCAATAAGGGTAAAAGGAGGGAGATTCATCGTTAGAGCTTTGCTATTGGCATCGCGGTTAATAACGACAGTAAATTTAAAATCTTCCATCGCTGTATATAGTGATTCTTCGACAATTCTCGGAAGGCGATGAATCTCATCGATAAATAAGATATCGCCAGGTTCAATTCCTGACAAAATCGCCGCTAAATCGCCAATCTTTTCAATACTTGGACCACTAGCGACATGGACATGAGTGTGCATCTCATTAGCGATGACATAGGCTAATGTGGTCTTGCCTAATCCAGGAGGACCATAAAATAAAAGATGGTCTAATGGTTCATCTCTATGTAAAGCGGCACCGATAAAAACACGAAGATTTTTCTTTAAATCCTTTTGACCGACATATTCGTCTAAAGTCTGTGGCCTCAAGGTAATATCTTCTTGGGTATCAATACTACTAGCGTGAGCATCTAATAAACGTGACATAATTATTTCCTCAATTTATTAAGAGCGATACGCAAGATATCTTCGGCAGAAGCATCAGGTTCATTAATAGTCGCTAAAACTCTATCGATAGCAGCACCTTTAAATCCTAAGCCTTTTAAGGCTTCATAAACTTCATCATAAACGGTGGGGTCACCTTTACTACCACCGGTTAATTGGCCTTTCAAATCTAATATGATTTGCGCAGCCGCTTTCGCACCGATACCAGGTAATTTCTTTAAGAACGCGACATTATTACTCGCGATAGCGTTCACTACTTCTTGTGGTGTGGTGCTACTTAAAGCGCCGATCGCACTCTTGGGTCCTAAACCTTTAACTTTGATTAAAGAGAGGAAAACAGATTTTTCATCTAAAGATGAGAAGCCGACTAAATATTGTTCATCTTCGCGAACAACATTATAGGTATAAACGAGAACTTCATCCCCGATTTCATAATCATCGATATGAGACACTAAAACTTGATAGCCGACATCTCTCACATCAATCACTAATGTATCGCCATCTTTTAAGGCTACTTTACCTCTTAAAAAATAGATCATGTTGTTTCCTCCTTTATCGATAAATCATAATAAATAAAATAATAAATATTAAAGATAATATAGCGGAACCTAAGCCCGCGATAACCACCATAAGATTATTATTTTTCATCTCTAATATAGGGCTCCGCTTCCGGAATTAATGCGCGTTTGTGCTCACTAATTCGATGTAGGTATTCAATTCTTTCTTTTACTTTAGGTTCTACTTCTTTACCTAAAAGGTAATTATCTAAATCTTTATAGAGAACACCCATTTCTTTTTCATCGGTTTGTCCATCGAATAATCCGGCCGAAGGAGTTCTTTCTGCTAGATAAGAAGGAACACCTTTAATCTTCGCGGCTTCTACTACTTCGCCTTTAGTGAGATGAGTAATGGGCAAGATATCTGCGGCGCCATCACCATATTTGGTGAAGTAACCAGTATATTTTTCATCCATATTATCCGTACCGACGACTAAAGAACGATGAGTTTGTCCATAGGCATATAACAAAGTCATACGGATTCTCACTTTAAGATTCGCTAAAGATAATTGATCTAATTTAATGCCTTGTTTTTCAAATTGTTCGATGCTCTTATGGAAGGACTCACTACCATCGAGAACGATATATCTCACATCTAAAGCTTGAGCAACTTTTTCGGCATCGATTAAATCATTAGGATTGCTATCGATAGGCATGATGATACACATCAATTTATCTTTACCGACGGCATTCTTTGTTAAAGCGGCCACTAAAGAAGAATCAACACCGCCAGATAAACCTAAAACATAGCCATCTAAATGACTATCTTTTAGATAGTTTCTTAAGAATTCTTCAATTTTTAATAAATATTGTTCTAATTTCATAATCATCTCACATATTCAAAGGAAAAATCATCGAGCCAGACGGTATCTCCATCTTCCGCACCCATTTTCTCTAATTCATCATCCACTCTTAATTTTCTTAATTTGGTCATTAAAACCATCATCCCTTCATCCGTGGAGATATTGGTCATACGATAGAATTTAATAATGGGATCACCAGATATCACAAATTCATGAGCTTTAGTTCTTGTGATGATAAATTGTTTTGTTTCTTCTGGTAATTCATATAATTTAGTATCGAGTTCTTCACTATCCTCACTATAAAGTGGGAAGGGTGGAGTTTTATCTAACAAGTCCGCACATTGATATAAGCATTCTTCAATGCCTTCATCAGTTAAGGCAGAAATCGGAATAATGGGCTTTTTAACGTGTTTTTTGAATTCTTTTAATCTTTCTAATGCCCCATCTTCATCCATCTTACTAGCGAGGAGAATAGTCGGTCTTTTATCTAAACCAAAACCATAGGTTTTAAGTTCATTATTAATCACTTTATAGTCATTAATAGGATCTCTTCCTGATTCACCCATATCGATTAGATGAACAAGAACACGGCATCTTTCGATATGTCTTAAGAATTGTAAACCTAAGCCTTTACCTTGATGGGCACCTTCGATTAATCCAGGGAGGTCCGCCATCACGAAAGAACGTCCGTCTTTAGTAGAAACAACACCTAAATTAGGAACGATGGTAGTAAAAGGATAATCGGCAATTTCTGGTTTAGCAGAACTGACAACGCTTAATAAAGTAGATTTACCGACACTGGGGAATCCAATTAAACCGACATCCGCTAATAATTTTAATTCTAAAATTAATCTCTTTCTTTCTCCAGGCTCACCATTCTCCGCAATTTTAGGAGCGCGGTTAATGGAACTCTTAAAAGCGGAATTGCCGCGACCACCACGACCACCTTTAGCGACCATGACCATCTTGCCATCAGTATTTAAGTCACCTAAGAATTTATGACCATCCTCTTCAAATACTACTGTTCCAACTGGGACTTCAATAATGACATCTTCGGCATATTTACCAAATTGATTTTTGATACCACCTTTTTCTCCATCTTTACCAGCGAACATTTTGCTATGACGGAAATTGAATAAAGTATTGATATGAGAATTAGCTTTTAAATAAATGGAAGCACCTCTACCACCATTACCTCCGGCAGGTCCACCTTTAGGAACGTATTTTTCACGTAAAAAGGCAATGGCGCCATCGCCACCTTTTCCACTTCTCACTTCAATAACAACACGATCTATAAACATATTATTTAATCACTTCTTTAATGATGACGCTCGGTCTATGAGCGCTTTCTTCTACGGCTTTGCCAAGGTATAAACCATGAATGGCTAAGACACCTGTAATTAATGTCGAAACTAATAAGATGACATTGATGACTAACCACATCCATAAAGACAGGTCATTCATAAATGTAATAACTTTAGTTATTTGTAAAATAAATAGGACTAATTCCGCGACAAAAGATAAACAAAATAAGATACCTAAAAAGACTGCAACTTTAATACCGATATCTAAAGGTTTAACACTGACAGAAACGATAGAATCTTTCGCGAGTTTCACCATCGCAGTTAAAGGATAATGAGATTCGCCTTTTGCTCTTTTGGCTCTTACCATCTCCACGGCACCAGTCTTAAATCCCACAAAAGGAATCTCTACTCTTAAGACACGGTTAGATTCGCTTAAAGCGTTGACTTCATCAACCACTCTTCTATCTAATAAACGGAAATTATTGACGTTTTGTGGAATCTTCACCTTTGGTGATATCTTAGATAAATAACGATAGAAAATACCAGCGGAGTTACGTTTGAAAGCGGTATCTTTCTTACGAGATACGCGAACGGCATTCACTACTTCATATCCCTCTTCCCACATCTTGAGCATCTCAGGAATAATTTCTGGGGGATCTTGTAAATCAGCATCCATCGGGATAGCACAATCACCGGTCGCAGTTAATAAGCCCGCTCTCACAGCAGCTTCTTGTCCCCAGTTTCTCGATAGATTAACAATGGTCAAATAGGAGCGGTTTTCTTTTTCTTTCTTTAACAGTTCTAAAGTTTGATCTTTGGAACCATCATTGATGCAAACCACTTCTACATCATAATTCGCTTTTAAAGAGTTGATTAATCTCTCTTCTAGAGCCTCGAATAAAAGCGAAACCATCGCTTCTTCGTTATACATGGGAATGACTAGGGAAATTTTTTTCATATACGTACCTGCTTATATTATATATAACGCGAAAGAAAAAGACCACAAATAAGTGGTCTTTATCGACATAAATTATTATCGCTTATTTCTCAGCAACAACAACTCTTACACAAGTACGATCTTTTCCAAGACGTTCGTAACGAACTACACCAGAAGCGGTGGCGAAGATTGTGTCATCTTTGCCTCTCTTTGTGTTTTCACCTGGATAGATTCTGGTTCCTCTTTGACGATAGATAATGGAACCGCAGTGGCAATATTGTCCATCAGCGACTTTAGCACCTAGACGACGACCAGCGGAATCACGACCATTTTTAGTGGAACCAACACCTTTTTTAGAGGCGAAGAGTTGTAAATTATTTAACTTAAACAACATGTGTTAATAACTTCCTTTCCTAAAAATTTTTGATGCTGATGAATTGTGGCCAACTCTCTTCGAGAGTCTTGAGACTACAGATAATTGTCTCTAACACAATTTCATCATGAGAAGAAACTTCTTTTACCGCTTTCGCAAGAGCGTATCCTTCTTCTAGTTTTAATTCGAATGATTTCGGATTTTCTAGATTATTGAACCCACCCGCTAAAACGGTGGTAACACCAGCACAGACAAGGTCTTTTCCTTGTTCCGCACTTTTCGCATGACCCTTAACTTCTAAGGATACGAATTTGTTTCCTTCTCTTTTGATTAAAACTTTAATCATGATTACTTGATACTTTCAATCACTAAGCAAGTATATGGTTGACGATGACCAATGGTCTTGTGCTCATTCGCTTTGCTCTTGTACTTGAAGACACGGATTTTTCTGTTTAATCCTTGTTTTTCGACTTTGGCTGTGACTTGAGCGCCTTCCACATAAGGTGTACCGACTTTCACAGTTTTGTCTCCGACTAAGAGAACTTTGTCGATGGTGATGGTAGAACCAACTTCAGCTTCTAGTTTTTCAACATAGATCTTGCTACCGACTTCAACGCGGACTTGTTTACCACCAGTTTCGATAATTGCGTACATAATGTCCCTCCTTGTTTTTAGATTCACTAAGGACTCGCTATTAAGGTAACCTTAATAGGTATTTGGAAAACCTTCTCTAGGCGGTTGTAGCTAGTGAGGCGACAACGTTATTATTATAACAAGTTATAAATAACGGTCAATCAATTTGTCAAAAACTTTTTCTAACGATTAACTCTCACTATTTCGAAAGGAAAAATATCCGCTTTCCCCAATAATGATATGATCGAGCATTTCCACATGGAGTTTTTTCGCCTTATTAATCAGATCTGCGGTAAAGGTGATATCCGCTTCCGAAGGATGGTAATCTCCACTGGGATGATTGTGAATAAGATAGAAACAATTTCCATTATGGACAATTACTTGTTGGATGATTTCTATCGCTGAGCAACTCACTTCTTTTCTCGTGCCGAGATAAAGGCTCGCCTCATGAAGGACCCTTTTCTTTTTATCAAGAATTATTAAATAGACATGTTCTTTTTGAATTTGGGAAAATTTAGTTTGGTATTTTTGATAGAGGTCTATTGTGGAAGGTAAAAAATCTGGTTTATTATGCGAAATACCAATTCTCTTAACGAGTTCAAAGCAAGATAAAAGCCTTAATGCTTTACCTTCACCGATACCTTTTATTCTTAATAAATCATAGATGGTTTTGTTTAAAAGGTTGAGCAAGCCACCACTCTCGCTAAGTAATTGATAGGCAACATCAGAAGCGGAAGTATCGGTGTATCCACTTCCGATGAGAAGAGCTAATAATTCGTGATTAGATAAAGTGTCGACTCCATAATGAAGAGCCTTTTCTCTCGGCCTTTCTAAAGGCGGTAAGTCGCTAAAGCGCATTCCTTATTCCGCCCAAGAAAACTTCCATCCACCCGGAACGGCAGCGCTGCCTTTTCCAGACATAAATATCCGATAGACAACTACCGCCATCACTGCGATTGCCGCGACGGCCATCACCGCGGCTAAAGTAATGCCTTCACCGACGTAATGGCTATCGCATTCTTTTTGATTCATTGCTATTAATTTCATAAAAAAGCCTCCTACTTAGTAATAGGAGGAATTTTTGTATTTTGTCTTAAAAAATTTTATAAAAGTTTTTGTTTTTTCTCTTTTAGCAAAGCTAAATTTTCTTCATGTTGTTTGAGCTTTTGCTCTTCGAGTGCCACTTTTTCTTTCGGCGCTTTGTTAACGAAGTTGGGATTAGAGAGCATCTTTTGACAACGAGCAATCTCATTTTCCTCTAAAGCGATTTCTTTATCGATTCTCGCTAAGATTTCTTCTTTACCAGTTTCATTAACAATTAATAAGTCCGCGTTATCATAAATCTTTAATTCACCGCGCATATTGACGATGGAATCATCCACTATTTTGATTTCGCTGAAGGTGAATCTTTGGAGATAATTCTCATAACCCACAAACATCTTAATTCTTAGATTGATTGATAAGTCCAATTTCGCGTTAGGTGCGAGTTTATTTTCAATCTTATAATTTCTCACATCTCTAATGATATCAAAGAGAACTTTCACTTGTTTATTGACGCCTAAATGCACCATATTAGCTTCGTATTTTGGATAGGTTTCTAGCATGATGGAATCTAAATGAATCGGTAAATTCAAATATAATTCTTCAGCGATAAATGGAGTATATGGATAGATTAATAAGATGATGTCTTTTAAGCATTTGAATAATACTTGATAGGTGATATTTCTCACCTTTTCATCATTTGATGAAAGTGAAACTTTGCTCATCTCTAAATATTGAGAACAGAAATCATCGTAGACAAAGTTATATAAATGTCCACTAGCGACATTGAAATCGTATTTTTCCATATTGTTAGTGACATCTCTAATAGTCTTTTCTAAACGATTGATAATCCATTGATCTAAGGCTGATAAATCTTTCGTGTTAATCTTCTCTTCTTTAAATCCTTCTGGTAAGACGCTTAAAACATATCTCGCGGAGTTCCAAATCTTATTGAGATAATTGCTGGAGGCAATAACCTTCTCTTCGATATATCTCATATCTTGTCCAGGCGCGGCATTTGTGGTTAAGAAATAACGTAAAGCGTCCGCACCATATTTATCGATAACCACAATGGGATCGACACCATTACCTAAGGATTTGGACATCTTTCTGCCAAGTTCATCGCGGACTAAACCATGAATTACCACTTCTTTAAATGGTCTTTCTTTGGTCATTTCCAAGGATTGGAAAATCATACGAGAGACCCAGAAGAAGATGATGTCATAAGCGGTAACCATCGTATCTGTGGGGAAATATCTTTCAAAGTCTTCTGTCTTATTAGGCCAGCCCAAAGTGGAGAATGGCCATAAAGCGCTGGAGAACCATGTATCTAAAACATCGCTCTCTTGCTCATAGTTTTCCATATCTTTCGGTGGATCCATACTAACGACGACTTCACCAGTGTGCTTATTATAATAAGCAGGGATTCTATGGCCCCACCATAATTGACGGGAGATACACCAGTCTTCAACATTTTCCATCCATTGAATAAAGGTCTTTTCAAATCTCTTCGGAACGAAATTCACTTTATCATCAGTCTTTTGATTGGCCAAAGCTTGTTCCGCTAAAGGTCTCATCTTCACAAACCATTGTTTAGATAACATCGGTTCCACGACACAGTTACTTCTTTCACTATGGCCAACAGGGTGAACGATATTTTCTATCTTTACGAAGTTACCTTCCGCCTTAATATCTTCTACTAAAGCTTTACGGCAAGCGAAACGGTCCATACCTTGGTATTTACCACAAAGTTCATTCATGGTCGCGTTCTTATTGAAGATAATAGGTTTGGGGAATCCATATTTCTCACCGATATTAAAGTCATTAGGATCGTGCGCTGGTGTACATTTCATCGCACCAGTTCCAAATTCCACATCGACATATTCATCAGCGATGATGGGAATCTCTTCGTGATTCGCGGGATTTATAACCTTCTTTCCCACATATTTCTTATATCTTTTATCCTTGGGATTAACGACGACGCAGACATCACCGAACATCGTTTCCGGACGTGTTGTCGCCACGATTAAATATTCATCGGTGCCAACGATTGGGTATTTGAAATAGAACATTTGGCCAGCATCGTTTTGATGGATAACTTCGATATTGCTTAAAGCGGTCATCTGGACTGGATCCCAGTTGATGATTCTCTCGCCTTGATAAATTAAACCTTTCTTATATAAAGAAACGAATACTGTTCTGACTGCGTAGTTCAAACCTTCATCAAGAGTGAATCTCTCTCTGGTATAATCGAGCATCAAACCCATCTTCGCCCATTGCGCGTGGATGTTTTCCGCATATTCATCTTTCCATCCCCAAGCGGCTTTTAAGAACTCTTCACGGGTGATTTTAGTGACATCAACACCATTTTTACGGAGTTTTTCCATGACTTTTGCTTGGGTGGCAATACCGGCGTGGTCCATACCTGGTAACCATAAGACATCATAGCCTTGCATCTTTTTATATCTAGCGACGATATCTTGGATAGTTGTTTGACAAGTATGTCCAATATGTAATTTACCAGTGACATTTGGAGGAGGAATAACCATGGAGAAAGCTTGTTTAGATTTATCACCCGCGGTGAAATATCCTTTGTTCTTCCAATTCTCGTATTTTCCATCTTCCACTAAATGGGGATCATATCTTTTATCGAGCATAATTTTACCTCCTAATAAATAAAAAGCGCCCTCATCTAAGGACGCTATTCGCGCGGTACCACCTTAGTTCGTCTCGCGACGCACTTCATTAACCTATTTTCGCTAGGTATGCTATCCTCCAAAGCGACCTTCATTAATCCCTTATATCGAGCTTCCACCATCCTCGACTCTCTATGATAAGAAATATTAATTACTCCTCTTTTTCAACGGAACAAAAATATTATAACAATATTTATTAAAATGTCATCTAAATAAATCTTTCAATTCCACTTCTTAATTTTTCTAAAGAAGAAGGAACTAAACTCGAGGTGAAATAGACATTATCAATCACCTCTAATTGTTTTATTCTCTTATTGAGTTCTGATTTCCCTTTTTGATTGATCTTATCGTTCTTGGTGATGACGATAAAATAAGGGATGTTATTTTCTTTTAGAAAATCTAATATCTCTAAATCGTTCTCCGCAAACTCTCTTCTGCTATCAATTAATAAAAGAACTAGTTTCAAGAATTGATTATCGGAGAAATATTCACTCATCATCTCTCCGAATAAACGATCTAGATCAATTCCACCACGGGAAAATCCATACCCAGGAGCGTCCACTAAATAGAAACGGTTATCGATATTATAGTAATTCAATAATCTTGTATGACCGGGTTTAGAGGAAGTGAAAGCCATCGCTTTCTTAGAACACATCGTATTGATTAATGTGGATTTACCAACATTACTCTTACCAACGATTAAAACCTCCGGAAAAGATTCTGGAGGTCTTTCATTCACACTGGGTGTGGATTTCACAAATGAGGAATTTTTAAAGTTAATCATTATTTGACTAAAGCAATTTCAATCGCATCGTCCGCTTTCTTCATAAAGACAATCTTTAATGTTTCTTTAACTTCCTTTGGAAGTTCATCGACATCTTTTTTATTCTCTTCGGGAACGATGATTGTCTTAATGCCGCTTCTTAAAGCAGCGAGTGATTTTTCTCTTAAACCACCGATTGGTAAAGCGTTGCCTCTTAAGGTCACTTCACCGGTCATCGCCACATCAGGATTGACTGGTCTCTTGGATAAACACGAGACAATCGCTGTGGTAATGGCAACACCAGCGCTAGGACCATCTTTTGGAACTGCGCCTTCTGGAACGTGGATGTGGATATCGTTATCCGCGAATAAAGCGGGGTCGATATGATATTTTTCCGCGTTGCTCTTCACGTAGTCTAAAGCGATAGAAGCACTTTCTTTCATAACGTCGCCTAAGTTACCGGTTAAGACGAGATTTCCTCTACCTTTGAAGTAGTTTACTTCAATAGGAAGAATATCGCCACCGAATTCCGTATAGGCTAAACCGGTGACAACGCCGATTTGTGGTTCTTGTTCTTTCTTGCTGTCTTCAAAAATTGGAACACCGAGATATTCTCTAACTTTCGCTTCATCAATCTTAATTGTTTTGATGGAAGGATCTTTAACGATAGCCACGGCAACTTTTCTTAAGCAAGAAGCGATCTTTCTTTCTAAATCACGAACGCCAGATTCACGTGTATAGGAACGGATAATAAATTTAATCGCACCATCGGTGAAGGATGCTTGTTTAGCGCTTAAACCATTAAGTTCTTTTTGTTTCTTCACTAAGTGGCCTTTCGCGATTTGCACTTTTTCAAGTTCGGTATAAGAAGATAATTGAATTAATTCAAGTCTATCTCTTAAAGGACCAGGAATATTTTCTAAATAGTTCGCTGTGCAGATGAATAAGACATCGCTGAGGTCATAAGGTTCTTCGAGATAATTATCGTTAAATTGGTTATTTTGTTCCGGATCGAGAACTTCTAATAACGCACTTGCGGGATCACCTTTATAGGAACTTGCTAATTTATCGACTTCGTCGAGTAAGAAGACAGGGTTATTAACGCCAGCCTTTCTCATACCTTGGATAATTCTTCCAGGTAAAGAACCGACATACGTTCTTCTATGTCCACGGATTTCTGCTTCATCAGAGATACCACCTAAAGACGCTTTAAAGAATTTTCTTCCTAAAGCTCTAGCGATGGATTTACCTAAAGAAGTCTTACCAGTTCCGGGAGGACCATAGAAACAGAGAATTGGAGATTTGAGATTACCGGTTAATTTCTTAACGGCTAAATATTCAATAATTCTCTTCTTGGGGTTTTCAAGACCATAATGGTCTTCATCTAAAATCTTTTCGACATTTTCTAAAGAATCATTATCTTCTGTCTTCTGCCACCAGGGGACGTTTAATAAGACATCGAGATAACTTTGAATTAAAGCGGCTTCTAAGGAACCTTGAGGCATCATTTCGAATTTCTTTAATTCCGCTTTAACTTTATTCTTGATGTTTTCCGGATAAGGATTCTTTTCGAGTTTTTCTAAAATAGAGTCTGGATCATTAGCACCGTCACTATCTTCACCGAGTTCGTGCTTAATCGCCTTTAATTTTTCACGTAAGAAATATTCTCTTTGTGATTTTTCTGCGCTTTCACGAACGCTTTCAGAGATATCGTGTTCAATTTGTGATCTTTGACTTTCACCATTTAATAAAATTAAAACTTGTTCCATTAAATAGTTTGCGTCTTTACTCATCAATATCTTTTCTTTGGTATCGACTGGGGATTCTAAATAACCCGCTAAAGCAAAGCAAATTTCCACGGCGCTTTGTGATTTCATGACCACGTTAGCGATGTTTTTCGGCATTGCCGATAAAATATTAGGAACGCCTTCTAAAGCTTTGCTAATGGCTTTAATAATCGCTTCGTTCTCAACGGGAGAAATCTTGGGAAGAGGATTCATGCTACCAATCGCGGAATAATAACCAGCAGCTTCCTCAAATTTCATATCGGAAATGGTTACTCTTTCCACAACTTGGATGCGGACTCTTAAACGATTATCTCTTTCGGAGACAGCGATAATACGACAAAGAACACCGATATTATAAATATCATCATAAGTCGGATTCTCTTTATCTATTTGTTTTTGACTGGTTACTAAAATGAGGGAATCGCATTCATTTTTGGATGCATTCACCGCACTGATAGAGAAATCTCTACCGGCTTCGATTAATTGTTGGTTGCCCGGGAAGACAACTAAGGCTCTAGTAACTAGCAAGGGAAGTGTTAATGCTTGTGGTTTATCAGCCATAAGTTTTTCCTCCTTTACCTAATAATTAATTGTTTTGGTTGTATAAGAAGTCATCAATGCGTTGCATTTTAATATTGTGACGGAATTCTTCTAAATTTTTATTTAGAGCTTTCTTCACTTCTTCAACGGTCATATGGTATTGTTCAGCGATTTTAGCAAATTCGAATTCTAAGTCAGCGTCGCTAACTTCGAGGTTTTCGGCTTTGCCGATTTCTTCTAATACGACATATTCAGTGGTCTCTTTGAGAGCTTGTTCACGGATTTGTGCGGTGAATTGTTCTTCACTTTGACCTAAGATTTGTAAATATTGTTCGAGTTGTAAACCGGATTGTTGAATACGTTTGACCATATCTTCTTTTCTGGTTTCAGTTTGTGAATCAACGATTTCTTGGGCTAATTCGACTTGTGCTTCTTTAGCGATGGCTTCGATTAATTTGCCCATGTAATTTCTACGTGCTTCGTTTTCTTTTTGTCTCTTGAGTTCAGTTTCTTTATGAGCTCTAAAAGCATCAACTGTTTCCACACCTTCGACTTTGAGTTCTTTGACGAATTCATCGTTGAGTTCTGGTAATTTCTTTTCTTTCACTTCGTGAATTGTGCAAGCGAAGACTGCGGCTTTGCCTTTTAATTCTTCGGTGTAATTGTCTGGGAAGGTGACATTGACATCAACTTTTTCACCAGCTTTATGACCGACTAATTGTTCTTCAAAGCCAGGGATGAATTGGTGTGAACCTAATTCTAATTCATAGTTTTCAGCCGCACCGCCTTCAAAAGGAACACCATCAACTGTGCCTAAGAAGTCCATAACGACTGTATCGCCTAAAGCGGATTCGCCTTCTTTAACGACTAAAGAAGCATTGTCTTTACGAGCAGCTTCTAAAGCATTGTTAACATCTTCTTCGGTTACTTTGACTTCGCCTTTGCCAATTTCGAAGCCTTTATATTTGCCAAGTTTCACTTCGGGAGCGGTAACGAGAACAAATTTAACTTCTAATTCTGTATCACTAACTTTTGTGACGTCGACTTGTGGACGAGCAAAAGGTTGAATTTTGTCTTCGGTTAAAATTTCGTTATAGATTTTTGGTAATAAGGAATTGATTGCTTCGTCTAAGACTTTCATTCCATCAATTCTTTTTCTGACAAGATCTTTTGGAGCTTTTCCTTTACGGAAACCATCAACGGTGACGTTCTCCGCTAATTTGTTAAAAGCCTTGTCTTGAGCGTCTTTCCATGTTTTTTCATCGACGACGACATCAACTTGAACATGTGAATGTTCTAATTTGGTAATTTTTCTTTCCATTATATATGCCTCCAAATAATATGCGATATTGATTATAAACAAGTTTATATTTTCTCACAAGAAAAACGCTCCGAAGAGCGTCATTTTTTTCTTTCTTGTTTCAGCTTAGAAATCGTCTACACAATCTTTAATTCTTTGAATTAAGTCTTGAACTTCCTTTAGAGGGACATCTTTTTCTAAACACATCTCTTCTAGGGATTTCTCATCATCCATGCGCAGATAATCATAGGCAATTCTCTTAAGAGCGATGCCCAACATCGGATAGCTAATTGAAAGAGCCTCTGGATAAATATAGATGATATAACTGCTCAATATTTGAATCGCATTCTCGCTAACCACAGGATCTTTAACTTCGGATTGAAAATATTTGAGGAAGGAATTGAATTCATCTCCGATAAATGGAGGTTCCAATTTGCTTGGATTAACATTGATAATGTTTCCCATGTGATTGAAAGGGATTTCTTCATTTAAACCCTTTTGTATGCATAAGAGAAGAGTGAAAGAACGAATGGCCTGTAATGGGAAATCGACCATAACTTTCTTTATTTCTTTTAGAAATAGATTTAAGTCTCTTTCTCTCAGCATATCAACTGTGGGTAATACAACATGTTCATCACTCGATAATAATCTTTTTCTAATTTCATCGTCGCTCACGTTTTTAGAGACATATTGTTTCTTTTCTTCTTCACGAATCATTTTTGGAAGAAGGGCAATCATCTCCTCAACTTGTTGAGATTGATAAGGAAGGTTCTTATAATAATCAGCCTCCTCATAAGCTTTATCAAACATACCTAACAAACAAAGAATCTCGATATGAACCTTCATAAGTAAAGAGAGATCACCTTCAAGAATCTTGCGATTGCTTTCAATTACGGATAAAGCTTCCTTGCCTTGACCGTTTGCTAAAAAAGCACTGATACGGAAAAAGAGGTCATTGATGTCGATGGAGTTTTTTGTTAACTCAATGACTAAATTGTATTGTCTTTTATCCATTAATGACTTCAAATTATCCATATTTTTACCTCTCTATTTTAGTAGTTTTTTAGTATATATTTAGTATTTATTAACTTTGTTAAATGTGTGTAGGTTAATAGTTTTTATTTGCCCATACTTTCAATATTTCTTCAAAGGCAATCGGGCCTTCTCTAATAAGTATTGGTTCCTCGCCAGTAAGATTAACAATTGTCGATGGTTTTTCGCCTTTAGAAGATCCAGAAACAATCACATCGATCTCGTTTCCAAATATTTCTTTAACTTCATCGCTGTTCAAAGCCGGCTTCTTTCCGCTTTTATTAGCGGAAGGCACTAATAAAGGCATGCCTATAGCGTGTAACACACTAAGCGCTTCCATATTTGTAGGCACGCGTATACCTATAACATGAGTATTGTGAGTCACGTAACCAGGAACAGAATCTTCCTTTGTGGGCACTAAGATGGTTATTGAACCTGGGATGAACTTGTCAATCACTCTTTGAGTGGCTTCGTTAATGAAAGCGTATTTAGAGATATCTTTCTTATCTCCTAACATCATTGTATATGGTTTATCTTCGGGTCTTTCTTTGACTTGGTTCAGCTTATGATAGGCTTGTTCGTCATTATAAATAACACCTAAACCCATAACCGTTTCCGTAGGAAAAGCAATCACTCCATGGTTAAGTAAAGCTTCTTTGGTGAGAAGAATCTCTTTTTCAAGTTGTTCGTTCTTTAAGCTCATATAGAAAATATACCCTTTTCATAGAAAAAAATAAATATTTCCTGTTTCTGTGCTATCATATGTGAGACTTATGATTAGAAAAGATATTAAAGAATTTCTACAAACTATACCGCAAGATGTAACTTTAGTAGCGGCATCTAAATACGTAGACACGCAAGATATACGCGCTCTCGTCAAAGTGGGTATTAATAATATTGGTGAGAACCGGGTTGAATCTTTTCTTCATAAATATGAAGAGTTACATGACTTGCCTATCGTTTGGCATTTCATCGGTCATCTACAAACCAATAAAGCTAGTAAGGTGATTGACAAAATTGATTTTCTCCATTCTCTTGACTCCTTAAAACTGGCGGAAATCATCAATACAAAGCGTTTAAGACCTTTAAATTGTTTTATTGAAGTCTCAATCAATTTAGAAGAAAACAAAAACGGAGTGCCCTATTTTGCGCTTTCTGATTTTATAGAGCAGATCTTAAAGATGAAAAACATCAATCTCGTTGGTCTCATGATGATGGCGAAAACAAATTCTAGCGACGATTCACTTCGTGAACAATTCAAGAAATTAAGATTATTAAGAGATGAGATGGAGAATAAGTACTCTATCAAACTCCCCTATCTCTCTATGGGTATGAGCGATGACTATCAAATCGCTATTAAGGAAGGCGCTACCCATATTAGATTAGGGAGAATCTTATTTGGTTTAATATAATTAAAAAGCCACTTAGTCTTGTGGCTTCTCTTCTTCGTTATTTGTTTCTTCAGCAGGTGGTTCTTCTTTAGGAAGTTCGACTTGTTTTTCTTTTTCTTCTTCCTGTTTGGCTTCTTCAATCGCTTGAAGCATCATCGGAACTGGCTTGTAGTAATGATAAATAGCCTGGAATAAATATATCGCTGCGACATAATAGAAACCGATCGCCATCATAAGCCTACGGAATTCTAATGTGATGAAAGATAAGTTACAGAAGCATAAAATATCGAATGTTATAAAATAAACCGCTAAAGGGAGTAATAAAGCTTTATCTAATAAGGAGTTCTTTTTTCTTCTCTTTTTAGAGAATAAAACCCAGAAGAAATCTACGATTAACCAAGTACCACCGAAAATAGTCACCCAGTTAAAGATAATAAGCATAATTTCTCTCTTCCCGATAATACCGAGTATCTCTAATGTAGCTATCACGATAAATATAACGACAAAAACAAGTAACTCTATGGAATAAATGAGTTTGGTTTTCTTCTCAATTGACATTTTTTCTTTTGCCATATTACCTTACCTCCTCTTTAATGAAGTCTTCTATTACTTTGTAATATTTTTCTTTATCAGCGATGATGGATCCGCAGTGAGTCGCACCTATAAACCAGACGAGTCTCTTCGGACCATTGTCATTATTATATAGATAGTTCGCATTTTCCGGGAACACTAATGCGTCTTTATCGCCATGAATGAACAAGATAGGAACTTTCTTATTGAGTTTCAATTCTTCTTTTGGACAAGTGTCTCTATAAGAGAATCCATATCTTTTCTTAAAATACATCTCGGTAATTTGCAAGATCGGCCAATAAGGGGCTTTATGGATTCTGATTAATCCTCTCACCATGTCTTCTAAAGAAGCGAAAGCGCAATCGCTGATAACAAATGATAAGTCTTGCCTATCTTTGACACAGAGTAAGGCCGTCGCTCCACCCATAGAACAACCGAATAAACCGATTTGGATGTCTTGCCCAAATTTTTCTTTCACCTGTTCAATTATCTCTAAAGCATCAAGGTGTTCTTGATATCCCATAGTGATTATTCCTCTTTCGTTTTCTCCATGTGACCTATGGTCATAGAACACTAATGAGTAGCCTAAACGATATAAAGCATAAGCGTATTTGATAGAGCCTTCGCGATTAGAGATATGACCATGCATACAAATGACAAACTTCTTGGGGTCATTTAAGGAATAATCTCCGTGAATGATATATCCATCTTTCATCTTGAAAGTTATTGGAGTTCTTTCATATAAGTCCCTACCATCAAGATCTTCAATCTCGTTCATCTCTTGGATCTTTTCTTCTTTGGTTTTGAAGTGTTTTGGACGACAAAACATGTTTGCCATCATAGATGAGATGCCAAAACAAAAACTGATAAAAGCGATTAAGCCTCCCACTACTAAGACACTAACAATGATGATAAGAACGATTATCCAAGGTTTCATACTGCTATCATTTTACCTATTTTTAGCAAAATAAAAAGCGGTAAATCAATACCGCTTCCTAATGATTTATTAGTTATTTGCTATAAGAGACTTTTACTGAGCCTTCTTTTTTGGTCATCTTCACCAAATCTTTCAATTTGATATGGGTTTCTGTAAGTAAGCCATCTTTGTCAAATGACCATTGCCATTCATATTCTTCATCAGTATCACTACCAGCGTTGACAATACGATAGCTATCTTTTCTAGCGAAGAAAGTATAACCTTTGGTATCGGTAATTGAGGCTACATCCTTACGGATTTCTCCAAAAGACAAAACTTGAAGTTCAAAGACTTTTCCTTCATCTGTTGGATCTTGCCATTTTTCTAATTCTTCATTCCAAGTGAACACTATTGGTTCTTCGCTTTCTTCTTTAGAACCATCAATGGTTGCTTCAGCGGTTAAAGTAGCTTTAGTGTAGGAATGGGCTTTGAAATCTCTTTCCGCTAAAAGGGATTTATATTCGTTGAAGGAATATTGCTTTTCTGGATCGATAGCATCTTTGATGAACTTACAGCCAGAAAGCATGGTAACACTCATTAATGCTGTAGCAAATAAAACGATTTTTTTCATGATTGAGTTTCCTCTTTTCTTTGACATAATTTTATTATTTTCTTCATTGCAACGCAATATATTGGCACAATCCTCTCTTTTATGTCAAAAAATTGAAATTTTGCTTTGCTCTTCATCATGTCAAAATTTTGAAAAGTATATAATGACTTTATGAGTGTCTATCTTGCCCACGGGATGAACCTGGTCGAAGTAAAGAAATATAATTTCATCGATGGCGATGACGCTTTTTCTATCGCCGAATACTTCTATGAAGAAGGTAAGAACACCATGCTTCCTTTCTCTCATGAGCATGATGAATATGAATTTATTATTCCTTTAACCACTATTCCTCTTCTTTATTATAATAAAGCGAATTACATTGGAGAGGTCGGCTTCTGCTATCCTGTCAATCCTTATGTCTCTCATGGTCTAGAATTTGACTTAGACCAATCTCATGTTATCAGTATTACTATTGCTAAGAATTACGTTGAAACCAAGAAAAACGAATTAGGTTTCAGTGGTAAATATTTTTACACCAGATTCATTTATAGCAAAGAACTTATCATAATGATAAGAAAATATCAAGAAATCAAAAGAAGACAATATCCCAACCAAGAAATACTAGACACGATTAAAAAAGGTATCACCGAATACCTTATTAAAGAAGGTTTAGCTTCTGGAGAAGATAATCGCCGTCCGGAAAAAGTCTACGCAAAAAATATCAAGAAGATTATTGCCTATATGTCGGAGAACTATCGCGATCCGAATTTAGATGTCGCGACAATCGCTAAGATGAGTGGTTATTCGATGGCTTATTTCTCAAGAGCCTTCAAAGCCTTTATGGCGGACCCACCGGTTGTTCATCTTAATAAATTAAGATTAAGCGAAGCTAAAGCCTTATTCCGTAATCCTGATTTAACATTAAAAGAAATCGCCACCATGAGTGGTTATAAAAACCTCTCCACTTTCACCGAGGCTTTTAAAAAGATTATCAAGATGACACCGAAAGAATATCGTAAAAAATATTTATAAGCATCTCATTAGATTTTTCTTAATCTCCTCCTTTACAATAAGCATATAAAAAGGAGAAAAGATTATGAGCATTTATGATTACAAAGCCCTCAGTTATAAAGGAGAAGAAGTCTCTCTCAGCGAATATAAAGGCAAAGTACTACTTGTAGTAAACACCGCAACCAAATGTGGTTTCACACCCCAATATGATGAATTAGAAGCGCTATATGCTAAATACAAAGATCAAGGTTTTGTCATTCTTGATTTCCCCTGCAACCAATTCTTCCGTCAAGCTCCTGGAACAGATGAAGAAATCCATAACGCCTGCGTGCTAAGATTCAACATCGCTTTCCCGCAATTTGCGAAGATTGATGTCAATGGTAAAAATGAACATCCACTATATACTTTCTTAAAAGAAAACTGCCCAGTCAACCAAGGCAAAAAGATCAAATGGAACTTTACCAAGTTCTTAGTGGATAGAGAAGGCAATGTCGTCAATCGTTTCGAGCCCACTGTTAAGCCAAACGAATTTGAAGAAGACATTCAAAAACTCCTTTAAGAGGCATAAAAAAACCGCTGAAACGATGCAGCGGTTTTTATTTTGTTTCGCTTTATATTATAAATAATATCTTCTACTAATATTCTACTATTTTTTAACTAATGCCTTTTTGACTATTTCTTCATCCATAAACTGGAATGTAACCGTGTCGGTATAAGGTAAAACAGCGTTTAAGTGCTCTTCATTTTCAATTGTCCAGACATTCACAAAGTGTCTCTTGTGATAATTGCGGACGCTTCTTTTATTAAAGAGCATCTTATCCATATCAACACTTTCCACTGTATGCTTGAAATAAGTGAAACAATAGAAATTTAACTGTGTGACTAATAAGGAACGGATAATTCCTGTTTTCTTTAAGGGCCATAAGCTTCTTGGATCAAAAGAGATAAGGAGATAATTCTTTTTATCTTTAACCTTTTCTTTAAGAACTTCCATTAGCTTTTTAGCTAATGCTTTATAATTCTTTTTATAAACTTTTAATTCGATAACTAGAGGCACTCTTTCGCTAACGAAGTCCATCACTTCTATTAATGTTGGTATTTCTCCACCATCTAATAAGCGATAATTATCTTTAATCTCTTTAAGGGTTAAATCTTGAATAATACCACTCTTACCGGTAGTCTTTTTTAAATCTTCGTCATGACACACTACTAATTCATTGTCTTTAGTTAGATGAATATCTAATTCAATTGGTAAATCATGTCTTACGGCGTTACTAAAAGCATTCATCCCATTCTCGGTATATTTGTCGTTATGAAGACCACGATGGGCAATACCTCTTAATAAAGAGGGATTTATCTTTGATAAAACTTTCTTTTTATTCATCGGTATCCATTGCCTCTAAACCTTTTTTGAAACTTGTTTTGACACTCTTAACATTCTTCACAAAGAAGAAGATTGCGACAGCGGCCACTAAACATATAGCGCCATAAATTGGTAGATATTCCCAAGTCATTGATGGAATCAATAATAATGAACCTAAAGCGATTGGAGTAATGGTTTGGGCCGCCATGCTAGCAGCGTAATAGTAACCGGTATAACGACCAATCTTACTATTGGGACATAATTCCACGACCATCGGATAGGAATTAACATGCACTAATGACATACCAAATCCTTTAATAAACCAAATGACATATAACCAGATAGGGAATTTTCCAACTTCTGCACCTATGGTGAATGTCAAAATTGCCCAAACTGCATAAGATGCTAATGATAATAATAAGCCACTTAATAATGTCCATTTACGACCGATCTTACTAGCGATAATTCCTCCGAGAGCAAAACCGAGAACACTACCAACACCACCGACAATTGTATTGACCATCGCGGATGCTGTAGATGTTTTAAGCAAATAAACAGTATAGTTAACCATGAACGTGGAGATACCATTATCCGCCATAAACCAGAAGAATTCGGCACCTAAAATTAAAAGGAGCATATTTCTATTAGCTTTGCTAAGAGGAGCGTCTTCACTTACTCTATCGACGACTTCCGCTTCATCTTCGCCTCTTTCCATCTCTTCTTTTAATTTGGCTTCGAGCTCGTTTTCTCTCACAGTGAAGAATAAAACGACCGCGGAGACGACCATTAAGACCGCGCCGATTAAGAACGGGGCTTCAATAGCCCAAACATTACCATGCGCCCATGTAAAGGGTTTGGGGTTACCGCTCTTATCAACTGCGGTTCCTAAATAATCTGATAAAACAAAGAAGATACCTAAGACTGTGGCGAAAGCCCCACCGATATATCCCATGATATTGATAATACCATTAGCTTTACTACGTAAAGGTTTGGGCGTCACATCAGGCATTAAAGCAACTGCAGGGTTACGATACATCATCGCGAAGATGACGGTAATTAACATCATAGAGATAACACCAGCCACATTGTTCCAATGATAGAACAGAGGAATAAATGGGAAAGCAATCGCACAGACAGCGGTACCTGCTAAGATATAAGGCATTCTCTTGCCAATAGGCGTTCTGGTCTTATCGGACAATCTGCCAAATATTGGTAGTAAGATTAAAGCGGCTAAATTATCAATCGCCATCATGACACCGACGAGGTATTGCACTTGTTTTTCATCGGTGACACCAAAACTATTTTTAAATAGTTGGGTTAACAGTGTCGGACACCAGGAATCATAAACTTGCCATAATAACAAGATACCAAAGAAGGCAAAACCGATAAGCATTGTTCTCTTATAATTGAGTTTTAACGGTTTTGCGACTGCACTACTTTCCATATTTCTCTCCTTATTTCTTCAATAAATCTGGAAGTTCTTTAATCGAATCTAAAATATATGTTGGTTTGTCAGGATAATTATTTATATCTTCTAAAGAAGATTCTCCGGATAATACCGCAACGGAATCCACTTTTGCGTTCACTGCAACTTGGATGTCGGTGTATAGACGATCACCGACAGCGAGCACTTCATCTAAAGAAACATTAAATTGTTCAGCTAGATAAAAGATAATTTCAGGATTGGGTTTACCCATCACTGTAGCTTTTTTACCTGTGCATCTATATATCCACTCGCACATGCCTCCGCAATCGGGTATATATAAGCCATCTTCAATAGGACATCTATAATCCCCATTCGTAGCGATGAATAAACAATCATTGGTTTGTAAATATAAACATCCATCTCTTAGTTCTTGATAGTCTAATTCCGTAGAAAACCCCGCGACTACCGCATCAATTTTCTTTCCTTGAATAAAATCCTTAACGAGATGGAAATGTTTCTCTAATTTGTCTTTTAGGCACTTATTTCCGATAACGTAGATATCTTTGACACCGAGTTTTAATAAGTGAGAGATTGTTACTTCTGTGGAGGAATAGAAATTCTTCTTTAAATCACAATCTAAGCCAAAAGAAGTCATCTTTTGATGGTAGAACTCTAAATCATGGGATGAATTGTTGGTAAAGAAGACAAAATCGATAAGGTTATCTTTTAGATATTGAAAAGTTTCTAAAGCGCCATCAAAAAGATCTTTGCCTAGATACACCGTGCCATCCATGTCAAATATGACAAGTTTTTTATGCATATAAATATTCTACTCCTTTTTTAATAAAAAAATCATCATTAATTCGAAATGAAAAAAACACAAATCCAACATCAAAAAATTAATGTGCCTTGTTAATGTGAATAGCAAGAAAAAGATTGGATTAAATTGAGCAAAAAATTGAATTTGAAATAGTTAATAGATATCATTATTCTATGAAAACATTATTATTCTTTTTATCTTTGCTTTTATTGCCAGCAACTTCTCTCACTCGCATTTCTTCTAATACTGCTAACCAATCATTATGTTTTGATGGTAACGACGGTTCAAATATTATCACCGAAAAGGAAAGATATAATGCCATTTCTTCTATAGGTTCTGGTGATGATAGCAAAGGAGAGATAGGCAATTGCTTTGGCGATCACTTTGTCACGCTTCAAGGATCTGGCTCTAATGACCACTACAATGGCAACGTTACTCTCGTTTCGGCCGGTTTATATCAGAATATTACGTATTATTACTATCAAGGTACAGAATTTTGCTCTTCTGATTCTTGCGAAGAAGGGAAAATTTTCATTTTTCCTGGTAATTATAGATTAAAAGTTAAATGTATTTGCAATCAAATACATTGGAAAAATTTCACAATAGATTCTTCTATATTATATAGCTCTCAGGACACCTTGTTTCAAGGAGATGAAGTTATCAATTACAATCAAGGATTATTTATTGCAAATAATTACTTTACTTTTCAAAGTAACTCACCTATTGGCCATGTTCATAGCGAGATTACTTTTCCGGAAATATATGATGGAAGCAACAACTTGGTTTCATCATTATCTATAGCTGATGCATTTAAACTATTTTATTGTTATCAAACTAATTGTAGAGATTTTGATGTTTTAGATGATTCAGAAATCACAGTCACATATAACTATTATTGTCATGCCCCCTACGGTATTTCACCTGATAACAATAGCAATATGTTCTTCGCTGCTAGTGCAACCGAAACATTTGATTGCGATGTTGTTTCTATGCCATCTAGTCTTTATTGTACCACCTTATTTTTCCAACTCGATTTTTTCCACATAAGAGACTACATCGATAATAGCGATTCATATAGAGCGATAGAAGTTATGTATTTAACGATTAGTATAGATTTTGATGTAGTATCAAAAAAGATAACTAGCCCTCATCAATCAGGGGAAATTATAAATATAGATGATTTTTATAACGTTTTGATGGAAACGTTTTTCTATTTTGAGTTTAACGAAAACGTAAATCAAAATAGCTCTTGGACATCTCAATTAGCTACTGCTGTAGATGTTATAATAGAGTCTAGTATTTCAAGTTTAATTTCAACTATACCATATGTTGGTCCTATACTCGCCTTATCATTTGAATTAGTTGTTGCGTATGGATTAGTGCCAACAGTATCTTCAATAGTTAATTATCAAAGTCCTGAAAGTATAATTTTTTATTCGATAATCAATTACGATAATAATGGGGTTTAAAAGGCTTATGAAATATTCCAAGAAAACATTGTCGATTGTTGAAACGTTGCTTATAAGTTTTGTTTTTTTGGGTTGTTATTCTCCATCGAAGTCAAATCAAATTAGCAGTTCTAGTTCTGAAGAAGCATATTCTTCTAGTTCGAGTTATGATGATAAACCAATCATAACTCTAATGCATCCATTAGTTTTTACATACGATGATTATCTTGAATCTAGTGTAGATTTTGTTCCCAAAAACGAGAATGATTTTGAAAGCATAGATGTGACTTTAAAAATAAACTTTTGTAAGGAAAAAGATGGTAGCCAAAACCGCTTTTTCACTCACAGCGACTTAGATTTTGAATTATATTTTGTGATGGCTTTAGATAACACCGGATATAGAAGTGAATATCTTATGGACGAAGGAACTATTGTTTCTTTTGATTTTTCTTGTTATAGAGAGAACGACAAGCTCATAAGTAGCGAAACGTCATACGAAATCAATAATAAAAATCAAATACCTTTTTCCGCGTCCCCATTTAAACCGCAACCACTAGAATTTGTGAATTATATGCATGACAATAACATCGACGCTGGTTACAATCCTAACAATCATTGGACGGCAGCCCCGAATGAAATTAATTTTCGTGCCTTTAATTTAAATTTTCGAACATACATTAATAAATTGGATGATAATCTAGTTAGTTCATTAGAAAACGATCACATTCTAACTATTAACTTTAGTGCAACATTCAAAGAAGAATATGATTACGAATCTTGTAAAGAACTGATAACACCCGAAGTCATTCGCGATTGCTTTTTTAGTACATGTGCGCTAGTCGTCGGCGTATTCTAAAAATATTAGAAGAATGCAATGACCAATACGACTATTGTTTTCGCTCGATAATTGAATATAGTTTTAGAGGACCGATATATGAGTAACTCATTAAAACCATACATCATCATTAGCATAGTTGCTGGAGTGACTTTACGACTTGTCCGCTTTTTTGTTATAAAAGGGGTTATCGATTTCACTATCAATGATTACAAGAAGCGAGAAAATCATATTGTTTCTCAAACAATATCATTAAAGAATGCCGATGATAATAAATACTTTCTAAGCGAAATTAAAACCTCATTTTTAGAAAATGATTTTGATAATATAAATATCGAATTGGACATCGAGTTCAAAAAAGAAAACAATAAAACTAATAGATTGTTAACCGCTAAACAGGGAACAATTGATTTGTATTTCGCTTTTTATAATGGAGCAAGCGAATTTGACATCAAGTTTGATTCCAAAGTTGAATTTGCTATTTTTTGTTCAAATCAAGAAAGCGTTATTTATGAAGAACTTTTTTCTTACCCTATAAGCAATATAAATGTATTCCCTTATTTTGGCTCATTCGGCAATGAAACAAATAAAAACGCAACTAAATACTTATTTGAAAACAATATGAACTATGGCATGAATTACTATTCGTGGCAAAATCAAATTGTTTCATCGTTTCTATTCAACTTAAACATTAATGACTATTTAGAAAATCTAGATGAAAATGCGCTTTCATCAAAAGAAAGTAAACATATCATCCACTCCCAATTTACCGTTTCTTTAAAACCGGATTGTGAAGAAGATATAGAAAACATTAAAGAAGATTTTATAAAGAAAAATATTATAAATAATAGTTTTATATGTGTCTTGAAACACTAAAAAAACTTTTTATAGATTATTTGTTAAGGAGAAATCTCCTTTTTTAAACCATCCTAATTTTCTAAATAATAAGTCGATAAAGAACACTAAGATACCTGCACCGACAATAATTGATAAAACAATAACGATTACTAGCCAGTGATAATTGAAAGCATCGAAGAAATTGAGTGGTCCCACTAATCCACAAGTGCCCATACCCGCACCAACGGATAAACCATTATTACTACCTAATTGGTCATATGGGAATAACATCGCTAGAGGACCTAATAAAGCAGAAACTACTATAGTAGGAACCCAGATTAATGGTTTCCTTAAAATGTTTTTAAATTGAAGCATGGAGGTGCCGATACCCACAGCAATCACACTACCCCATTTATTATCTCTAGCAGTGTGAACAGCAAAGCCCACCATTTGTGTACAGCATCCGATTAACGCTGCGGCTGCAGCCATCGGAACATTGCCAATGCTAATCGCCACGCATATAGCGACAGAAGAAATAGGGGCAGTTAAGGCCATACCCATCAAGACAGAGATGATAATGCACATTAAGAATGGCACCGCATCAAAGCTGGCTTTAATGACAAATTGAATCGCAATAGTTACATAGTGAATCCATTCCGCTAAGAGGAAAGAATAGCTAATCGCGACACTCAATCCCACAAGTGGGATTAATATTAAATCAACCGGTGTCTTTTTCCTCATGACGAATTTTAAGACAATCGCCGCTAACATAACGGAGATATAACAAGATAGAGGATCACCGATAGAATTGACTGTATATTGAACGCCGACTTCACCACCATATAGCCCAGATGTTATCTCTTTAAAGTTCAACCATTCCCAAGCATAATTGCCGACAAAGCCAGCAGCAGTTAATGTCACTATAGTGACGCCATCTCTTTTTAAGGCTAAAGCAACACCTAAGCCGATACCCGCTCCCATGAGGCCTTGAATTATTTTTGCCCAGTCATTAATTTTCTCTAATCCTGGTATCTTTGCGAATAAAGCGATGACGGTCCCGATAATTAGAGTGCCAAAAAGACCAATTGCCATGCCATTGGTGGTTTTCATCAAGATATTTTTACAATATTTGAGGAATGAAACGAATTTGTTCTCTTCTTTTTCCATAATGAAAATAATATAGAAAAATAATGTTTATTTATCAATAACTTTTATCTAACGATTGACTTTGAAATGGATGCCATCCATGGGAAATGGCTGCACTAAACCGCATTGAATTAATTTATCTAAATATTCTTGCGCTTCTTTATCGTTCACGTTAAAAAACATCTTTATATCCGCTAAAGAGATATATTCCATTCTTTTCACATTGCCTTTTAATACTACAAATTTATCCGCATCCATTATTTATTCCTCTTATATTATATTTATTAATAAATTAATATTCTTCTTTATTCATCGCTGATATTGCCATAAAACCACCGATGATTTGTATGACATTTAAAGTGATAAAACCAAACACTATCGCTCCGATAATGGATTTCTTTCCTTTCATATTAGATCCCACAAAAGCTAAAATCGCAGAGATAATAAATAAGACGAAATATAGAAAAGCCATAATGGTAATCGCTAATAAAAATATGCTAGAGAATAAAGCGTAAAGAAGTCCATAAGTTGGAACGGTCATATCGATAAATAAATAGGGATTATTGACACCAACGCTAATAATTTCATCCACTACGAAGTTATAAAAATAAAGAGGCACAAACGTCATTAATAAAGCGAGTAATATATTTATTACTCCTCCGGCAATTAATAATCCTTTTGCGGCTTTTTTCATATCAATTAATAAAATTATATGTGTTTTTATGTCTATAGACAATAAAAGAAAACCACCCAAAGGGTGGCTTCCTAGATATTATCCTTGCTTGATGATGACTTCTTGCCCGTTATAATCCACTAGATATTTGTGTTTAGTGTCAACTTCTTGGGAGATAATCTTATTAGCGATAATCGTTTCTACTTTATTTTGGATAAATCTCTTGATCGGTCTAGCTCCATAAATAGGAGAATAGGCACTATCGAGAATCCAACTCTTTAAAGCGTTAGAGAATTCAAAGGAATAATAAGATTCTTTTAATCTCTCATTAAGGTTATTAAGCATCTTATCAACAATCTTAGACTGCGTATCTTTAGATAGAGGAGAGAAATAAACTATTTCATCAATACGATTTAAGAATTCTGGTTTAAATGTTTGATGCAATAATCCTTCTACTTTATCTCTTTCATTATTCAAGAGATATTCACTACCTAAATTACTAGTCATGATGATAATCGTATTCTTGAAGTCCACGACTCTTCCTTGACTATCGGTAAGTCTTCCATCATCTAACATTTGTAGTAACAAATTAAAGACTTCCGGATGAGCTTTTTCGATTTCATCGAATAAGACGATAGAATAAGGATTTCTTCTCACTTTCTCTGTGAGTTGTCCGCCTTCTTCATATCCGACATATCCTGGAGGGGCACCGATCAGACGAGAAGTGCTATATTTCTCCATATATTCACTCATATCGATACGGATGATATGACTTTCGGAATCAAACAAGGATTCCGCTAAAGCACGAGCGACTTCGGTCTTACCAACACCAGTAGGACCTAAGAATAAGAAACTACCGATGGGTCGATTGCTATCTTTAATCCCCGCTCTCTGACGGAGAATCGCATCGCTAACTAAAGTTAAAGCTTCGTCTTGGCCGATCACTCTCTTCGATAAAGTCTTCTTTAAATCGAGAACTTTCTCTCTATCACCTTTTTCAATCTTACTGAGAGGAATGTTGGTCATACGAGAGATAATCTTTGCGATTTGTTCTTCATCCACGACTTCAGATAAAAGTTTCTTCTCGCTTTGAGAATTATCGTTCTCTTTTAATTTCTTCTCTAATTCTGGAATGGTCTTATATTGCAATTCACCCGCTTTTTCGTATTCGGAATGACTTAAAGCAACATCCAAATCAAACTTTGCTTTTTCAAGTTTCTCTTTAATACCTTTAACTTTGAGAATTTCATCTTTCTCTTGTTTCCATCTCTTCTTGAGTTCGCTATCTTTCTCATTAAGAGAAGAGAGTTCTTTTTCGACATCCGCGAGTCTCTTTTTACTAGCGTCATCGCTTTCTTTCTTTAAAGCAGCCTTTTCAATCTCTAATTGTCTAATCTTTCTCTCTAATTCATCGAGTTCGCTAGGCATAGAGGCGAGTTCCACTTTAATAGAAGCGCAGGCTTCATCCACTAAGTCGATAGCTTTATCAGGAAGGAAACGAGATGTTAAATAACGATTGGATAAACTTGCCGCGGCGATTAAAGCGTTATCGGTAATTTTCACACCATGGAATGATTCAAATCTATTTTTTAATCCTCTT